>Ga0233431_1001197_pt1 | contig 46774 bp, 37 predicted proteins | sample SI_118_April2016_FD_179867 | JGI IMG/M metagenome (GOLD analysis project Ga0233431, IMG submission 179867) | Seawater microbial communities from Saanich Inlet, British Columbia, Canada - SI_118_April2016_200_MG | ecosystem: Environmental > Aquatic > Marine > Inlet | place: Canada: British... | reverse complement strand
GTCCCCCAAAAGACCTGACATTTTGCTGACAGAATGCCAATTAATTTTTGAGCCGACCCTTTGGTATTCGTCAACGTTTTTACAGGAATTCAGCCGTCAAGAGTTCCCAACCCAAATCCGGCATTGTTCCATAGATATCATCTACCAAAAATCCGCCATCGGCAGCCTGCAATTGACCTTGTTCCTCGATCAATTTTTGTAGCAATTCGATGTCTTGGCGCATATGATCTTTTATTTCCGTTCCCAGCCTTAATGATTTGAGATCGTTTCTTAAATCGGTGGCATGTACACGCATGATCCATCCTTCAACATAGGGCGAATCCTTAATCGGGCTTCCCTGTTCGCAAAGCTTTATATTAACCGCGGAAACGATTCCGGATACCGGGGATAGGAACCGGGCGGTTTTTCCATCCCTATAAAAAGTAATCGCCGCTTTCCCCTGCGTCACTTTTTTTCCAACCAACGGCCCCTCTATACGATCAGGAGTTCCCAACAGCTTGAAAGCGAAATCGTCAATTCCGATTCTCACTTCAGAGTTCTGCTCGATTTTGGCCCAGGTATGCCCGACATGATAATAATATCCCTGCGGCACTTTAAAACCTGCAACATTCAGCATATCAACCGGTTGAATGGCAGTATGCACGGAGTATTGATCATGAAAGAACTGGTCAAAATCGCAGTTTATACAATTATAATCGTTAGTACACGTTTTAAGATCAATCTGCCCCTTCATATAGCGCAGACAATACTGTCGGCTCAACGGCTGTTTTCTGAGCTTATCCTTCCAGTGAACAACGTCGGCGTATTTTCCCGCGTTTTTCTTTTCGCTGTTTTTTAGTTTTTTATTTTCACTGATAGCTTTTCTCAATTCGTGATCCAGGTCACAGGCATTGCAGTCATAAGCATTGTTACATGCTTGGTAGTCAATAACGCCCGCCTGTGACCAAATACATTCGGATTCTCTTTTTGAAGACCGTTTTTTGTCTCGGATCGACCGCATGATCATCCTTTTCAAATCGCATATTGAAATGGGACACAAATATGCGGTTGCCGACCCTTTAAGGGCCAGACTATGTTTTCAAAAAAACCCTGGTTAGGTTGTTCCAGCCCAGCTCCGGCATATTCCCAAAAATATCGGCCTGGAATACACCACCATCAGCTGCCAACGGCCCCGATACCTGCTCAACCAAATTATCCAGGTGATTGACTTCGGTATTCATCCATTCAATGCTATCAGAAGCTGTCATTAATTTCTCCACAGTACCGTTAAGATCCGGATTTTTGACGGAAAATAACCAGCCCTTATCATACGGTTCCTCGGTGGCAACAATCGGATTTTGTCGGACTTTATTATTGACCTCCAAGATAACACCGTCAACAGGTGATAATACATCAGCAGTATTATCCTTACGTTTCAGCCCCCATCCAATTTCACCGGCCTTCAACTCCTTGCCGATGAGTGGCAGATCTAAGACATCAATATTTCCCAGCAATTTCAAAGCAAAATCGTCCATGCCAACCCTGATTGTTCCGCCACTTTCGATACGCGCCCATGAGTGACCGTTATGAAAATAGTATTTCTCGGGAACATCAAATCCCTTGATATTTTGTGTCGCGACTGGAAAGGATGTTACTTCCCGGCTGTATACCTCTTCGAAATACTGGTCAAAGTCACAAGAAGCGCATTCATAATCGTAAGCGCAAATCCTCCGCTCGATTCGGTTTGTCAGACTATGGCGGCAGATTCGGTGCATGCTCGGTCTTTTTCGCATAGCGTCTTGCCAACTGATCCGCTTGCCTTTTGCCACCGCTACTGTCATACCGTTGTCATATTTGCAGGTAGTGCAATCATAATAGTTGGTACAATCTTTATTCTTGACAATACCCGCCTGCATCCAGAGACATGGATTTTTTATTTTTGTCTCTTTGTCGGGTTTAACCAACCAGACCTGCCCACCAAGAACAGCATTGATCGCTTCATGATTTTCTTGATCTCTTTTGCTTCCTTTCCAATAGGTTGATCCATAACCGATGTGGCTTCTTTCGTTTTTCATACCCCATTTTTTCATGCCGGACTCCTTTTCAGTTTTAGTTCAAGATACAATCCCCGATTCTCCGGGTGGGTTTGTCGGATTTGATTTAACCACTCACTTTTTCTGTCCCAACGGTTGAACCGTTTTTTCAACTGGTACTCCCGTTTACTACCTGGATATATCTTTTTCACTATGCGTGCCGAGAGTAACGACCTGCAGAATATTCCCATATCAATCTGTTTTTATTTGTAAAATAAATTATTCCGCTGTTATCAGCACTTTTTTGGTTTTGTAGGTTAATTAAACACCGTAATGGCCTAATCTATGAGCGGGAATCCAGAATGATCAAATTAGTCAATTATATCACAAGATTAACACAGCTGGTGTTTTTTGCAACACGGGTGTTGTATTTTACCACACTCGGTTATTGGTATGGTTCTGTCTTTGGTAGGATTCTGAGAAGCAAGCCAATCAAATTCAAAAACGTAACCGTTTTCCGTCAGTATTTGATATCTGTTGAATACTTTGGAAAATCTTCCGCTTCTGATCGTTTTGGGAATGAAATCCAATCAGGGACATGGCGAGAACGCCATTTTTTCCCATATATCAGATTATCAATATACGGAAATAACGCTTTCGCAATCGGGGAATAAGCTACGACCCATCGGATCATTTTGTGAAAGTTGTTGTTTGGCCTGCTGAAAGGGCAAATTGCCATACAAATCCCACAATCGGTGCCCACACGAGCCCAGTAATCATAGCAGGCTTCCTCATTCAGCTTCCATTTTCTGACACCCCTACTGACCGTCATTTCACCAGTCGGAATAGAACGAGAAGGACAGGCGTCTGCACATTTCAAACATTTTTTACAAAATTCCTCGACTCCCAGGGAAATTGGTTTATCGGGAATCAGTGGCATGTCCGTTAAGACGGCGAAGGCTCGCACGCGAGCACCATATTTGGGGGCAATAAGGTACCCATTCCTGCCAATTTCTCCCAATCCAGCGTCGACAGCAAGCGGGGGGAGAATCACGTCATAATGGCGGGAGTGCTGAGCAACTCCCCGATATCCCATTTGAGCGATCCAACGGGCCAGAATGGTGGAAATGAAAGTCCCCTTTCCATAATTGATCGTACTTTCAGAGGCAATGGGGGTGTGAGGTGCACCTTGGACTTGATCGTGATCCATCTCCAGTAAGAAGACGATCGCGTAGTGTGGAATATCTGCTATTTCTTTTCCCCAATTGTCCCAATTCCCGTCAAAAATTTCACCACGATTGGAATAGACCCAATTGGAATTGGTTTTACAAATTCCTACCATATCGGCGCCAAGTTTTTTCGAATACCCTTTGATAACTTGAGTCGCTTTTTCCGTAGATATTTTAGCGGGTCTACAATTTTCAGATGGCTTTGAATCTGCGTAGATACCCAGCATATCGGGTATTTCGTCAGATGAGATCATGACTGCAACATTGGATTGGTATCCCCCATCGATACTCCCAATGTTACCAAGGATTCCTTTCTTGCGCCGAATCTGATCACGTTCCTCCTGTTCCGGGCGGTTTTGATAATATTTTTCGTAAACATCCGACCTCATCGGAGTCAATCGTGACCGGGCAAACACGCTGTCCGCCTCATGAAATCGAGTCACTTCATCAACAACATACCCTGATGTCCCGGCTAATGCATGTTTGTTCTGTTTCCAGGGGATTAAACACAACAGGCATATGACCGCACCAGTGCCTAAGATCAGGGCCAGAACGGTCCGGATATCAGGGACAAATAAAATGAGACTCCCTATTAGCAACGCTAAAACAACTCCACTAATCCCAAATAGAGTAGCTCTCTTTTCCTGTTCCTTTAAGGATTCCTTCAACAATACAAAAGCCAATCCCATAAAAATCAAATCAGCTGTTATCAAAAACGGCATCAACATATATTTAATCTCACCTCATTCTGATTGATTCGTATAACAGCACATCAGCCCGCTTCGGTGAGTTGGTTTTTATCCATGAATTGTCTTTCACTCAGCGGCTCACGGTAACTTACTCCTGTATAAAGACAAATACAAGTCTGTCTGACCGAAAGCAAGATTGGCAACAAATGAATCGATGTAACTTTCATGACCATTATATGAACGAGGCTTTTGCCCGACGGCATCGCATCATTTCTGGAAAAACGAACCCCAACCTGGAAGCACAAATTATGCTGGCCTGATTCCAGTTTGCTGAGCCAGGGTTTCGCTAGTATATGGGAACAGGGATGCCGTCCCATTTTCCCCTGTTTGATTTAAGTTCAATATTGGTGACAAGACCGGATTTCAGGTTATACTCGACAGACAACCGGGGGATAAATGCAATTCCGGTCATCAGGATATCTTCACCTGTAGCGTCCTGGTCATAGGTTACCGGTTCTGTGACCAATATGGAAAAATTGTCGCCATTATACACCGGCGGATTGCCATGTGTTGCTACATTGATCATCATGTTTATTTCCCCGTTTCCCCAAACGTCCAATTCAGGTATCTCCCAATTAGAGGGAATGATATAGACCAATTGCCGCTTTATCGCTAATTTTTCTAAGATACCTGTTGTCTCCTCATCCCCATAAACAGCGTTGACGATCTTTTCCGCCAGTTGCTGATCCATGTGGGACACGGCAATTACCACCCGTTGATCCTCGGTGATCCTGGTTATAGTGGAAACGTTATAGGACTTTAGACTCAGCCCGATGGCAATCACAATGGAAATATAAACAACAAAAAGCACAATTCTGGCCAGGATCTTTTTGACACCAGTGGATGGCAAAAAAGTTGGAAAGGATGGAATCCTGTCCTCAATGGCGTTAGGCAGGAACATCCCGGTTGAATCAAGATAGTCCTGGTAGGACTGCCCGTATTTTTTCAGGCAAATTTGTTCTTCCTGTTTGGCCAACATATAGTATAGAAACAACATGCTGAAATATGCTATATAGACAATAATACGTGACCAGTATATCGTCGTACCGAGGCCCAGAATAGCCAGGCCGACATACTGCGGATGCCTGATAACCCGGTACAATCCCCTTGAAACAACCTGTCTGCGGGTGAACTTTGCCCAATAGATCTGAAAAAAACCGATGCCAAATATCGAGATACCGATTCCGATGAAAGGCCAGGCCAACATCAGCACCCCTTTCACAAGCAGGCTACCGGTATCGGTGAAGTGAGGGAAAATGTAAATGGTGAGCCAGCTCGTCACTGGGCTTTGCTGAAACCAGTTCAGGGGTATGGCATAGTAGGAATAGTAATAAAAAGCGAACGGCGAGATCATGTATAAAATCTCAAACACAATCAGGATATACAATAACCAGACAGATGTTCGAACACTTTTTTCCGCTTTTTCTGAAAAACTCATGGGGGTCCTCCTCTTTCAAAAGTTAAAAAAAACAAATTATGGATTAACAATCTCAAGGGGAGAAACAAAAAGCTATTTCACCGATCGGAAAGTCTGACTTTCCGATCGGGAAGTTAAAAACAAACTTTTTTTTAAGATTTTTGATATGCGCTACGGTATTGAGAAGGAGTCATCCCGGTGAATTTTTTAAACGCTTTGTTGAAGGCTGACAGCGAATTGAAACCAACATTGAAACCTATAGTCGCAATACTGACATGAATATTTTCCGGTAACTGCAAGTGCTCCTGGGCTTTTTCGATACGCTGGGAGTTGATATAATCATAAAAGGATTGCCCCCGTTTTTCATTGATAACCTGGGAAAGATGATGAGTGGAAATTTTCAGTTCCCCTGCCAGAGTTGGTAGGGTTAAATCATTCATTAAAAACAATTCTTTGGTTCTCATAACCTGCTTCAATTTCTGATAACAAGAATCGGACAGTGTATCCGTCAAAGCCGATTTTTGATATTTTGACTGGACTGAGTTTTTCTCCAAAGGTTCAACGGGCTCAAGCCCCTTGAAAATCTCCGGTTGGGCCAGGCCGAAATATCCCATCAGGTAAATCACTATCGAGGTGAAAATCCAGATAACCTGACCATCGTTGATGCCCTTGATAAAATAGTGAATCAGTGCTGATCCGACCCACATGAAAACAAGACCGAAAACCAGAAACTGAATCCACTTCAAATCGATTTTCTCAATGGAAGAAAAATTTTGTCTCAGACTTTGGGGAAAACGCCTTAAGGTGATAATAGTCAGGACAATATATAGAGGGGGAATAATAAAAACAAAACCGAAAATAATCTCCCTCACCAGGTCTTTTGTTGCTCCACTTGTTGTAAGAATGGATATGGGGAGAATAAACAGCAAACAAATCAAAAAGGGAACAAAATGCAGGATTTTAGATCGGCTGAAATTGAATCCCGGCTCAGTTAACGACTGAACGTACAAATAAAAAAGCGGTACCAGGTTGATAAGGCCCAGGGCGATAATTGTCGGGTGGTAATCCGTCAGGAAGGGGATGGGGAATGAATGGGCCAAGACATGCGCGGCAATGGAACCCGAAAAGAAAAACAGGATGAAAGCCAGTAACCGATTCGCAAGCTTGTTTCTTTTGCTCTGTTTCAAGAGTACAAAGCCAAGGACAAGGCCCTGGGCTGCTCCCAGTAATAGAATCATGTTGGGTGCGCTAAAAATAACATCCATACAATGGTCTCCAGCAAAAACAGGAATAAATACAAGAATTATTTTAATCTGTCGGTTTTAAACCTGTCGGGATCAACTTATAGAAACACGCCTCAATATGTAAACCGGAAAATGTTTAAGTACTAGACACTGTCCGTGCTAATTTTAGTATCCTGAAAATGTGTGAAAGAACTGTGTTCCCATCACTCCTCAACTGGAAAGGGAGTATAACTGTTGAATATGTAGTTATATCTATTTTAGAATAATAGGTTTGACAATAGTGTTTAGTTGCTTTACACTTTACCTATGAAAAAACATAAGAGTTCCGAATCACTGCGTAAAATTAATAACAAATTTGAAGAACTGTTCAGGCTTTATCTTGAGCTGGAAAAAACCCCCAGGAGATATGGTACCGATGAAACCCTTACCAGCAAAGAAATTCATCTGATTGAGGTGATCGGTGATAATGACGAGACTTTGAGCGTGACAGACCTGGCAAGGTATTCCAACGTAACCAAGGGAGCTATTTCACAGAGTCTTAAAAAACTGGAAAAAAAGGGACTCACAACAAAAGAAGAGGACCCACAGAACAGCTCAAGATCCATTGTCATGCTGAGTTCAAATGGAAAAGCCGCCTACTTTTCCCACAAACACTGGCATGAGACGATGGACGGGGGATATTTGTCTTATCTGACGGGTCTGGAAGATGAAAAAATCGAATTCCTGATGGAGTTTATGTCGCGGGTCGAGGCTTTTTTAAAATCAGTGATTGATTCGGATAGATAAGTATATGCATCTAATCAGTATAATAAATACAATTACACCGTGCGATCCCTAGTTGTTCCCGCTTTCGAGACTGCTGCAAAAATGAAAAAGCCAAGACAAACAATCGTGCTGAATAGAAGCATTTCTTTTGATCCTAGTGTATAATAACTAAACACTTAAACGTGGGAGGTTTTATGGCAACAAGCACTACTGTTGAACAAAAAAGGGGGGACGTCTGCCCTCATCAAATCGCATTCATTCTGGACAACTGGTTACGGCGTCTGATTCAGAGTCCTCGTAAAATTGTTGGAGAATACCTTAACGAAGGGGATACCGTTCTGGATGTTGGATGCGGGCCCGGTTATTTCACTATTGATATGGCAAAAATCGTGGGCAACAACGGCAAGGTCATTGCCGCCGATCTGCAGACCCAGATGCTGGAAAAGGTTCGGAAGAAAGCAACGAAGCATAACGTCTTGGAGCGACTGTCATTTCACCGCTGTGAACTGGGTAGTATTGGGCTTTCTGCCAGTATTGATTTCATACTTGCCTTCTATATGATTCACGAGACAGGTAATCCCAAAGGGTTCCTGATGGAGATGAAGCAGATGTTGAAACCGGAAGGTAAGATCCTGATAGTGGAACCTAAAATGCACGTTAGCGCGGCGACATTCGAAGAATTGATTCGGGATGCTGAAAATGAAGGATTGAAAGTTCTTGACCATCCGAACGGAAAAGGAGGCAGAAGCGTGTTGCTAACGGTCTGACTTTTCGGGGATATCGGCCCCTTCTACGTTTGGAGAGACGATCCCCTGATCTGCCCAAGTGTTTCACGTTAATGTAAAATGAAACACGTTGCCCGGAATGTATGGGGCGTATAAAGATCATCGCGTTCATTACGGAGGGGCCGATTATTCAAAAGATTCTCAAACATCTGGGCTTATGGGAAGAAGAGACATCCCGCACAAAAGCCGGACGCCCAGGAGTTTGTGTGGATTTCCATAGAAGATGCTTTTCCAACGTGTTTCCTTTACACCAATGGGAAACGCTTGGGTGGGAATATCCCGATCAACCGGATGTTGCGGGTATTTTTCAACGCCCTCTAATGATGCCTCATACATTAAGGGATATACGGTGCTGCGGTCTGCCCCAATTGAGTTTTCAGAATCTTTTGGGACTCATCAATAAATTCACACAGTAAATACCTGGTTTCCCGCGGATCGATAATATCGGTTCCTGCAGCTTCAGCGGTCTTAAAAGGAGAATCCAGGGTTTTTAGCATTTCTTCAACCTCTTTCAGTTTTTCCTCAGGATTTTCAGCAGATTCAATTATCCTGCGGTAGGCCGCTGCCGCTCCACCCGCCACGTGCATAGATCCCCACCTCCCCGAGGGCCATGCATAGCGTCGGTACATCCCGGTAGGACGATGCTGGCATTGACCGCCAACACCATAAACTTGCCTCATGATGAAAGAAATCCAGGGAATTTTGCTTCTGCAGACCGCTGTCACCAACCTTGCTCCGGCCCGTTCGATGCCTTGTAGCTCCGATTCAAGGCCCACCATAAATCCCGGTTCATCCACAAAGGAAACGAGCGGCAAATGGAAGGTTTCGCAGAGCTGTAAAAGGCGTATCACCTTATTCCCGGCTGCTACATCCGTCGAACCGCCCAAGTGTTTTATATTGTTAATCATAACACCAACCGGATAGCCGTTTACCCGAGCCAGTCCGGTTATCCTGCCACGACCGTATAATGGGGAGATCTCGAAGAAGGACCCCAGATCCAGCGCACCTTTTAAGACTGAATAAGGGTCGTACGGTTGCTGCCTTGATCGCGGAATCACGGAAAGCAGTTCTTCATCGCATCGTTCGGGGTCATCCTTCGATTCAATATGAGGTGGCATCTCCCAGACGTTGTCAGGCAGATAACTCAAAAACTGCTTGATCATCTGCAATGCTTCTGCTTCGGTTTCTGCCAGATTGTCCACCACACCGCTTTTATACGCATGAACCTGTTCACCACCCAGCTCCTCCTTAGAGATTTCTTGCCCCAAGGCTGCTTTGACAACTGGAGGCCCACCCGGAAATAGCTGGCTGATTCCTTTTACCATCACATTAAAATGGGCAAAGCATGCCTCAACCGCAGGCAGGCCCGCCACCGATCCCAAAACGGCAGAAACCACAGGAACCATGGTCAACAACTCAATATCAACAGTGCTCCAGATATTGCCGTCCGGCAAATAGGTCCTGCCGAGATCAGCGAACGATTTGACACTTCCACCTACCGCATCCAGTAATCTTATATAAGGAATTCGCCATTCCCGCGCCCGTTCATTGGGACGAGGTTCGCTGCCCAGGCCCATCATCAGGGCCGCTTGGCTTTCTCGAACAGTAAAATCCCCTCCACTGACAATCACCTTCCTCCCGTTCACTTTGCACATTCCGTGAACCGACGCTTTTGGTGTAAAACTATCAAGCTTATTCTCTTTATATACAGCGCTGCCGGTGAGCGCGTTAAATTCCTGAAATGAACCCGGATCGGCCAACAGCGCAAAACGCTCTCGTACGGTCAGCTTACCTCGTGTCCGTTGCTTCTCAATGCCCACCGGGCCCCCCATACCCTCTGCCAGTTTTTTGCGGTATCTAATTTCATCAACTTCAGCTTGCCATGTCATATCGCGTCTCCCTTTCGTTTTAAAACTAAAATCACACCAAATTCTGTACGCATTAATTTTGCCCTTCCTGCAAAGGCCCTGAAGCAGGACTGTATCTCAGCTAACCTTCAGTGGACCTCATTTCCTAAAATGTGTCCTTCGCCAGACCGTTTTCCGGTACTTCAAGTTTTTTTGAGTTACAGGGATATTGAAGAATTATTCAAGGAAAGATGAATCGAGCTTGACCACTCAACAATTCCGTACACTAAACAGGCGTTGAGATTCGGCCAGCTAAATGTCTCAAAATCTTCGTGCCCTCAAGAGGTTGACAAAGGAGATACTTGATTATAAATCATTCCCCTTGTAATCCTCTGACTGGAAGAAAAATAGTTCGAATGGACAAAATAGAGCAGATGGAGATTGAAGATAAAGTCATGCAAACTACAGTCGTAGTGTCTGGCTGCTTTTTCAAAAGAAGACGTCGTCATGATGACAATCATCCAAGCCAGCGCTTTCTGCGCTTGTAATGTTTTACGTCGCGGTAACTTTTTTTATTTCCCACACCCGTCAGCCCCAGGTAAAACTCCTTCACATCCTCATTTTCGCTGACTTTATCGGCTGGACCATCCAGCACCACGCGACCGTTTTCGATGACATAAGCGTAAGATGAGATACCCAATGCCGCTTGAGCGTTCTGTTCAACCAACAGGATCCCATTTTTTTCTTCCTGGTTGATGCGATCAATCATGCTGAAGATCTCTTTGACCACAAGTGGCGCCAATCCCAATGAAGGTTCATCCAGCATCAGAATTTTTGGACGGGCCATCAGAGAGCGCCCGATCACCAACGTTTGTTGCTCACCCCCTGAAAGATATCCACTGACTTTATGACTCAGATCCGCCAACCGCGGGAAATAATCATATATCTGCGAAAGACGCCGTTTGATATCCGAGCGGCTTTTGTTGAGGTAAGCCCCCATGCGCAGATTATCTTCCGTGGTCAAATGAGGATACAGCCGTCGCCCCTCAATGACCTGGCGAATACCCAGATTGGCAATCTCTTCCGGATATTTTTTATCGATGCGTTCTTCATTAAAGCTGATCTGACCGCGGGTTACCTCCCCCAGCTCGGTGCTGAGTAAGCCTGAGATCGCTTTGAGCGTGGTACTTTTGCCCGCCCCGTTGGCTCCCAGCAAAGCAACGATACTGCCTTGGTCGACCTCAAGGGACACCCCTCTCAGAACTAGAATAACCTTATTATAAATAACCTCAACATTATTTAAAGTGAGCATTTTATGTCCATATATGGTTCAAGGTACCGGGAAAATTCCGCGAAACCCTCCCGGCGTTGAGACAGATTATTTGGGAACATCCTTGCCGCCCGGTAGCAGATCCGGGGCATCCGCATAACCCTTCGAGACAACCTTCCCATTTTCCACAGCTTGAATCTCGACTGAGTTCATGGCCACCCGTCCGGTTTTGGAAAACGAAACGGGAGGACTGGTTCCCCAGGCGTCAAAATTCTTCATACTGATCAATGCGTTATAAACTGCTTGCCCATCAACCTTATCCGGACCCACTTTTTCAGCCGCTATACGCACAGCCTCAATAGCGATAGCGAATTTTGACCAGCAATTACCATATCCCCACTTGTTCGTTGTGCGCTTTTTCTTATCATACATTTTCTGAACCATCGGGCTTTTCTCTGGCCATTGTTCTACGAGGGTCACAATTGAGGCAATGTGAACTCCGTTTGCCAGAGGTCCGACATATTTGACGAGTTCATCCAGATTGGTGGCATAGCTCATCCCGATGCTTACCGTGCCAGTCATACCAATTTTTTCCATATCTTTGAGCACGACAGACAGCGCGGAGGGATACATGCCCCCGAAGGTAAAATTGGCACCCGATCTTTTCAGGCGCATGGCCTGAGCAATTGTATTAGAGGGTACATTAGGAATGAACTCTCGGGCTACAATTTCAATCCCTTTAGATTTAAGATAGAGATCCGCTTCTTTGGTCATGGGTGAGCGACCGAATGGATTGTCCCAGGTCAACCAAGCGAATTTCGGTTTTCCGGGTCCTTTCCAGATATATTTGAGGTAGTAGTCCACCCAGGCACCAAATTGATTGACATATGGCGGTGGTTGCACAAAGGTCCATGATGGTGGCTTGATCATTGCCAGGCTCATGCCGCCTTCCACATCCGGAATTTTTGCTTTGGCGTGCATTTTCACCAGGGCTGTGCCAATACCTGTGGATTCACCAATGATCACAACAGGCGCCGGATTCCCGGCGGCCATTTTCTTAAACCCGGCCAGAGATTTTGATGGATCAGTCCCACCATCCACCCAAACCAGTTTTAATTTTGCTCCTTTGACATAGTTCACACTATTGGCCCATTCGATCGCATCTTCCTGAGCGGGAGCGAATGGGGCCTGGGTTGCTCCGTAAGCACCGGTAAAATGTGGCAGATGACCAATCGCAATCACCGGCTCACCGGCGTATCCTGTCTGACCGAGGCACAAAAGTATGGCAAACCATAACACCAGAACAGTCACAACACTCGTAATTTTTCCTTTTTTTTCCATTTTTTTCTCCTTTCTTTGCCAAAGGTTAAATTTAGATCATGTTAATACGGAAAAGGCCAAAGTCTAAATGAGGTTAGGGTTAACTGCCACCTGTGAATAGCCCCACGCGGTTCGAGCACCAGGAATAGAATAATCACCAAGCCGAACAACATTTGGGTAAAACCGGCCACACCGGATACTGAGAGGAATGGCAACGCTTCACTGATCATAGGTGCCGCAAATAGTACGATCTGGGCAATCAACCGATAAAAAACCACTCCGAATATGGCACCACTAATGCTTCCCAATCCTCCGACAATTAAAAAACCGAGATACCAGATAGAGTCGATTAAAGGGAATTGTTCTACGGTTATCATGCCTAAGTAATGGGCGTAAAGGGATCCAGCCGCCCCGGCATACATAGCGCAGATAATAAAGGCTATTGATTTCAGACGAAAGATGTTCAAGCCCATAAATTCTGCGGCAATATCATTATCCCGTACCGCAACAAAACCACGGCCGAACTTGGATCGAACCAGGTTAAAAGCCAAGACAGTCCCTATTACAGCCAGAATCATGATCAGGTAGTACATCTTTTTTTCTGTATTGAAACTGATACCGAACAATTCGGGAAATTCGCAGGGCAGGCCCCAAACGCCTTTAGTCAGATCACCGCCATGCAAAATGGCCCAGACAATGATATAATGAAAGGCAAGTGTGGAAATAGCGATATAAAACCCCTTTATTCTCAAAGTAGGTAATCCAATAACCATCCCCATCAGACCACTGACCAAAATGGCACTGGGAAATGTTGCCCAGAATGGCCACCCAAGATGCTGGGAGAGGATAGAACTGGTATAAGCGCCCACAGCGATAAAGGCAACGTGGCCAATACTGATCTGCCCGCAGTAACCGGTCAGTATATTCAGCCCCATCATGGCAATCACAGAGATGCCAATCAGGTTCATAACCCCTAAAGCGTAATTGTCTGCAATCAGGGGCGTAATAACAAAAAGAAATAAAAACAGAAGAATAAGCAATCCTCCCCGATAGGGGGTGCGGATAACAGACATATCCTGCGCATAGGTTTCATCGAAGGTACCGCAAGGTTTCTTCAGCATAGTGTTATACCCTTTCTATCCTTTTATATCCAAAAAGACCGTATGGTTTGATTAGTAAAACAGCAAGTAAGATAATAAACGGGAATACATCTTCCACACCACCCCCTACCAATGGATCAAGATAGCCGGCCCCGAGCGCTTCTAAAAGACCGATAGCCAGTCCCCCGATAACGGCACCCAGGATTGACTCCATTCCACCCAGGATGACAACGGTGAGCGATTTCATGCCCATGGCGATCAAGGGTTCTTGATTAACGCCGTGCATGTGGGCCATAAGAAATCCGCCAATACCTGCCATGACGATGGCGATAAACCAGGCGAGCACAAATATTCGATCTACCTTAACCCCTTCGCTGCGGGCCAATTGGTGGTCTTCTGCAGTTCCACGCATCGTCAGGCCCAGTTTACTTTTGCGGAAGAAGAACATAAAAATAATAAATGCCACGACACAGATAGCAAAATTAACAAGCTCTTCTGAAGTAATAAAGACAGTTCCCAGCTGAAAGACACTGCTGGGCAGAAACTTAGGATAAGTTCTGGCGGGGCCCGGCCAGAATAGGGTGATGAAACCGGAAAATACCTCGGCTAAGGCCAGGGTTGCCATAATTATCGTCAGCACCGATTGACCCGTCAGCGGATAGAGAATAAAGCGCTGAATGAGAAATGAGATAACAGCGATGACAACAAGACTGATCAAAACCGAAAAGAAGAAAGACAGTTGAAGATTGACCAGTAAGTGCCACATCAGGTACCCGGCAAAAGCGACGATACTACCATGTGCAAAATTAAACACGCTGGAGGCCTTGTAAATAATGACGATGCCTAACGCCATCAGAGCATACACGGATCCTGTTAAAAATCCGCTCACAACCAATTGAAGAAAAAATTCCACAGATGATCTCCTATTTCGAATCTCGGATGCTAATTTCAGTTTTCACTGTGGCCGTTCGGCCATCTCGATATTTCACTTCAGCTTCAGTGGTCACGCTTGATGAATTTGAATAGGCGGCACTAATCAAATCCTTGAATTTTTCATCCAGAAAAGCCCTTCTGAGTTTGCGGGTTTTTGTGAGTTCCCCTTCATCCGGGTCAAATTCTTTATACAGCAGTGAGAATCGCCAGACCCTGGCACTCTCTTGCAGATTCTTGTTAACCCTCTCAACATCTTGCAAAATGAGATCGTAGACCTCTTTTTTTTGCGATAAATCGACAAAGGTCGTGTAGGGGTAACCGTTTTTTTCTGCCCAGCGTCCGACATTGTCAAAATCGATGTTAATGATGGCAAACAAAAAATCTCGATCCTCACCACCAACCACCATGCCATCCTTAATATAGGGACTGAATTTTAAACGGTTTTCAATATAGGTCGGTGAGTATTTCTCGCCGTTTTTCAGCGGCAGCATATCTTTCAAACGATCCAGAATAACCAAATGGTTGTCTTCGTCAAATACGCCGGCATCCCCGGTTTTGACCCATCCATCTTCCAGCGCCTCGGCTGACTTTTCAGGTTGTTTATAATATCCACTGAAGATCGGGTCTGCTTTGACTAACACTTCGCCTGTCGCGGATATTTTAACTTCCGAACCGGGAGTAACGGGTCCGACAGTGCCAGGCTTTGACCACTCAGCATGGGAGGACACCGGATTTACTTCAGTCAGTCCATAAGCTTCTTTGATGTTCACACCAATGGCCTGAAACCAGCGAAAAACATCTGGCCCCAGCGCTGTACCACCCGTCAGACCCACTCTGGCTTTACTCAGCCCCAGATTATCCCGGATGTGCATCAGGCAACTCCAACTGGCCAACTTATATAGTACAGACACATGTAGTGGTGGTTTCTCGCGTTTTTCGTAATAATGCTCTGCGTAGCGATACCCAATCGCCATCGACACCTTGTAGAGCCATCGTTTAAAAAAGACCGCATCGTTGATTTTCATCTGCACCATGGCCACAAGTCCCTGCCATTGCCGGGGGCCTAACAGTAGAAACTGGGGGCCGATTTCTCTGATATTCTCCATCACAGTATCCGGTGATTCCGGGTAATTCACCGGAGCCCGCCAAAGAAGCCAGGCCACCATAAAGAGTTGTTCGGCAATCCAGGCCAGAGGTACAAATGAGAGATACTCATCCGTGGAAAACCAGGGATTGATTTTCGCCATCCGCTTTGATCCTTTAATCAGGTAATCATGGCTGATCAAAGCCCCTTTGGGCAGGCCAGTCGTTCCTGAAGTGTAGCTGATCGTAGCGATATCCGTGCCCTTACCCTTGGCAACACTTTCTTCGAAAACACCGGGATTTTTCTCCTCATAATCTCGGCCAATTTTGACGACGTCATAAAAGTCAGCGACTCTGGGATCTTCAAGATATGCCCGCATTCCTTTGGGATCCCAGAATATAATTTTTTTTAAGTCCGGCAGCTCATCGATGATATCAAGAAATTTATCTACTTGTTCCTGGTCTTTAACCACCGCAAATGTGCTGTCCGAGTTATCCACAATGTACAGCACTTCTTCGGGAATAACATCAACATATAAACCCACTGATGTCCCGCCCAGGGCATGAGCCGCCAACTCCGCCCAATACCATTCCGGTTCATTATCACCAACGATACTAACCTTGTCTCCAAGCTGAAATCCAAGATCTTTGAGGCCCAGAGCAAAATATTTGACATTCTGATAACAATCGCCCCATGTATACGGGTTCCAGATACCAAAATCTTTTTTGCGCATCGCAACCCGACCCGGACACTGGTTATAGTTTTCAATAAGTATCTTCGGCAAAGTATCCAAATTATTCTTGGCATCCGTGTTCGACATATTCACACTTCCACTCCTAAATAAGCACCTATTACTTTTGGATTTTTACTGATTTCGTCCGGTGTCCCTTCCGCAATTTTTTGGCCAAAATCAAAGACAACCAGACGATCCGCCACATCCATGACAACCCCCATGTCATGCTCGACCAAAACGATCGTTGTGCCCCACTCCTCGTGAATATCAAGGATGAAGCGAGCCATATCTTCTTTCTCCTCGAGGTTCATGCCAGCCATGGGTTCATCCAGTAAAAGCAAGTCCGGAGACATCGCCATCGCCCGGCCCAGATCGATCCTTTTTTGCAGCCCGTAGGGTAGCTCACCAACCCGTTTTTTGCGGACATGCTCGATCTCCAGGAAATCAATAATTTCTTCCACCTTCCTTCTTTGCCTGATCTCCTCGCGTTTTGCTTTACCGACATATAAGAAAGCAGACAGAATATTATAATCAATAAAAAAATGAGCCCCTGCCAACAGATTATCCAGCGTCGAAAGCCCCTCATATAACTGAATACCCTGAAATACGCGGGCGATTCCCAGATGTGCCCGGTTACGTAGAGGTACCGAGGTAATGTCTCGGCCTTTGTATTTAATTTGTCCCGTATCCGGTTTATAGAATCCATTGATACAATTTAGCAGGCAGGTTTTCCCGGCACCGTTAGGACCAATTAAGGCGAGTAATTCGCCCTCGTAAATGCTTAAATCAATCTGATTGAGAGCTGACACACCGCCAAAGCTCAAGTTCAGAGACTTAAGTTGAAGCAATTCTGTTTGAGAGGTCTTCTCCATAATCCGTATTTTAGCCTTTTTTACTATCGTTTTTGCCTGAATCCCAGATGGACTTTTTGTAACCAATTGGCCCGGTCAAAAAGTCGTTGACATCGACATGATCAACGCATAAAATTTGCCGTCGCAGCTCCTACTCAGTGCCTAAAGCCTTAGGGATCGCTCATAAATAACTTCACATAGGGATCGTACAAAAATAACTTGGCATAATCTGTCCGCAAAAGTCCCATAAAGACTGGACATTTTGAGGACAAAATGCCAAGTAATTTTTGAGCCAACCCATAATCTATTTGCAAAAGCTCCCAAAACACTGGACATTTTGCACATAGAATGTGAACTCAACGTGTTTCCTTTTCACCGATGGGAAACACTTGACTAATTTTTGAGCCGACCCTTGGTCATTGTTGAATCATTCTGCCCCTTGAGAAACACTTTGTGGCATGAGGCAGACAAATAATCAACATAATCGGTTGCAGGCTGAATCTTAGGGGCTTGTTTTTTCTACGTCAAGTATTAATTTTAATCTACACTGAAATTGAAGTTCGACAAGTATCTGATAATGTAGGTTAAAAGGTCGTCGGCCAGCTCGCCAGCAATCGCTCACTCATGCCGCTATTCCTGCCCCGTGCCACTACCAGAGACTTGATGATAATATCTCGCGTGGCCAACGGATTAATCACATCGTCTATCAATCCCAGACCGACAGCCCGCCATGGCGCACTCCCCAGTTTCAGCTCTTCTATTGCCTTGGCCCGCATCTCTTCAGGGTTCTCTGCTGCCATAATTTTGGCTCCAAAAACAACGTTTGTCGCTACCTCTGGTCCCATAAAGCTGATGTCGGCCCCAGGCCAGGCATAGAGAAAATCCGCCCCCATATTGGCACCACACATATTACAATTCGCCATGCCATATGATTTTCGGATCACTATAGACACTTTAGGCACCGTCACACTCGAGAGAGCCTGAATAAAATTGATAATCTTACCGGGCATCTTCTTACGTTCCGCCTCTTTGCCCACAAAAAATCCCGGGATATCATGTAAAAACAGCAATGGGATGTTGAAGGAGTCACACAAACAGATAAAACTGGTACACTTGTCACACCCGTCAGGACCCATCGCACCCGCAAAACGCGAGGGCTGATTAGCAATGATGCCGACGGTCTGTCCATCAATCCGCGCCAGACAGGTGATAACGCTTGGATCATAATCCGGTTTAAGTTGGAAAATAGTCTCATTATCCACCAATGTTTTCAGCACCAGTGTCATATCGTACGATTGGTTGGAACGTTCGGGAATCAAGTCCAACAACCGTTCCTGCCGGGAAGCAGCCCCCGGATCCCCTTCAATCACTGGTGGTAGCTCATTGGCATTGGACGGCATATAAGACAAGAACTCTTTTACAATCCTGAAACAGTCCGCTTCATCCTCTGCTGCCTGATCAATCTGTCCGGTGACATTCGCGTGCAGTTTCCAGCCTCCCAACTCCTCATTACTGACCTTTTCATTTGTCGCAATCTCCAAAACCCGGGGTCCGGAAACCGCAAAACAGGAGCCTTTGATCTGTACTACAAAGTCGGCCAGTGCTGCCATCCAAGAAGGGTCTCCGAAGCAATCTCCTGCCAGAGTAGCGACCATGGGAATCTTTCGAAATCGCCGCCCGGATTTTATGCCGATGGTCATAGAACTCATGCCATCGGAACCTTGAATATCAGGAATTCTGGCTCCTCCAGCTTCGCCGAGATTGATATAGGGAAATCCTTTTTCCATTGCTTTGGCTAATATCTCAGCCGCTTTCTTGTGACCCACACGGCCACCCGCTCCTGCGAGAACAGTCACATCATTAGCACAAACTGCTACGGGGCGATTGTCGATCGTTCCATAACCATCGATTTTGCCGTCAGCCGGAGTTCGCTCCTCCATGCCTGGAACATCGGAATGGGCCAGCGCCCCGACTTCGAAAAATGAATCCGGATCAAGCAATTGATCAATTCGCTCTCGAGCCGTCAGCTGCCCACGACTGTGTTGCAACTCAATTTTCTGTTCACCACCCATTTTCAGGGTTTTCTCTTTCCGTCTCTGCAGTTCCTCGATATCGTCTCTTATTCCCATCAATTCATTTCCAGTTCGATTGTAATTACAGGCGCAGTTTTCGTTCTGCGGGAAATTGTCACCAACCCGGTCATCGTGGCTACATTGCCAAGTTGCACGGGGCCCTGCATAGGGATCGTACAAAAATAACTTGGCATAATCTGTCCGCAAAAGTCCCATAAAGGCTGGACATTTTGCAGACAAAATGCCACAGCAACGTGTTTCTTTAACACCAATGAGAAACACTCGAGTAATTTTTGAGCCGACCCTTAATCCAGGGTAACCAATAATTGCCCTGTCTCGACAGCATCTCCCGGGCCGACGAGAATTTCTCGAACAATTCCCTCGCAACCTGCTACGATTGGGTTTTCCATCTTCATCGCTTCATGAATCATCACTTGGGTATCACTGATGACACGGTCATTCAGTTGTACGGTTATCTCAAGAATCTTTCCCGGCATGGGGCATAAAATTTCTTTCATCTGTTCCGTTAGTTGATTTTGGTTGCATGGTATATGTGTTATGTGGCCTTGCTGTGTGCGAGATATATGCCAATTAGATATTATGTCTTATCTATCTGTATTTATGCTGTTTTTTATCTATAGGCGAATCGAGCCAGTAAAACCGGTCTCACAAATATTGGTGAATTCACCAATATTTGTTAATTACTCTTGACGTTCTACGATCCCTTTCCTTAGGATGACCGCACAAAACGGAAGGCCGAGAACAACTGGCCACAAATTATTCCTAACATTCTATATTAATTGCTGTACCTTACTGTCTTAACGGAATAAAAAAGAGGGACTGTGAAATACCTGAACGATATTCTCCTACCAGCTTCAATATTTAAAAAAGAATTTTCCATTGACTGGCTACTGGAGATGAGCCAGCGAAAAGCATCTCTCATTATCGAGATTCTAGATGAGGAACAGAAGAAAGGGCATTTGGAGAAGACGACAGCCGGTTCCTATCGATTCCGTGACAAGAATTTCCAATCCAGATTGTATCGATCAATTTCAACTGAAAAAAAGCAGCTTCTCCATCAACAGGCAGCCGACATTATATTCAGGGAGCTTCCAGATCTAGCCGGTGTCGATCACGATCTAGATGATCATCTATTGGAACTCCCCAATGATCTGAATGGCTGCCGTCAATTGGTGTTAGCCGGTGACCGTTGTCGCAAGGAATTTCGTTTTAACAAGGCTCACACCTATTACCTGAAAGCGATAAAAGATCTGGGCAAGCTGGAGGGAGAAAAAACAGACCTGCTCTTGATAGAGACAACTATCCATTATTTAAAAATCTCGAATCCAGCAGATTTAAAGAAGATTCGATCCATTGTGACAGATGCCATTCGACGTGCCGAAGCCCTTGATTTACATGCTCAGTTGGCTATTCTGAGAATGTCTCTGGCTATCAAAGAATGGACAGTGTCTCGCTATCCGTCCGCATTACGGCAGTATAAGCTCGGCTGGGCACTTGTCCGGGAGATTGAGGACCCATCTTTTCGCAGAGATGCCAGCGTTTATCGGGTTTTTTTCAATTACTGGCAAGGGATGCTGCAAGACGTGGTGACCCATTACGAACAATATGCCCCGGAAATCGAAGAGATTCCGCAAAATAAGTTTTCTTTTATCGCCCATATGGCGGTTGCTACCTGTATGGGACACCTGGGACTTTTTTCTCAGGGTTTGGGAATGATGGATGTGATCCGCAAGCACTGTTCAAAAATTGGAAATATCAATATTGGTTGTAATGCCACATTAACTATGGGCGTGATATTTTCCGATATGGGACGATTTGACGAAGCCGTCCGCTATTTTGAGGAAGCATTGGATGGCTCAATCCAGGGACACAATCAATGGGTTCAGGTTTTGTCTTTTTATGGATTGGCTTACGCTTATCACAAAACCGGCAACCGAAAAAAATCGGTCTCGGCCTTAAAGAAATATCTGAAATTAAGCCAGGAGTTTCAATATTTGCTCAGACCTTTTTCGATGCTGTTTGAGCTGTGCTGGGAAATGGAACTTGGACGGTATCCCCATATTGAGGGTTTGTCATTGGAAGACGAGATCCGCTTCTCCTTGAAAACAAAAAATATCTTTGTCAAAGGGCTGGCTTTTTACTTTCAGGCTCTCTTGAAAAAAAAACAAAAACAACCAGATTGGGATGTGCATAAAAGTCTGCAACGATCGATATCCTATCTGGAAAAGTCCGGGCGTTGCATCTACCTGGCACTAAGTCGCTTAGAACTGGCACGGTTGCTGTTAAAAAAAGGGCAGCAAAAAAAGGCTTTGGCACTTGCAAGGGAAGAGGTTTCCTATCTTTTCGGGTTGAACGAAAATCTAGTTCCCGATGACTTTCGTTACATGTTGCGCGATCGTAACAATGAGACGGAGCTGCTTAAAGAGATTCTCAAGTTGGGTCAAGAACTGGGTACTTTCCGTGATCACCGGGATCTGGCAGGATATATTATCTCTACAGTCAATCGCTTAACGGGCGCCGAAAGAGGTGCCATTTTTATTATCGAGAACCAGACTGGAAAGCCGCTATTGAGGGCTGCCCGCAATCTGACCTCCAGTAAAGTGATTTCAGCAGAATTCGGTGGCCCCATGAAAATCATCGAAGAAACCGTACACACAGGCAAAGGACTGATTCTCGCAACCAATGACAATAAGGGGATAAAGAATGTTGCCGACGATTCTATATGTTCGTTGATTTGTGTTCCCATGATTTTGCGCAACCAGATTATTGGTGTCTTGTACCATGATAATCGCATATACAACAGCACCTTTCAAGAATCGGATCTGGAGATGCTGAGCTTCTTCGCCGCACAAGCTGCTATTGCCCTGGATAATGCCGAAGCCTATCAAAAACTAAAAACCCTATATCAGAAAGAGAGGGAAGAAAAACAGTATTTTGAAAAACAGTACTTGGAGGAATCCAATTTTGAGGAAATTGTGGGCCGCAGTAGTAAAATAACGACCGTTTTTCAACATATCGAATCCGTTGCTGATACAGACACAACCGTCCTCATCCTGGGAGAAACAGGTGTTGGCAAGGAGCTTGTCGCCCGCGCGATTCATCAAAACAGTCCACGTCGTCATGGACCCTTTATCCGTGTCAATTGCAGTGCTTTCTCCGAGTCGCTCATCTCCAGTGAACTATTCGGCCATGAAAAGGGCGCTTTCACCGGGGCTATGGAACAAAGACGGGGACGATTTGAACTGGCAGATGGCGGAACCCTCTTTCTGGATGAAGTGGGTGAAATTCCGCTGAGTGTTCAAGTTAAACTGCTACGGGTAATTCAGAACTCCAAATTCGAACGGGTAGGTGGACAACAGACGATCCATTCGAATTTTAGACTGATGACTGCCACCAATATGGATCTGGAAAAAGAAGTTCAAAACGGCGGATTTAGAATGGACCTCTATTACCGGCTAAATGTCTTTCCTATTCGGGTCCCTCCTTTGAGGGAGCGCAAAGATGACATCCCACTATTGGCACTTCATTTTCTAAATATTTGCGCAAAAAAACTCAACAAAAAAATTGAAACCATTCCTTCCGTAGAGATTGAAAAGATGTTGAATTATCACTGGCCCGGCAATGTCCGTGAGCTTGAAAACTACATTGAACGTAGTGTAATCCTGAGTGGCCAATCGAGTTTCCACTCTCCCGTCATTGAAAATACAATGTTTAAAAGACCAAACGAAGGAATTTCCATGTCACACTATGAAAATGAGCGCACACATATCATCAGGGTCCTTGAAGCCTATAACTGGAAGGTGTCCGGAAAAGAGGGCGCTGCAAATCAGCTGGATCTTCATCCCAACACGCTACGCTATCGTATGAAAAAGCTAGGGATACATGTCCAACGAAAGGTGGAATGTAACTGACCAATTCCCGTCTTGTCTAAAAATTAAAATAAATTTTGATGAACACTCTCAAAAAAAGCATTTTCCAAAGAATTTTGGTTGGATTATTTCTCCAGTCTTCAGCTACTTTGATGTTTGAGGTCTGTTTGTCACGCTTATTGGCGATCACTATCTGGAACCATTTTTCCTTCCTGATTATCAGTTGCGCCCTCTTAGGGTATGGTCTATCCGGGCTCTGGCTGGCTTTTTTCAAAAGACCGTCTCATCCCTTCTACCCAACTTTACTATTCACATTACTACTGATTCCCTGTTTCTATATAGCCAATCAGAGTCCTCTGGATCCTTTCGCGCTGACGATAAAATTTGAGCAATGGTTTCTATTCATTTGTGTATTTCTGTTATTGGCCATTCCTTTTTTTCTGTCCGGATTAACGATCAACATCTTAATCCGAAATAACCCGGATCGCGTGTTCTCGCTCTATTTTTCCGATTTATTAGGCGCCGCTGTGGGTTGTGGCGCTTTCTTTCAAATAGCGCCCCACTTTAAGGAATTCGAATGGCTGGCCATTATTTGCATAGTAAGCAGTATCTCAGCCATTTTTTTCTCAGACCGGGCAGCTCAAAAAATAACAGGGTTGGCAGGTGTCTGCCTGCTTATCTTTGTATTATCAGTTGACCTCTTACCGCCTTTAAAAATCAGCGTTTATAAGAACATCAGTCTCGCTTTGCGGCACATCGACAGTCGGTTCGTTAATAGACAATGGGACGCTGTGTCCAGAATCGACTGGTTTGAAAGCTCCCTGGCTCGTTTCGCTCCCGGACTTAGTCTGGAGTATAAAAAAGATCTGCCCAAACAGACAGGCATCACTGTTGATGGTAGTTTGTTAACCGCATATTCGGCTCGATACGACCATCAAGAAGAATTTTATGATCATCTTCCAGCCGGCGTCATGAGACGTCTGCAACCGAACCTAAATCACGCAGCAGCGCTTCAAGTGTTGGGAGGGCAGGATATTACAGCCATCTTGATGTCCGGTCCGGCATCAGTTGATGTTCAAACCGAGAATGACATTCTCGCAGATTGGCTCTCCGCGAAACCGGAGTTTAAACGTGTGCGATTTTATTCTGAAAATCCTCGTATATTCTTAGCCCGTTCTCAAAAAAAATATGATCGAATTTCCCTCTCCCTGGAAGGAGCTCTGCCTTTTGGCTATTCCGGCACCGATATCTTAAACGAGGTTTCTCTGGAAACGGTGGAGGGCATGGCAACGGTTATAAATAAATTAAGTCATAACGGATGGTTAACCATTCATCGCTATACTTATTTGCCACCCAGAGCCGAGTTACGCTTGCTCGTCACTTTAGCGAAGGCACTGGAAAACAGGCGTATGAATCCCGCACAACATCTGGCGGTTTTTCAGAGCGTTTCAACAATTATGATTCTTGTTTCGAAATCGGAATGGCGTGCGGAAGACTCGCAAAACCTTTTAAAATATTGTGACGAAATGGGATTCAGGCCGGTATATATTCCTGAAACGGAGTTCCAATCAGGCACAGCTCTTCATCCAGCAATCGATTCACCTTATGCTCAAGCCATCAAACAAATCCTGACCGATCAAGACAGGTTTTTGGAGAGTAGCATTTTTAACCTTTCACCCGTTTATGACAACAACCCTTTTTTTTATAATTTCCTGAAATGGACTCAACTTCAGAAAACCTGGGAGATTTTTGGAGAAAGATGGGAAGCAATGGTTGAAGCCGGGATGTTAGTCCCGCTGATATTTATTTTTGTTGTTGCGATAACATTGTTTTTAATGGGTATTCCGATATTGATCAAGGTTCGCCAGTCCGGTATCTCAATCTTTCCCCTGTTTTACTTTTTCTGGATCGGTTTGGGATTTATGGTGCTGGAAATCGCTCTTTTTGAGAAACTCATCTTCTTTCTGGGAGAGCCTGTATATTCTCTGGCTATAGTACTCAGCGGGCTGCTATCCTGCTCCGCGATGGGGGCTGGTATCTATCAAAGACTTAAGAAAACGAATATTAAAACCTTTCAAATTGGGCTAATTGGTAGCCTTTTCTTATACTCAATGATCGTTTCCGGCGTGTTGAAATATTTTATGAGCGCCCCCTTTGCGGGACGATTGGTCATTTCTCTGGTTATCATCTTGATTCCCGGTATTCTGATGGGGATACCCTTTCCATCCGGAGTTATGCAATTGAATCAGGGGAGGCGATCGAGACAGGGAGGTACAGACGGTGAAACCCGGTTGAAGGAAAAAATCGCGCTTGCCTGGTGTTTAAATGGGATCGCGTCGGTGATCGCTTCGGTTGGCGCCTTAATGTTGGCTCAATTGGCAGGGTTTAATATCTTATTTATGGTTTCCGGTTTGTGCTACTGTTTAGCCTTCCTGTTATTCTCAAATCTGAAACGCTCCGTTTAGCTTTACGAATCACCGTAGCATTTTGCCGGTCATGGGGACAAATCTCACGGCTCCGTGATACTCAATCCTGGTTTTTCCTTTTTTATCCAAAGTAACCAGAGTCAAGGTTTGAAAAAAGCGTGTATTGCCAAGTGGTAAAATCAGCTTTCCATCCGGCAGCAGCTGGTCAATCAAGGGCCGGGGAATGTGGTTGGCAGCGGCCGTAATGATGATACGGTCAAAGGGGGCGTACTCTTTCCAGCCGAAATAACCATCCGCGTTCTTTATCTTAACCGGCAGATTGAGAGACTCGAACAATTTTGTCGTTCTGTTGGCCAACGCGGGTATAATCTCTATCGAGTACACCTCCGCTCCCATTGCTTGCAGTATGGCAGCCTGATAACCGGATCCGGTACCGATTTCCAAAACCCGTGTTCCTACTTTCAGGTCAAGCAATTGACTCATTAACGCCACCATATATGGCTGGCTGATGGTTTGTCCTTCTCCAATTGGCAGGGGTCTGTCCTCATAAGCGTATTCCTGGACATTAGCGGGAACAAACCGGTGCCTTTCCACTATTTCAAAAGCCTTTAAGACTAATGGACTCCTGATATCCCGATGAATCAAGTCTTGCTTGATCATTTTTAAACGATCGTGCTTCCGGTCAGAAGCTGAAATATCGCTGAACGGGATAAAAAATAGTTCAAGTATCAAAAGAAAAGTGACGACGAATCTCATTCTAAAATATATCCCCCGCTTGAAGAAGCAGGACATGATTTAAGTTGAGTGCCAATCATGCCCTGAAAGGTTTCTGAACATACTCAAAAACGCTATGAACCAAAATCAGGATGGGTCCCCAAATGAAAAACGGCATACTCGGCGGGCTTGGTCATAATTTTCTCGAAATCGTCCTCCAGCTTTTTTCTGGCTGGACTATTCAAGTAGGCCTTCCAGGACTCCACATTCTGCCAGATAGACATAATCATGACCGTTTTGGTGTTTTCGTTGCTCCAAAGAGTCTCGGATCCAATATACCCATTTTGATCCATGGCCTGCGTACGGGAATCGTTAATCATTCTTGCTGCCTGCTTATAATCCGGATCACGCAGCTGCCGTTCGATAAATACCTTAATTGCCATAGTAACCTCCCCGCAGATGATAAGATTAAATTCCTGGCACTCGTCCTCCTTCTCCCACTTTTAGAATAAAAGCAAAAACAACACATGTCAAAAACAAAAATGAAGAAAAAAAGTTCGAATATTTTCACTCAGATACCGTTTAACTTCCTCCGATCCATCTCTAATCTGATGACAACGAGTAATTGATCAATGTCGTTAACTTAAGCCATAAATCCCGTGTCTGTTATAAATCCCTTTCAATTGCGGATACGTTTCAAGATGATCTATAAAACTCCTCCAAGCAATTGAAACGGCTTTATAATAGACACTCAGGACAATGCTTAAGTTAACGACATTGAGTAATTGATTGTAATTATAGCATGCTGTAATTTTTAGATGTAACGTACACTGGATAAATTCGGCCAAAACCCCTATAACCGTTAATGCTCTAATATGATTGGTAAAAAAACATGTATTTTCCTTAATAATTCCTTCCTAAAAAAAATATTTTATGGTAGGGTTACGGTGTAGTTTTTAGTGTTGATACATAATACAAGTACTGTCTTTATCAGGAGACTCTTATGAGAAAACTCAATCTTGAAATTCAAGATGAAACGCTCGATTTCAAATCTGCCGAAAAAATGGCAGATTCGAAGGCGGAAACAGAGCTGGGAGACTGTATTAGACTGGGCTGGTATAATGATGAGCTGAAACTGGTCGCTCCTGCCGATCTGTTGGGTAGTAAAGAAGAACCGGAACGCGGTATTGTCGCTTTTGCAGAAAGTCGTGGTGCAGAAATCGAAGTTGATGTGCTTGGCGGACGTTACCGGTTTTATTACAAGAAGTTTGATGATTAAACGGCCGGATAAAACTTAAGGGTCGGCTCAAAAATTAACTCACTTTCTGTTTACAAAATGTCCAGTGCTTTTTGGGACTTCAGGGTCGGCTATAAGATTAGTTCACGTTCTGTTTGCAAAATGTCCGGCTTTTGGGACTTTTTCAAACAGATTAAGTGAAGTTAATTTTTAACGATCCCTATACAAATAGATAATGTGAAGTTATTTTTGAACGATCCTTAAGTAACTCTATAGTAGGGTTGTTTATTGGACGGCTTTCTCATGACGATCTGCCAGGCCTGTAAGTTTCTGGAGCGAAAAGCCCCGGCACAACTTAACAGATAATATTTCCACATCCGATAAAAACGGTTGTCATATTGTTTTTTTAGTTTCGGCCAGGCTGATTCAAAATTCTCAAACCAGGCCATTAACGTTTTGTCGTAATGTTCCCCTAAATTATGCCAGTCTTCCATCACAAAAAGCTCCTCCATTGCCTGACCTATCTGGGAGATCGATGGAATCATAGAGTTAGGAAAGATAAACTTTGATGTCCATTCGTTTACAGTTGTTGTACTTTTGTTTGCTCCGATGGTTTGAATAAAAGCAATCCCATCGTCTTTCAGATTTTGGTCTACACATTCCATGTAAGTACGATAGTTTTTATAACCAACATGTTCCAGCATGCCTATGGAAATGACCCTGTCGTACGTTCCACTGATATTCCGATAATCGTCCAGTTTTAATTCAACAGGCAATCCTCTACATAATTCCCTGCCAAGTTTGAGTTGTTCTTCGGAAACGGTTAGGCCCGTCACTTTGACGCCATATTTCTCAGCTGCGAACTTGGCAAAATAGCCGAATCCACACCCAAATTCCAGCAGCGACATTCCCGGTTCCAGATTGATTTTCCGACAGATTAAATCAAGTTTTGCTTCCTGGGCATCGTCCAGGTTGTTCGTATCTTTCCAGTATCCGCAAGAATATAACATTTTCTTACCCAGCATCGCCGTGTAGAGATCATTTCCGATATCATAATGCTCACGGCCGATGGTAAAAGCGCGTCTGATATTCTGTAAATTGAATACCCTGGATTTGATGGCGTGATAAAACAATTTCCAGTTTCCCTTAACATATTTTTCAATATTATTGCTCAGAATTTTGGCGATAAACTGATCCAGTGCTTTGCATTCCCACCATTCGTCCATATACGATTCGCCTGCGCCAAGGGTACCTTCGTAGATGAGCCGTTTATAGGTGTTATCATTCCTTACCTGAATATCCCAAGGCTTGTTTCCATTTATTGTAACACCCGATTTTTTAAAGAGCTTGCTTAAATATCTTTTCGTTTTAGAATTTTCCATTTCAGTATCCTCCATCTTTTTTTCAAAGGAAAACAGGGGTTTATGCATTGACTCCTGCTGCCCGTTAACTTCATAAACCGGCCAACGTGAGTCTAAATAGATTCTGCACTTCCCCGTTATTGAAACAGTCAAAAATCCGAAAAAAAATACTATAAAGCATTGATATGTTACGTTAAAACTAATTTCATTATATTATAGAGGAAAAGCAAGGTCAAGTTTTTTGTTGCTGCTTAAATCAAAGAAAAGATAGTGGAAAAACAGCTCTAGAGTGATGGGATTCAATTGAAGAAAATATCGATTGGGACTATTGAATTGATTTAGTGGGCCTGAAGAGTATACTGTTACCTGATAGTACAGTACAGATACAAAAACAGGGAAACGTGTGCAAATTAGACAAACAAACCATGACAGAAGAAACAAAAAAAGCGTCGGAAGACAAGTCTGACGCGGAAAAAGTAAGGATTCAATCGTCTGCCAAAGCGATTGACAAAGTGGACAAAAACCTCCTGATCGAAAAACAGAACATCGTGGGGAAAAGATTGCTACGACTCTTACCGTTTCAAATATTCATCCTGGTTGCAGATGCTGATGGAAAAACAGACAATAAGGAGGTTGCTCAATTCAGGGAATTTCTCAACCTGCGGGAAAAAAATTGTTCCAATCCATACACGCGCAGGATGTTTCATTCCACCGTTGTCAACTACACAGCCTTAACCAACCGCTACCTGGGGGGTCAGATTGTCAAAGACTTCAAGATCATCCAAAAGGCAATGAAGTACATGCAGATGATTGTCTCTCCAACTGTAATGGCAAGCATCTGCAAAGATCTCAGAGAATTGGCGGTTGCAATTGCGGAAGCCTCCGGTGGATTCTTGGGGATGACCACTTCCATAAGTGATGAAGAAACGAATGTGATCGAAAAACTCGATAAAATCTTCAAGCAAGCCGTACAGCTGGCAAATGGAGATGATGCAGTTGACGGTGGGCAGTTGGATTTTTAGATCCTTTTTTCAGCGCTTTCACTGACAGACCTCGCTCTACTGAACTCAGAGGCCGAGGTGCAACCACCTTGTTCCGACATTGAAGCGCTGCCTCCTCAATATCCCTTCCAGTCATTGACCTTACAGCAAAGACACAGGTACAGGTGTCGGAAATTCCAGCAGTTGCTGCGCCATGCCTTTGGCCAACGGATCCAGACGTAGTGAAGCCATTTGACCACCACCCAGCGATTCATGCAGTAAAAAATTGAGGGCATTGATACCTGGCAGATCAAAGCGCTCCACTCCCGGTTTTTCAGCCCCATGAAAAATATGGTTCATAAATTCATACACTGCAGATTCGGTTAGCACTTTACGAATATAGGGCAAAAATTCAGGTTTGCGAGCCATAATACCAATGTTGCATGAGTTTCCTTTGTCGCCACTGCGACCCCAGGCCAATTGGACCAGGGGCACTGTTTTCATTTCTGCACCCGCATCGGTTATGTCTGCGACCCGGGGTCGAATGATCGACGCGGGATTGAAGACCTCAGTGGGCGACTGGGTGAAGGAGCGGCTGTTATCATTGAGCGTGATCGTAAAAGGAACCTCATTTTTAGGGATCAGAAAGGAGAAAAGCCTGATGATTGGGGATACGTATGGTTTGCCTACAAACCATCCGGTAGTGCCGGGTGACATAGAAGTGGTTGGCGCATAGGCTTCACTGGCGAAGATCTGCAGCGCTTCCGGTCTCTCATGCTCCAATGAAATCTTACAGGCCACCTCCCGGGTGTCTCTGGAACGGGCGTGAGGGCCATAGGCAGATTCAGCCCCTATGCACTCAACTAAAGTGTCGCGGTAATCACCCAGATTTTGCTGTTGAAACAGCAACCGGGTTCGTTTAATGAGGGCTTCCGCCATCCTTTCCGCCTTTTGGACGGCGTTCATGCCAATCACTGGTGAAATGGCAAAACAGCGATAACCATCCTGGTAGGCACTATAGACCTTATAGCACTCGGGTGGCGGCTGTCCGATCACCCCTGTCACTTCGACCTGGTTATCCCCCACCTGGACGATCTTGACTTTTGAAAAATCGCAGACGACGTCCGGCAAGAGGTAGGCCTGGGGATCACCGATTTCGTACAGGAGTTGTTCGCCCACTGTTGCCGGAGTGACGATCCCGCCGGTATCATCTGGTTTGGAGACGACAAACCGCCCGTCCGCATAACATTCAATCACCGGATAACCGATATTCGCCCAGTCGGGCACCTCCTGCCAATCGGTAAACAGTCCACCAGTGGCCTGGGCACCGCATTCGATAATGTGTCCGGCCATGCTGCCGGCAGCCAGAAGGTCATAGTCGGTCTCCTGCCACTTAAATTCGTGCATCAACGGCCCCAGTGTCAAAGCACTATCTACCACTCTGCCGGTGATCACCACATCGGCTCCCATATCCAGCGCTTCAGCAATCGGTTTCGCACCCAGATAGGCGTTCATGCTCATCATGTTATCCGGCCAGGGACTCCCGGTATTCATGTCGGTTAGTCCCCGCCTGGAAAGCTCATCGTGGCGCGGCAGGAGATCGTCCCCATCAACCACTGCCACCTTCAGATCAAGACTGGCATCGGTCTCTGCCATCAGTTTTAAGATGGCATCCCGGCAGGCATGGGGATTAACACCACCTGCGTTGGTCACGATCTTGATGCCCTGTTGAGCAATATCCCGGATATTCTGAGCCATAATCACATCAACGAAATAGGGGGCGTATCCCATCCGGGGTCGTTTCGCCTTTGACCGCGCCAGCAGCGACATGGTTACTTCCGCCAGGTAGTCCAGAATGATATAATCAACCTTCCCCCCGCGAATCAATTGTGGCACCGATATGGAGGAGTCGCCCAAAAATGCAGCTGCACCACCGATCCGAACTTTCTGATAATTGGTCATCTTGTTTTCAAGTTAGATTAGGACAATATTAATGAGTGAACAGACCCCCTGCTGCAACGATAAGATCTCGAACCTGAGCCACCTCGTAACTTCCCGGTTTCCCACCTTCTTTTGACAGCCGGTTGGCCAGCTGTTGCAGAACGGGTCCATATCAGACACGGGACTTAATCCTTATGTTAATGACATTGATTCCCTAGTCCCTGCCGATAATCGAAATGGCGGCAACATTTTGATGGGGCCTGCCGCCCAGGTTATGGGTCAACCCCAAGCGGGCATTTTTGACTCTTCTTTCATCGGGGATTCTTTCCAGCAATTGCTCATACATCGCATATATCATGCGCAGCCCTGAAGCGCCGATGGGGTGGCCGAAACACTTCAAACCGCCATCCACCTGGCAGGGAGTCGGTCCATCAAGATCATAAAACCCGTTCATCACATCCTCGTACGCACCACCCACCGGCGACAGGTAAAGGTCCTCCATGGTTACAAATTCAGTAATGGAGAAACAGTCGTGTACCTCCAGCATACTGATCTCGTTTCTCGGGTCCTTGATGCCTGCTTCTGCGTAAGCTTTGGAAGCAGACATGCGCGTGGTGGCGAAGTACGATCCGTCCCAGGTGTTGGCGATGGACTCCTCGCCTGAGGTGGTCGAAACCTGCAGCGATTTCACTTTAATGATATCCTGGTTTTTTTTGATACTTCTGGCTATTTCCGGGGTGGTGACTATGGCTGCAGCGGACCCGTCACTGACCCCACAGCAGTCAAAAAGCCCCAGCGGATAAGCGATCATGGGAGCGGCTTTGATCTGCTCCACCGAAACGGCCCGACGAAGATGGGCTTTTGGATTCATGACCCCGTTGGCGTGACTTTTTGCGGAAACATGAGCAATCGCGTCTTTGATTTTTTCCATGGGGAGATTGTGCTTCGCCACATAGGCCGTCGCCAGCTGGGCGAACGCTCCCGGAGCAGTTGAGTTGGCACCGGACATGAATGCGTCGACACCTGCCCCCGCGCCACCAGGTAGACCTCCGTAGCCGGCGTCCTTCAGCTTTTCCACCCCGAGTGCCAGCACGATATCGTAGGCCCCGGCTGCCACAGCATAACAGGCTGCCCGAAATGCTTCGGTAGCAGTGGCACAGTAATTTTCAAGCCTGCTGACAGGAATGAAAGGGAGTTTCAAGGTTTTGCCCAAAGGCACACCGGACTTCCCGATATTGACCTCGTCGTTGTAAGATCCCAGGTAGGCCGCCTGGATCTCTTTCTTGTCAATCCCGGCGTCCTGGAGGCACTCGGTAAAGGACTCCACCATCAGGTCTTCGGCACTCGATTCCCAACGTTCCCCGAATTTAGAACAGCCCATACCCAGTATGGCGACTTTATCTTTGATTCCGCTTGCCATTTCAATTCTCCTTTATTTGGGGAACAGCCTTCCAGAAGTATCCTGAAATATCCCGATTCTTATCGTTGTACTTTCTGCGAAAACTCATGGCTACAGGCATGCCCGTTGCCAGCGATTCGAGGTCACAGTCAGTAAAATCGAACATAAATTTACCACCTCCCTCAAACTCGATCTGACCGTAAACGGAGGGAGGATTGAAGGATGCCGCCAGGTTATCCCCCGTATAACTGGAAATAGTTCCGACTTTGTCAGAAATACTGACCTCTTCCATCTCATAACTGGCCCCGCAATCCTGATTAACGCAGATTTTTTGGGGCGGATACTGGACAGTCCCGCATTTTTTACATTTGCTGCCGAAGAGGCCCAGGATCTCTTTCCTTTTTCTCCAAAGCGCCGACCAGCGAGTCCAAAGGTCTTCTTCCGAGCGCAGTCCAACTTCGACTGGCAGGATGTCCCGCCAAACCAGATATTTTGTGTAATTATCCAGCTCTGCCCTGTTGGCCAGGGATCCGGAAATCCCTTTTCTACGCCCCAGCTTCTTTATATTTTCGGTCACTTCGAAGTACAGCACATCGCATCCGCTGCCGAAGCTCAAGACCAGGATTTTATCACCGGGCTGGGACGCTTCCAGAGCACTGACCAGCATGACCAAAGCGTGAGGCGTACCACTCTCCCCAATTTCAGCCTGAAAATTGGTCTGATCAGCTTTCGGTGCGAGCCCCAGTATCTGGCCCAGTTTTTTGCGCGCGGCTGCGTAGTGGCAGGGATAGACGACCTTAGTGAAATCACCAATCTGTAAGCTGTACTTATCAAGCAGGCCATTAATCGCTTCGGGAATCAACTCGGTGATGCCCATGTCCCTGATCCACCGATCCTCCCATTGTCTGTCGTACTTTGCGAATTCGCCGCGGTAGTGATCGACAAAATCGTGGGAAGTGGAAAACGATCCCTTGAATTCGGCGATCACATTTTCATGTCCTACCAGCAGTGCAGCTGCCGCGTCCCCGAAAATCATCTCCTGGGGAGAAGCGGGCCGGCCCAGGCGCATATCCGACGCACAAACCAGAGCCGAACTGTTTCTCTCAGACTTGACGCTGTCCAGGGCATACAAAAGTGCGGTGGTACCCGCCTTGATCCCGCTGCTGAAATCAGCAGCACTGATCTGGTCGCTCAACCCAAGAGCGCCTTTGACAATGCCGGCGTTCAGTCTCTCCTTATAAGGCATGCTGGTGGAGGCGAAACAAAGCGCGTCCACCCGGGTGCGATCTATTCCCTCAAGCGCATCTATACCTGCAGCCACGGCCATGGTGATACTGTCCTCGTCAAAACCGGCTACGGCTTTCTCGCCTCTGGCCAGGCCAGCATTTCCCGGGGCCATCCATCCCAAGGCCTTGTAGATCAAACTTCGATCCAAGCGATACCGCGGAACATAACCACCAAAAGATGTAATTCCAATCATACGACCTCACATTCAGGGTTGTCATTTATCTGAGAAAGACAATTCTTTCCGATGTTAGGGAATCCCGTTTTTGGTGTCAAGCGGTGTTTTCTTCAAGATCTCTGAAAAGACGGACATCTCGGAATTACTCTGCAGAGATCTGACAGACGTAATGATTTTTTCGGCTGCTTGACTTGATAACAGAGGGGACACCAGATATTTGAATTTATCGATCAGTTCTTCCCAGGACAGCGGATTTTCAGGATCCCCCTTTGGGGTCTCTATTTTTTTGGCATATGACTGCCCACTTTTTAGAGTGATCGTCACCGAGGCCGGCCATTTCTGTGGGAATTCCCGGTCCAGAGCTTCGTCTGCAACGCAAGTGACTTTTTCCATGAGTTCTCGAACCTGAGCAGATTGCACCTTCTCCAATGTATACTGGTCCAGGGTAGCCTTTCCGAACAGTATGGCGACGGCCACACCAAAAGGCATGCTGAACTGAGCATCAACCACCGAACCGGGCCTGACTTTCAGATGCCTGGGTTCGGCCACTAAAGAAAATCCCGCTTTAAGCATACCAATTGTGACCTTCTCAATATCGACAGCTTCCAGTTGTTGCTCATGCATGATTGCCAAAACACCATCAATGGGGCCCTGCTTGTATCTACAGCAGGAGTGGGGCTTGATGCTGGTTTTCATGATATAGAACGGCTTTCCCCAATCTGCAAGAATTCTTTGGGGATGAGATTGATTGGCATAGGCGTGTAGGAAGCCGTATTTCCCTTCCAGAATCGTCTGAGGGCCGGTGAATCCCTCAGCAGCCAGTTGAGCGGCGATAATGCCGCCGTGCGCAGCCCAGCCGGCGTTAAACCGCTTGGTGGTTGCGCCATCAGCCAGAAATTCCATGGACCCGGACGCCTGGCTGCCGGCAATGCCCAACGAATTAACAATGCCTGTTTGATCGAGTCCCAGCATCATGGCAGCCGTAACAGCCGCTCCCATGGTTCCACAGATACCTGTGGGGTGAAACCCCTTTTCATAAGGAGCAGAGGGGTTAAGAGACACTGCCAGCCTGTTGATCACGTCGTATCCTGCTGTGATGGCGGGGGCAAACTGCCGGAAGGTGCAAGGTGATATACAAGCCGCCGCCAGGGCTGCGGAGAAAACGACAACCCCCGGATGAAGCGAGGATTCATTCACCACGTCGTCAAGTTCCGGGCTGTGGGCTGCTGTCCCATTTGCCAGGGCTGCATAAGCAGGCACGGTTTGAATGTCGGTTCCGATAACCAGGGCCTTTCCGATATCCAGACCCGAATTGAGAATCAAATTGTGAAGCGGACGGCTGGAATCATAAAGCGACCCCCTGGCACTCACACCCAGATAGTCCAGCAATAGATACTTCACTCGGTCGATTTCCTGATTTGACAAATCTTCAAATGTCAATTCATGACATCTTTTTGACAGTTTTTTTGTCTCATCCATCTTTGTCCTTATAAATCAACATGCCCGCTGGGGCTCAACGGAGGGTGAAAAAATCGATCGGTAGATATTTGTCCAAACCTGCGTCTTTATTCAATCTTGGTTTGACAAGATCTGTCAACAAAGGTAAACAACGAGGGTGAATTCAGCAATACCCGGTCAGATTTTTACTAAACAATAGCTGAATGATAAAACCAGTCTCTGCGCATAAGGATTTAAAGCATCCAAGTGGAATCGATCAAACAACTAACCAAAAGTGTTTTTGTTCATGTAATTGAACGCCTGTTGACTATTCCGGTTTCAGGGGGAACAAGAGGCTGGCCATTTATACTGTCATGGGCTCAGCGCCTTTCCGGTGTCCTCTTGAGTCTCTATCTTGGATTTCATGTTTATACGCTTTTGCTCTTAAAATCAAGCGAGGCCTATGACAGTCAAATGGCGGTGTTTTCGACCTTTCCGTTCAATCTGCTGGCGTGGCTGCTGGCCTTTCCCGTTATATTTCATGCGTTGAACGGCGGCCGTGTAATTCTGTATGAAAGTTTTGGAAAAAGAGAAGATCATATCCTGATCAAGGCTGTCTTCATACTCTCAGCCGTTTACCTGATCAATCTTGGCATCCTGATGAATCTGGCAGTCAGAATCACGGCCCTGTTATGGTTTTGGGTCCCCATACTCCTGGCCAGTCTGTTTATCTGTTTTTTGGTGTCCCTGCGGTTAGTAGAAAGTGGCATCGGGTTCGGCTGGAAACTGCAGCGCATCACAGGCAGTTTCCTGCTGCTGCTGATTCCGGCTCATATGATGTTTATGCATAGTCATCCTGACATGGCTCACTCCGCGAGTGTTGTTATCCAGCGGATGCAAAGCGGAACCATGAAAGTGATCGATATCCTGCTAGCTTCAGGCATCCTTTATCATAGCGGGTACGGTCTTGTTTCCATTCTGAATGATTATCTCAGCAACCGGTTCCTGAGAGTCTGTACGAATACACTTATTTGGCTGATTGTGGTGTTCACGGCCTTTTTTGCGCTCAACCTGATCGTCTGCTTTCCCTAACTCAATAAATGTCATGCTAAAGAACCTGTCGACGGCCCCCACAATTGAATGCGATGTCTTGATTATCGGCGCGGGTGGCGTAGGCTTGAGATGTGCAGCCGAGATCCTGGAGAAAAAACCGGACACCCGGGTCGTGGCACTGACTAAAGTCGCCCACGCTCAGAAATCTCATACTTCGACAGCCCAGGGTGGACTTTCGGCGGTTGACCCGAGCGACCCGGAAGATCTGCCAGTCTATCACATGTTTGACACCTGGAAAGGGTCCGACTGCACGGCGGATCAGCATGTGGTCAAAAAAATCTGCGAAATGGCCTGGGAGCAGCTCCTCTGGTTGGAACACCGAGGCATGCATTTCAGCCGGAATCCAAAGGGTGGATTTGCTAAAAGAACCTTCGGTGGACACACTGTCAGATTTGGAGAAGACTCTGCCTTCAGGGCGGTGTTTGAAGCGGACAGAACAGGAAAAGGGATTATGGACACCGGATGGGGCGAATCTCTGAAAAGAGGGGTGACCATACTGAATCAAACCCTGGCCATAGAGCTGCTTTTTGTGGACAATCAATGCGCCGGGTGTCTGGTGTTCAAACAAAAAGAGGGGGAATTTGTTCGTATTCTGGCCAAAGCCACGGTGATCACTGCCGGCGGGTGCGGCCAGGTTTTCAAAGTCACCACAAATTGCCGTCAGAATACGGGTGACTATCTCTCGCTCGCTCTGCAGGCCGGACTGCCGGTCATGAACCCGGAGGCGGTTCAATTCCATCCCACAGGCATCGTGGGGCCAGGTATCCTCGCCAGCGAAACACTGCGGTCGGTGGGAGGGATTCTGCGCAACCGGGGCCTCGAACCGTTTATGGAGAAGTACGCCCCTAAAATGAAGGAGCTGGCTCCACGGGATCTGGTTGCCAGGGCCATCGAGTCAGAAATCAGGGAGGAGCGCGGCGCCTTCAATCCAGATCACCAGATTGAGCATGTCTGGATTGATCTGAGGCATCTACCTGCCAGCGTACATGAAAATGACATCCCCGAAGTGAGCGGCTTTTTTAAGAAATATATGAACCTGGACCCCATAGATTCCCTCTGCCCGGTGCGGCCCAGTGTCCACTATCACATGGGTGGGATACCGACCAGCGAATTCGGAGAGGTTGAAAACAGCCGCCAGGAGATCATCCCCGGTCTATATGCTGGTGGTGAGTCGGCAGCAGCCAGTTTTCACGGATTCAACCGACTGGGAACCAATTCGCTGCTGGAACTGCTCGTGATGGGCAAGGTGATCGGAGAGAGAGTGTTGGAATATCTGCCCCAATCCCCTTCCCAATTGAAAGACGCGAGGGAGACACTGACCACCTCAAAGTTTTCCGGATATCTGGACGCCAGGGGGAAAGGCAGTACCGGTCATATCCGGGAATCACTTCGTTCATTGATGACCCGTCATGCTGGCGTTTTCAGAACTGATGAGGGGTTAAGGCAGGCCCTGGCTCAAATCAGGGAACTAAAAGGTGCCGCAGAAAATGTCACTTTGACCACCAGGTCCCTGAAAATGAACCAGGAGCTGGTTCAGCGCTGGGAACTGGATAATCTGCTGGATGTGGCCCTGGTTATGTGTGAATCCGCCCTGAATCGAAAAGAATCACGGGGGGCTCATTTTCGGACCGACTATACCGAACGTAAGGACGAATATAATTATCACACCCTGATTTCCATGAAGGCGTTTGGTGCCACCGAACTGGGAAAACGGGAGGTCAATATGAGCCTGTTTGAGGAAGGCGGTCAGCATCAAGAGAAGTTTGGACTGATCCAAAGAAAGTATTGAGGAAAAGCGTGAATCAAAAAACAGACATCACCCTGCAAATCCAGCGTTACGATCCGGACCATAACCGTCAGTGGGTGCAACGGTATGATCTGCAGGCCGGTCCTATTCAAAGATTTGTAGACCTGTTCAGGAAAATCAATGATGAGCAGGATTCAACCCTGGCCTGGAACTCGTCCTGCGAACACGGCCAATGCGGAACCTGTGCAGTTATTATCAACGGTGTACCGTTACTGGCCTGCGAACTGCTGGTTGAAAATGCAGTCACCAGGTTCAAAACCACAACCTTTACCATCAAACCGTTGAATATCGCCCCGGTGGTGCGAGATCTGGTCATTGACATTGAACGCGCCTATCAACGGGTCGAAAAAGTCAAACCTTATCTGATCAAACCTGCAGAACCGTCCTCCGGGGCTGAAGTCGGCCAGATTACGCCCGAGGAACTGGGTTACTATGTGAATGCCACGCGCTGCATTAACTGTTTTTGCTGTGCTTCTGCCTGCATCAGCAATCGGGCAAACTTCCTGGGCCCCAACGCCATGCTGGCGACGATTGTGCGCCTGATGGACCCCAGAGAGGAGGAAAAACAGTCCCGATTCAAGATGATTTACAGTGCCCAGGGCGTTGCCCGTTGCCACTCATCCATGGCCTGCTCTTTTGTCTGCCCAAAGCAGATCGACGTCGGGCACTTCATAGCCCTGGCAAAGCAGGGAAGATTTGCACGGAGAACAAAGTGAGCCTTCCAGAGTTCAGAATCCTTTCACCCACCGCCATTCTCGGATACGGTTTTCCTGAGGCGTCCTTTTGCAAAGGCATTGAACGCCAGCCACATTTGATTGGTGTCGACGCCGGCTCCACCGATCCCGGTCCCTATTATCTAGGGAGTGGAAAATCGTTCACCGACAGGGTGGCGGTTAAAAGAGACCTGCGCTACATTCTCAAGGCGGGCATCCGGAATTCCATTCCGGTCATCATCGGCACAGCTGGAGGGGCCGGGGCAGCACCACATTTGCAATGGTGCCGTGAAATAGTCGATGAGATCGCTGCAGAAGAACAGTTGAGCTTTACACTCGGATTGATCTCTGCAGATATCGACAAAGGGATTGTCCATTCAGCTCTGGAAAACGGCAGTGTGCAGTCGCCCAAATACGTGCCGGAGTTAACCCGGTCCGATATCGATGCCTCGGTCCATATCGTCGCCCAGATGGGCAATGAGCCGCTCATGCAGGCACTGGAAAAAAACTGCGACGTCATCTTGGCAGGTCGATGTTACGATCCGGCCGTGTTCGCGGCCTTGCCCATCCAAAAAGGATACGATCCCGGCCTCGCCACACACCTGGGAAAAATATTGGAATGTGCCGCCATTGCTGCAACGCCGGGTTCGGGCGCCGATTGTGTGCTGGGAATTCTGAAAAAGGACTCCTTTATCCTGGAAGCCCTCTCCAAACAAAGAAAGTTCACAGCAGCGTCCACCGCCGCACACACCCTGTACGAGAAGTCAGACCCCTGTCATTTACCAGGCCCCGGGGGAGAGCTGAATCTTGAAGATTGCACCTTCACGGAAGTTGCAGACCGAAAAGTGGAGGTACGGGGAAGCCGCTTTGAACCAGCAGACACGTATTATGTGAAGCTGGAAGGGGCTCGACCGATTGGATTTCGAAGTATCAGTATCGCTGGCGTGAGAGACCCGATCATGATCGCTGCCATAGATTCCATACTGGATGAGGTCAAAAGCGACGCGGACGCCATCCTTAAAACCGAAAAAATTGATGCTCAGGTTGGCTTCCATGTCTACGGGAAAAATGGCGTCATGGGAAAAATGGAGCCGGGCCGTGATTTTATTCCCCAGGAGTTAGCCCTCATTACCGAAGTGATTGGAAAAACAGAACAAGATGCTGAGACAGTCTGCAGCCTGGTGCGTTCGACCCTTTTGCATTATGGGTATAAAGGACGCATCGCAACCGCCGGAAACCTCGCCTTTCCCTTCTCCCCCTCGGATATGCGGATGGGTGAAGCCTTTGAATTTTCGATCTACCACCTGATGGAACTGGATGATCAAAACATCTTTAAATTCGAGATCATCACATACTGAATCTGGGAGAGTTATTAGATGAAAACAAAGATTTTGGATGTCGCCCAGGTGATACGCTCCAAAAACGCCGGGCCCTTCGAGCTGACGATGGATATCGTATTCAAGAATCGGGCAGCCTTCGATCTGTTCCGGCAGAAGAAGGTGCTGACCGAAGAGAAGATATCCAGCCTGTTCTGCATCGGGTTGCATGATATCAGCGGTATTATTTACTTTGAGGCAGCCAACGCCGTCAAAATCACCATCAAAAGGCCCCTGCCTTCAGGGGCCCCCGGAGATTCAGATATTTATGGCGCCCAGCAGCACGCTCCCCTGCTGAATCTGGAGTGGTAAATAATAAACAGCCCTGGTTTTGACAGATTCCATAAAATTTCAGTAAGGTATCCAAAGGGATCGTACAAAAATAACTTGCCATAATCTGTCCGCAAAAGTCCCGAAAAGACCGGACATTTTGCAGACAGAATGCCACAGCAACGCGATTCCTTGACACTAAAGGGAATCACTTGAGTAATTTTTGAGCCGACCCAAAAGTAAAATTGGATGGATTTTTAACCGAGAGGGGACGATTCCTGTCCTAATATAATTGTCTTTCAGACTGCCGAAAATGAAAAAAACCTTATTGATTCTATGGCTGGCCTTTTTTTTCTCTTCGATCACAGTAGCTGATACCGTTATCCTGGTTGCAGACAAGTGGTGCCCTTATAACTGCACCCCGGGAGCAGAACAGCCCGGGTTCCTGGTGGAAATTGCCCGCAAAGCATTTGAACGGGCGGGTCACAAACTTGAGTATCGCTTGATGCCATGGAAAAGGGCAGTCGCAGAAGCAAAAAAAGGAAACGTCAATGGGATCATCGGATTCACCAAAAAAAACGTTAAAGGGTTTATCACCACCCAGAAGGAACTGATCATTGCCCGGGAGGTTTTCTTTGCAAAAGCAGGCAGCCCATGGAAATACAGCTCTGTCAGATCATTAGAAGAAATTGAAAGAGTTGGTTTTCCGAACGGATACCATTTTACGTCAGATATCGATGCTTATATTAAAAAGAGTAAAAATGTTTATCTTATTCCAGGAGCAGAACCACTTAAATCAATGGTAAAAATGTTGCTGCATAACAGAATTCAGGCTTTTCCAGAAAATGCCATCGTCGTTGAATACTATCTCAAGCAGAACGGATTAACGGGAAAATTGACAGTTGCAGGTGAGTACAGCAGAAGCCCCATATTTATCGGATTTGGGTTACAATCCGCCACTCACAAACAGGATGCCGCAATCATATCAGAAGGGATGCAAGCATTACAGGACAGCGGGGAATATGATAGAATTATGAAGCGATACGGATTGCAGCGCTAAAGCACCTTCTTTTTTTTAAACCCCATACTTTCACCTTTTCTGCAGATCAGTGCCAGTCAAAAACAGAGGCCGCAATAAATGAAAAATCGCTCAAGCCTAGGGGTACAACTCAGTCTTGCTGTCGTTGTGATTACGACATCGGTTCTGGCGATATTCGGATTCTACCGACTCTCGGATAATTCTGATATATTAAAAAGTCAATTAGAGAAATCCCTTACCAATACGGTCGAACGTCTGGCGTTTAGTTTAAGCAGTCCCTATTTTAATTTCCATGATAAAGGCATCAGAGATATCATTCTCTCCGAAATGGATAACAGAGCCATCCTGGGCATTTATGTGGTTGACAAGCAATCGAACGCATTACACTACGGGTACGTGCGCAGCGAAGGAGAAATCAAAAAGGTTAAAGAAGAGAAAATATTTGAACCGTCCCTGGAGAAGGAGCATGGGATTACATTTGAAAACCTGCAATTGGGCAAAGTTCGCGTGATAATGACACCCTTGTTCATGGAGCAACGGTTAAGGATAATTCTTATTTCAGATATCAGTCAGATTATTATTTTGGACGTCTGTCTGGTGATTTTGATGATTATTTTGTTGAGAAATAAAATCATCAAACCAATTAGAAAGCTGACTCAGAGTTCTTCTGAAATATCTGCTGGAAGGTTGAATGAGACCATTGACGTTCACAGCAGTGACGAAATCGGGATCCTGGCTGGAGGATTTGCTGTCATGCGGGATTCAATAAAAAATCAGATTGTCGTGCTTGAAACAGAAAACGAAGAACGGAAAAAGGCGGAAGCCGCCTTAAAACAAAGTGAAGAGAAATATAGAACTTTAGTTGAAAATTCCCCTTTAGGTATCGCAGTGATAGATAAACAGCACAATTATATTTATTTAAGTTCTAATTTCATAAAAATATTTGGTTATACGCTAGATGATTTTTCAACCGGAAAAGAATGGTTTAAGCTGGCATTTCCTGACAAGGACAATCGGGAGCAGGTTATTGAAAGATGGATCGATGATAAAAATATCGCTAAATCAGGTGACTCAAGACCACGGACATTTGACGTTGTCTGTAAAGATGGAAATGTCAAAACGATAGATTTTAAACCGACAACGTTAGAAACGGGTGAACAGATCGTCATGTATGAAGACATTACCGAACGAAAACAATCAGAAGAGTTGTTGATACAAACGGAAAAAATGATGTCCGTTGGGGGACTGGCAGCAGGGATGGCTCATGAACTCAATAATCCACTGGGAGGTATGCTGCAGGGAACTCAAAATATACGACGCCGGTTATCACCGGATTTGGAGAAAAACGTTCAATCCGCCACTACCCACGGTATTAACCTTAACAATCTTCAGAATTATCTGAAAGAGAGAAAAATCTTAGACTATTTAGTGGGCATAAACGAATCCGGTCAAAGGGCAGCCAAGATCATCAAAGACATGCTGCTGTTCAGTCGGAAAAGTGAATCCACCATGGCGCCAACCAATCTCCTGGAAATAATGGAAAACGTTCTTGACCTGGCTGGAAAGAATTACGATCTGAAGAAAAAATATGATTTCAGGAGTATCGATATAATAAGGGAGTTTGAGCCAAACCTGCCCTTAATATCCTGTACCGCAACGGAAATTGAACAGGTCGTTTTAAATCTCTTGAGCAATGCTGCCTGGGCCATGGCTAATGAAAAACGAAATACCCCGCCTCAAATCACATTGCGTGTCAAGATTGAAAAACAAATGGCCAGAATTGACATTGAGGACAATGGACCCGGTATAGATGAAGACATCAAAAAGAGAATATTTGAGCCCTTTTTCACCACCAAACCTTTGGGTGAAGGCACCGGGTTGGGGCTTTCGGTCTCATACATGATCATAACCAATAACCATCGTGGTACGATGGAAGTGGAATCTGAAATTGGAAAAGGGACCAATTTCATCATCAAACTTCCCCTGGATAAGATCGGGTCTTAAAGATTTGCTGAAGGATCTTGGTTCGTCTCTCAGCCGGATCTCGTCATCTTCACGCCTGCCAAAACGATGACCGCTCCTAAGAGCTGCACAACGGTCATGATTTCGCCAAAAAACAGGACAGATGTCAGGATGGCAACGACCGGAATGAAAAAGCCATAAACCATCCCCCGCACAATGCCGATGCGGACAATACCCGCGCAGTACCAGACAAAGCCGAGGGCGGCCCCAAAAATAGCTGTATAGCCCCATGACAACCAGCCGTTGATGGACACCAAAGTCCAGTCTTGTGAACTAATTGCCGGGATTCCGATAACCGCAAGGATGATAGATCCAAACAGCATAGACCAGGCGGTTACCAGTATGGCGCCGCGGCGCGACACAATTGGTTCTGAAGCAAAGGTGTACAAAGCCCACATGGACGAAGCGCCAACAATCAGGAGATCTCCGGCAATAGTCCCCATCCCCATAGTAATTTCTGTCAGGCTGTTGTTGATCACTACGGCTACGCCAAAAAATGCCAGCAATATCCCGCACCAGGACAGGAGGCTGGGTCGATTCCCCCGAAACACAGAAATCAGCGCCGCAAATATAGGTGAGGTGGTGATCAGGACCGAAGCCTTTGAAGCTGATGTCAGGTTCAACCCATAGGCCCAGCAGCCTTGAAACAGAGTGACCCCCAACAAGCCCACTAAGACAAGCTGCAATGCTTCTTTCAGATTGATCCTGATTGCGGATTTCTGTTGCCATAGAATACAAAACAGCAAGGCCGATGCGACCCCATACCGGGTGGCTGAGAATACGATGGGATCCATGAACGTCATTGCAAATTTCGCGAAAGGAAAATTCACACCCCAGGCAATTATCGCGGCAATCAGAAACAGGTCCCCACTTCTTGATATCTTGCTTTTATCGATCGCTTGCTCCTTTTTCAAATTGATTTCTCCTTCCGGTTTTATAGGTTCATCAAGTCCGGTAAATAAATGGTACCGGCCACACATCCGACTTCATGTCAGAGCATGAACACCTGTTCAAACGATTGTGGCGCTCTCATGGTTGCACAGACAATCATCCTAGAGCAACCGCTTCATCACTCTTTTATAGCCGTTTCATGAGACAGGGTTATTCACGCCCACTATTACAGTTAATTTATCGTCATGAACTTAAAGATTATTAGTATACAGAGTGTCTGTTATGGACCTGTTTCAATTGCTTGGAGGAGTTTTTAGATGATCTTAACGAAATTGAGCGCCCGAAATCCCGCCTGTCTGAGCACTGAATCGCGAGACTCGCAGCGAGAACGAGTTTGGGATTTCAGCGAAATGAGTTATAGATCATCTTAAAACGTATCCGCAATTGCAACAGATTCATATCAGACACGGGACTTGATGGTCAGTTTAATGACATTGAATATATCAATGTCCGGTTAGGTTTTTGCTTGCACGATTGCTGTGGCTTAGTTAAATTTTCAGGACTTAAAGAGGTTTTAACCCAACTGATAAGAACTCTATATTTTCTTTTAATATGCCTAAAATATATTTGGTTCGTCATGGTAAAGCAGCTGCTGGCTGGGATGCCGATCCCGATCCGGGACTGGACGATCTCGGGCGAAAACAGTCGATCCAGGCTGCCGAATCGCTGGCACCTGTTGGACCACTGGATATTGTCTCCAGTCCGCTGGCTCGAACCCGGGAAACGGCCAACCCTTTGGCTGAATTGTGGCAGAGAACCCCCCGCATCGAAACCCGGGTTGCTGAAATTCCTTCACCCACAGAAGATCTCTCTGAACGAGCAGAGTGGCTGCGTGGCGTGATGGGAGACATTTGGACCAATCAAAGTCAGGAACTGCTGACCTGGCGGCAGGGAATAATCGACGCCCTGTACGCCCTTGAAAAGGACACCGTCATCTTCAGCCATTTCATCGCCATTAACGCAATCGCGGGAAAGGCCGCAGGCGATGAGCGGGTGGTTGGATTTCTACCGGACAACGGCTCTATCACCATCATCGAAACCCGCGACAATGGAATTTTGATGGTCGAACGGGGGATCGAAGCCGGAACCAAAGTGAATTGATAAGGATTGGCTCAAAAATTACTCAAGTGTTTCTCATTGGCGTTAAAGAAACACGTCGCCTTGGCATTTTGTCTGCAAAATGTCCAGTCTTTATGGGACTTTTGCGGACAGATTATGCCAAGTT
>Ga0233431_1001192_pt1 | contig 46862 bp, 40 predicted proteins | sample SI_118_April2016_FD_179867 | JGI IMG/M metagenome (GOLD analysis project Ga0233431, IMG submission 179867) | Seawater microbial communities from Saanich Inlet, British Columbia, Canada - SI_118_April2016_200_MG | ecosystem: Environmental > Aquatic > Marine > Inlet | place: Canada: British... | reverse complement strand
AATGCAAGCAGATTCATCAGGAAATCTGTTAGTAAATTCAAATAGGTTCATTTTTTCACACAAAGATAATAATTTTGGGCGAAATTCCTGATAGTCATTTTTATTTTTTATTAAGATTATGAATTCCAATAATTTGTGATTTTTTGTTTTCTAAAACCTAATTCTTAAATGCCTAAAAACAAGATCTTTCAAATTTATGATATTTAGCATTGAACAGCCCTGATTTTGAGCTATGGAAATTTTGATAATTTGCATAAAGAAGAGTAATATTTTGTAGAAGAAATAAATGGTTTGTTTTTTTTTCATATATTTGGAAATGAAGTATTGTAGAATAGCAGTTTAGTTACAAAATGAATATTGGTAGATTATGAATATGGTTTTAATGAATGCTTTGAATATGGAAGTATTAAACACTGTATTAAATACGACACATGTTTTAATAACATTTTTTTTATTCTATTTCGCATATTACCAAATAAAGAAACTGAACTCTGTTAACAATGCAACATTCATACAATCAATTACCTCAAATTTCAACAAAGCGGAAGTTATGACAATATTTACACTTCTATATTCGAATAGTGTAAAGTTTGAAACAAATGATGACATTCCAATATTTAAAATTGACATTAATAAAACAGAAAAGATATATCCTAAACTAATATACCCAGAAAAAGGATACTACACAGCAGAGGAAATGGATTTTTATGTGTTAAACAACTTGGATGATGTTGGCTTATATGTTGATCGTAGGTTAATAAAACTTCAAGATGCTCATACTACATTCGGATGGTATGTGAATTTGGTTATGAATAATAAAGCAATTAAATCATATTTTGATTGGCAATTGAAATTTCCAGAAGAATCATTTACATTTATTAAACTCAAACAACTAAATAAAAGATTTGAAACAATTCTTTAAAAACATTAAGAAATCAGTTTTATATTGCAAAAAAAGTAACAAATGCACCTAACCGATGGCAGATAATGCTTTTATCTACTATGACCAATTGCAAGTAAAATATATTTTTATAAATATTTTATTTTTTTTATAAAAATTTATGTTATTTTTGTATATCGAATAATAACAACCATGATTGTTATTAAAATTAATTAAAAAGAATTAAGTTATGAAAAAAAATGCAAGTATTTACATGTTTATTCTTATTATGATTCTATTAATTGCACAAAGCTGTAAAAAAGATGAAAATGGATTTAACATAAATCAACAATGGGAAATCCTTAATATTCCAGACAATAGAGGTTATGATGATTTTGTATGCTCTTTAAATAAGCTTATGTATGGCTTTGAAGATGATCTATACTTTTCAAATGACAATGGAAATACCTGGAATAACATTTCTAATGAAGTTTCCAATGGTACCAGTATTACCAGTTTTTATATTACAAACAATAATTTATATGTAAGTACTTCTTCATCATCACCATTTTATGAAGATGGTATTTATGTATCCGCAAATGAAGGTAAGACTTGGACTAATATTGGAGAAGGTTTGCATAATTACTTGACCTATTTAAATGTTTATACATTATATGTAAATGAGCCAAATATAATCGTTTACAATGGAGGTTATCTAATATTTACCTCAGAAGATAGTGGTAATACTTGGTCTGTGTCTAATTTATCAGGTGTTCGAGTAACAACTTTTGTTTCTTATGGTACAACTGTTTATGCAGGAACTGATGAAGGTTTGTATTCTTCTAATGATAATGGAATGAATTGGACTTTAGTAAGTGTTTTAGATTCAGAATATGTAATATCAATAGCCATAAAAGGCACAAACATCTTTGTTGGAACAACAGATAATGTGTTTTTTTCTAATAATGGAAGTTCATGGAGCACAATAAATAATGGTTTGCCTTCAAATATATATTCTTCCTCTGTCTCCATTAGCGGTAATTATGTTTTTGCTGGGATTTCATCAGAAGAAAGTGGTGGAGTCTATTTTTCTGATGACAATGGAGATAATTGGGTTAAAATAAACAACGGATTAACCTCTAATGTTAATATTGAGAATATTGAAATTAACGATCATTACATTTTTGCAAGTGCTGATGATGATGGACTGTGGAGACGTCCTTTATAAAAATCATAATAAAAAAATCTAAACCTTGCATAACCCGTCAACACAGATTTGCAATCCGTGCATACAAAAACACGAAAAGCATTTTCACATCGCCGCAATATTTCCCAGCTCACGACAACATGTTGTCGGTATGATTTGATAAAGCTACTCGCCCGATTGCATAGTATGTACTACAAATAAATAAAAATTTCTTCAATAGAAATAAAAAAGTAAGCACTCAATACTTTTTATTGTGCTGATAACAAGTCCAATAGGAATTGAATGCAAATGATCTCATTTGAAATACGTGGTATTTTGCAATTCAGAATTCTTTATGACTTACATCATTATTTCTTGCACCTATATCTATTGATATTCTATCCAATGAAGGATTGTCAAATGGATTGAGTTGAGTAGATACAAAACGCAAAATAGCAGGACGCTCCTACGGAACTATAAAAAAATATGAGCCATATTTTACAAACAGTATGATGCTCCTATGGAGCAAAAAACAACAAAAAGCCACAACAAGACATCTTGTTTGGAAAAAACAGCAAAATGATAAAAAGATAGCTCCAGCAGAGTAAGCTGGTTGTAAAATGTAATAATAAAAAATAAGCTCCAAAGGAGCCACCTGTTTGTAGAAAGATATAATCGCAAAAACAAAACCAGCTCCAGCGGAGCGACCTTTTTGTGAAAAATAATAGAATGAAAAAAAGATAGCTCTAACAGAGCAAGCCGTTCGTAGAAATTCCTAAACAAAACAAAATATTTCTTTTGTAAAATCGTAATAATTTATTAATTTCGGCATTGCTTTTTTAGAAAAAAAATAAAATGTAAATGGCTGAAATAGAAAACAATAATAATGGCGTAACTGGATATTCTGCTGATAGTATTCAGGTTCTTGAAGGATTAGAGGCTGTAAGAAAACGACCTGCAATGTATATTGGCGATGTAAGTACAAAAGGACTACATCATTTGGTATATGAGGTTGTAGATAATTCCATTGATGAGGCACTAGTAGGATATTGTAATAATATAGATGTTTCTATAAATGCAGATTGTTCAATAACAGTCATTGACGATGGACGAGGCATTCCTATAGATTTTCACGAAAAAGAACAAAAATCTGCTTTAGAGGTTGTAATGACTGTACTTCATGCAGGTGGAAAATTCGATAAGGACTCATATAAAGTTTCAGGAGGTTTGCATGGTGTAGGTGTGTCTTGTGTAAATGGATTGTCATCCCATTTAGCTGCAGAAATACACAGAGAAGGATATATATATAAGCAAGAATACGAATTCGGCAAACCACTCTATGATGTTAAAAAAATTGGTACAACAGAAAAAACTGGAACGATAATTACATTTTATCCCGATGCTTCCATTTTCACAACTACTGTTTATAATTTTGAAATTCTTGAAACCCGACTTCGAGAATTAGCATTTCTCAATAAAGGGATAAAACTTTCTATCGTTGATAAACGAGAAAAAATTGAAAATGGAAATAATGAAAGTGATTATAGACAAAAAACATTTCTTTCAAAAGATGGTCTAAAAGAATTTGTTGAATTTTTAGATGCAAATAGAGAGAGATTAATTCAGGATACAATAAATATTGAAACTACGAAACACGATGTTCCTGTTGAAATTGCTATGCAGTACAATACTTCTTATGGCGAAAATATTCATTCATATGTAAATAATATAAATACACATGAAGGAGGAACACACCTTACTGGTTTCCGGCGAGGATTGACCAGAACCTTAAAAAACTATGCCGATAAATCCGGAATGCTTACAAAACTAAAGTTTGATATTAGTGGAGACGATTTTCGTGAAGGACTAACAGCTGTAATTTCAGTAAAAGTTCAAGAACCTCAATTCGAAGGACAAACCAAAACAAAACTTGGAAACTCAGAAATTAGTAGTGTTGTAGATCAGGCTGTTAGCGAACTTTTGTCGAATTATCTCGAAGAAAATCCGAAAGATGCCAGAACAATTGTACAGAAAGTAATTCTTGCGGCAACAGCTCGTCATGCCGCTCGGAAAGCCAGAGAATTAGTTCAACGAAAAAATATTCTTGGTGGTGCCGGTTTGCCCGGAAAACTTGCCGATTGTTCGGAAAGAGATCCGACACTTTGCGAAGTATTTTTTGTTGAGGGCGATTCGGCGGGAGGTACTGCTAAACAAGGTAGAGATAGAAAATTTCAAGCAATAATGCCGCTTCGTGGAAAAATTTTGAATGTTGAAAAAGCAATGATGCATAAGATATTTGAAAATGAAGAAATAAAAAATATTTACACTGCCCTCGGTGTTTCAATCGGGACTGCAGAAGATAGCAAGGCTTTAAACCTCGAAAAAATACGTTATCATAAAGTTGTAATTATGACCGATGCGGATGTTGATGGCAGCCACATTACAACATTGATTATGACTTTCTTTTTCAGATATATGCTGGAACTTATTGAGCGAGGTTATCTTTATATTGCAACCCCACCATTATATCTTGTGAAAAAAGGCAAACAACAACAATATTGCTGGAGCGAAGAAGAGAGAATTGCATTTATAAATGAAATTGGTAAAGGCTCGGAAAGTGGAGTACATATTCAACGATACAAAGGACTTGGTGAAATGAATGCCGAACAATTGTGGGAAACTACCATGAATCCTGAGAGAAGGACCTTACGGCAAGTTACCATTGACAGTGCTGCTGAAGCCGACAGGATTTTCTCTATGCTTATGGGCGACGAAGTTCCACCAAGAAGAGCATTTATTGAGCAACATGCAAAATATGCTAACATTGATATTTAAGGCAAAATATTTTAGAATAAAATATGTAATTCTCTGAATTGATTTGTGATGGGAAAACAAAAGATAGCTGTAGTTTTATCATCAGTGCGATTACAAATTTATATTTCCTCGTTTTTTATTCTAATCACAATTCTCGCAGCAATATTCAACTTCATTGAATTACAAAAAATCTGTGTTTGTATTTCTAATTATTTAGCATACTCATGGATACTTTTCGGAATTTCAATTATTTTTGGATTAATTCTTTTTCTTCAACTCACTGCTATTCAAGATATTAATATTCAAAACAAACGCATAATAGTTTTGACAATTTTGCAAACAATTAGTTTCATCGGAGGCATAGTAATATTTGTTTTATTTGGTGCCTTACTGTTAGATTTGTTATAGTTCATTCACAGCGCAACTGTAATTTCCTAAACTTTTGAATAATTTAATTAGCTTTGTTATTTAATATGAATTTATAGAATGATGAAATATAAGATAATTTTAGTCTTTTTTAGCTTAAGTTTTGTAGTAAATGCTCAAGTAGCTCCAAACAAATATAGAATATATTTTACAGATAAAACAAATACCCCCTATTCTATTCAGAATCCTGAAAATTTTTTATCGGAACGAGCCATTCAGAGAAGAATTAACCAGAATATTCCCATAATTGAAAATGATTTACCCGTAGATCCTGTTTATGTTGACAGTTTGATATCTTTAGGATTGGAAATCCTTAACACATCGAAATGGATGAACACTGCCGTTGTTTTCTCAACAGATACTGCACTTTTAGACACTATTCAAAATTTAGGTTTCGTTTCAGATTTATACAAATCTGCTTTACTATATGAAAACAAAACAACTAAAAATAAATTTGGTTATCAAATTAAAAATGAAAGCTTTGCAACAGATAGTTTCATTTTGTTTGACTACGGAGCAGCTTCCAACCAAATAAAAATGCTAAACGGACATATACTGCACAATCAGGGTTTTCAAGGACAGGGAAAAATTATTGCAGTAATCGATGCCGGATTTTATCATACAGATATTTTACCAGCTTTTGATAGTTTGTGGGCTAATAATCAAATAATTGGCACAAGAGATTTTGTCGATGGAGGTACAGTTTCATTTTCTGGACATACTCATGGAATGATGGTACTTTCTACAATAGGTGCAAACATACCGGGCGAATTTATAGGTACAGCTCCAAAAGCAAAATTTTGGCTATTGCGTTCGGAAGATGGTGCTACAGAATATGTAATTGAGGAAGATAATTGGGTTTCTGCAGCAGAATTTGCTGATAGTGCCGGTGTAGATATAATCAATACATCTTTAGGATATAACACTTTCAACGATCCAAGTCAAAATCATACTTATTCTGATTTAGATGGAAATACAACTGTAATTTCTGTTGGAGCTGATATTGCTGCAAGTAAAGGAATGTTAGTAGTTGTTAGTGCCGGAAATAGTGGAGGTGGCTCTTGGCAATATGTTACTGCACCTGCCGATGCCGATAGTGTTTTAAGTGTTGGGGCTGTAGATGAGAATGAAGTTTATGTTGGTTTTAGCTCTACTGGCCCAACTCCTGACGGTAGAATAAAACCAAATGTTGCAGCAAAAGGTTATGGTGCTACGATTCAATCAACGGGAGGTCAAGTTAGTTCAGGAAGTGGAACTTCTTTTGCTAGCCCAATAATTGCTGGTATGGCGGCTTGTTTATGGCAAGCAAACACGGATTTAACAAATATGGAAATACTTCATGCAATTGAAGAAAGTTCCGACCAATTTTTTTCGCCTGATTCATTAAAAGGATATGGTGTACCAGATTTTGCTGCATCGAATTTAGTTTTACAGAATATTGAATATGATGACTTTTACAATGAAAATCATACAAAAACATTTCCTAATCCGTTTACAAATCAAATTAATATAGAATTTTATAGTGTTGATAGTCAGTATATCAATATTGTTGTTGTTGATTTATTAGGAAAAATTGTAAAAGAATATTCTGTCTCTCTTAAATTGACTTCATATAATAAGGTATGCCTTAACAATTTGCAAGACTTACAAAACGGAATATATTTTGTAAAAATTAGTACAAATTTAAGGTCCTATCAATCTAAACTTATAAAAGTAAGTAAGTAATGTCTTTAAGTAGTTTTAATAATTTATTAATGTACTAAAACCAATTATCTCAATACAAAATTTCACACAAATGCAAATCTGAAAACGATTATTAGATAAATCACAATTTCAGATTCATTCTCAAAAAACGTTTAAATACATGAATCTCGAAAGAAAACTATGGCAATGGGCAATACTGATTTTTTTGGCAATTATTTGGGGTTCATCGTTCATTTTAATGAAAAAAGGACTTGATTCTTATACAGATTACCAAGTTGCAGCTTTTCGAATTTTCATTTCTTTTGTAGCTTTTATACCATTGATAATTAAGAATTTAAAAAAGTTATCGAAAGAGAATGTAAAGTCTTTGTTAATTGTTGGTTTCATTGGAAACGCTTTTCCTGCAATACTTTTTGCCAAAGGTCAGACAGAAATAAGTAGTTCGCTTGCAGCAATGTTAAATACCTTAGTTCCTGTATTTACCCTCGTTATTGGTGTTATTTTTTATAAAATTAAAACTAATATAGTAAATATTTTTGGAGTATTGATTGGATTAATTGGAGCTGCTGTTTTAATTTTTTATAGCTCAAATGGATCATTCGAAGGAAATTACTGGTATTCAGTTCTAATAGTTGTTGCAACAATGTTTTATGCAATAAATACAAATGAAGTGAAAAGTAAATTGCAGAATTTAAGCGGAGTTTCAGTAGCTGCATTATCCTTTCTGATGATAGGTCCATTTGCCGGAATTTATCTTATATTTTCAGATTTCACAAAAGCAAGCGAAAGCCCCGATCGTTTATTAAATTTCGGATATATTTGTGCTCTTGCATTATTAAGTTCATTCACAGCTATTATTATTTTTAATGTATTAATAAAACATACAACGGCTTTGTTTTCTGCTTCTGTTACTTATATTATCCCTGTATTTGCGATATTCTGGGGAATATTAGATAATGAAACTGTCAGCTTGATTCAAATATCCTCTGTTGTTATTATTTTTCTCGGAATTTATTTGGTAAACAAAAAAAAAGGAACTCAATCGTAATTTTGAATTCCTTTTTTAAAGGTAATTGATTTTAATAATCTAAAAGACTCATTTTCATGAACCACTACATTTTATCCAAGATAAGACTTCAATAGCTTACTTCTTGATGTGTGTCTTAATCTCCTAATTGCTTTTTCTTTAATTTGACGGACTCTTTCGCGGGTCAAACCAAACCTCTCTCCTATTTCTTCTAATGTCATTTCTGTCATTGAAATACCAAAAAATAGTTTGATAATATCTCTTTCTCTTTCGGTGAGAGTAGCAAGTGCTCTATCAATTTCTCTGCTTAGAGATTCGTTAAGCAAACTTTTATCGGCAATTGGCGAATCGCTGTTAATTAAAACATCTAACAAGCTGTTTTCTTCGCCATCGACAAAAGGTGCATCCACAGAAACATGACGGCCTGAAACTCGCATAGTATCAACTACTTTTTCTTTAGGAATTTCTAAAGCATCGGCCAATTCTTCAGGTGATGGTTTTCTTTCAAATTCTTGTTCGAATTTAGAAAATGCCTTATTTATTTTGTTTAGCGATCCTACCTGATTTAAAGGAAGTCTGACAATTCTGGATTGTTCGGCTAAAGCCTGCAATATTGATTGTCTAATCCACCAAACAGCATACGAAATAAATTTAAAACCTCTTGTTTCATCGAATTTCTGGGCTGCTTTTATTAATCCTAAATTACCTTCATTAATTAAATCCGGCAAATTCAAACCTTGATTTTGGTACTGTTTTGCTACAGAAACAACAAAGCGTAAGTTTGCTCTTGCTAATTTTTCTAAAGCAATTTGGTCTCCCTTCTTAATTCTCTGAGCCAATTCAACTTCCTCTTCAACAGTGATAAGTTCCTCCCTGCCAATTTCTTGTAAGTATTTGTCTAGAGAAGCACTTTCTCTATTTGTAATAGACTTTGTTATCTTTAATTGTCTCATTTACTATATTTAAAAATTTTGCAAAAATAATACTTTAACCTCACAAAACAAATTTTTTGTTCAATTATTTAACTGTTAAAAACAATCGTTTATTATCTCATATTCAGCACATTATATTTTTGTAATCGTTGTTATACGAACAGCTTAGCTTTTAGTTACATTTTTTTGAAATTAAATAAATTTTATTTTATAATGTTTTTATGCATGACTAAAAGATATACTGAAAAAAATACTATAAATAAAAAACCCTCTTTATTAAACTAAAGAGGGTTTTTTATGAAATAATTAAAACTTTAGACCATTTCAACAACAATAGCAGAAGCTCCTCCCCCGCCATTGCATAATCCGGCAACACCGGTTTTTGCATTTTGCTGTTTCAAAACATTCAGAAGTGTTACAATAATTCTGGCACCAGATGCTCCTAATGGATGACCAAGAGAAACTCCTCCTCCGTTTACATTTACAATTTTTGAATCAAGTTCCATTTTCTTTAAGTTAGCAAGCGCAACCACAGAAAATGCTTCATTAATTTCATAAAAGTCAATATCTTCTTTTGTCAAACCAGCTTTTTCTATTGCTTTTGGAATAGCTAATGCCGGTGCGGTAGTGAACCATTCAGGGGACTGAGCAGCATCTGCATAGCCTCGAATTTTGGCAATTGGTTTAACTCCAAGTTCTTCTGCTTTTTCTTTGCTCATAAGTACCAAAGCTGCAGCACCATCATTTATAGTTGAAGCATTTGCGGCAGTTACTGTTCCATTTTTAATAAAAACAGGACGTAAAGCTGGAATTTTCTCAAATTTTACATTTTTATATTCTTCGTCTGTATCAACAATAATATCTCCTTTTCTTGAAGGAATAACTACTGGGACAATCTCTTCTTTAAAAAGACCATTTTCCACTGCATTTGCTGAGCGTTTATAAGATTCTATTGCAAATTCGTCTTGCTCTTCGCGAGAAATATTCATTTCTGTAGCACAAAGCTCGGCTGCATTTCCCATATGGTAATCATTGTAAACATCCCATAATCCATCTTTAATCATTCCGTCAAGTATTTTTCCGTGCCCTAGTTTCAAACCCGATCTTACACTGTCTATGTAATGAGGAACTGCTGACATATTTTCCATACCGCCGGCTACTACAATGTCGTTGTCGCCTAACATTATTGATTGTGCTGCAAACATAACTGATTTCATTCCTGAAGAACAAACTTTATTAACAGTGGTACATGGAACGTGATTTGGAACACCTCCAAAAATTGCGGCTTGACGTGCCGGAGCTTGTCCAAGGTTTGCTTGTAGAACACTTCCCATAAAAACCTCATCGATACTGTTTGCATCAATACCTGCTTTTTCTATAGCACCTTTTATTGCAGTTGCTCCCAATTTTGTTGTTGGAACTTTTGATAATGAACCACCAAAACTTCCAATTGGAGTTCTTACTGCCGAAACAATATATACATCTTTCATACTATAAACATTTAATTAATTTTCGATAAAAATAGTAACAAATTGTAAAAACCAACATGAAATTTCGCATGATTTTATCATTATTTTCACAAAAGCTATTAATATGCTAAATATTAAGCGATTATAATTATATTGAAGGAATTAAGTTTGTTGATAAGCGAACTTACTGAGATTCATTATTGCTTCTAATCTATCATTAGAATGAACAAAAAAATGATTTTCGAAAATATTTTACACCCAATATGTTATGTCTTTTTTAAAATAGAAAACCTAAAATACTATGGTAAAACAATTCGGAAGCCTATAAAGTTGTAGCTGTAGTACGGGTAGGTGTTGAAACGACGGGAAAGCTCACAGCTGATGAAACTGCCGTACCAGCTACCACCACGATAAATGCGGACAGAGCCCGATGTAGCTCCTGTTGGGTTGTTTGTTCCCGATGGATAGTTAGTTTGATGTCGGTCTGCTGTCCACTCCCAAACATTACCGCTCATATCGTATAAACCAATTTCGTTTGGCAGTTTTGTACCTACAGGATAGCTTTGGTTGCTACTATTTGAGCTGTACCAGGCATAATTTCCAAGTGAGCTGCTGCTGTTTGTGCCTGCATAAGTGTCATTATATGTTCCGGCGGCTTGTGCTATGGCTGCTCCTCGTGCTGCTGATTCCCACTCGGCTTCAGTGGGTAATCTGCCTCCTGCCCACAAGGCATATGCATTTGCTCCATACCATGTTACTTCAATTACCGGGCAATCGGCTGTTGGGGCATGATTACTACCACCAAAATAAAAGCTGCTGCCGTTATGGTCTATGGCACAATATGAGCCATTCATATCAATATACTCAATATTCCCATAAGCAGCATCGAAGTAACTGCCAGTGGCATTGCAGTTTATACTGTTCAGGAAAGCAATAAACTCGGTGTGTGTCACTTCGTATTTGCTTATGTTGTAGGAGCTTAGTGTTACATTGGTGCCATTTATATCGTAAACTCCGGCGGGGATTTGTACAAAACCTTCCGGTATCGGTGGTTCGTTTGCAAGATAAATTATAGTATCAGCTAAATTCATTTTTATTTGATAGCCTTGCCCGGGTTCTATATCGCCAATAAGATTAAATCCATATTGTGGCCAATAAACATTTCCAATCTGGTCTTTTACTAAATCAATATTTAGACCGATAGTATAAAGCATTGAATCGATTGGTGCTACAGCTTTTCTCAGATATCCAATCATGCTCCATCCGGCAGGAACTGCAATTGGGGTTTGTTCTGGACCAAGTTCAATACCAGAAATAATAAGTGTATCAGCAGTGTTTGTTTTTATTTGATAGCCATGTCCAATTGTAATATTTCCAATATTATTTATTCCATATTGCGGCCAAAACACAAGTCCCAAGAAGTTTTTTGTTATATATACATTGTTTACAATTTCTGAAAAAACTGAATCAAGCAATGGATACACAGGGTTTATATATGTTGAAAAAATATTCCAACCGGAACTTAAAAAGATTTCTTGTTCGTCATAAATGATTTCTATCTCATAAGAACTAGTAAAAACCTGATTCACTGTATCTGATATAGTTAAATAATATATACCATTTGCCAATTGATCAATATCTTCGGAGGTTTCACCGTTCGACCATAAATATGAATATGGCGGAAGTCCACCCGCAACACTAATATCAATTGAACCTGAAGTTTCACCTATTGGGCAGCCCTCAATAGTAACACCTGTAATCATTATCGGTGTAAATGCAATTAGAGAATTTAATACGCTATATCCTCCAGCAGAAAAATTTCCTTGTTGTGGTAATCCTGACAAATAAGTTGCTTCTGCATCAAACTCACTTTGGTCTGAAGCTCTCCATATTTTCCATTTGAATTCTTCATTTGTTGCAAAGCCATTGTTAATTCCACTTTGTGTTTCGTAAGCGATAATGGAAATTTGGCTGCCTGTCAATTGCGTATATCCACCACAAGCAAGCCCACCTGAGTTTAAATTATAAAAAACTCCAACATAATTGCCCACAGAAATCTGAACTCCATTGATAGATACAGGAATTGTTCCTTGAGCAAGAATGGTGTGCGAAATGCCTGTGTTGGTATAAGTCCAAGCTGGCTGCGAATAGCTATAAGTAATAGCAAAAAGAACAATTAATATACTTGTAATTTTTTTCACAATATTAGTTATTTAAGGAATGAATATTTATCGCAAAGTTAAAAATTCATTTTAATTGCTAAACATTATTTTTATCACTAATTTCATTCTTTTATAGGCAAATTATAATTTGTCTATTGAAGTTAAATGTTGAAGTTTTAAGGCTTTGTAGAACTTTAAAAGACGATTTGAGATTCATAGTGTGTTCGATTTAAAAGTGATTTGGTGATCCGAAGTCACCAAATCACAAAATTAACTTTCCTGTGTTTCGTTCGAGGCATTTCAGACATAGCAATACGCACATAATCCTTTTAGTTTTTTTTTAAAATTAATTAATCAATAAGTTCTTTCAATCGAAATACTTTTACATATTTGATTATTTTTGTGCGATTTTTTAATGAAAAAATAAGAAAATGAAGTTTTTTATAGATACAGCAAACCTCTCTGAAATAAAAGAAGCTCAGGATTTAGGAATACTTGATGGAGTAACAACCAATCCTTCACTTATGGCAAAAGAAGGAATCAAAGGAGATTCTAAGATTTTGAACCATTACAAGCAAATTTGCGAAATTGTTGATGGCGATGTAAGTGCCGAGGTAATTTCTACAGATTTTGAAGGAATGATAAAAGAGGGTGTTGTACTTTCCAAATTGCACCCGCAGATTGTTGTAAAAGTTCCGGCTACCAAAGATGGAATTAAAGCCATCAAATATCTTTCAGGAAAGGGAATAAAAACAAATTGCACATTGGTTTTTTCTCAAGGCCAGGCTCTGTTGGCTGCAAAAGCCGGGGCAACCTATGTTTCGCCATTTATTGGTAGATTGGACGATAATTCTACCGATGGAGTTGAACTTATTTCTCAATTAGTAGAAATGTTTAACTACTACGAATTTGAAACTCAGGTACTTGCTGCATCTATTCGACATACAATGCACATTATCAAGTGTGTAGAAGCCGGCGCAGATGTTGCAACCTGTCCTCTTAAAGCAATTCTCGGACTATTGAACCATCCACTCACTGATATTGGGATTGCAAAATTTTTAGCAGATTATAATAAGTAATTTCAAATAGCTTTAAACATTATGTTAATAAAAATATATCCACAAAACCCCAGCGAAAAGCAAATAAATCGAATTGTTGAGATTCTTCAAAAAGGAGGAATAGTTATTTGTCCTACCGATACGGTTTATGGAATGTGTTGCGACATAAATAATCATAAAGCAGTGGAGAGAATAGCCGCTATTAAAGGCATTAAAAGGGAAAAAGCAAATTTTTCTTTCATTTGCCACAGCCTCTCGCATCTTGCCGATTATGCAAAACATGTTGACAATAATGTATATAAGCTAATGAACAGGAACTTACCCGGACCTTTTACATTTATTCTAAATGCAAGCAATAAAGTTCCCAAATTGTTTAAAAGTAATAAGAAAACTGTAGGAATAAGAGTGCCAGAGAATAATATTGTTAGAGAAATTGTCAGGATTTTAGGGAATCCAATAATGTCAACTTCTGTTTACGACGACGATGAAGTTCTGGAATATACAACCGATCCGGAATTAATTCATGAAAAATACAAAGATATTGTAAACGTAGTGATAGATGGAGGTTATGGCAACAACGAAGCATCAACCATTGTGGATTGCACAGATTCAGATTATGAAATCCAGCGTCAGGGAATTGGTATTTTAGAAACATAAGCCATATTTACGCATTATTATCTTATGAAAATCTAAATATATTCAGGCTACCTAAAAACTATCATATGTTAAAACTAAAATTACATTGGCAAATATTGATTTCATTCTGTTTTGCAATTGTTTATGGAATATTTTTTAGCGAATATGTTGGTTATGTAAGTTGGATGGGAGTATTATTTCTGCGTGCCCTAAAAATGGTTATTATTCCGCTTATTTTAACATCAATCATTTCAGGAATTGCCAATATTGGAAATGCCGAAAATCTTGGCCGCTTAGGAATAAAAACCATGCTATATTACATGGCGACCAGTATTCTCGCAATTCTCACAGGCTTGTTTTTTGTAAATCTCCTAAAACCTGGAGTAGGCGCAGAATTGGGTCTAAAAGAAGAAGTTGTTGGACTAAATGAAGCCAGCGAATCGTTTGGGGATACATTAATCAACATAATTCCTACAAATATTATTTCAGCTATGGCTGAAAATCAGATGCTTTCGATAATATTTTTTGCACTAATATTCGGATATTTCATAAGTAAAGTTCCTCATAAGAATAGTGTTTTTCTTACTAATTTCTTTAATTCGGCTTTCGAGGTAATGATGAAAATTACAATGTTTGTAATAAAATTTACAGCTTTTGGAATTTTTGGTATTGTAGCAAAAGTTGTTTCCGAGCAATCTGATTTACCTGAACTTTTTGGCCGTCTCGGTATTTATATGCTTGCTGTAATATTAGGTTTGCTTGTACATGCTTTTATTTCCTTGCCCCTTTTGCTGAGGTTTGTTGGAAAAGTTAATCCACTCAAACATTTTTCTGCTGTTACTACTCCGCTATTAACTGCTTTCTCTACTTCATCATCGAGCGCTACACTTCCATTAACAATGGATGCAGTTAAGCATAAGTCAGGAGTTTCAGATAAAATCACAAGTTTTACTTTGCCTTTAGGTGCAACAATTAATATGGACGGAACTGCACTATATGAACTTGTAGCCGCCATGTTCATTGCTCAGGCATATGGAGTTGAACTTGGATTTTTCGAACAAGTGATTGTTGTTCTAACAGCCTTGCTTGCCTCGATTGGTGCCGCAGGAATTCCAATGGCAGGATTGGTTATGATCACAGTAATTCTTTCTGCAATTGATCTCCCGCTCGAAGGAGTAGGTTTAATTCTTGCAGTTGATAGAGTTTTAGATATGTTTCGTACTTCTGTAAATTGCTGGAGCGATACTTGTGGAGCCGTAATAATAGCAAAATCGGAAGGCGAAAAACTGAAGGTTCAAACTTAAAAACTTTTTCGTTTTTGTGATTATTTTTAGTTTAATATTGCTATAAATCACTTTGTTTTCATATATAATATTAAGTAAATTTGCTATCTGTTTACTATTAAAATATTTTCATTATGAAAAATTCAAGAAAACTTTCGCAAATATTTTATACAACTTTGGGATTATTGATTTTACTTCAATTAAGTGCAATTTCCCAAAATACGAAAACTGAATCATCAGATATCAAGCATAATATTATTGAAAAAGAAATTGTTACAGAAAGTGATTCGATTGCTAATATTGAAACTAAACAAGGATCAACTATTATAGGTAGAATTATTAAAAAAGGAAATGTTAAAATAGTTATAGAATCTTATGAGTTTGGAGAAATAACAATTTTACTGGAGAATATTAAAAATTTAGAAATTGTTTCATCTGATAGGATAATAAATGGTAAATATTGGTTTGAAAATCCGCATGATTCGAGATACTTTTTCGGACCTACAGCACGAAGTTTGAAAAAAGGTGGAGGATATTTTCAAAATATGGAATTGATTTTAATGTCGGCAAATTATGGAATAACTGACAATATATCTATCGGTGGAGGTTTTTCAATAATGCCTGATGTGGAAATATCAAAACAATTGTTTTTTTTCCAACCAAAGATTGGATTTCAAATTAGTGAAAAAATTAGTGCTGGTGGCGGTTTATTTCTTTTTGGAGCTTCTGAATTTCTTGGTAGTATTGTATATGGAAATTTGACTTATGGAAACTCTGATATCAATGAAACCATCGGTTTAGGTATTGTTTCATTGGATGACGAATTCTTGAAGTACCCAATCTTGATGATCAGTGGAATGCAAAGATTGTCTCCAAGAATTGCTTTAGTTACAGAAAATTGGATTTTTAGTGAATTGCAAATAGTTTCTGCTGGAATCAGATTTTTTGGTCAAAAAATCAGTGTAGATTTAGCTTTAATAAATTTATTGCAAGATCCTATTTTTCCAGGAATTCCTTATGTCGATTTTGTTTTTAAGTTTTAAACTAATGCTTAAAATAAGATACATTAATCCGTTATATACAAGACAAATATATTTGCTTGCATTAGTTTTTTTATATTCCTGCAATTTAGAAAATTGTTATCAGGCTACAGGAGGAGAAACAATAGAAATTAGGCAATTGTCAGATTTTAACGAAATAGAGATTAACGATGTTTTCGATATTTATCTGCAACAAGATACTGTGAATGAAATAAAAATAATCTGTGGTGAGAATTTAATTCCACAAATTTCTACTAAAGTTTCAGATAAAAAGTTGGTTTTATCGAACAATAATATTTGCAATTGGACCCGCTCATTCAAAAACAAAATTGAAGTTACAATTAGCTTTATTTCAATAAAATACTTACTATTAAATGGGGAATGTAATATTTTTTCGAATGATACTTTATTTGGAAACAAAATTCTGATTGATAATTATTCCGGAGTTTCAAGCATGCAACTATCTTTAAATTACGATACTATTCATTTCAGTTTACATAGCGGAACCGGCGATTTTATTTTGAATGGCAGTACAAATATTGCATATTATTATAATCATGGCACAGGATATTTGTTTTCTCAAGAATTAGTTTGCAGTAAAATATTCATCACAAACAGCTCTACCGGAGATTGTTATGTTAATGCTACAAATTCTCTATTTGTTTCGATTATTGGAAATGGAGATATTTATTATAAAGGAAATCCTGAAATTAACTTTGGAGAAATGACTTCAGGTGGAAAATTAATTGAAATTTTGGAATAAAATTGACGAAAATCAATTCTGAATATTGATCAGCAGTCTTTTATATAAAAAGAAATTGAAGACTGCTGACCAAAAATATTGTACTAATAAGCCTTCGCAAACAAAACTCGCATATTTGAAGGTTTACCTGATATTATGCATTTGCCTTCCTCTTCAGTAGAATCGAAAGGAATACACCTAATTGTAGCTTTTGTTTCATCCTTAATTTTTTGCTCACTTTCGGCTGTACCGTCCCAATGAGCTAAAACAAAACCACCTTTTTCCTCAATTATTTCTTTAAATTCATTGTAGGAATCAACTTTATTAGTGTTATTGCTCCTAAAATCGAATGATTTTTTATAGATATTTTTCTGAATTTCGGTCAATAAATTTTCAACAATTTCTTCGATGTTTTCTTGTGGTATAAACTCTTTGGTAAGAGTATCTCTCCTTGCGATTTCAAGCGATTTGTTTTTAACGTCCCTCGGACCTATCGCAATACGAATAGGAACTCCTTTCAATTCATATTCGGAAAATTTGAAGCCCGGTTTATGAGTATCTCTATTGTCATATTTTACGATGATTCCTTTAGATTTAAGCTTCTGTTCTATTTGTTTTGCAACAATATCAACTTCTTCAAATTCTTTGTTTCCTTTATAAATTGGAACAATAACTACTTGAATTGGTGCAAGCTTTGGAGGAAGAACTAATCCCTTATCGTCGCTATGAGCCATTATTAAAGCTCCCATCAATCGAGTAGAAACTCCCCATGATGTTGCCCATACAAATTCTTGTTTACCTTCTTTTGTGGCGAACTTCACATCGAATGCTTTTGCAAAATTTTGCCCTAAAAAATGCGATGTTCCCGATTGCAAAGCTTTACCATCTTGCATTAAAGCTTCTATAGCAAAAGTCTCAAGTGCCCCGGCGAATCGTTCGCTTTCTGTTTTTGCACCTTTAATAACTGGTAGTGCCATCCATTGCTCGGCAAAATCTGCATAAACATTTATCATTTTCATTGTTTCTTCTTCAGCCTCAAGTTTCGTTGCATGTGCTGTATGCCCTTCTTGCCAAAGAAATTCTGCTGTTCTTAAAAAAAGACGAGTTCGCATTTCCCATCTAACAACGTTTGCCCATTGGTTTACCAAAATCGGTAAATCTCTATATGATTGTATCCAGTTTCTATAGGTGTTCCAGATTATTGTTTCTGAGGTGGGTCTGATTATGAGTTCCTCTTCCAATTTTGCATCATCATCAACGACTACACCTTTACCATCAGGATCATTTTTTAATCGGTAGTGAGTAACAATTGCACACTCTTTTGCAAATCCTTCGACATGACTTGCTTCTTTGCTAAAAAAGGATTTTGGAATAAACAAAGGAAAATACGCATTAGAATGTCCTGTATCTTTGAACATTTTATCTAATTGTGCTTGCATTTTTTCCCAAATTGCATATCCATAAGGTTTAATCACCATACATCCTCTCACGGCTGAGTTTTCCGCTAAGTCTGCTTTTATAACCAACTCGTTGTACCATTGCGAATAATTCTCGCTTCTACTTGTTAAAAATTTTGCCATCTTCTAATTTTTGGTATAATAATTGTAAATTGCACGTTTGAATTTATTGCAAAGAAAAAGAAAATATTTATAAAAATGATATTTAAAGGAGGAAAGAAAATGAAAACAATGTTCAAAATTTTTGTAGTTATACCTTTATTGTTTGTTGGATGCTCAACAACGGATTACATTAATTCAGGATATACAGATGACATATATTATTCGCCTGACGACCAGGAAGTTGAAATTGAAAAAGAATATGTATATGTTGATACAAATCAAACTAATCAAGAAAACTCAAATAATGAATATGTCTATAAAAGTGGCGGAATAGCCGAGGAAAACCAAGATTTTGAAAATAGAGATTATTCAAATTATGGTAATGATGAAAATTTAGAAAATCAGAATCAGGAATATTATGATGATGAGGAATATGAATACTATCCTGAAGAGGAATATTATGATGATGATTTTGAATATGACGATTATTACGATTATCAGTATGCTTCACGAATAAGAAGATTTCATAATCCTTATGTCGGTTGTGGTTATTACGACAATTATTATACAAATTATTATATGTATAACCACGATCCATACTACTGGGGTTCAAGCATTTATTTGGGCTACAATTGGTGGTATCCTTCATATGGATTTTATGGATCTTATTATAGTCCATACGGTTTTGGATTTGGTTTTGGCTACAATCCATTTTATTATTCCTATTATTCACCATATTATGGATATTCTGCAGGATATTATCATGGTTATTGGGACGGTTACTATTCAGGAAATTACGGAGGAAATTACCATGGCGACAATTACTACAATAGCTATGACGGAACAAATTACTACTATGGACAAAGAGAAAATAGTAGTACAGATGGGATTGTTGATAGAGGAAACACTTCGCTTGGAAGAAAGTTTGAAAATTCAATAAAAGAAAATGGTGGCAATATTCATTACGTTTCTACCAATGGAAGTTTTTCGAATTCTGCTGCAATTTCTAGCACAAAATTACCTGTCGATCATAAAATAACAAATTCAAAAGCTCCTCAAAATTTGCCTACTGCAAGCAACTCTCAATCGAATAGTTCTGTACAGAGCGATGCTAAAAACATTAAAAACCCAAATAATAATTTATCAAATAGTACTACTCAGCCTACAAAAACTAATGTTAGTGAAAATAGTAAAATTCAAACTAATAGGACTATTTCTGAACAATCTTCAAAAAAGAATATAGACCCAAGTTCAAAATATTCGAGTAACACTAAAACCTACCAGGATTATAATAAGGAAGTTTCGAAAAATACTCAATCAAGTAAAACAAGTAGTAATACAAGCTCAAAGCCACCACAATCAAAAAAATATATTTCGAACACATCTAAATATAAAAAGCCAAGTAATACTACTAAACCAAAATATAATAGTGATTCTCGCTATAAATATTCTGATTCTAAAACATATTCAAAAAGTAGCACGAACCAAAATTATTCAAAACCAAAAAGTAGCACAACAAGCAATTCGAATTATAGAAAAAGCACTTCAACAAAGCAAAATTATACTAAACCTACTAAAACTTATTCTAAACCAAATAAGACCTATAATAGCCCAAAAAGAAATTCATCTTATACGAAACCACGATCTAATTCAAGTAGTAGCAGCTCAAACCGAAACTCACGATCGAGCTATAGCTCACCGAGCAAAAGTGCAAATAAAAAATCATACAGTTCTCCGCGTAGTAGTTCAAGTTCAAGCCGTTCCAACTATTCTTCACCTTCAAGAAGTAGCTCAAGTTCAAGCCGCTCTAGCTATTCGCCCTCAAAAAGTAGCTCAAGTAGTTCATCTTCAAGAAGCAGCAGTTCATCTTCACGTTCTTCATCAAGTTCAAGCAGAGGTCGTAGATAATTTTGTTGTCAACAGAAGTTTAAAAAGCCATTAACTCAAAAATCAAATAATCATGAAAAAAGTAATAAGTATAGTATTTTTCACATTGTTAATCACAACAATTTCATTCTCGCAAAATGGAAGCGATGCTTTGAGATATTCGCAAAGTTTTCCGCAAGGTACCGCCCGATTATCAAGTATGGGTGGAGCTTTTGGAGCACTTGGCGCCGATTTTTCCGCAATTCTTATTAATCCTGCAGGATTGGGTGTCTATCGTAAATCGGAATTTGTTCTTACACCGTCAATTTCATACAATAAAACATTGTCGAACCTGAATAACCACGCTTACGAAGATTTCAAATACGATTTTGGACTAAATAATATTGGTCTGGTTGGTACATTCAAAACCGGAAATAAAAATGGATGGATAAGTACAAGCATTGCTTTCGGATATAATCGTATAAGAAATTTCGATTTTAATACTCTCGTAAAAACAGATGAAGCAACAAGCTCTATGCTCGACGAATTTGTCTATAATGCAAATAATGGAGATATTCGAAATTTTTACGAAAAGATGGCAATCAATACGGGTGCAATATATTTCGATTCTTTATCGAATATTTACACAAACGATTTCATAAAATATAACAATTCCGAATATGGACATTTACAGCGACGTTCAATAAATACTAGTGGAAAGATGGGTGAATATGTAGCTGCAATAGCGACAAATTTCGATAATAAAGTTTTTATTGGAGCAAGCATAGGTTTTCAGAAAGTGAATTACTCAAGCACTTCTATTCACGAAGAAGAAGATACGAGAGATGAAATTGAATATACAAACAGATTCATTTACGAAGACAATCTCAAAACTGAAGGAATTGGTATAAATTTCAAATTGGGAGCAATTGTTAAACCTGTACAATGGATAAGAATTGGTGGAGCAATTCATTCGCCTACATTTTTCGACTTGAAAGAAGATTTTAATTCTACAATGGATTTCTTTATGGATAACGAAATCGACCAATTCAGAGATATTGCAAGTGGCGGATATGATTATGAATTGACAACACCTTTGAAAGCTATCGGTAGCCTCGGATTTGTAATATACAAATCTGCGATTGTTAGTTTCGAGTACGAATTTATCGACTATTCGACCATGCGATTGAGAAACGGTGGCGATGGATACGATTTTTACAATGAAAATGAAGAAATTCAAGGAAAATATGTTTCAACCGGAAATCTGAAAAGCGGTGCAGAATTGAAATTTGGTCCTTTAAGTTTGAGAGCTGGATATTCCTTATATGGAAGTCCTTACAACTCTGATGCATTAAATAAAGATGCTTTCACAACAGCCTATTCCGGTGGTTTTGGAATAAACAGTAAAAGCTTCTATTTCGATTTTGCATATGTTTATTCACAACAGTCGATAGAATATGTTTTGTACCAATACTCGGATCCAGTAGTTTCTACGATAGAAAAAAATCCAAATCAACTAATGGCAACATTAGGATTTAGATTCTAAAATACATTTTATAGATAGTTAAATTAGAAGGAAGCTGGAGACGGCTTCCTTTTTTTTGTTATAAATAATGAATATCGAATATTGAATAATGAATTTTAGAAAACTTCAAATAGTTATTTTGTCATATATTCTTTTATATGTTGGGTTGCCCATTGTCTAAATTTTGTAGCTACATGCGATTTTTGTGAATTGTTTTCTTGTACTTTCTTTTAGTTTCAATGTGTATGAATGCTAAGCGTTGGCATTTTAGAAATTTCCAAATAATTTTTTTGAAGGGGTTAAAGTTAATATTGCCTCATCTTCAATCTTTTCATTACTTACCTTATCTGCATTTCCAAATTCTTCAGTTAAAGTTCCTTCTTGATTGTATGTTAAGATATATTGAAACCGCTGTCCTTTTAGTTCAAACTGTTGTGTTTTTGTCTCAAAGTATTCGTACAAATGGACAAATTGTGCTTTATCAACACTATCAAAAATACCATCGTGAACTAGAAATCTTGGAGCATTTAAGTTTTTATACATTGAATTAAATAACAATGAAATATCGTAAATAAGTGTTCTTACATTATTTTTGCCTTTACCAAACATTGATGAGTTTTCTAGAAAACTGATTGCAATTTTTGATTGTTTATCTGTTGCCCCAATATCAAATATTGAATTATCATCCTTATATTCAGGATAAATTGCATTATACGTTTCGTGTATAATTTTTGAAAGTTCATATTTATAAGAACTAATTTCTTTTTCAAAATCCAAAACTTTAACTTCAAGCTTTTTTATTTCAACTTCAATTTCTGTTTTTTCTATTTTCAAATCTCGATAAATATCAACCCTCCCTTTAAGTTCTGAAAGTTCATTTTTCTTTTCTGTTAATCTATAATGAGCTTCCGACAGATCTTTAATAGCTTCTTCATTTGAAAGAAAATCAAAAATATTTTTCCGTTTATTTTCTAATTCATTAATTTCCTTTTTTCTTTTATCAATTTTTTTCTTTAATTCTTTTACTTCTTCATTAATAAACTCTTTTCTTGATTTTATTAAATCTTTTTTAAATTTTATTGTTTCATCTAACGTTTTCTTGATATTCTCTGCAAGAAGTACATTAAATTCTTTATAAAGTTGCTCCACTCTTTTTGTTTGTATTTTAGTATCATCAAACTTTAAACTATTACTAAAAGCTTCTATTTGTTTTTTATCACTATAATTTTCAAACCATAATTGTTTGATTTTTGCAGTATATTCGTCTGCTTTTTTTTCATCAACTATATAATTTTCTTGAAGTTTAAAGCTTTTAATTGTCTTATCTAACTCTTCATATTCTCTTTGTAATTTATTTAAATTACTTGATATTTTTGCTTGTTGATTGTCAGAAAGACTTAAATCATACTTTTCTTCAAAAAATGATTTTATACCATCTAATGCTGGTTTAATTTTTTTTAATTCTGATTGATATTTGAAATTATTAAATGACAAAGCATTATCAATATCCATTAAAAACAAATGATATTGATTTAACTCTGTTTCATTTGTTTCTTTTATATATCTAATAGGGTCAGTAAAACCCTCTTTTTTATATTTATGTATTTTTAAATAAAATGGAATTAATTTTCTTAACCAAATATTTGTATAATGCCCCTCATAATCTTCTTTTTTGAAAATTAAATCGCACAGTTTAGTTTTTATTTCATCTTTTGTATATGGTGCAAATTTTGAATTGCTAATTGAAAATAAAATTTCTTTATTAGGATTGTCAAAAGAACGCTTTATAATATAATTAGTTTCATTAATCCCAAACTCTAAAACAACCGTTTTTTCTTTTAAATAACCTTTGTTATACGCTGCAAAAAGCCGTTTATTTCTACTGTTATAATCAGAAAGCAAAGCAAAATCAAGTATGTCTAAGAATGTAGATTTGCCAATATTATTTAATGATTTTTTTGATTGTGTAGATTTCTCTTTTTTACCAAAGATAAAATTTATACCAGATTTAAATTCCACTGGTTCAAAAGTAATAGGTTCTGTATATAGTTTATTTAAATACATTATTTTTTCAAGTAAATCTGAAATTCGTTTTTATCTACAATTTCTGAAAGCCATAAAAATGTTAAAGCATCATAATACGTATCAAAGCTTATATCTATTTTCTTTTTAATTTTTTGATATAGTTTTTCAATATTGTAAGATTGTGTTTTCAGCAATTTAATTATCTCAGAACCAATTACAAAAACATTCTTGTTTAAGTTTTCATATTTAGATGGAATAATCATAATTAAAATAATTTCTGTTGCTTATTTTTATTTTCATCCATTGTTTTTTTGCCAAAGTCACAAAATTCAAAGAAATATAAAATTAAAGCGATAGAATTTGCCAGATAATCAGGATTGTTAATATTTTGCTTTGGAATATATTTTTCAGACATTTTTTCAATAATTGTATAATCATCTATAATTGTCTGATTATCTTTTGTGTTTCTTATTTCTCTGTAATTTTTTTTTGAATTTCAATTTTTAGTGCAATTACTTTTTCTTGATTTTCGTTTGAAATAAACTGTTGAATTAAATCTTTACGTCTCCATAAATTACTAAAATAGTTTTCTATATTTTTACGATCAACACCTTTAAAATTTAGAGGAATTTTTATTTTTAAATCTGTTAGTTTATCTTTATTTACTTCATATACTTCCCCTATTTCTAACACATTATCATATATATATTTAAAGATATCTTCAATAATACCAAAATCTTTTACTTCATCAAAAGCAAAATAATTATTGACAGTACTACTATCACCAAGTTGATAACCTGTTCCTCCTTTTTCAATATTTTGTTTTTGACTTTTCATTTATTAATATTAATTGTACTATTATTTCCAGTTTGATAACCTGTACTTTTTTTTCCAATTTTCTGCTCTTGCTTGTTAATAAAATTTAGCTGTTTTTTATATTTATTCTTCTGTATCAACTGAATAATGCCAAAAATAAATGATATTAAGCCAAACAACCAACCTGATATTGAAATAAAATCCATAAACATTATTTTTTAACCAACAAAAGTACATATTTTATCTTTACTCAATCTCAATTTTATCAATTTCTCTTATTATTCTATAAATTTCAGAAAGAGCTACTATTATTTTTTGATAATATAAAATATCGTCAAACTCCAATTTTCGGTATTTCAGCCATTTTTGGGCAGCTTGATAACTACAATATAAAATTCCCAAGCTACGAGTAGCATATTTTCAAAATATGAATCAAAATTCACAATTGAAAAATATTATTTTTCCCCTTCAACAACAATAACAATTTCGCCTTTTATTTTTTTTTCTGAAAAATAATCTATCACTTCTATAATTGTTCCACGCTTGTTTTCTTCATAAATTTTTGTCAATTCGCGAGAAACCGAAACTCTTCTATCCTCACCAAAAAACTGAGCAAACTGATTTAAAGTTTTCAACAATCTGTATGGCGATTCGTAAAAAATCATTGTTCTGCTTTCTTCAACAAGTTGTTCTATTCTCTTTGTCCTACCTTTTTTTTGTGGCAAAAATCCTTCAAAACAAAACCTATCGCTGGCAAATCCAGAATTTACCAATGCAGGAACTAAGGCAGTTGCTCCTGGCAGGCACTCAATTTCAATGTTGTTTTTAAGACATTCGCGAACCAATAAAAAACCCGGATCTGAAATAGATGGTGTGCCTGCATCAGAAATAAGAGCTATGTTTTTATTAATTTTAAATTGATCTACTATTCTCGAAATTGCCTTGTGTTCATTAAATTTATGGTAAGATTGTAGCTTTTTTTCAATGCCATAATGTTTCAGTAGTTTTTGTGAAGTTCTGGTGTCTTCAGCCAAAATTAAATCTACTTCTTTTAGAATTCTAACTGCTCTAAAAGTAATATCTTCAAGATTCCCAATAGGTGTCGGAATTATATAAAGTTTGCACATTTTAGTTTACCTTAAAATCTAATGTATAGTCTCTCAAAAGACGAAATAAATCTTCATATCCTGATAAAGGAAGATCTTCCGATTTGTCATTAATATTATGATATTCTTTATATTCACCAATTGAGTAAATAAAAAAACTTTTTACACCCGCATCATAGAAATAATAATGGTCGCTATTTGCCGCAGCACCTCTTGAAGAAACTTTTTTCAAATAATTGTTTTGCTCATTTATTTCAACAAACTTCTGATATTCGTTTTCGAAAACTTTACCATTCACAATTTTAATTCCTTTTGAGGCATCGCCCACCATATCTAAATTAATTAGTATTTTTATTTGCGATAAATCGAAAAATGGTGAATTTACATAATATTTCGAGCCTAATATCCCTTCCTCTTCTCCCGAAAAAAACATAAATGCATATGAATAATGTGGATTTTCCGGCAAGCCTGAATAGTATTTAGCGAGATCCAAATTCATAGCAACACCGCTTGCATTGTCATTTGCTCCTGGAAAATATGCACTTTTCCCCATCATCCCAAGATGATCGTAATGAGAAGAAAAAACTATAAAACTATCGGTTTTGCCTTTTACATAAGCAATTACATTTCTGGAAGTGTAATTTTCTATATACTTGTTTTTGATATTAACAGAAATGAATTTATTTTCGTGTCCTATTTTTCCTCGTTTTATTTGAATAAGTGGGAATTTTTTTTCTGTTTGAGATTTTCTATATACTAACTTTTTATCTGCAATTTCAATTATTCCCTTTGCATTCACTACATTTGAATCCAATATTATTTCAATAAGTTCCAAAACATCTTTTCTATGAATTCCAACTGTATCTATCGCCAAAAAATAGTTCGACAAGTCGTTTGAAAGCATATTAAATAAGGCATCTCTGTGATTTACTACTTTTTTATTAATCCATGCAATTGGGAATTTCCCTTTGCAAGAATTTGATTGTGAGCCTACTAAATAATCAACTCCCGGAACAAGCTCATTTTTATCAATTTTTACTGATATGGCAGACGGAAAAGTATTGATTGAAAAACTAAATTCCTGAAAATAATCATCGTCAAATTTCTGCAATTTATTAGAAATAAGTTCATTTCTAATAAATTTTGCTGCTTTTTTATCTCCATTTTTTTCATATCCTCTTCCTCTGAAATTCTCAGAACAAAGCTCCGAAATTATTTGTCGAGCATATTCAATGTCTTGATTAAAAGCGGATAATGAAAATAAAATTAGAATTATTGGAAAAATATGTTTTTTCATATACTTGAGTTATATTTTAGGAAACCTCAGCTGATTGATCATTCGAATTTCAATAAGAAGACATTTATAAAAATCGCCTATTTATAAATTCCGAGAGCTTCTTCATAGCTTTTTCGTTTTCTGTATTGGCCTTACTTGTATTCAATATATCGAGTGCTTTTTCTTGATTTTCAGCCGTATTTATTAGGTTAATAGTATTATTATATTCATCTACATCGCCATTAAACAGTCCATTAATCAACCAGATTTTATCGTTTAATCCAATTGCATTTTTTATATTGTCGATAGGTTTCGACTTCAATAAAGTTGAAACATCTTTGTTTGTTTGCTTTTGCGAAAGCCTTTCGTTCACAGAAATAATATCTTTGTTTAGCTGCTCACCAATAATTTGTTTTTCACTTTTTTCAATATTCTTTTCAGATTTCAGTAACTCTTGCTCATCTGTTTTTTGGCTCTCAAACAAAGAAGGTTGATTTTTCTCATATTTATAGGTTTTTTTTGATTTTTCAGAGATCCGTTTCGGAGTTTTTGCTTCCTTTTTTTGAATGTTTTTTTGATCAGAGCTTGGTTTTTCTTTCGCTACTGAATCTTCTATTTTGGTATCTTTTGCTTTTTCGATAATAGATTCTTTATTATCAGAAATCTTTTGCATTTCATCTGTTTTGTCTGGTTCCACAGTTTTCTCTGTTGCATATTTTTGGTCAGAATCTGTTTCTTTAAATTCAATTAGCTTTGGTTCTATTGCAATTATATTTTCTGTCGGTTTTTCTACTTTTTCAACAGATTTAGTGATTTGTTTCTCTATCTTAGAATCTTCAATTGCGGTTTCATGCTTTTTTTGATCATCTATTTCGATTTTTGGTTTTGTTTTTTCCACTACTACAGTTTCAGAAACAATCTCCTTTTTGATGTTCAAATCGTCATGTTTTTCTGTTTTTTTATCAGTATCAATACTTCTGTTTGCCTCCTCCGGAAATGTTGGTACAGAAGATTTATTATTATTCAATAACTTAAACATCAAAAGTTCTTCATACAATTCCCTGATTTTTTCGAGCGAAAGCTCAATATCAAGAATTGGAATTTCGGAATAATTAGTAAAATTTTGAATTAACAGATTGATATTGTGGCTTTTTTCGATAATTTTTTTTACCTCTGAATTGTTACTCATTGCGTTTTATTTTTTTAAATAAATCATTTATATGCAAATCAAATCATAATTTTTAATTTTGTAAAAATAATTTAATGATTTTGAAAAATAAACGAAATTGAGAATAAATAATAATGTTTCTTGAAAGCAATAATAAAAACATACAACATAAAGGCTGGATTGAAGTAATTGCAGGTTCAATGTTTTCCGGTAAAACAGAGGAATTAATCCGTAGATTGAAGCGAGCAAAATTTGCAAAACAACGTGTTGAAATATTTAAACCTGAAATAGATACAAGATATTCTAATGATGAAGTTGTATCGCATGACTCGAATGCAATTTTATCAACACCGGTAAACTCATCTGGTAATATTCTGATGCTTGCCAACAATATAGACGTGGTTGGAATAGACGAAGCCCAATTTTTCGATAAAGCTCTTGTGGACGTTTGTAATAATATAGCAAATCGAGGAATACGTGTAATTGTTGCAGGCTTAGATATGGATTTTCAGGGAAAACCTTTTGGCCCGATTCCAGAACTTTTTGCTGTTGCCGAATATATTACAAAAGTTCATGCAATTTGCATGAGGTGCGGCGACCTCGCTCAATATTCGCATCGACTCAGCGATTCGGAAAAGTTGATTGTTCTGGGCGAAAAAAGTGAATATGAACCTTTGTGCAGAACGTGTTTTGGAAAATCTATTAAGAAATAAAATCAAATCTAATTCCAAAAGATTCATTAATGACACATACAAAACAAAAATTAGCATTTCCGTTTTGGCTAATTACTCTTTCAGCTGTATTTGGACTTACTCTTACAGTTTTAATTCAAGATGTTATGTTTCAAGATGCAATGGCGTTTAGCTGTGTTTCTCATAATATGGGTATTGGTATTGGAACTTTTTGGTTTCCACAGTACAGTACATTAAATATTGATAATATCCCTTCTTTTCACGAACAACTACCATTAGTTTTTGGGATACAATCAGTTTTTTACAGATTGTTAGGCGATAGTATGTATATCGAACGATTTTATACTTTTTTGATTATTCTTCTTCACATAGTTTTTATTAGCAAACTTTGGAGAATAATATTTAAAAACAAGCCCGAATACAATGCACTTGCCTGGCTTCCTGTATTATTTTGGATTATTATTCCAGTATGTTTCTGGTCTTACCGGAATAATATGCTGGAAAATACTGTCAGTATTTTTGCATTAATTTCTATTCTGATAAGTTACAAACAAATACACATTCAAAAAAATAGAATAATACCTTGGTTGTTATCCGGTTTCTTCATTTTTTTAGCTTCCTTTAGTAAAGGTATCGCAGGCTTTTTCCCTATTGTTTTTCCATTTTTGTATTGGCTAATAACACGAAAAATTAGTTTCAAAAAAAGTATTTATCTAAGTCTGATTTTAATCTCAGTGCCACTTGTTATTTACCTCATATTTTTGATAAATCCTGATAGTAGGCAAAGTTTGACAATTTATTTTGTCGATAGGTTTTTGAAAAGGGTAAATACTATGCCCACAGCTGATTATAGGTTAGAAACTGCATGGAGATTATTCACTGAAATGATACCTATATTAGTCTTTTGTGCTATTAGTTTATTTTTTGCAAAAAGGACAAAACTAAAATCGTATGTTTCAGAAAACTATAAGAATTTTCTTTTATTTGTAGCTATTGGGCTTTCAGGCACATTGCCATTAATGCTAACTATGATACAAAAAGGCTGGTATATGGTTCCTGCATTCCCGTTTTTTGCAATCGGATTCGCCATCTTAATTACACCTGCTATCAATGCATATCTTCAAAATATTGATATTCTGAATATTAGATTTAAAGTGTTTAAAGCATTCAGCATTTTACTTTTTATATCAGTAGTAATATTTATTACTTTGCAGATAGGAAAAATTAGTAGAAGCAACGAAGTTGTAACAGATGTGTATAAAATTGGTACAATTGTTCCAAAATTTTCAACAATTACTGTACCACCAGAAATGTACGATCAATACGATTTTAAACTTCAGGGTTATTTAGTCAGATATTTCAATATTAGCATTAGTCCTTACAAAGAATATGATTATTTCTTGAAAGAAAAAAAATCGAACTCATTAATCCCCGATAAATATGATGAAGAAATTAATTTGGATTTGAATGTCTATGAACTATATAAAAAATAAGTCAATCAAAATGAGATAAATGGTTTATGGAACTTCCAAAATTAGTAAAGGGAACTTCTAAAAATGCAAATTTCTTCGTTTTTTCAAAATTTCAAAATCCTCATTTACAATAGTAAACTGCGGTTTTGAAATTTCTTACGCCTTGAAATTTGCTATTTTAAGAAGTCCCCTAAAGTTGGAGGTCTAAGAAATTTACATTATTATATGTTACCATAAATATTTCAGACTTAATGCCATAAAAATTTTATTCAACAATATTTTTAATGACTCGTAATTGATGGGTATATCGTTTTGTATCAACATTGTAAATCCCATGATGGTCGATATTATCAATTCTTACCTTGCCTGAAGCATGAATAATTTGCTTTGAATTGAGCAAAATCCCAACATGAATAATTTCTCCGGCTTCGTTGTCGAAAAAAACCAAATCGCCGGTATTAGCTTCGTTAATGAAGTCTATAACTGAGCCATGTACAATTTGCTGGCTGGCATCTCTCGGCAGAAAAATATTGTTGATTTTTGCAACAAGCTGTACAAATCCTGAACAATCAATCCCAAATGGAGTTCTCCCACCCCACAAATAAGGTGCATTTAGGTAAAGTTTCGATGTTTCAATAAGAGAACTACGAATATTTTTGCCGTTTTGAAACAAAGGACTTTTTCGAAACTTAAATTTTCTGCCATCAAACCGAAAAGACCTTTTCCCATTGAAATTTGGAATGCTGCTACCTGCAACGATTGTGTGCTCAATTTTTTCTTTATTATCAATAATAGGAATCATTGAGTTTGATATTATGCTCAAATTCTTATTTTGCATATAATTGAACGAATATGTAGATATATCTGAGTGCATTTTTGCATCTATCCAGCCAATATAATCATCGAAATATGTTTTTATCTGTAACCAATTATCTCTGGTTCCCAATACATGATAAGTTTCTCCAAAAAGCAACTGACTAATCATTTCACTTTTTTCAGATGGTTCCTTCCTGATTGGAATAATGCTAAGCTTTGAAATTCCAATTTTCATCTGCTTTTTCTTTATAGACTTTTTTTTTCGACTTTTCATGTATCTTAATATATGGAAAATAAACTAAAAAATTATTTCAACACGAGAAAATAGTTATTGCAAAATACTGTCATCAACAATATTAGGTAAAGTTACTTTAAGTAATGGATTAAATTCCATTGCGCGTTTTATCGCAAAAATGGCTTCTTTATTTCTTGCCCAGCTTCTTCGGGCAATTCCATTGTTTACATCCCAATGAAGCATTGATTCAATGTTTGTTTGTGCATTTTCTGAACCATCAAGAAAAAATCCAAATCCTCCATTTATCACTTCGCCCCAACCTACTCCACCTCCATTGTGGATAGAAACCCATGTGGCACCTCTAAACGAATCGCCAATAACATTTTGAATTGCCATATCTGCTGTAAACTGCGAACCATCGTAAATGTTTGAAGTTTCACGATAAGGCGAATCAGTCCCTGAAACATCGTGATGATCGCGTCCAAGAACTATTGGTGCAGATATTGTCCCATTTTTAATGGCTTCATTAAAGGCTAAAGCAATTTTTGTTCTGCCTTCGCAATCGGCATATAAAATACGAGCTTGCGAACCCACAACCAACTGATTTTTTCCGGCTTCTTTTATCCAAAGAATATTATCTTTAAGCTGCCCAACAATTTCTTTCGGAGCTGTCTCAGCTATTTCTTCAAGAATCTTAGAAGCAATCTCATCCGTTTTTTTCAAATCTTCCGGATCCGACGAAGTACAAACCCACCTAAAAGGTCCAAATCCATAATCGAAAAATAATGGTCCCATAATATCCTGAACATATGAGGGATATTTAAACTCCTCAGATTCGCCAAATACATCAGCACCAGCCCTTCCAGCTTCCAGCAAAAAAGCATTTCCATAATCCCAAAAATACATTCCTTTGCCAGTCAGTTTATTTATTGCTTCAACATGACTACGCAGAGACTCTTGAACCTTTACTTTAAATAATTCAGGATTATTTGCCATCATTTCATTTGATTCTTCAAAAGATAGTCCTGCAGGATAGTACCCTCCAGCCCATGGATTATGGAGCGAAGTCTGATCAGAACCAAGCTCAATACTTATATTCGCCTCTGATAATTTGTCCCATAAATCGACTATATTTCCTTGATAGGCAAGGGAAACAGCTTCTTTATTTTGTTTTGCAATTTTTGTTCTTGATATAAGTTGGTCAAGGTCTTGATAAACTTCATCTACCCACTTTTGTGAATGTCTAAGATGGACTACTTTTGGATTAATTTCTGCAACTAAGCATATTGCTCCGGAAATTACAGTAGCTTTTGGCTGGGCTCCGGACATTCCGCCAAGGCCCGATGTTACAAAAATCTTACCTCCCAAATCTGTTTCTCCTTCACGCAAAATCTTCCTTCCGGCATTTAATACTGTAATTGTAGTTCCATGAACAATTCCCTGTGGACCAATATACATAAATGAACCTGCTGTCATTTGCCCGTATTGCGAAACTCCAAGTGCATTAAATCGCTCCCAATCGTCTTGTTTCGAATAATTTGGAATTACCATTCCGTTTGTAACAACAACTCTTGGGGCATTTTTATGCGATGGAAACAATCCTTGAGGATGACCAGAGAATAGTACGAGAGTTTGCTCTTCTGTCATTTCTGCTAAATATTTCATCGTGAGCAAGTATTGAGCCCAATTCTGAAAAACAGCACCATTTCCACCGTAGGTAATCAATTCGTGAGGATGTTGAGCAACAGCGTAATCTAAATTATTGCTAATCATCAGCATAATGGCTGCTGCTTGCTTAGATTTGTGCGGAAAATCATTTATTGATCTGGCAGTGATTTTATAATCGGGACGAAATCTATACATATAAATTCTGCCATATTTTTTCAATTCATCAGCAAATTCAACCGCTAATTCAGAATGAAATTTTTTATCGAAATATCTTAAAGCATTTTTTATTGCCAGCTTTTTTTCTTTATGCAATAAAATATCCTTACGTTTTGGAGCATGATTTATGTTCGTTTCATAGGATTTTTGATTAGGTAATTCATCTGGAATTCCCTGTAATATAGCCTTTTGGAAATCTTCAATTTTCATTTTACTACATTAATAATTGTTAAAATTTTGTGTGTAAATGTAGATAAAATTTATAAAGTATAAAGTTAATTGATAAATTTTGAAAAAGTTAATGTAAAGTGCTCAATTGCAAGCACTTCCCATTTAAATACAGATGAATTACAGTTCTACAATTAAACCATCGTAGGCGGGAAAAATATTTGTAGGGAGCTCATTTTCAATATTTTTGTGCAAACCCATCTGATGACTTAAATGGGTAATGTAAGCTTTTTCAGGTTTTAAGATGTTGAAAAGTTCAAGAGCTTCATCTAAAGTAAAATGTGAAATGTGCTTTTTTCTACGCAAAGCATTAAGAACAACTACTTTTGAGCCTTTTATTTTTTCAATTTCTGTATTGGAGATATAATTTGCATCGGTAATATATGTAAAATCCTTAATTCTATAGCCAAAAATAGGCAGAAAATAATGCTGTAACCTGATAGGAAGAAACTCCAAACTGCCAACTTTAAACTTTTGGTTCGAGATTTCGTGAACACAAATCTCAGGAACTCCTGGATATTTATCTTCTTCAAAAACGTATGAAAATTCTTTTTTTAGTGCATTATGAACCCTTTCTTCAGCATAAATGTCAATGATTTTATTGTTGAAAAAATTGAACGCACGAATATCGTCTAAACCAGCAATATGATCTTTGTGTTCGTGGGTAAAAATTATTGCATCGATATCCTGAACATTTTCTCTTAGCATTTGCTGTCTGAAATCCGGTCCGGAATCAATTACAATCGTCTGACCATCCTCTTCTATCATAATTGAAGTACGCAAACGTTTGTCATTCATAGAGTTCGACTGACAAACTTTACATTTACACGCAATTACGGGTACGCCTTGTGATGTTCCTGTTCCTAAAAAAGTAATTTTCAAATGTTTATATTTTTCATGAAAATCTTTAAAATAAAGAATTTGATATTGATTTTCAAAATCATTTATTAAAAAATATATTGCATCAAGTATTATTAATATTTTTGTATATTAATTTTAAAATTATGGATATAAAATTTTATAAATATCATGGTACCGGCAACGATTTTATACTCGTTGATAATAGAAAGAATTCTTATTCACTGAATTCGAACCAAATAAAAAGACTTTGTGATAGAAATTTTGGAATTGGCGCAGATGGTCTGATACTGTTAAGAAATGATAAAGATTACGATTTTTTTATGGAATATTACAATTCTGATGGTCATGAATCGTCGATGTGTGGAAATGGCGGGAGATGTATTGTGCAATTTGCAAAAGATTTGAAAATAATTTCAAAAGAAGCAGAATTTGGGGCAATTGATGGAATTCATACAGCATTTATTATGGACAATGGTTTTGTGAATTTGAAAATGATAGATGTAAAGAACATTGAAATTGGGGATAATTTTTATTATTTAGATACTGGTTCTCCGCATTATGTAGCATTCAGAGACAATATAAAATCTATAAATGTTTTGAATGTGGCAAGAGAGATTAGATATAATAGTAGATTTAATGATGAAGGAACAAATGTAAATTTTGTTGAGATAATAAAGGATACAATTTTTGTAAGAACCTATGAAAGAGGAGTAGAAAACGAAACCTTATCGTGTGGTACAGGAGCAGTTGCTTCAGCAATTTGTGTTCAGATAAAAATGAATGTTGATTCTAATAAATTGGAAATTAATACATTAGGCGGTCTTTTAAAAGTTGAGTTTAAGAAAAATCCCAACAATGAATTTAATAATATTTGGCTTTCAGGTGAAGCCAAATTTGTATTTAAAGGAAATATTAGAGTTTGAAATATCAATTATTATATTCTGAATAAAAGATACTGCTCAAAAGCTTTAACTTTTAATTAATTATACAATTTACGAGGAATAGCAATTGTTTTGGACAATTTTTGATACTCAAATTTAAAAGCTAAAAATAGTTAAAACTACTAAGAGCCTGATTTACAGAACAATATAAAATTGATGATATTTATAAATATTTTTTATAGAAAATAATTATTTTAATATTTTTGACAAGTGAATAATAAATAAAAATTGATATGGACGAAGTATTTGATAAAAGAGAAGGAAAAGAAAGAAATGATCGTACCGAGATTTATTCAAAAGTAGTAAGAGCCGGAAAACGCACATATTTTTTTGATGTGAAAGCAACTCGTTCAGGCGAATATTATTTAACTCTGACTGAAAGCAAGAAAAAGTTTGACCACGAAGGAAATTTCCATTTCGAAAAACACAAAATATTTCTGTATAAAGAAGATTTTGAGAACTTTGAAGAGGGACTTATTGATACAATTAGCTTTGTGAAAAAATCTCAAAGTGAAGAATAAAATCTATAAACAGGATGGATTGCAAATAATACTTGTTTATCCATTTTAATATTTCAAGAATTATTGAATTTAATAATTTCATATGAAATGAATTCTATTTTCAACAAAAAATCCTGATATTTTTCTATCAGGATTTTTTGTTTTGGGTTAACTAATTGATTATTGCTTTTATTCTTTTTCTCGTGGTTCAACTTTTTTGTATGTAATTTTCATAGAAAATGACTCTTCGTTTTGCTGAACAACTATTTCTGATTCAGTTGCTTCTATCAATTTATATTTGCTTGTAGCATCTGAGCTTTTATTAAATCTGTCAAAATAAGGACCGTAAGGACTGCAATATATAGATAAGTAGCTATCAGGACCATCCTTTCCATCTATATATCCTGGGGCTCCTTCTTGTCCGGGATTTCTCCAAATTTCGTAACCAACTTCCCAGGCATAAAGATTTAAAGCAAAACCATCCCAAAATGAACCTTCGTAATATAAATCATAGTATCCAGATTGAGCATGGTAGTTTCTTCCCCAAACAAAAACCTCGGGGATTGCATAAGTTCCTGCATCAATGTATGATGGCTGATCGTATTCCCAGTCTAAAGAAATATAAGCTTCTCCTGGGCGGCCATCTCTGCCTCTTTCGCACGAGCTTAAACTCATTGACGTGAAAATTAGTAATAGAAATCCAAATAGTAAATATTTTTTGAATTTCGTGCTGGGTTGATAATTTGACTTTTTCATGGTTTTTAAAATTTAAAATAAAAAATATGAAAGCCTTGATTTCAATTTGTGTGCCAAAAAGAATGATTTGAAAAATTTTGAGATGAAAAGTTGTGAAGATGCGAGGATCTTGAATTGTGAAATTTGCAGATAATATTTTAATTTCTTTTACTTTTGCAGTTTTTTTACTGAATAGTAAAATTTTATGAACAATCAAGAAATCAGAGAATTACTAATAAAAGAGTGTCTAAAAATTGTGGATACTACTGTAGAAAATGCAAAACTTGCTGTAGAAGATACACAAAAGATGGCAAATGAATATGGACAACCAAAAGACAGGTACGATTCGTACAGGATGCAATTGTTGCGAAAACGGGATTTGCATGCCCAACAGCTTCAGAAAGCAATTTTTGAAAAAAGTGTTATTCAGAAAATTGAAAAGTCTCAAAAAAGCACTAAAATTGCCTTTGGATCGGTAATTATTACTTCAATGCAAAAACTGTTTGTATCCATTGGATTGGGAAAAATTGGTATAGATAATGATCAATATTTCGCTATTTCTGTAAATAGTCCCATTTTCAAGCAATTGAAAAATAAAACTAAAGGCGATAGTTTTCATATTAATAATAAGGAAGTTAAAATACTTGAAGTTTTTTAATCAATTCTAATAAGTTTTTTGCAAACATGAAAACAGATATCTACAATTATAAAAATATTTCAACAGAGGATTACTACTATTCGCTTCCATCAGAACGAATTGCAAAATTTCCATTAGCCAAAAGAGACCAGTCGAAATTGTTAGTTTATAAAAATGAAAATATCTATCACGACCGATTTTTCAACATTACAAAATTTATAGAAAAAGATAGTTTAATTGTTCTTAATAATACAAAAGTTATTCAGGCTCGATTGAATTTTCGGAAGGAAACCGGAGCAAAAATTGAGATATTTTGTTTAGAGCCTTATAAACCAAGTGATTATGAATTTTGTTTGAATCAAACCAAAAAATGCGAATGGAAATGTACGGTTGGAAATTTGCGAAAATGGAAAAATGAAATTCTTTTGAAGACTTTTTCAATTGAAAATGAAGATATTAAACTTTCAGCAAAATTATTGAAAAGGCAAACTGAATATCAAATTGTCGAATTTAGCTGGAAGAATGAGAAAATTTCGTTTGCAGAAATTCTTGAAACTTTGGGTGAGACTCCTATCCCACCCTATCTGAACAGGAATGCTGTGGAGAATGATAAAAAAAACTATCAAACTATATATTCAAAACCGGAAGGCTCTGTTGCGGCTCCAACTGCCGGTTTGCATTTTACTGAACCAGTATTTCTGGGAATTAGCAAGAAACAGATAAAAATTGAAGAGTTGACTTTACATGTTGGCGCCGGGACTTTTCGTCCTGTGAAAGCCAAAACAATTGGTGAACATGAAATGCATACCGAAACTATTTTTGTTTCAAAGAAATTAATAAACTCCTTGATTTCGAAACTTGGGAAAATTGTGGCTGTTGGCACTACATCGCTACGTACGCTTGAAACTATCTATTGGCTTGGTGTGAAAATTATGGATACAAATGTCTTCAAAGAGTGTAGTTTTGAGATTTCCCAATGGGAGTCGTATAATTTGCCTCAAAATATAGAAACAAATGAATCGCTGCAAACCGTAGTTAAATATATGGAAACCAATGGTGTTGAAACTATTGAATGCAAAACTCAAATAATAATTGTGCCCGGCTACAAATTTCGAATTGTCAATAGCTTAATCACAAATTTCCATATGCCAAAAAGCACTTTGTTGCTGTTGATTGCAGCTTTTATTGGAAATGACTGGAAAAAAGTTTATTCAAATGCATTAGAAAATGATTATAGATTTTTGAGCTATGGAGATAGTTCGATTCTGATTCGAGGGAACTTCTAAAAATGCAAACTCCTAGTGTCATGTCAAGCATAATCTTTCAGCCCAAGTTTTGTTCTTCTCCAGTTTTGCTTTATAAAAAAATGACTCACTTAGCTTCGGCTATGCTTACTTTTTTTTATTTCGTAAAACAGAAAAATAATTGCAACTTAACCGAAACTTTATGCTTGACATGACACTAGGTTATTTCAAAATTTTAAGATGCTCATTTACAAAAGTAAACTCCGCTATTAAAATTTTTTACGCCTTGAATTTTACTATTTTTAGAACTCCTCTTGAGATTAATTGTAAGAATAAATGAAACAATTTATAGCTTAATTCATTTCCATTTCAATAACTTCATATTCTACCAGTAATTCAACGATATCAAGAATTTCAGAAGCGTGTTCTTTATCTATTTCGGCTTTTTTAATTATGTCATAAATACTTTGGGTTTCTGCACTGGGAAAAGGTAAATTATAAAGAAAATTTCCCTGAGCAATTGTCAAACTGATTTTTCGCTCTTTAGGTTGTCGTCCGGTTCCAATCCAAATTGCTACGCTGCTAAAATATTGACTATTGCGGGCTAATGAAAATCTGGCACCGGCATTTTTCTTTTCTCGAATTTTTTTCTCAAAGCCATTTAATAATTGATTTTTTTCGAATAGTGTATCAAGATCGATTTCCATTGTTATTTTTCGTCTCTTTAGAGAATATCTAAAATATGGACGCTTTTTTTCGTAAACTTCCTCTTTCTCTAAAATCCCAACAATTGTCATGGCTTCCATAAAATCCTGAACAGTACGAATATGGAGATTTAATCGTGAGGCTGCTTCAGAAGATGAGATATTGCGATAATTAACCAATAATTTAAATAGTGGTTCCGCATGTTCCTTCGATATGAATGATCCTAATATTGCTGCTTCTTTAAAATTCATTCTGTTCTTATTTTCTCTACTTTTATTTTTCTATTTCTATTTGTTTTATGCCTAAGTATATTTGTTTTGAGTTTTTATTCAATGAAAGGATTTAACTTAAGTGAATTAAATTTATCAATTATTCTAACAGCATTTCCGTTTTTGTGCAATTCGAAAAATTCTATAAACAATTGGCCTAATGATGCGCACAATTGATCGAAGGAGAAAACATCCTTGTATTTCAAATAATCGTTTTTGGTAATTAAAACTGCAACATTTCCTGATTTGTCAAATGAAACCCATGATTCGTCATCAAAACCTCTTTCAAGCCCAATTTGTTTAACATATGAACTACATAAAGAAAAAACAACTTTTTCTTCTTCAAAATAAGGCAAAGCGATTAGGTTTTTCTGCATAAATTCTGCAAAAGTTTTGATATGAAAGTCATTAGGTTCAATTTTCCCTAAAGATAAAGGACGTTCAGAAAATCCATTTTGCGTATCGTTTACAGGCATAGCTGCCAACTCAAGAATTTCTCTTGTTCTCCACTTAGTTATTTTACTGAAAACAACATAAATTATTATTACACAAGCTATAATAACAGCAATAATGAATGGCAAATAGTCTTCTTTTGGACTATTAATTCCTATGATTGAAATTTCTCCGGCAAAAATTGTTATTAATAAAAATGCCAATGCCATCCATAAAAAACCGGTATTTTTTGTCCTGAAATACATATTTATTTGAATTAGCAAAACAAGAAATTCCAATAAGGCAATAAATCCAAACATTAATTTTACACCACCAATTAAAAATGTAATAAGTAATATTGGGAAACAAAGTATTCCAAGTTTATGCTCAATATTCCATTCCGGTGGTTTCAATTTTCTTATAAAGTTCATAGTATTTGTTTTTAGCTAAAAATGTTGATTTTTAATGAATCAAGTCTATCAATTATCCTAAGCTCCTCGCCTTTCAAGAATAATTCAAAAAAATCTTTGAATAGATTCCCCATTGATTCACAAAGTTGATCGAAAGATAGATTTTCTTTATATTCTAAATAATCTTTCTTTGAAATATGGACTGTAACATTGCCCATGTAATCAAACAATATCCATGATTTATCTTTATAGTTATAATCGTTTGTATATAAAAATCTGAATTCCTGTCCCATTTTAATAGGTACAAATGCAATTTCATTTTCTTCATAGAATGGCAAAGCAATTTGATTGCTACGTAAAAATGAAGCAAATTCTAACAAATCGTGTTTAGAATAATTTAACTTTCCGGTCGGGTATGGTCGTTCTGTAAACCCATTGGAAGTTTCTTTTACTGCCATAGCAGCCAGCTCATAAACTTCCCTGCCTTTCCATTTTACTTTTCGAGTTATAGACAAATAAACGAGCCATATTAATAAAGCAAACATGCAAAATGCAAGAAATTTATTAAATGGTGTGAAATTTATTTTGTCAAGCCCTACATCAGAAATTGGAGCAAAGAAAAGAAATAGAGCAAATGTCAAAAGGTATATTGAGCTAATCAAATACGTTAGACTTCTTACTCTGTGATATGCTCGGAATTGAAACAGTGCATAAATTAAAATTATAAGCGCAAGTACCTTAAACCCAACATGAAACCCCCAAAAAATATTTGCTATTATAAAAAGTCCTAATGACACTATAGCCGGCATTAAACCAGCTATTGAATTGTTTGCTTTTAAATTTCTTCTATAATACATTATAATATGTTTAATTAATTATTAAAAATATCTTCTTTAGGTTTGTAAATGATATCTTATTATACATTCTTTTATCCTTTAACAGCCCATTTTACAAGATTCATAAATTTTGGCGGAGTTCCTTGCATCAGAATGCAGGTTCTAAAAATCCTTCCGCTTATCCATACAATTAGTGCGGTAAATAGAATTACCCCAAAAAGTCCGACTATTGGTTGCCAAACAGGAATATTCACGGGTGTTGCCATTCTAACAGTCATCAACATTGGTGTAAATGGAGGAATCAATGACATAGCTGTTGAAAATGCGCCTAAGGGAGCTTTCAACATTGGAAACATAACAAACATGGGAAGCAAAACCGGTAACATTGCTGGAAACTGCAACGACTGTGCATCTTTCGAATTGTCGCAAGCAGAACCAAGCGCAGCCATTAACGAGCCCACCATAATAATATTTAGTAGAAGGAAAGTGAAAAACCAGGGTAGTAAATCATATGGAATTGATTCTGAAAATCCCATTTGTGTGGCTGCAATTGCTCCACCAATTATATAAACACTTGAGCCAATTATCGATACTAAAATGCTTCCAAGAATTTTGCTCATCATAAACTGAAATGGAGTTACCGACCCAAGAATTACTTCTGCAATCCTTTCGGTTTTTTCTTCCATAACTGCACTCAGCAATGGTATGGTAAACATCATTACCATCATAAACATAATCATCATTAAAATATATGGTACAGCAACAGCTTCACCGATATTGCTTTTTTTGGCATCTTTCACGCTGCCGGTTTCTTCATTTATACTAAAAAGTCCCATACCTTCCATTTCTATCCAGTAAAAAAGGTCTTTCGATTGTTCAGCAGGAATATTTAAATCGACAACCCTAAGTTGTCTTAGCTGATTGTTTATGATTCTTGAAATCCAACTGCGAATATCGTCCATCATGGAATTTTCCGAATAATAATACATTCGGTATTTCTCTCTGTCGTCTCCCGGATGTAAAATTTCAGGGCCGATTTCAACAAAAGCATGTAATTTCTTTTTACTAACCCGTTCTGAGAGATCAAGTTTTTGTTGTTCAAGATTGTCTTTTTCAGGTTCAACAATCTCAATATTGTATGCAGGCCGTATTTTTTCTTTTGTGGTCTCATCGTAAATATTCTTATTTCTTTCTTCAGAAATTTGTTCGAGTGATTCGGCCATTATGCCTGAATGATCGATGACCACAATATTTTTATCTACAATATCAACTTTGTCTTCAAACAATTTGATAACAGCAAAACTACCACCCATAAAAATCGGTGCTATTATTAATCCTATCAAGAAGCTTTTTGTTCGTACTGCTGTTAAAAACTCACGTTTTGTTAGTATAAATATTTTACGCATTTTTTACCTCCTTTTCGTCCGGACTTGCAATCCTTATAAATATATCGTTTAATGATGGTTTTGTTGTTTCGAACTTTGATACTTTAGTTTTCGACAGAATTGTTCTAATCATCTCCTGAGTATCAGTTTCTTTTGAAACACGGATTTCTTGCATTTGTCCAAAATCCGTAATCTTTTCAATTCCGGGAATTTCTTTCAAAATTGATGATCCATTATCTGTGTGAATTCGTATGGTATCGGTTCCAAATTGGTCTTGAATTGAAGTTAAAGTACCATCTAATACTTTTTTTCCTTTATAAATCATAAAAATATAATCGCACATTTTTTCTGCAACATTCATGTCGTGAGTACTAAAAATAACTGTTGCACCTCTTGATTGAATATCCAAAATTGTGGTTCTTAAAATTTCAGAATTTACCGGATCCAGGCCACTAAAAGGTTCGTCAAGGATAATTATTTCAGGTTTGTCAATTATAGTAGCAATAAACTGAATTTTTTGACTCATCCCTTTACTCAGAGTTTCAACCTTTTTGTTTGCCCATTGCGAAAGGTCAAACTTTTCCAACCAATAATCAATCTCTTTTTTAATATTATCGGTATTTTTCAAATCTGCATGAAATTGCAGAACATCTTTGACTTTCATTTTTTTATATAGTCCACGTTCTTCGGGCAAATAGCCTATATTATCAAGTTTGCTACCCAAATATTCGTTTCCAAAAAGTTTGATGCTTCCACTATCAGGATATAAAATATTCATTATCATACGAATAGTGGTAGTTTTACCTGAACCATTTGGGCCAATAAAACCATAAATGCTCCCTTTTGGAACTTTCAAAGACAGATTGTCAACTGCCTTGTGCTTACCAAAAGTTTTGGTGATTTTTTCAAGTTCAATTGTGTACATTTTTATATAAATTAATTAGTTATTAAAATATCTATTTCAAACAAAACTCATTTACACTCTTTCAATCAACATTTTATATACTTCACAAATCATATACTATGCAAATATAGAAATAAACATATTTATATTCCAAATTTTTATGTTGCTTTTTTTTATTTTTTTTACTATAATTTTATTATCTCCTGTTTATCAGTATTTTAACAGTGAAAATAATTTTGATATATTTTCTAATGGAACTTCAAGAAAAAAATAGAAATGTTTGATACGCTCTGTAACAAAACAAAAAAGCCTGACAATCCGAATAGCTATCAGGATTGTCAGGCTTGAAAATAAAATAATCAAGTTCATCAAAGTTTAAAACTTTGATGAATTTTAGTTGCTATAGAATCATTCTACACTCATCATTTTTGTATCAGAAAAACCTTCAGAATTTAATCTATAAAAATAAACTCCCGATGGTAAATGTTTCCTTTCAAAAACAATCGTATGGTTTCCTGAACTAAGGTTTTGCGAATGAATAGTTTTGATTTTTTCACCAATCAGATTAAATAACTCTATTTCTACAAAAGCCTTTTCGGGAATGTAAAAACCTATTTCAGTTGTTTGAGAAAATGGATTTGGATTGTTTTGAAAAAGTTCAAAATTTGATATTCCTTGTTCGATATTCAATATTTTTTCAGCAACAGCTATTTTATTTGTTTCATAAAATTCATCACCTTCAAGCCAGGACTCAACTTTTACCACATCCACAGAATTTCCATTCCAAATTTGGATTATATAACTCTCCTCGCCTATCATTCCATCAATTTCCTGCGAATATTCATCATCACCCCAAATTGAAATTGCAAGGTTTTTAGCTGTGAAAACTGATGAACCAACAAGTTTTCCACTTTCACTAAAAATACCTATTTCTGAACCAATTGGAGGTTCTGTTTCCCATGCTGTTGCAGGAATTCCAAGAGTCATATTTGAGCCTGTGTTTAGAATTCTATTGAAATGCTGTGTTTGAGGAATTAATGCTTTAGATTTTGCGAGATTTATTGTATTTGCAGGATAAACTAAGGTATCGGCGTTTGACATCTTAATATTATAACCACTACCCGGTTGCATATCTCCAATAGCATTTATTCCAAATATTGGCCAATATACATCACCTAAACCATTTTTTACAATTATTATATTATTTTCAATCTCAAGCAGTAGATTTTCAATTGAGGCAGAAGACTGCCGTAAATAGCCCACAAGATTCCATGCAGCATGCAAATATATTGGGTGATTTTGAGGATTAACTATTGTACCATAAATTGTTAAAACAATTTGATTTTCAACCTTTACCATATATGCTTCACCAATTATCATATCTCCTATCGCATTTATGCTAAACAAGGGCCAATATACTGCCCCGGCTTCGTCTTTTACAATTATTAATTCAGATAATATTACTGAAAATACATCGGATACATTCGGGCTTGTTGGAACAATAAAAGTTGATATTAAGCTCCAACTATTCATTAGGTTAATGTCCTGCGAAGAAAATGAATCTATTACAGTTATATTAATTGTATCCGAATTAAAACATTGATTTTGATTTTCAACCAGAACTGAAATTGTATGAGTACCTACTCCATAAATTGATGCGTCAAACACTAAAGATTGTGTTGTTGTTCCATTATTCCACAAATAGCTTACAAAACCTGAATCAGCTTCCAAGATTAATGTCTCCGTGATGTATAAAGTTGTATCCATACCTAAATATATAACCGGCAAAGGAAAGACAGTAACAGATTGTGTTTCGGAATTTGTACAGCTATTTGTATCTGTAAATGTATATGTTATATCAAAAAATCCATCTAAGCCAGATGGTTCAAAGTCGTTTCCATTGATTCCACTTCCGCTAAAAGTTCCACCAACGGGCAAACCGGTCAATTGAACTGTAGGTTCATCAATGCAATATTCCGCAGCAAGTCCGGTAAAACTTACAAGCGGCAATGGAAATACCGTTACTGATTGTGTTTCGGAATTTATGCAGCCATTGGTATCTGTGTATGTATAGGTAATATCAAAGAATCCATCTCCGGCAGAAGGTTCAAAAGTATTTCCCGAAATTCCGCTTCCACTGAATATTCCACCAAGAGGTGAACCGGTCAATTGTACTGTAGGTTCATTGATGCAATATTCTAAAGCAAGACCGGTAAAACCTACCACCGGTAATGGAAAGACTGTAACAGATTGTGTTTCAAAACTTGTACATCCGTTTGTATCTGTAAATGTATATGTTATATCAAAAAATCCTTCTCCGGCAGACGGATCAAAATAGTTTCCATTGATTCCACTTCCGCTAAATGTTCCACCAATGGGCGAACCGGTCAATTGAACTGTAGGTTCATCAATGCAATATTCTAAAGCAAGACCGGTAAAACCTACCACCGGTAATGGAAAGACTGTAACAGATTGTGTTTCAGAATTTGTACAGCTGTTTGTATCTGTAAATGTATATGTTATATCAAAAAATCCTTCTCCGGAAGACGGATCAAAATAGTTTCCATTGATTCCACTTCCGCTAAAAGTTCCACTAACTGGCGAACCGGTCAATTGAACTGTAGGTTCATCGATGCAATATTCTTCAGCAAGCCCTGTAAAACTTACTGTTGGAATAGGATTAACTGTAGTATATTGACTTTGTGTATTTGTGCAAGCATTTGTATCAGTAAAAGCATAAATTACAATTGAATATCCTACACCCGGAATAGATGGTTCAAATGTATTTCCTACCATTCCGGTTCCAGTAAAAGTTCCACCAGCGGGCGAGCCAGTTAATGGAGAACCAATTTCATCGATGCAATACTCTTCAGCAAGCCCTGTAAAACTTACTGTTGGAATAGGATTAACCGTAGTATATTGACTTTGTGTATTTGTGCAAGCATTTGTATCGGTAAAAGCATAAATTACAATTGA
>Ga0233431_1001191_pt1 | contig 46935 bp, 68 predicted proteins | sample SI_118_April2016_FD_179867 | JGI IMG/M metagenome (GOLD analysis project Ga0233431, IMG submission 179867) | Seawater microbial communities from Saanich Inlet, British Columbia, Canada - SI_118_April2016_200_MG | ecosystem: Environmental > Aquatic > Marine > Inlet | place: Canada: British... | reverse complement strand
GGGGGGGGTACGGTGGGCGGGGGGGCGTTGCCGTTCCTTGCTGCTACCTGTTTTCGTATCACCTTCGTCAAGTCTCTGATTACGAAGATGGCCGCTGCCAGTAGAGCGCCCCCGCTTGCTACTTCCATTTCGCCTCTCCCTGCTTCTAGTTCGGTTATCAGTTCACGCAGCAAGGATACGATTAGTTCATGCGCCATTGCAACCCCCTTGTTTCCCATTGGTATTAGGGGGGCATTTTGGTCACATTGTTTTTGGGACGAACCTGGACGGTTGAGGCCATCTTCCGTCCAGGCTGCCTGTGGAGGCGAGGATATGGTAGACCGATAGAAGGAGAACTGTCAAAGGAATCGGCCTCGGTGAAGTGATAGTACTCTACTGAAAAGGGTTTGACAAGGGTTCCGGCTGTGTGGTACTGTACCACCAATCAACCAAGGAGGCGACATGCTGGCAGAGAGAATCAACAAGGCGTGGAGAGAGAAGAAGGAGTCTCGCATCAAGTCCTGGGGGGCCAGGTCTAACGCTGCTTCTCAGTTGGGATGGAAGTGCGACAGGTACCTATACCTGCGCCGGAAGCGGGGCCAGGAGATCCCGGCCCACGACGTCATCCTACAATCGGTGTTCGACGAGGGGTACCTGCACGAGAAGGCCGTGAAGCGCGAGTTGAGCGATCTCGGGTTCGAGGTACTGGAGGCCGAACGGGAGTTCCGGGACGAAATCCGGGAGATAACCTGCCGGATAGACGGGGCCTTCAAGGAGGGGCCACACCGGGGAGAGACTATCACCGTGGCTGAGTTGAAGTCGATGAGCGGGAACATCTTCGACCGTATCCACTCCATCGACGACTTCATCCGGTCCAACGCTCCATACCATCGCACCTACCCCGCACAGTTGGCCATGGGCATGTACTTCACTGAGGCCGACGCTGGGGTCTGGATACTGAAGAACAAGACCACCGGCGAGATCAAGTGCATAGACTTCCCGAGGGGCGACCTCTATCAGGAGATCCTGGAAGACGCCATCGAGCGGGCAGAGCGCATCACTTGCTACATGAACAACAAGGCCATCACCAACGATAACCTGGAGGACTTCATCCCGGAGGCCGAGCACGGGTTCCTGTGTGTGAAGTGTCCGTTCCGTGGGTGGGCGTGCTTCCCTGATATCGTAGACGATGCAGAAGTGGAGATCCTGGACGACGCAGGCCTTGAGAAGGCCTTGAGCGATCACGCCGACCTTCAGGATAACTTCGACGCTTATCGCCGCCTCGACAAGAGCATCAAGGCCACGGCGAAGAAGAAGGAGAAGGAGTACCTTATCCTGGGCGACTTCACTATCCGTGTCTCTTCAGTAGAGCAGCGGAGACTGAAACCCCCGAAGGATGCAGATATACCGGATGAATGGTACCGGGTCATAAACTCGAAGCGGGTCACAATCACTCGCCAGAACCAGGAGGAAGACGATGACTGAGATGTTTAGCGAAGACCCTAAACCGCAGAGCCAGAAACTGCCAGGAGAGACTGCGCCGGGACAGGAGATGGTCCCGTCCGTAAACCAGAGCAGTGTGTCGGTCCATACCGCTGCTATCACTGATGGCCTAGCCGCTTTCCAGGTGGCGAAGGAGCGGGCCACCCTCCTTGAGAAGATCAGGGACGCTGCCCTGAAATGCACGAAGCCTCGACACTGGACGGACCAGGGCGGGCACCCGTTCCTGAACTCACGAGGCACGGACCACGTCGAGAGAGCATTCGGCATCAAGAGCACCATCAAGAGCCGCGACAAGGAAGTGGTCGAGGACGAACTTGGGAAGTACTACATCTACACCTTCATCGTGGAGAGCATCCTTCCTGCTGGTGGTGACTCCTGCGAAGCTATCGGGATGGCTACCAGTCGTGACCAGTTCCTCGGGACTGGCACCAAGGAGAACCAGAAGAAGAAACTCTACGAGGTGAACGAGCCGAACATCTCGAAGAAGGCCTGGACGGACGCCCGGCGAACCGGCATCCAGCGGCTCTTGGACCTGCGTGGCCTGGAGTGGGAGGAGCTTGAATCCATCACCGGCATCTCGCGATCCGACTGCCAGCAGGTCACCTACAAGAAAGGCGGCAGAGGATGAAAGCGAATGAGCATTGGCCGATTCTGTTTCTCGATCTCGTAGAGGACTATCTTCAACGATGCGACGCTGTCACGGTAGAGGACCAGGACGGCGACTCCGATATGAGGGAGGCGATCTTTATTTTGCGGCACGGGTCTAGCGGGATCTGTACCGAACTACGTTGTCCCGAATCTCCATCGTTTGTCGAGGCGCAGGAATGGTGCCTCGGTTTTTTTGGACAACCGCTCCACGAACTGCTCCGTGCGGCAGACCAGAGATCCCGGGAGCGGATCGCCAAGAAGACCACGGAAGGGGGCGAACAATGAACCCGGGGTCTGAGAGTTGGGGCGACTTCGCCATAGCGCTGAAGGAGACGTCCGGTCTGACATGGGTGAAGTTCACCAAGCGGGTCTTCCCTAACGTCAAGGCCGACTACCGCACCTTCCTACGCTGGAAGTCGCAGGAGATAGAGCCCACGATAGCAGCGAAGCAGTTGCTTGTGACCTTCTACGGACGGCTCTCACAGAAGAAACGATTGGCGATCACTCTGCCGGACGAGGTGATAAAATGCCGTTCATGAGGGACCTATCTACATCACTGAGGGCAGGGGCTATCAAGGTACAGGAGGTACTTGCAGCGATGAGCTATATCGACAATTCTACTCCAACGAACGTGGCGCAGTGGGATGGCTATGAGCGCTGGCGGGTAGTGGCCTGCGACATGGGCCATAAACTCTTCAGTCTGGACATCATAGACGGGGACTCCCGGGGCGACGCCGCCATCGGCATGATGATATTCCCTATGGCGGGTAGAGCCAGCGACCCCAAGTACACCAACGGCTCTACTGCCTGGTGCGGCTACTTCGTCCAGGCGGTGCTGCGCCATGCCGGATGGAACACCGCCCTCGACTGCGGGAGTTGGTACAGGGCTAGGGTGTATGGCACCTACGGGTCAGACCTAGGCGCTCCTCAGTACGTGGTGTGGCAGGGGAAGGTAGAGTTGATCCGTGACGTCCATAAACGCCTGTCCGATCTTCGTGCTTGCCGTACTGCCAGCAAGTACGTGATGGTCCAGCCCGGGGATATAGTAGTCCACTGCCCACCTGACGGCCAGAAGCACGGCCATGTCATGATGGCTATTTTACCGAGAATCAACGGCCAGATCACCGTCATAGAGGGGAACCACTCCAAGACCATCGGCCCCGACTGCACCAAGCGTGACGGCGTAGGGGTGAGGATACTCGACATCCCATCGGACTACATAGACCATATCATCAGGCCGAGTAGCATGGACTTCAAGCCCGGGCTTCGTTACTTCAAGACGAGAAAGGAGGCCGAGCAATGGCTCCTAAATGCGTCTTAGGGATAGACCCGCCGAACGCGTGGGGTGTCGTCGTGGGTGATCGCTATGTCGATAGCGGGTCCTGGTCCAAGAAGCTGACCGCCAACAAACTGGCGATGCAGATCGTCCAGGCCGTAGAGATAGCTACTTCCCTCGGTGCCACCCACTGCGTTATCGAGGACCAGTGGGTCGAGTGGCGGGACCAGTTCTCTTCGACTGAGCGGGCTGGTCGGGCCAGGTCTGCGCTTATCACTGCCAAGCGAGCCGGGATGTGGGCGCAGGAGTGGCAGAGGCATATGCCCCGCAACGTGCTCTACGCTCCGCCGCAGGTATGGAGAAAGGCCGTGATAGGGAGCATGAAAGGGATGCGGGCGAAGCAGATGAAAGAGGCGTGTATCGACATGGTGCAGGCGATCTATCAGAAACTGAAAGGCGAGGACGAGTCAGAGGCCCTAGGGATAGCCCGATATGGTTCGTTCCTGGAATGGAGGAAACCGTAATGTCAGAGGTGAAAGACGAGTATAAGGCACTGTATGAACTGGCGCTTGTGCAAGTGAGGAACTTCTGCCCTGTCGATGGAGATTGCCCACATGGAGCGGCTGAAGTAAGAATAGAAGCATGTACCAAACACTGGGATGAACACTTCCGCAAGCGACTGGCGCAGGAGCAGGACCAATGATGGCCCTCGTCCTGTGGTTGAGCATAGTAACTCCGGCAGAGGTGGAGATACTGCGTCACTACGACTTCGACCGGACCGTGGTGTCCGACATCCTGTGGATCGCTGAGCAGGTCGATGTTGACCCGCTGGCGGTAGCGTCCCTGGTCGCTTCTGAGAGCATGGGGAAGAGAGGGGCAGTAAGGTACTGTGCGGACTGGAAAGACTCCAGAGACAGGGCCAAGGGCTGTTCCTGGCAGATGCGTTGCGAACGGGGATGCTACCAGGATCAAGAGGTGTGGCCTAACCGACTAAGCATAGGGCTTTTTCAGCTACAGCATTCCCCAACCTGGAGTTGGTACCGATGGTACGAGCGCCACACGGGGGAGATGATCCGAGAGGACTGCGGGTTGGAGCGTTTCTGTGTCCGGGATGTAGTCGTGGAGGTGATCTACTACATGCAGCGGAGCACGGCGGCGACGAAGAAGCGTAGGTGTAAGCGGGCTGGCCCTGCTGAGTTTGATTGGATGATGAGCTGGAACGGGTGCGGGAGCTACCGCCGCCATGTACGGCGCGTGATGCGCCAGAGGGGAGACCGATGACCAAGTACACCCGCAAGGGCGAGATAGAAAGGCTGCTGAAGCAGTGGTTCCAGAAGCACGGACACAGGCGTGGCATGGCCTACGGAGAAAAGGACTGGTGGGCCAAAGCCCTTGACCGCTTCGGCTACAAGGAGAGGCAGGCGGTATGGCGTGAGCAGATAGACGAGAGCCAGGAGAGGGCGAAGGCTCCGCAGGAGTTGGAGACGATGTGCGTGTTCTGCGAGCAGAGGTGGCGGCACCCGATCCCGGTAGATATGTCCGAAATACGGGCCTTGGCGCTCAAGCATGACGCTGAGTGCGAGGCGCACCCGCATCGCCAGGAAGACCGGGCGGGGCTAGACGACCTCGCCAGCCAGCTCGATATCCTGACTGAGCGGATAGACCTGCTGCGTGGTCTGCCCGGTGTGGACGAGCAGTACCGGGCTTGGTTCTGCGAGAAAGAAGAATGAGGCCCTTGAAGGCCGATGACGAGTTATGCTAGAATGGCTGTGCGGGTGACGGCTCGCGCAGACCTGGGCGGTCTCCCTCTCTGGCTACCATCTTGGCCATTGAGGGGGCTGCCCGTAAGATGGAGGGTATGATATGAAAACGATCTGGATCAGATTCTTTCCCCAAGACTGGCTGCTTAGCAATATCAGGAGGAGGTTGAACCACTTTGACCGTGGTGTCTACTTCGACCTCCTGTGCCTGCTATACACTTCACCGATGCCAGGATACGCCTGCGAAACCTGTGGTGACGACCTCCGGTTTCTGACCATGAACGAACTGGCCCTGGACCTGGCCGATGGGCATGCGGGCACCGATGTGGTAATGGACGCCCTGAACCGGCTGGCCAAGTACGGCGGCATCTGTGAGGACGAAGTAGGCATACACAACCCACGGGCAGTAGAGGAGGGCACCAGGGCATCGGACCAGCGACGAAAGAGTGCTGCCAAGGCGTCAAAGGCTGCTAAGGCCCGGTGGATGCCACAAGCATGCTCCAAGCATTCCCCCAAGCAATGCTCCAAGGATGCTACAAGCAATGCAGAGCAGAGTAGAGTAGAGCAGAGTAGAGTAGAGTTAGAAGCAGAAGACACTAACACCATATCGTCTCCTTCGGAGACTCACCCCAAGAGCGAGGCTCCAGGGGTTACTGTTATCAGGATTCCATACCAGGAGATATACCAGGCTTACCAGGACACCTGTGGCCAGGCGGGACTTACCATACACCGCGGACTGTCCGATACTATGAAGCGGCAGATCAAGGCTAGGTGGAATCAGAAGATCAAGGCAGGGAACTACCGGTCAGACGATCTGGAGTTCTGGCTCCGATACTTCCAGCTTGTGGTGAAGTGCCCGTTCCTGTGCGGTACTACTGGTACAAATTTCCGGGCCGACCTGATGTGGTTGACCGGCCGCGAGAATATCGACAAGGTGCTAGGTCTTCGATACCTACCCAAGGGGGCAGGGGCAGATAAGCCCAAGTCCAGTGAAGACTTCAAGCACTTTGCAGAGATGATGGGACTGAACATGCCAGAGGAGGTGCATTGATGGAAGCCGTGATTAGTAAGATGAGGGGCCTGCGGTCAGTATATCGCGAGGCTGTGCCTGATGAACTTATCGGCGGGATGACTGTTATGCTGCTGTCCCGATACTCAGAGCAGGAGATCGTGAAGGCTATCCAGGAGGTGGCGTTCGTGTGTCGTCAATTCCCAACCGTGGCAGACTTCGCCAGGCTGATCGACTCCCCGAAAGACCTGGAGGACGAAGCGTCCGCTCAGTGGATGCAATGCACCGCTCCTGACGGCAAGCCCTCAGACCTGTCCAAGAAGGTCGCCAGGGAACTCTTCGGGGTAGGGTGGGTGTACGACCTGGAAAACCTCAAGTCCAACGATGCACCGTTTAGGCGCAGGGACTTCATGGACACCTACAGGCGGAGGGCGAAGAAGACCAAGACGAATGAGCGCCAGATCGCTGCGGGCGGTGGCGTCAAGATGATAGGGGGCAGTGATGATGAAGTTTGACAAGAGCACCGACACGAGAGTCAAGACGACGACCAGGTGGCGGCCCAAGGACTGGAAGAGCGGCTTTGAAGTCATTATCAGCACACACTCCAAGGGAGGCGGGCTGCTCAATCTGCGGAAGATTTATAATGACGGTATCGTGGGTGAGATAAGCATGTGGGCAGACGATGCGGAGGGCCTGTGCGCTTTGATCTCTGCGGCTGCTTCAGACTGGAAGGGAGGTGGCGGCGATGAGTAGTGAAATATTTCCGTACAGTGAGTTTGAGATAGAGGAACGTGTCGACTCCAAGATCAGGAAGGGGCATGTCCATACTGTGACTGTCGGCTTCCGGTGTCCCCGTTGCGAGCACGAAAACCGGCCCCTGTCTCACGGGGGCACTACTGCCTGTGATAAGTGCAGGCTCAAGATGGTCCTGCACGGGAACCACTTGCAGTGTACGGTCATGGCGGGACGAGGCGACGATGAGCGATAGGCACAGCACAGAGTATCTACAGGCCATGGCCATCCTCCGTGATTGGCGGGCTGAGAAGGTCCACCGCAAGAGGATACAGGAGCAGACTCAGTGGTGGTATCTCACGCTGCATGACCTGTTCCTGGAGATCGAGCGCCTGCGGGAAGGGATGAATAGGAATGAGCGGATACTGGAGGCGCTCGAAAGTCTGGAAGAAGGGAAAGTGCTCGGTTTTCTAGCTGAGAATGCGTGCCCGTCCCTTGAGTACCGGTCGGCATCGTGCCCTAAACACATGCCTGACTGTGAACAGTGCTGGAGCAACTACTTGGAAGGTGGCGGCGATGAGTGAGTGGACGAAAGTGAAGGCGAATAGATTGCAAGAATTCGCGCATGAACGTGAGATCGTTGGTGATATGGATTCTGCCAGGCTGATGTGGGCGGCATTGTCCGAGATCACCCGCCTGCGGGCGGCGGTGGAAAAGCTGGTCATGCATTTTGGGTCTTGTATCGACCATGGCTCCCGGTGCGTGTTGCCGCATAAATGGCATGTAGAGCACTGCGATGACGGCAACGTATGCACTCAATGCGTCAGGGACTGGCTAGAGAGCGAGTTAGAGGGAGGTGGCGGCGATGAGTAGACTCTACGTCTGCAACCGGGCGGGTGCCTTTGAGACCTGCAAGTACTGCGAACACAGTGGCCCCCATGAGCGGCATATGCTCGGAGACTGGAAGGACGATAGCGGCTGGTGTTCGCAGTGGCGGGCGTGCTGGGACGGCACGGGGGAAAACCGCAGACTGACAAGCATTATGGTCCGCTGCGTGCGGGCTAGGAGGCGAGCATGAACCACACACACGCTGCGCTATCAGGTGTCCGGCGCGCTGCCCGTATCCTGCGGGTCGTCGTTATCGCCTGCGCTGTGATCATAGCGGTCTGCACTTGGATACTCGTATGGGTGCTGGCATGACGGAGACGGGACTAGGGGAGGCGAGTTTACATAATAGGGGTTATCGGACATGAAATTGTACCATAGGCCGACCACGATCACCGCTGCTAGGAAGTGGGTGAAACAGCACCATCGACACTTGCCAGACGTGCAAGGCGGAATGTGGGCAGTGGGCGTCTATAACGATGACGGGCTTTGCGGTGTGGCCATTGTCGGAAATCCGCCCGTGGACTGGATGAAGAAAGGTGCGCTCGGGATTCTAAGGGTATGCACCGACGGGGCCATGAATGCGTGCTCGTTGTTGTATGGTGCGTGCTCAAGGGCTGCACGGGCAATGGGGGCAACGGATCTTGTGACCTATACACTGCCAGAAGAGGGGGGGGCGTCAATGCGAGCTGCCAATTTCGTATTTGCAGGCATCACAAACCCCGGCAGAGACTACAGGACCGGAAGAAAGAACTTGCTTCCATTTTCAAAGCACAGATGGCTTGCGCCGTGGGGCGTGGAGGCCAAGAAGATATTGGCAGCGGGATGAATAGGGGTTATCGGACCAGGAGGGAGCATGAGTAAGGAATATCCAATACTGTTTTCAGGTGCGATGGTTCAGGCGATACTGAGCGGCCACAAGACACAGACCCGCCGACTCTCTGACCAGTGGACGAAGGTCAAGAAGGGTGACCGGCTGTGGGTCCGGGAGACTTGGCAGGCATGGACCCATGTATCGCCGGAATATGATGAATGGTGGCCGTGGGATAAGTGCAACAGGGGGCCGTATTCGTACAACGAATATCGGGATCAGTATGGAGGGCCGGACAAGGTCGAGTACAGAGCCACGAGCGACAGTTTAGGGCCTTGGAACCCTTCTATCCATATGCCCCGGTGGGCCAGCCGGATCACGCTGGTGGCGACCGAGGACGCCAGGAGAGAGCCGCTACAGGATATCACGCCGACAGGAGTGTTTGCCGAGGGCGTTCGTGGGCTCTGCCCTGTCCCTAACTTTACTGACCTGTGGGACAGCCTCAACAGGAAGCCGGGGCAGCGGTCGTCGGACAACCCGGACGTCAGTGTTGTGGCGTTCAGCGTGGAGGAGGGAGCATGAGCAACCAAGAAACCTACGACCTGGCGGACCTGGTAGACCGCCTAGAGAAGGCTGTCTCTACCATGCGGGAGTCTACTGCTTTCCAGGACGGGCAGATCATGGCCCTACGGGACGCCCTGTCAGACGCCCACAAGACCATAGAGTTCATGGAGCGGCAGTACGACGACGTGGCCCGGGAGAGGAACAGGCTCCTGCATGAGCTACATGTACTGGGGACCCGCACACTGGAGGAGGCACTCCTATGAAGATTGACGACCTCTACCTGCTGTGGTCCGAGAGCTACCAGGGGCCGTTCATTGACGGCTGCGCCTGCATGGTAGTAGCATCGGACGTTGACCCACTGTATTCCTACATATCGGACATGACAGACGCAGAGCTGGAGGACGGGCCTTTCGTGGTCCGCAACCTTGACGACGTCCTGAAGCTCATGTAACCCTATACGGGCATAAATCAAACTGCCACCAAGGAGGGCGGGAAGAATGAAGAATCTAAAGCTCTGGTACATCATCTGTTTCATGCTGGCACCACTCATCGCATGGGGGGCGGTAGCCCTCCTGGACAGTAGCGGCCAGCCCGTGGACTCACTGGACCTGGTGGCTGGAAAGATCCGCGCACTGGCGACGCCCTATCTGTACGGCATCGCAGAGGGCGACGTCCCTGGTCACGACGACATAGACTTCTCGGGCCGCAACCCAGACGTGGATGCAGTCGAAGAGGGAGTGTGGGACCAGGGCGGGGCCGTGAACTGGCCTGCTGCTGCCACTGCCATGTATATCTCGTCCAGCTCGGCATCGGACACGGGCGATTACGTGGTCACCTACCTGGATGCGGCCTACACAAGCCGCACAGTGACCATCACGGCTGCGGGGCAGACCAAGACCCTGATACCTACTGTCACCATGCTCCGGGTGCAGCGGGCCGAGAACGACGGGGCTGCGGATAACGTGGGCGACGTCTACATCTACGAGGACGATACGGTCACGCTAGGAGTGCCGGACACTGCGACGAAGGTCTACTCCAAGATCCCAGCAGGGAAGAACGCCACGCAGAACGGTTATTACACGGTCCCGCTCGGCAAGACCGCCTATATTACATCATGGTTCGCATCGACTTCTATCAACGCCTCGACATCGGTCACATTCTATCAACGCCTCGAAGGGAAGACGTTCAAGCCCGTCCACCCGATGAACCTGTTCTTCAACGGCGTCTATTGGCCCTTCGAGTTGCCCCATGCTATCCCGGAGAAGACCGACATCTACATCGGTGCCACGTCTACCAACGGCATCGTATCCACTGCGGTGCATGGCTGGATCGAATAGTATACTGCCCCGCCAATTAGTCCTTGACAGACCGCCCCCCATGGTGGTAACATCCCACCCAACATCAACCCAAGGAGGCCATCAGAAATGAAGGACCGAACACTCGTTATCGCAAAGGAAGACTTCGACAAAGCGAAAGAGGCTGTGCCACCCGCCAGGTCCAGGTACCTGCGCCGTATCCACAGAGCGAAAGCAGGACTATACTTCACCGTGGAGTACCTGAACCCGTCCGTAGCCTCGTCAAGCGCCAGGGCTTCCAGGGCAGCGGCAAAGAAGAACAACCTACAGGACACGGTCTCCATCTTCGCCCTGAACGCCAAGGTCTACTACGGGCCGTCTGAGACTGCGGCTCCCGTCACCAAGGAAGAGGAGGGCACCGAATGACCGACATCAAAGCAGCCACCGCCCTCAAGGGCTTCCACGCCATCTACCAGGGACTCAAGGACGACTTCGAGGACGGGAAGCTCACACTCGATGAACTCAGGAACAGACTCTTCCAGATCTCCAAGGAGATCCTCATGCCGCTCGGCATATGGAACAGAGTCATCTTCCAGGTCGGACCGAAGAACATCTTCATCGGCACACTCGTACACGTCGGAAACGACTTCGCCAAGAGTGTCCTGCGATGGACGGGGCTCCACGACACCGTGATCCTGGACCTCGACGCTATCGAGGACGCGCTGAACTTCGGGGAGGAGGAGGAGTAATGGAGTATGACCAGCGGTTGTACGACGACCGGTGCACGATTACTGCGACGGACCCGTTGAACAACACGGCAACAAGGGCCTTCCTCAGCCTGATGGTGGGCTGGAAGCATTGGGCCTACCGCCGCAAGGAGGACTGACATGGAGAAAGGACACATACAGACAGGGCCTGACATACTCATGGTAGACCCATGCCCATACTGCGGGGGGGCGCTCGACGTCAACATATATACGTACGACGACTGCGCCGACAGGTACTACGTCGAATGCCTCGGCAAGTGCAAGCAGGCAGGGCCGATGAAACTGTCAACCCCCTGGGCTTGCAAGGCCTTCAAGGAGGCACAGAGAGGCGACTGGAACTGGAGAGCGGCCAAGGAAGGGGAGAAGTCCATCTACAGCGCACCGCTCATGGGGCCATACTCGGAGGAGTCCCTGCGCGAGTTCTGGTCCCATGTGACGTACCCACCGCCATTCTCGCCCAAGCCCTGCCCGGCCTGCCACAGTAGCACTACGATCGAACAAGGGCCGGTCGAGAGGTGCGACGCCTACCACGTATGGTGCCAGGACTGCTACACCACTGGGCCACGCAGGCTCACCAAAACAGACGCCCTCAAGTCGTGGAACCTACTCCCGAGGAAAGGTGACCCAGCATGAACTTCACCATACCGAGAGCCGAACAACGACTCATGGACCAGATCGAAAAAGCGCTCGAAGAAGCGAAGGACTCACTACACGAAATAAAGGACCCGAGCCCACTACAGGTACAGGCCATGACCAGGTGTGTCGTCGCTCTCGAAATACTCGGACACTACGAAGAGGAGGGGGAGGAACACTGATGCGACCGCCCACCGTCATACCACCACAGATATACACACCGAGACCGGGCACCGTAAAGTGCCTGCTCTGTAACAAAAAGTTCGACTCGCCCGATAAAAGAACTTTCCGCCTCTGCAATATATGCAGGAAGCGCAGGACCACCGAAAACCCAGGTTGGGAGCTATACGCTGCCATATGAAGGAGACCGAATAATGCCGTTCCCGACCGAACAGTCCATCGCCAAGAAGGTAGACTACGGGACACCCCAGGACCTGTTCGACTACTTCCACCGCATGTTCGACTTCAACCTCGACGCAGCAGCGCACAGTGACAACCACAAGACCGATCGATACCTCGGGCCAGGCGGCGTCACCGAAGACGCCCTGCACCACGACTGCCAGTGGAACAGGCTCGGAAACCGCATATGGCTCAACTTCCCATACCTCAGAGGCACTCAAGACCTCTGGCTAGATAAAGCATACCAAGCGTCCAGGCACTCGGACACCGTCGTCGCTGTACTCTGCTTCATGAGGATATCCACTGCCTGGTGGAGAAGGTGGACGCCACTCGCTGACACCATCTTCGAACTAACGCCAAGAGTCCGGTTCCAGGGGGCTGCGCACACAGCACAAGTCCCCAATGTCGTAATACTCTATACACCGTGGTCTGAAGGCCCCCCGGCACGAAGACCCGTAAACTGGAAGGAGACACCATGACCAAGAAAGAAAAGAAACCCACACCCGCACCCACCACCACAGAGACACCCACGCAGGACCTCTACTCGCCGCGCGACCTCGTCAAAGACCTACAGGACGGCAAGGCAGGGTTCCTCATGGCAGTAGTGGACGACGAAGACGGAAACCCAAGAGCCCACTACTGGAGAGGAAAGACCGACCCCGTACGCGCAGCAGGATCGCTCGACCTCGTAAAGAGACTCGTGCTCGATGAGATGTTCCCGCCAGCTCCCACCACAAAAACAGCCCCACCACCTGACGCCATAAACTAGAACAAGGAGATTCGCCTTGACGAGGAGCGACCACATGATATCATCACTCCCGCCACCACTCCTCGCCTTGCGTGGCAACTTCGAACTCCCTTCGAATACTTGGTCGGGCCCATCCACCCCGGCCAGGTATATACTTTCCCAGGAGGACGCATGAAAACAGACCAAGAATGGACCCAGGTCAAACAAATAGAGTTCTGCCTCGACCCCTGCCCAGGCTGCAAGGGCCGCATGGTCTTCGACTCGACAAACTCAGCAGGATATCAAGTCCGCTGCTACAAATGCGGACTCAGGGGGCCAAGCGCCGCTGACCCGTTCGTCGCTGCTCTCAACTTCGCCAAATGCACCTCAGGGACATGGAGATTCCTCTCCAGGCCATATGAGCCGCACCCCGTCGTCACCGAAGAATGGTTCTGGAAACAGAAACCAAAACTCTACGCCTGGGCCAGTATGGGCACTACGTGTGCAGCAGGAGCCGACTGGGCCATACGAGCGACTGAGGATATGGTGCTAGAAACAGGCGACGCAGTACTCGAAGGCACATGGATACTCTACAGAGGATACACCCAAACATTCGACCTCGCCGCACACAGATTCTTTATGGAAGCCTACCAGTACGTCAGACACCAGCGCCTGGCCGAAGAGCAGGAGGACGCAGAATGAAGACCATCCACATCATAGAATCCGACATCACGGTAGATGCCAGAGCCATCGTCCTAGAGTCACAGCACGATATCAAACCCGTCGCCATCTTCAACAACCAAGAACACGTGCTCCTCAAAACAAGAGACGTAAAAGAAATACTCAGGGTCCTGCGGTCCATCCTGCAACTGTGCGCTGCCGGACCAGACATCGAAATCGTACACGACAGACTCATCGATATCGAACACCACCTCACACAACCGCTCCCGCCCGCCAAAACCTGATACCCCCTAAACCCCTCCCAAATCAAGGAGTCCCAAATAACCTACCACCCCTTCGGGATAGACAGAAACAAACTCAGAAATCTCTACCACGCATCCAGTAGACACCAAAGCAACAAGGACATACCACCAGGCAGAACAGAACTCCCACACATAGAAGACCTACCCCCTCAAAGGAAGAACATACGGAGGAAGGGGGGGCAGGGGGGGATGGAGGGAGACTCCTATCTCTACCCCTGCCACATATATAAATACAACCCCCCCCTTCGGGTACCCCCCCTTGTGGAAAATGGGTCTGGTATGTGGGACCGTCCTCGCGTATACGTGCGTGTGCGTGTGCGTAAACGCCAGCGTGTGCGTAAACGCCCGAGCATGTGTGTGCGTGCATGCGCACGCTTGAAGTCTTAACTACATACCTAAGGGTGTTAAGTCTTATAGTACCTAACCGGGGTTGGTATGTAGTTCTAAAATATTCACATGCGGTATCCTGTTGTGTTTGACGAGGTGCGTGCTCTGCTCTGCTCTTGTCTGGTGTCAGTATCTCTCTCTCTCTTACCTGTCTGGTCTGTGTTGCTGGTGTCCGGTAGTCAGTCGTATCATCCGAGGTATCAGCTTGCAGGAGGTCAGCCAGTGGACTGTGGCCGGGTGGAGAGATGGGGAAGATATCCGGTGCCTTGTCGCCGTCTCTCTCGCGTGTGTGCGTTGGGTGAGAAAGTTCCCCTTTAGGGGAATCGTTGGTCGGTGAAAAATAGTTGTTGACGTGGAGGTGGCATGGTGGCATAGTGACACTACAGCCCGCCGAGATGGACTCGGTTGGGACACGACCCGAGGAGGGACGCAATGAGCATCTATCACGAAAGCATTTTGAGAGTAGCGCTGAGAAAACTGGGGATCGCTGATCCTGACCTGGACGGTTGGTCACTATCCTCAGAGTACGGGGGTGTGTATCGCTATGACTGCGCCGGACTGGGCGCCCTGCACCTGTATCACGATGATCGGTCTATTGCTATGGTCGGTCTCTACTTGAACGGGCTGGAGGTGCTATCATGAAGACCACACACGCGTCGACAATGGCCGATCTGTATTCGATCGCCGGTCAAGCAGCGGAGCTTGCGGGCACGGTGTCCAGCGTAGAGAGCGATCTCAGGTCGATCCTGGAGGAATACGAACAGCGGCTGGATGATTTGGACGACGACAGCGACGACAGCGACGAGATCGACGCACTACGTAGCACGATAGAAGATATCGAGAATACGCTGTCAGAGTTGGACGATATCCAGACTGCTTGCGAGTACACAGCGCATATCGAGGACCTTGACCTGGAGGTGCTATCATGATCCACCAGAAGTTGATCGATCTCGCATCGCCCATCGTCGAGCTCTACAAGACCGACCTGCTGCATGATCAGCGATGGTTATCGCAGTGGGCCGTGGGTGACACTGGGTACTGGTCGGCACGGGAATGCGGCACCCATATGTTTAGGCTTGGGGATCGCGATAGCATGGCCGGCAGACTGCGCGAGATCCTGTCGATGGGGTTGCGCCATACGTCCGGTCTGTATCCCATTACGAAGACTGGCCCGTCTACTATCTCACTGGGCCGGAGGATAGAGCCATGATACACCGAAGCATAAGCACTGGGAAGAAGTATAGGCGTAGGCTATCTGCCCAGATGGATGAGGCTGTATCTGCCATACTGGACCGGGAGACCTACCACGGGTCTGAGCCTGCTGTGGTGTGGTGGGGATCGTTCGGAGCGTGGAGGACGGTGAAGACTCCTGTGATGCGGGGTGAGGGTGCTATCACCATGGACACTGCCGCAAGCACTGTGCGCCTATGGTGTGACCTCCAGGTGAAGGGATCGCCTAAGACGTCTGCTGTGGAAGAGTACATAGGTGGTCGGGGTGATCGTCGTGCAGATGCTATCGAGCGTCGCAATGAGCCCGTACCCGTACCTACGCACGATAGACCACAAGAGCGGGAGTTGACGCGGGAAGAGATACGGGACATCGAGTCTGATATCTTTTCGAGTGAGACGGTATGGGCAGAGGGAATCAATCATGCTACGGCTGATGCCGTGTGCGAGGGAGAGTCATCATGAGTAAGTTTATCACGATCAGACTGGACGCGGGACATGACGTCAACGGCAATCCACGGCGGGTGTATGTGGTCCACAACACGGCGGAGGACTATGGTCCTATCGTGGCAGTGTATGACGAGAGATATGCTGGACGGCGCGCTATCACTAACCGCTATCACCGGGCGGCATGGGGGGGGTACACGTACAAGACCACTCCAGGGCAGTACCGGGACCTGATCCGGCAGTCTAAGGACTTCGAAGGGGGTGCGGTATGAGTTCGATACTAGGGAAGTCAGCGTGGGATGCTGCATTCGTGGCGGGGTTTGAGGCTGCAAAGAAAGCCTTGTCTGATACTCCGGATCTCCATGCGGGGGATGTAAATATCATGTATCGCAAGGTATCAAGGGAGCACGGGTCAGACTGGAAGGACGGCGCACTGTCTGCGATAGCTATCAGTCGGGGCGCTTATGGTACGACGGTTGCGGCAACGGCGGTCAAGATGGGGTTATACACTGGGGGTGCATCATGAGTAAGATCAGCAAGACGGCGGCGGCGATGATGATGAACAAGACACCATGGGCCGGAGGGAATACCACTGTAGCGCCTATGGATGGCGCTATGCTCCTGATCCTGCACGGGCACCCTATCTGCCGGATATGGGATAGCGGGGTTGTGGAGGTCTGCACGGCGGGCTGGGACATTGTGACGACGCGGGCGAGGCTTAACGCTATCGACGGGGTGAGCGTGAAGCAGAGGTCTGGAGTGCTGTATCTGAACGAGCGGCTCTGGGTAGACCACAAGGACTGGACGGTAGCCTAACCCGAAACCGCCTACGGCTGATGCCGTGTGCGAAGGGGATGTATTATGAGTAGGCGAGAACGAATGGAGCGTCGGGCAGAACGTCGGACGGAATGGGCGGAGAAGGCGGACAATAGAGCAGCGCAAAGGTTTGGTAGGGCGAAGACTACTGCTGACGGGATCCCTCTAGGCCAGCCTATCCTCGTGGGGCACCACTCCGAACGTCGAGCCCGTAGAGACCAGGAGCGGATACGGTCCAATATGAATAAAGGAGTTGAAGAGTCTCGCTTGTCGCTACACCACAAGCGCAAGGCAGCAGGGATAGAGTCACAGTTGGATCGGTCGGTATTCTCAGACGACCATGATGCAGTCGAGCGCTTGCGGAAGCGGATAGCAAAGAACGAAGCTCAACGAGACCGATACAAGGAAATCAACCGGGCATGGCGCAAGAGCAAGGGGGATCTTGACAAACTGACCGCTGACGGCACGGTGTCTGCTGCATTGGGCGGAACAATCAGGAGAACAATGGAATTGGCACCCTGGCTGAAAACCCCGTTTGACACCACCAATATTGCGGCAAGGATACGCCGGGACAAGAAGCGCATAGAAGCACTGGAGACACACTAACCCGAAACCGCCTACGGGCGGTCGTCCGTGCGTGGTTGTACGGGCCTGATGAGGGAGCCTTATCAGTGACATCGGCTATGACCGGGAGGTATGAGCCATGAGAACGACGACGACGACCAGTCACGAGATCGAAGGTGGGGAGTGCCCGCACTGCGGTGCCACTGCGAAGCTGCGTCGATGCCACATATGCGGAGAGTCCGCGTGGCTGATAGACTGCGGACATTACAGCCAGCCACGCCCGATATCGGCGGACATCTATGGAATGGACGTGTGCGACGACTGCGCGGACTGCGCGGACGGGGAGGGGTCATGAGAATCAGTATCAGTGGGATAGGGTATGAGTACGGGACGGCGACTGCCTGCGATGCGGGGCGGGACGTGGACCCGGTGATAGAGACTGATGACACTACTACGGCGCTGTATCTGTGCGTGATAGCGGACGGTGGCGACGGTCGGGATCTGGTAGACCTGATGGGGGGTGAGCGATGACTGAGAAGCAGCGGACCAGTGAATGGCTGATGGCTTCGGTGACGGAGCGGGACGTGCTGTGGTTTATTATGACACTGACCGTCCTGGGGGCGGTCGTGATGATTGGGGGTGTGTGATGGACCAGGAAACACAGCGACTTTTCAAGCGCATGGGATGGACGGGTGCAGCCGTGGAGTGGTATGCGTACTACCCTGACGGCTGCGAATACGGCTATCACTACTGCCAAGTTGGCGGATATGAGGTGGTCTACTGCACGGACGGACAGCCTGCGCTAGAGGGCCAAGCGTTCGAAACCCTGGAGGCTGCTGCGGACGCTGTAGAGCGGCTGATGTGCGACATGGGAGGTGTCTGATGAGTGAGCGACTGATGAAGGTGATCGATGTGCTGGCCGAGAAGATAGAGGACCTGCGGGACGATATAGAGATCCTGGAGGAGACCCGGGTCCATGCCCAGCAGAATGCAGCACAGGATGTAGCAGCGGCGGGTCAATGCGCTAAGGCTGCTAGTGAACGCGAAGCCCGCCACATGGATGCTTACAACAAGCGCATCAAGGAACTGAAGTTGTCGGCAGTCCTAGACCGGGACGAGTGGTCCGGCATGATGGTGCACGCCATAAGCGAACTGAGAAAGATAGTCTCGCACCTGGACGACATCTACGGCTGGCGCACTCCAAAACTGAAGCGCCAATGCCTTAGAGAGCGTACGGACGCCCTGGCTAACGCCCTGGAAGAGTTCATGAAGCGGGGCGACAATGACGCTTAGGGGTGCGGTGATAAGCGTGGTGCTGTGGGTGCTTGCGATAATGGGTTGCTGGGCTGCGGCATGGCTCGTGACATGGGGGGTGTGATATGACCGAGAAGAAGAGACCGAAGACGCCGCTGCATGAGGCTGCTGACGCTCTGAACTGGGAGCACGGTATCACGTACCGAGAGCTGGCCCGACGTGCGGGGGTGCAGAGGAGTTCTATCCGTCGCTGGATAGAGGCTGCGTACCCTCCTGACCATGCGTATGTGACGATGGCGAAGGGATACGGTATCACTGCTGGCAGTCTGATAGAGACGGCGGCGAAGTTCAACAAGGGGGTGAAGAATGAATCCTGAAGAGAGGCAAGCATACGTGAACGACTACATCTACCGGGCGTATGCCAGTAGGAACATCCGTCGGGTGATCCGTGCTTTCTGCATGGAGTGTATGGGTGGATACCGGATAGAGATAGACGAGTGCTCCAGCAACAGGTGCCCGCTGAGGTTCTGGAAGGACCCGGAGACGTCTGCGGTCGAGGGATTTAGAAACGCTTTGTCCTTTATGGAGGGCATCGGTACCCCTCACGCCGAAAAGCTCCGGAGAAAACTGCGGGAGGGCTCTGACGTGGGGGATACGGACAAGGACGAGGAGGGGGTGAGCGATGGGAGTTAGCGTCAAAGCGAGAGACATCAAGATCCTGTGTATGAGATACGGGGTCGATATCCGGAGAGGCTCGGTCAACCGCACAGAGCCCCCCGTCCCTATGACATATCAGGCCATAGGGGAGGAGGTGTCGCTCACTGCATCGAGGATACGGAGTATCGTGGATCAGGTGGAGCGAAGGTTGTCGATGACGGTAGTGCGGGGTGGCAGTCTGGAGATCCATATACCCCCAGTAGAGCGGCCAGCCAGTAACCATATAAAGGCCAGCGACAGTCGGCTCGATACGCCTCTCACGTCTCTCCCGTTCAATCGCAGACTGTTCAGTGCCTTCCATAGTGGGTGCCCTGCACATCCTGAGCGTCTGGTCTATATTGGAGACCTCGTGATACTTACCGAAGAGGAGATCCTTGGTTGGCGCAATGTGGGGCGTAAATGCCTCCGGCAGATAAAAGGGGTACTTGCAGGCATGGACTTGGGCCTGGACACGAAAATACACGGCGCGTGGCATCCCGACCCGACGAGGGGGAGGGACACATGCCAAGAATCACTGTAGCATCTCACGCATACCTGACTGAGCTACAACTACAGGTCGGACGGGGACAGTGGGGGCGGTTCGGGTACTGGCCTAAGCCTCCTGACTGGGAGACCTACGGCGCTCCACTGATGGCCGCATCACATGGCAGCAAGAGGCATGGCCGGGCAGTGCTCGTCCGGCTCGTCAAACACCTGTTCGGCGGGTACGACATCCCGACTGAAGTACTCGACATATCAGCGGAGCATCGCATCGGGAGCCGGATACCCCTCAAACTGATCTCGATGGCGATAGCTTCCATCGCACGGAAGATCGCCCGGGCGGAGAGTGGAGCGGCGGAGGACGTACTGGTACCCCCGAAGAAGTGGACTGATGCAGCGTTAGGGACCGTGGACCTCGACGGACTCAAGGAGCAGGTAGACGCCTACTCTACTCAGCTCGCAGACGTGGACCTGGAACTGGAGGAGATATCAGGGGTAGCGGAGGAGACGGAGGAGACTGCACGGGCACTGACGGAGGCGAGGGCTCTCTTGAAGTCTCACCGCACGCGTAAGCCTGCGAGGGGCCAGCGTCTATCCGCTGCCCGGGTACTGAGACTGAAGCGGCAGTCGGCCCTGCATGGCCCTATCCTGCGGGTGATACATGAGCGGACCCTGGAACTCTACAACGAGCGGACAGCCCTGGACGGTGAGATGTACCGGACGCAGGGAGACCTGGCCCGGGCGGAGGAGGCCGTAACCGACGTGACCCGCCGTATCACCAAGGCCGACTTGGGGTGCTTCTCCTGCCCGATAGATGGCGCTAATTGCTCCGCTACCGACTGGCCCAAGAGACTGGCCGACCTCCGGGAGATGGAGGAGCAGACCAAGGAGCGACACGCCGACATCAAGAGGGCACTCGCCCGACTCCAGAGCAGGATGGATACCGTGGTGAAGTGCACCAGCGCCATCGACGAGGAGGTGGTCGAGATGCTGGAACGACCGCGCAAGGCACTCCGGGCCTACAACACTGGCATGGCTGCTTACCGTGCATGGGATAAGAGGGCTACGGAGCTGAGGATAGAGACGAGCAGGCTCAGGGCCGAGGCCGTGCGAGACGAGAGGCACACCGTATACGAGGCACTGGTGGACAGGAAGAACGTGCTCGAAGCGGAGATAGACCGCATCACTACTATCATCTCACGGGCCGGGGCACTGGACTATGCGACGAAGGCTATCCGGTACCGCAGGGAAGAGGAGGCCGATAAACTGGTCGATATCCGGGCGAACCTGCCCCGGTACCATGAGCAGATGGAGTACCTATCCGACTTCGCATGGGACGTGTGGGCCGACGACAGGGCCGTCATCGAGGCCGCTGCTACTGAGATCCTGGACGGTACCGGAGTCACTGCATCTATCATACGCCCGGACTACAACAAGGTCTCGAACGTCAACCTATGGGTCCAGGGCGACAAGCTCACGGACACAGAGATACGAGCCGTCAATGCTATCGTGGCCGCATACGCTGCAGGGAAGATGGCATATAGGGGACAGCCACTCTGCGCCCTCCTGGCCCTGACGTCTCTCTCCACTGAGCGACGGAACCTGGTAGCCGACAACGTCCGTAGACTGAAGGACGACGGGGCCATCGAGGATGTGATGATATCCTGGCCTAAGAGTGTGAAACTGCCGGATGGGTACGATCAGGTGGACGATACAGGTAGGCTTATCCGCCGCACGTCCGACGAGGAATCCACTCACTGAACAACTTGCCCCGGGCTCGGGTGCTGAGGTCGGGCCTGTACTGCATCGCCCTCCGCAGCCGTGACACTATCTTCTTCAGGTCTGCGTCCTTGACCCCCTCCTCGTGCCATACCATCACGGTGGCGAGGGAGGTCTCCTTCTCTCCCGTAGCTGAGACGTCACGCATGGGGTTGAGGTACTGGACCACTCTCCCGTCCCGGAGCACTCCGAAGTGGGGGGCGATAGGCTGTAGTGTACTGTGGACTGCGAGTTGGGCGAGGTCTACCCCGTCCGGTGCCTGTTCTACTTTGACAGTATCAGGCTGTAAGATACCCCGCCTGGTCAGGTAGTGGGTAGTCGAGCGATAGATGAGCAGTTCGCACTCGACCTTGCGCTTGTTCCCGAGGCGGATGAACGACGAAGCGGTCAGCCCCTCCAGTCTGCTCGGTTTCCCGAATGTCCCTTTCTGCTGTGTCATGGTTGGCCTCCTGCGCTACTTGTTCAGTAGCTTCTTGTTTTCTTCGATCTTCATCTCTTTGCGATACTTCTGCATATCATCATAGCCGGAATGGATATCAAGTCCAGCCTCACGGAACGCCTTGTCGAGGTCGTCCCCTATCTCGATGTTCTGGTCTACATACTTCTCCATGATGGGGCCGATAGTTTCACTGAGGTTTCGCATCCCCTGTATCATGCGGTTAGTGGTGGCCGCTGAGTTCGTCAGTGTAGCGGGGTTCTGGATACCCCCCCGGTAGAGGACGTCTTCGGCTATGAGGGTCTTCATCTTCATGAGGAACCCTGGGTCCTTCTTCGTGCCTACCATCTTGCGACGTAGGTACCCGGCGAACTCGTCCGCCCGCTTGAGTTTGGCTGCGTTGATCTTCTGGAGTGACTGGTTGGCGTAGACCATCTCCAGTTTAGCCCTGACCTCACCGACCTTAGCGTCCACTCCCCGTAGCACCATGGCCGAGGTGGCCGTGAAGACGTCCTTGCCGGTCCCTAGTTCCTTGGCGAGGCCTGCGTTGTATCTGATGTAGTCGTCGAAGTAGGCCCCCTGCTGCTGTATATTCACAGCGGCGCTGCTCATGGGGAACATCCTGTACCCGAGCCCACGGACGGGACCAGCGTACCAGGGGTCCTGTAGCTTCTTCCGCAGGCCTGGCGCTTCGAGAGACTTCCAGAATGGCCTGGCCGAACCCGACGACATCACGCCGACAACAAATGCGTCATCCTTAGATGACGGCTGATGGGATACGGACTGGTCTGACTCCTTCTTCCCGCCTATGACGAAGTTGGCATACGCTGGCCCGGTTGTGCCCGTGGGGTTGATGATGGGCGAGAGCGCCGGGGTGTACTTCCCTGCCATTCCGCCGATGACGTCGATGAATCGCTTTATCCCGCCATCGACCTTATCGAGGATAGAGAAATTCCGACCTCCGCCTGTGGGTATCCACCCTTCCCATCGCGTGGGATAGGACTCACGACCGCCGCCGAACTCCATCATCAGAGAAGAGGGGATGCCGGACGTGGGGTCGGTCCCCCCTATGCCTGCTATCCAGGAGAACTGCATTGTATCCACACCGATGGGTGCCCGTACCCGTCCCGAGTCTCGCTTCTGCCACACGCCGAGCTTCTTCGACATGGTGGTGGCCTGGGATACGGAGGTCTCCCACGTACCCTCGCTGCCTGGGATGGGGATGAGGTACCGGTAGTCGCCCCACGCACTCTGCATCCGTTCGAGGTCTTCGTCGGAAGCGGAGACGGCCCACGCTGCCCTGTTGAGACCCTGCATCATGTTCCCCATGGTCACCGCTCTTACCGGGTGGCGCATGGTGTAGTCGCCCATGAGGGGTATCACTCGGGCCGACCAAGTTATGAACGGGAAGATACCGTATGAAGTCACGGCGTCCAGGGCCGGGGACTTGAGGTCCATACGCACGGTGTCGTCCATCACCTTGGTTGCGACACTCTGCGCTTCGCCCCGGGTAGCTTCCATGGCGTGCTTGTGCGCCCGCTTCTTCATCATGCGTTCAGCTATGACACCCTCGTTCCTGCGTATGAAGTCGTTATAGGCTACCTTGTAGTAGGGGCTTTCGGTGAAGAGTTTGTTGAGTTGTGTCGAGTCTGTCATCTGAGCCAGGGCGGTATCCGCTGCCTCTTTGGGGGGCAGGCCCTTCTTCTTGAGCTTGGTATAGAGTTTCGTGTACTGCTTGTGCCTCATCTGCTGGTACTTCCAGAGGTCTATACCAAGGGCTCCCTTCAGCCGTTTCTGGAGTACTGCTGCTCGGAAGATGGTATCCGTCTGCATACGGTAGCGGCTATACAACTGGCCCAAGGCTGTACGAGCGGGGAGGTACGCCTGCACCAGGCCCTTCTTCACCGTCCTGCCGACCCCCCTGACTAAACCGTCAGCGAAGGACTCGGACATGGTAGTAGTGAGGTGACTTAGAGGCTTATCCCACCACGCACCGTCAAGCAGGAACTCCCTATGGAACTTGCCGACGCTGCGCGCTGCCCGTGGGCCGAATTCCGATGCGAGGTTTCCTGTACTCATCCCCAGTGCCTCGAAGAGTGTGTCCATGGCCGGGTCTCTGAAGATGTGGACGTCTGACCCGAAGTGGTGGGCATCGGTGTCGGTCAGTCTAAGGCCCGCCGCTGCCGCTACCGCCGTGATGTTCGTGAGGAAGTCCCTGATCCAGTTACCCCACATGAACGAGTAGACCACGATGTTGGCCTTCATGTCGCCCACGAGATCCTTGTACGCCTTCAGGGGTCGCCCCACCTTGGCGAGTTTCTTCTCTATCGCTGACGTAGGGTTAGCCTCCTCGATGATCTTGATGGGGTTGAAGCCCTTGGTACCCTTGAGTGCGATGTTCGACGCAGGACTGATCATCAGAGTGTCGGGGAGCATGGCGTTCGTTGCCGGGTTCCCCCACCCCCCCGCTATGGAGTTGGTGTCCTCCGCCAGAAGCCAGCCCCTCTTGTCGAGGTACTTCCACAGGGCCTTCCCAGTCTCGGTGATGACAGTACCCTCCATGAACGGCTTGAGTGACACGAACCCCTGGGTCTCGCAGAGTTCTATCGCTGCCTGGAGTCGTCCACCGGGAGTGATGTTCTCGGGGACATTGATGCCCCTGACTTTCAGGTAGTCCACCATCTCAGCGTCTACCGCTCCCCCTTCGAGGAGAGCCTTGGAGACGTTCCCGCCCTTGTTCGCGCTCGTGCTGGCATGGGATATCATGTCGAGGTAGTGGGACAGGCGGGTATGATAGAAGACGTTCGCCAGGACCGCCTTGCGGGTCATGTCGTACATTTCGGTCATGGCCTCCGCTCCACCTACCGTGCCCACGCCACCCGTCTTACGAAGTTTGCTTTTCTTCTCGACCAGCTCAGGGAATCTCTTCTTCAGGAGGTTGCCGAAGGCCCCGGGCCACTGCTGCATCGAGACCTGGGTAGCCTCGGGGTGGTTGATGGCCGATGCCGTCATCTCCTCGTAGGCGTCCGCCCGCTCGGTGTGCCATTGCTGGTTGCGCTCCAGGTCGTCTAAGTGTTTGGCATCCGACGCCGTAGGTGGCCCCTTCGCCTTCCCTTTGACGATCTTCTTCTCGGTAGCAGCAGCCCGCTTCCGTGCCCGCGTGATCTTTTTGCCGATACTCGCCCATGCCGGGAGGTCGGCTATGCGCTTGACGTAGTCCCCCGCGAGTTCGAGGAACGATTCCCTGCTCAGTCCCCCCATGTCCATGGTCCGATACGATAGGCGCAGACTGTCCTGGTGGAACGGGCGGAGGTGCGTACGGTAGGCGTCCACTATCGCTGCGGTAGGTGCGTCCACTACGTTGCCCTTGGCCGTCGGTCGCCAGGGGTAGGACGGGGCTTCCACGTAGAAGTCTATGACTGCGTCCTTGATAGCCGACATCGCTATCTCTTTCGCTACTTCGATCCTGGGCTTGCCCTCGTACATCTCTGGCAGTTTGTCGGGGAGGCGGGTGAGTACGTCCTTGGCCAGATCAGCGTGTGCTTTCCCTATGTCGTCCCCCGGCCCCATCCTGACCTTCATTGGGGAGCCGCTGACTTCGCCTATGCCGCCGACTGCATCCGTCACTGCCTTCCCCGTCTTGGCGATCAGGGACAGGCCTACCGCCTGGCCTATCGGTCCCTGCCGCTGGAGCAGCATGAGGGTAGTACTGTAGGCTACGTCGTGCGCCAGTCCGAAGTCCTTGACGAGGGTGCCAGCGAACATATCGAAGTGGTCCATGATTTCCAGGGTCTCTGCTGCCGTCTTAGCCTTCGCACTGAGGATGAGCTCCTGGAGTTCTCCCATGTTCTTCATCATGAGAGTGCTCGGGGACATCACGGTATTCCAGAACAGTCTGCGTGCGCCTGGCTGGTGGGTCGTGAACGTCTCACCGAAGACCTTGAGGACAGACCCCATATGCTCTACCAGGGCCTCTGGCCCCATAGCAGCGATCTCCTTCCCTGCCTCTTCCAGCGTCAAACCCGCTTTCTTGGCGTATGACTCCAGTGCCTTGAGGTCCGCCCCTTTCGCTACCCTTGTGGCCTTCGCTGCTTCCCGCGTCCTGCCCGCTTCCATCTGGCGCAGGAGGAGACCCTTCGGAGACATGAACTTGGCGTAGGCTTCGTGGGCCGCTGCCTGGCCCTCCAGCGCGTTCTTGAAGAACTTGCTCACGGCTACCTTGTCTGCGCCAGCGGGTGCCATCCCTGTCAGTCGAGCCATACTCTCCAGGCTCTCGCTCAGTGCCATGCCCTTAGTAGCAGCGGAGGAAACTGTCCGAGAAAGCGCAGTCGTCCCCCCTATAAACCGAGCGATGCAGCCCGACACGATGAACGAATCAAGCACAGCGTAGGCCGGTTCTTCCATCCACTTACGCTCGAACCCCTTTCTCTCGGTCCTGAACAGTTCGTGAGCCTTCGTAATGTTGGGATATTTCTCGGGGTCTAGGCCGGCAAGCATATGCCCTTTATACTGGTTTTGTGGACCAAAAAGTATATGGCCTAGCCACCCTACGGCACCGGTAGCGAAGGTAGGGAGATCTCGAACCGCCCACTCCACCATCCCCACCGAAAAGTGCTCCAGTTCCGCCTGCGCCTTGATGGCGTTGTCGTAGACCTGGTTCAGGGGGTCCACTTCTCGGGCCGCCCTATTGCCGAACAGTGCCTCGTATACTCCCGCCGAAGTCTGAGCGAAGTAGCCCGGGGCAGTCAAGGTCAAAGCTGCCGCTACCGCTGTCGTTATCTCTACCGCACCGCCCATAAACTTCTTCAACCAGGGGCGGTTGTCGTCACTGAGATAGACTCCCGGGTGTGCCAGTTTGAACCAGTGCTCTGCCTCTCGCAGTCCGTTGGTGTCGCCCTTCAGCGATGCCATATGTCGGAGGCGAGCTATCCACTGCATCCCGTTGGTTTCCTGGACCGCATACCTACAAGCCTTCTCATATAGCTGTGGTGCAGCGTCGTAGGGTATGTACTTGTTCTCCGGGTAGCGGTCAGGTCTGGCGGCAAAGAAGATAGGGTTGATGGGCTCTACCCCGTCTTCGTCGGGTTTCGTTACGAGGTATCCGAGGGGACCCTCGGGGTCTTCTATCTCTCCGGTGGTGATGTAGGTCAGCCACTCCTTGCTTCTCAGTTTATTGCGGAGGTCTTTCGGATTGTCGGCTGCGCTTGATGTGATGGCGAGCCGCTGCTGCTGAGCGAGAGTGAGGGTCTCGTTCACGTCTACGCCCAACTGCTTCTTCACCCATACGGGATCAAGCGAAACGATGCTGCCCTTCTCCTCGAAGGGAGACACGAGGTTCTGTGTCCATGCCGGGGCGGTATTCCAGTTCCGTTGTCCGAACTTTAGCACCTGGTTCGTGAAGTTACGGGTGAACAACTGCGTCGGCCCAGGGGGCTCTACCGCAGCGTCGGTCTCGGGTGCCTCTGAGAGGGGAAGTGACTTGATGCCCGTTGCCGCATCGAACAGAGCGTCAGCCCCCTCGCCCAAGGACCACGGCTCCCTGGCCGCCGCTTGCACATGTATCGAGGGCTTGCCGAACATCTCGTCGCCTACGATATTGGTGGCCTGCCACATAAGACTGAACCCTTGGGCCATGCGTGCGTTTGCGGCGGATGTATCGCCCGCCAGCGTCAGCGGAGTGATCTTCCTCGGTCCTCTGGCGATATCCTGGGGTACCCTCAGCCATAGGGGCACGGTCGGATCGTTGCTGTCACCGAAGATGCCGCCGCCAGTGGATTCTGCGATGCGCTCTCGGTCCAGGTCTTGCAGTGGCTTGTCGCTCGGGACGCCTAGCCCCTGGTCCTTGGCATGCATGAGCATGTCTCGCTCTATACCCACTGCCCGCATCCGGTCCATGATCGACATGGATATGGGCTTGAGTCCTGCCGTATCGCTCTTGTCGGCTATCGGCTCTACTACTTGCTCAGCCCTGCCGTACGTGGTGAGGGGCTCCCGTTGTTCCAGTTGCTTGTCGAGGTCGGGCAGATGAGGAGACAGACCGTACTGCGCCGCCCTTGTCTCTGCGTGTCTCCTGTTCGCAGCCTGTATCCGCATCTCAGCAGCGGCTACCGGGTCCTGCATGGGGGCGTGTGGCTCGACAAGGGGGTCTCGCTCTGGTTGTATCGAATCGAGGGGGTCTTCACCCAGGACCGAACGGGCCGCCGCCTCTTCGAGAGGGATACCAGGGAGGGGCTCTTCCATAAGGGGAGGGACCATCTCCTGCTGACGGAGTAGCTCAGCCCTGGCCGCCAAGTCCAGCGGGTCGCCTAGACTGACAGGGGGGGAGTAGTCGGGCGGTAGCTCGTCAAGGTTGTACTGAGGGAGAGCCCGCGAGCCTAGCCCTATGGGTATCTCTTCCTCTGTAAGGGGGATCGGTGTCTCTCTTATTCTTCTGTCTGCCACGCTAGAAGCCCATGTTTATTCGGCTGTTTCGCATTTCTTCCTTCAGCTTTTTCCTTTTGAGCTTGTTGGTCTTGAGCCTGTCTTTGTGGGCTTCGATGTCTCTCAGCGCCTTAGCTTCCTCTCTCTTGGCCTTGTCCTCTGCCAGTTTTGCGGCCTTCGTGTCGCTTATAGTTTTTGCTTTCACCTGTGCAGCCTTAGCGTTGGCGAGGGCCGTCTGTGCCTGGGTCTTCAGTTTGTCCGTCTGCACAGAGTCGGCGTCGATAGCGGCTATGCGCTCTTGCTTGTTACGGTTGATGTAGACGGACGGAGTTGTCCCGCCAGTGGAAACTGACGTGGTGCCGGGAGCGGGGAGATTGCCCTGGTCAGATCTGATTGTCTCAGCGTAGGTCTTGACAGCGCCCTTGGACCGTTCCTCGATATACCCCTGAGTCCCTAACACCATCTTGTAGGCGCGATTTCTTACATCGCACGCTCCCTTGAGGTTGTTGAATTTAGTGACCGCCATCCCGTTGCTGTCGATGATGATCTTCCCACTGTTCATAGCGTCCGTCAGTGATTTCTGCGCCTTGGCGTACGTGTCATGGGCCTTTTTAGCCATGGCCATAGCCTTGTCGATTGACAGACTACCCCCTCTCCTGTTCGCTCTAGCGAATGCCAGTTTCATCTGGTCGGAGTACTTCTGCTTCAGCAGGCCGAACCTGTCCCTGTCAAGGCCGAGTCGTTCTGCTTCCAGTTGGAGTTCCATCGCCTTGGCCGATCCCTTGTCGAAGACTTCACGGAGAGCGGTAGCCGCCGTCACGTCGGCCCGGGACTCACGCCTCTCAAGCATCCCCGTGTCCGCCCGCTGTGCCGCTGCCGTCGCCAGGTAGTTCTCGCCCATTGCTTCGTTCCTGCCGACGTTCGACAGTGAAGAAGCAGCCGATCCCCGTGCCTGTTCAGCCTGCGCCTTCAGGAGGTCCGTGGATGCCACCTGTTTCATAGCCCTGGCCTGGAGCGTATCCTCCGGGGTCATGGCCCTCTCAAGAGCCCCGCCCTCCTGGAAGAGGTTGGTCGCTGCGCCCTTTATGAGTGCGCCAGGGATAGAAGCCAAGCCTCCTCCTAGTGCCTGCCCTGCTGCCGCCCTGAAGGACTCCCCGAAGGTAGGCTGCTTGGGCTCCCGTATTCTCTGTCTTGGAGTTACTCTGTATACCATCACGGGCCTCCGTTATTTCGATTCGAGGGCATATTTCTGTGTGACCTGCGACTTGGCGTCGAGCGGGTCCATGCCCGGGCCATGCGGCGGCGGCTCTATAAGTGCCCAGTACTCAGCCCTAGCAACATCAGCCTTGCTCTCGTCACCAGACGAGTTCATGATCTCGTCCCATACGTTGTTAGCCATGGCCTGGGTCTGGTCCTGCTCTGCTATCTCCATCTCGCTCTGGCCCAGGGTAGCGTCTATCATCTTCTTCTCCTGAGACGCCTTCTCTGCCTGGTCCATGTCACCGGCGTGGGTGTAGATATCTATGAGCGCACCAAGCTTCTGGCTCCTGGCTGCGTTTACTGCGTCCATCTCCATCTTCTTGAACTTCGCCTCAGCCCCCGCGAGCTCGGAGCCCCGCTGTCCCATCAGGCCCGCTGTCCCGAAGAGTGCCTCGCCGCCTGAGCCGATGCCCCGGGCCGCCATCATCTTCGTGAGGTCTCTCTGGCGCTGAGCGTTGGCGATGATGATACGCCCGCGCTCCTCTTCGAGGAGCGCCTGATATGCGTCAGTGTCTACATCGCCTAGCGCATTAGCCGCTGCGAGTTGCTCCTCCATCCAGGGAGAGGTGTAGTTGGCCTCGCCCGGGGGGGCCGATGCCCCCTGTATCAGGTCCCACAGGCTCTGCTCTTCGTCTGTCTGCCCGAAGCCGCTCGACTGCTCCATCTGCCCTGTCTCGGGGTTGTAGGCAGGGAACTCGCCCTGGCCCTGCTGTGGGTCATACGAAGCGTCTGCTGCCATCGCAGCGTTGAACGCTGCCATCTCCGCTTCGGTCTGCGACATCCATCCACCGGTCTCTTCGTCCCCTATCCATCCACCGGTCTCTTCGTCCCCTATCCATACCTGGTCTTCCGTGGTGTCTTTCTCGTGGGACGGGGACGGTGCCCACATAGACTGCATAGGGACACCGGGCTGCATCGCCGCAGCGTTCCCTATGACCCCCGCAGTAGCCATCGGAACAGTAGGAGTCATCTGCTGTATGGACGGCTGAACCGTCTGCGGAGCACTCATCACCTGGGTGGCCGCCTGCTGGAGGAGGTTGGGCTGCGTGAGGTGCTGTAGTTTCGGCTGCTTTTGGGGTGGCTTGCTCGGAGTGCGAGGGTAGGCCACGTTCTGCCGCAGCTCAGGAGGGAGGAGACTCCCCATCCCGCCGCCCTGGTCCTGGGCTGTCTCCGGTGGCTTCGTCGCAGAGATGGACCTGTTGTCCCTCTGCGGTAGTTTGTTGTTGGACCATGCAGATTTATAGGCCATGGTGTCCCCCTTATGAAGGCTCTTGGATCAGTTGCTCTGTGAACACTGTAGCAGAAAGATGGTCATATGTACCACCCGCTGCTGTGGTGGCAGTAATATTGAGGACATATCCCGGCACCACGAGATACTTGGGGGCCAGGTCCATGGTCTGGAATCCTGTGCCGCTGACAGTAAGAGATGCTACAGTAACGAGGCCGCCGCCATCATCGACCCCTACACGTATTGACAGGGCGTTGCCAGCATATCCGCCGCAGTAGACCTGAAACCGATAAACGTATTCCTCGCTATCGACCGACCCCTGGGCTGGCAGTTCCCCGTGATAGAGAGGCCACGTAGCCGCACCAACTGACGTAAGCTGCTCTCTCGATATAGCGATGGGCATATACCCGGAAGTAGTGACCATGTTCTGGTGGTCCATCTTGTCGGTGCCGGTTATCGACCCCTCAACAAACCCCTTAGCAATGCCGAAGTTATAGTTGGCGTCAGCGCCCGTGAACGTGGTACCGGCTGCCGTATAGTCTTTGAATGCGGGGATGGCGGTCATCTTACGGCTCCTGTAGTTGCTGCGAGAAAATCCCTGTCACCGTCACGTCTTCGTAGTCGCAAGCATCTCCGCCAGAAGTGAACACTTCCATCTTCACGGGTGTATCGGCGGGGATGTCCTTGGCGATAGCGATGGAACCGAAGGTGGCCTGCGTGCCTATGACGCCAGCCCCAAGGGTATACCAAGCAGAGCCAAGGTAGACCATGATGCGATACCGGAACGAGCCCGCACCCACGTTGAAGACGGCGGGATATGCCTGTAGTTCCTGGCACCGGATCTTCACAGGGAACTGGCCGTACCACATGACGACGGTCTCGTCAGCAGCGCCTGTACCTACAGTGAGCCTAGAGACGGGCACCTGTATCCTGAACGTATTTGTGCGTAGGTTCTGGTTGTCGATGTTGGCCCCCTCGATCCAGGACTTGATGGCAGCGAAATTCGCGTTCTCCACGTCCGGGTCGAAGGGTGTACCCGCCGTGTGCTCTCTCATCTTTGGCATGTAGGCCATGTATCTCTCCTATGCCGGGTGCGCTGACCCTTGGTTCTCGCCGTACTGGGTATCTGCGTTCGGGTATGCTATTCCACCCTGGACCCAGTTGTCGTCTATGATGACGTAGGTGCAGTCCGACCCTGCCGTCCCGTCTACCGTAATGATGTCCGTGGCCGCACGGTTGCCGTCCATGTCGTTGCCGAGGATACGGGGGCCGACGCAAGCGTTCTCTGCATGGATGAGGTTATCGGTGGCCGTTCCTGTCCAAGTGCAGCCCTGCACCAGGGACCGCTTGCCCTGCATCGAGATGCCGCGGTCGGTGATCTGGTCCATGAAGCAGTTCTTGATCTGGCACCGCTCACCTGTAAGCCTGAGGATGTCCACGTTCGTAGGGGAAGCAGCGTCTTCAACCACAAAGGTCACGCCCTCTATCGTCATATCGTCACCAGCCAGGACGATGAAGTCCCCGCCTACGTCGATGATGGCGTCCCTGTTTCCTATGATCTGGACGTTCGACCGGTTCAGGGTCAGGGTGTCCATGATGTTGTAGCGGCCTGGCCCCAGGTAGATGGTCCCGCCCTCGAAGGGGAGAGACGCCACCATATGCCAGAGGCTTTCACCCGTGACGGACCGGCAGTATCCCCTGGTCTTATCCCACGCCTGGTCGCGTGCGAGCCGGGATATCCCCTGCCGCCATTCGTTGTGGTATCTCTGAATCGTCATCGCTCAAGCTCATCGGAGATGCTGGAGTACTGGAGCCCCACCTTGCTGAACCTGAACTGCGAGTCGTCTGCCTGGATGAGGATGGCGAACCGTATCTCGAAGCTGTTGCGCCCGGTACTGTGCTTCTGGTGGAAGTGGTCCCTGCGGACAGGCACGAAACCGCTCGTGAAAGCGTTACCTGCCTCGTCTAGGATGTAGTCCATGTCCTCCCGGTCGAGGGCGTTCATCACTACTTCCGTCTCCTGGGTGACGAGACCAGTTCCCGTGGTATCGTATGAAGACTTGTCGGTGATGATGTAGGCCCGGCACTCCCCTGACTGCCCGAGTTTGGCGTCCATCCATACGTGGAGCTTATTCCAGAACTCGTCCCCGAGGTTCTCCACCCGGAGGGGCTTCGATATCATCATAGCGGTAACGCTACTGCCGACGTCGGAGTAGTCCCCTATGTACCCGTCGTACACCTGATCCGTGACGAGCTTCCCGAGGGAGTTACCAGCCAGGGAGTAGAAGTTGCCGTCCGGTCCGTCGATGTAGAACTCAGCCCTGAAGACGGACTCGCATCCCCGGCGATAGGTGGACGCTGCATCCCGGGTGTACTGGTTCGAATATAGGAACCACTTGTTTTTCCCGTAGTCCCACACCATGGCGAGGTTGTTCGACCAGTTGGTCTTGAGGTCGTCTTCGGTCTTGCTGGTGTAGCACCCGTGCTGCCCGAACGCATCTTCGAGCCCGATCCAGTACTGCTTCCTGCCGTGCCTTATGCCTCCACAAGCATTATCGTGTTTGGTGCCGAAGAACCAGGGGTAGCCTACCTTCCCGGTGTAGTCGGACGCCGAAGCCGCTGACTCCAGGGTATTGGCCTTCGGGAATACGATGGGCTGTCGCCGCTCGAATACCCACTGACGCAGCTTGTCGGGCAGAATAGATGATACCCTCTCCCCGTCGAAGAGATACACGTTATCACGCCCGAGCCATACGAGGCCCCGTTCTGTAGACTGGATAGTCTTGGGAGAATTCGTGCCTGGGCCATCGGCTACCTTTCTCAGGGTGTACGAGGTAGGATCGCCCTCCTTCACCCATACCGAGTATGGAGTGAATATCACGAGCATATCCCGGAAGGACTTTAGCCCGGTTATCGGGCCATCGGGAAGCGGTTCGAAGTTGTCCGCTGGCAGAGCGAAGGGGTTATCCTGCTCTGACCATATCAGCGTCTTGCTGTCGAGGAACATGTTCGCCCGGTTGTTCGAGTCGATGTAGTCCTCTGGTACCAGGTCTTGCTTGTCGGGGAGGAGGAGATTCAGGTGCAGTAGTTGGTCCTCAGAGAACCCCGCCATCCAGAGGGAGCCCTGATGCTCCTCGATGAGACTGCCGCCCATGCTACCCTCGTGATAGGGGATAGCGGTAGCCTTCGCAGGGTCCTGGCCGAACTTCACCCGCCCTATGCCGCTCATGAGGTAGTCGTAGTCCAGGATGTCGGTTACGCCCGGGAGATCGATGTAGGTAGTGAGAAGTCCCAGTTCCTTGCCGGCGACGAGGGTGACGCCTTTCTTCGAGAAGAACGCACGCCCGTTCAGGTAGGTACTGTCCCACTTGTCGCCGTCGAAGTGAGAGACGAGATAATTGCCGCCCGAGATGGATGTAGTGGTGATGGCTTCGCCATTGTCGAGGTTCATGTCAATGACATGGATATTGCCGATACTCGTCCGCACCAGAACAGTCAGCCTATTGTTCTCTCCGTCGAACCATGTCTGCGCTGCAAGAGGGAATCGGTTGGTGAGGTTTAGCTCTGCCCAAGGGACAGACTCGAACCCAGCTCGCACAGCGTACCCGTCGTCGAGAGCCTCTATGTTTACGAGGAGTTCCCAGTCATCGTATCCGAGTTCTCGCAGGGTATCGCCCATTGTCGTTACCCCTCGTATTCGGTTTCAGGTGGACCAGGACTATGCCCACGGTTCTGGAGTTTTTCCAGGCCGTTGTTCAGTGCATTCATGTAGTCGGTGTACCAGCGGCTCTGGTCACCGGATCGGTGTCGGCTGTCGGCCAGCATACACACCCTGTAGGTCAGGGCGTCCCTGAACTGGTGGGCCATATGTAGACCGTTCATGGGATTATCGTAGGCTCCACCACTAAGGGCGGTCAGCATCGGCATGAAGAGGACCTGCATGTAGGCACTGCTTGGCTCAGGGACCAGGACCAGGTCTTCGTTCCTCATGAGATACCGGAATGGTACCCGTGTACTCACCCCCCCGTAGGTGATGTCGAAGTTTGGTTGTTCTTGTGGCTGGACCTCCAGCACGTCTATGGGGCCGGTGCGTGCAGTGTCCTGTACCGACTGGACCGATATCAGGCGCTCCACGTCCCAGGTAGTCGTGGCCGCCCCGACGACGGTGACGTTGAATCGTGTACCTGTGACGCCGCCAGTCGTATACGAAAACACGTCTGACAGTTTGCAGGTCTTCGGCCATACAGGACTGGTTACTATTTCGTTCCATACCTCTCTCTGTGCCATGTTCGCCAGGACCAGGAGTTTGTCGTCGCCCCAAAACCCTGTAGCGTCTGTGTCGGCCAGGAGTACCCTGACCTGTGGCAGAAGGTCGGTTGTCCAGGTGAGTGTCGCCATCGCCTACCCTCCGTGGTGTTCCCGACTGATAACCTTGTGGGCCGTGCGACAGATGTCCCTGGCGATGTGCCTTGTCTCGTCCATCAGAAAGACCTTCCGCCCCACATTCATGCGGTACTCGGCGTCTTCTAGCTTCTGGACTATACGGTTGGAGCCACCCGCCTTGGACGTGTCGCCATCGAGGATACGGTCTACATCTTTGAACGTCACTTCACGAGGTTCGCCGTCTTCGGTCTCTATCCACCAGAGCGGTTTCTTCTTGTGAGTGATGCAGATTTTCCCTACTTCCGGGATGTACTGGCAGTCCAGGTCCCGGTCGTAGGTCTGTAGAGTAGCCTTGATGCTGAACGGCACCACAAGGTTTACAGTCGTCATAGTTCCTAGTCTCCTGCCAGTAGCACGGTGATGGCCACGTTCTGGCGCACGTCGAGCTTGATGCGATACCAGCCCTTTGGGAGGTAGCACTCAGTCTGGTACGCGTAGCCGGTGACGTTGTCCATCGCCCGAATCACATAGAGCGGAGTCCCGCCTGGGGCGATGTCGATGTCTCGCCAGTTCCCAGCGGGTGCAGTGAGCCTGTTGAACTCTACTTCATCGTTGACCTGCAAGGTTCCGTTCGTGGGTCCTGCCACATTGAACGGGTCACAAGTCACCATCATGTGCGACCTGTCGCCAGGCCACCAGAAGGCTTCCGATACGGGGGTAGCCGCATCAGCGATACTGAGGGTTTTCCTTGTAGCGCTTGCCATGGTATCCCCCTACTTGGTATTCGTAATCAGGAAACCGGACCCAACATAGATGGTGTCCGTTGCGCCCGTTGTGCCGTACAGACGAATACCGTACAGGTAGCCATCATCGACTGTTTCCGCAGCGGTCACGTTCCATGTCTGGTCGTAGGTGCCCGTGGCGTTTACCTGAGCGAATCCAGAGGCAGTAGCGATCTCAGTTACCACTCCGGTAGTGCCGTTGACCTTGACCACGAAAGCGTCCAGCGTCAATCCGGAGGTTTCTGTAACCCACCCGGTAAGCACTGCGCCTGTAATCTCCTCTCCCGCCTTGAGAGCGCAAGGGAGGAGGCCGTACTTGTTCGTGTTGTTCTGCGACAGCATTCCGAGAGCGAATAGCGGAGTAGCAGTATCAGCATACGGTACCCATATGCCGGACCCCCCGTCTCCTATGACGGCTGAACATGCCCGTTTCTGCCCTATCTTGTGCCCGGTCAGCGACAGGTCGCCAGCGATCAGCGTGTCACCCGTCGCACCGTCCACCGTGAACTTGTTCGTGTTCACGATGATGTCGTTGGTGTCCAGGGTGATATTGCCACCCGCCACGTCCAGGCCCGTAGAGCAGTCCACGTTACCGGCCAGAGTGATCTGACCAGTACCGAGTGTGGTGATCGTCGGGTTGTCCGCAGCGTTTCCGAGGTTGATCGCCTCAGATGCAGTGGTAGACACGACATGGACATAGTCGTTTCCGTCTGCGTCTTCCAGGGTGAACATATTGGCGAGGTTGTCGCCCGCCTCCATGGTGATGGTGTTCTTGGTGGCAGTGATGTTCACTGCTGCACCAGTAGCGCCCACGGTGGACAGGGTCAGTGAGGCGTCCACCACCTGGATAGATGAAGCAGCAGCAGCGGTGGCCGCTATCGCCGCGCCGGAGTTGAGGTTGAGCTGGCCCGCTGTCGTGGCAACAGTCACTGTGCCAGCGGCAGAGGATACCTCCACGTTGCCGCCAGCGCCGACGCCCTGGATAGCCAGAGCCGCTCCAGTAACCGCGATGGACGAGGCAGCAGTTCCCGCAAAGGTCATAGCGCCCGCACCGTCGACGGTAAGGATGTCGGTACCAGTGTTGTTCTCGACTATGAACGAAGTGGCATTGGTATCAGTGCCGAGGCTGTTGGTGATAGACGACGTAGCGCCCTGAGCATCTATGGAGACGCCCGCCGCTGAATCTATCTTCACGTCGCCGGAAGCGGACGTCTGTAGCGTCAGATTGCCAGTGCTGGTAGTGACGTTGGACGCGCCCACGCCGTCAATGGAGAAGACACCGGTGAAGTCCGCAGTGAGGCTGGTGCTATCGATGTCGATGTCCTGCCCGGTAGCGACGATCTGATAGGTTCCACCTGTAGACGTACTGGTGATACCGCCACCGCCCGAAAGGGACAGAGCGCCAGCAGATGTGGTGAAGTCAGAGGCAGCAGCGGCCTGAAGACTGATAGTGCCAGTGGTGGTGCAGTCTACAGTAAAGTCACTGCCAGCAGTCGGGTCGATGTCTACTGCTCCACCGGATACGGTCAGACCAGCAGCCGTAGTGAGGGCAGCGGTCGTCACGTCGAGGCCGTTGTCGGCGTTCACGTTGCCGGTGAAGGTTACCTGCCCCGTGCCCGTCTGCGTCAAGGCGGAGTCAGCGAGTACCATCGTCCATGAACCGGCAGTACCGGTGAACGAGAAGTCCGCACCGATCACGTCGAGACCGAGATTCGCGTCAAGGTTCCCGGCGAAGTCTGCCTGTCCCGATCCGTCAACCGTCACGATGTTCGCACCAGTGTCGTTCAGAACACCGAAGGAAGTAGCGTTGGTGTCGGTACCGAGCTGACAGTTCAGAGTCCCGGTGGCGCTCCGTGCGTCGAGCAAGATGTTGTCGATGGACGAGATATTCACGTCGCCGGAAGTGGACGTATTCAGTGTCAGGTTGCCGGTATCGGTTGTGACGTTGGAAGCACCGACTCCGTCGATACTGAAAACTCCCGAGAAGTCGGCGGTGAGTGTAGCAGAATCCACGTCGATATCCGCTACAGAGTTCAGGACGATATCGCCTGCGACCGTGGTAGAGATCGTCACGTCGCCCGACGTAGTGGTACCGAGCCCGAGAGCGGCTCCAGCTACAGTGAAGTGCGAGGCCGCTGTTCCGTCGATGGCGACCGAGGTCCCGTCGATGTCGATGTTGTCGGCTGCGTTCAGGATCACGTTGCCGGTAGTGGCTGTTCGGACCGTGACGTTGGCACCGGTAGTGGTGAAGTTCGAGGCATCAGCAGCGGCCAGACTAATAGCGCCAGTGCCGGTACAGAGTACGTCGAAATCACTGTTAGCAGTCGGATCGATGTCCACCGCCCCGCCCGACACGGTCAGGCCAGCAGCGGACGTAAGAGCCGCAGTAGTCACGTCGCAACCGTTGGTGGCTGCGATGGTGCCAGCGGTCAGGTCTGCGTCCGCACTGTCAGCGTTGTTGCGGACCAGGACACCGGAGTCGCACCGGGTCTTGATCGTGTCGGCTGTGGCGTTGTCGATGAAGTCGTTACTCTGGAAGTTCAGGATGTCACCGTCAGCCACGAACCGAGGCTGCGAGATGACGTATCCGGTACCGTCGCCTGCGATCACGAAGTACGCACCCAGGTACTCCTGCGAGGCCGAACCGCCGAAGACCCGGTCTACGCCCGCCGTCGCATAGTCGAGTGCCCCCACGTCCACGGTGACTGCGTGTGTAGCGGTAGATGCCGCAAACATGAACCGCCAAATACCGACCACTGCTGAGTCCAGGTCGATGTCGATAGCAGCGGTATGGGTGATGATCTGGAGATCACCAGCGTCCAGGTCGGAGATGTCGGTGGTGGCGGTGATGATGTTCGTGTCCATCCCGCCCGCACTGATCACCCACCCGCCAGCAGTGTCCTTGATAGTGTGGTCGTGGCGACCCTTGATCTCCACGAAGTCCGAGGAGACGGTAGACGGCAGATCCGAGAAGTCGAACCCGATCAAACGACGAAGAAGAGCGTTGCCGCCCTTCGCAAATCCAGACTCTTTGATGTTGGGAAGCTTGATACTCATGGTGTATTTCTCCTTTTGGACCGTAGCGAGGGGGCCACACCGGACCCCCCCACTCCAAGACGGTCCGGTTTATGCGCCGTAGTGCTTGATCGTCATGTTCACGTTCTTCATCACGGCGATGGCCTGGCGCTTCTTCGTATAGAAGTTGCCGTACATGCCGTAGAACGCCTCTGCTGCGTCACGCCTGCCCACCGGTCGGAGGATGTCCCCGCCGTTGTTCCAGGTGATCCACCCAGGCTGCTTGGCCAGGGAGTACTTGATGGCGTTGGCGTCGCACCCGTACACCATATACATGGGCACGGACTTGTGGAAGGTGATCTTGACGTTGCGGTCACCGGCTGCGAACTCCAGGGCACGCCAGCCGACTTTGGTTTCCAGGGCGGAGTACCGCCGATCATCCTCGATCATGTCGATGAAGTGCTTCCGCATCTGCGTGTTCATGAAGATGTCGGTGATATTCACACCAGCAGCCTCATGCGGACCCTCGATCAACTGCTCCAGGAGGGTGCGGTCGAGGAAGTTCCATTCAGCGTCGATGATGACAGGAGCCCACTCGGGAATGGACGCAGGGTCAAGCTGCTGGAGGACGTAGTTCTCCGCAGTGCTGTACGGAGCGGCGAGGCCGAGGAGGCCCATCATCTCGGTACCGGGGGTTGCCACCGTGTAGGTGATCGTGGCCGCTCCAGCACCGATGGAGGTATAGTTCACTGCGTCTGTGGAGTCGTAGTACCCGGTTACGATGATGTCTGCCGCTGTAGGATCTGCGTCAGCATCCACCGTTACCTCGAACGTCTGCTCGGCAGTGATTTTGCTGATGTATCCGCGTCCAGCGTAGGTGAAGGTGGGCGTCGCATAGGAACCCCATACGACCTTCTGACCCTTCTGTAGGTTGCGCGTTGAACCCTGGCCGAGGACCGTGGCGTAGGTGTTGGTAGAATCCCACGAGCCGCCGACTTCATTGTTGCGGCCCTGGAGCGTGACCACCTTCGGGGGTCCAGCAGCGAACGCCTTTACCGAGCCGACGATCCCGGAGCCTGTGCCCCACAACTGCGACTGGAGGTAGAGGTGGAAAGCGTCCAGGAAGGTGTCCATCTCCATGGAGAGAGCATCCGAAGCGCCCTCGACCGTGCCTTCACCCTGGGTCAGGAAGTACGCCTGGCCGGTCAGTCCCACTGTGCCATATAGGTACTTCGGGAGGATGACGGACTCGTCGAAGTCGGTCTTCCCGACTGGAGGCATCGGAGCGCTCTCGCCCACTGCGCCCCACGCAGCCGTCCGTGACTTCTTCACAGGGAAGGTCATCCGGCGACCGACCCACTTGCCGGGTTCCACCTTCTTCTTGAAGATGTCCCATACTTCGGTCTGAGTGTCGAGCAGGTCGGACAGGGCCAGGGCCATATCCTTCATCGCTGCTTCGAGACCGGAGGCTGTTACCGTACCGTAGGTGGGAGCCCCACCGTAACTCTGTCCATAATCGTCTACGTATGCCATTTTTCAAGTCTCCTTGGAAGCCGACGCTAAACCATGTCAGCGCGCTTCGCCATGCGGGTGGCAAGCCACTGGGCCGCCTGTTCCCGCTGTTCTGATTTTGAGCCCGTATATGCCGGGCGTTTGGGTTCGGGGGAGCCCCCCCCTCTCAAGTGCGGAGGTGTGGTCTGCTTCTTCATCTCGTACCCCTGCTTCTTCATCATCGCTATCCTGCGAGTGTGGACCTCCTTGACGATGTCAGCGATCTTCCGATTGCCGCCACCCGCCTGGCCGAGTCTCGCATAGACCTCGTTGCTGTCCACCAGGAGTCGCTCGTTCTCGGGCAGAGCATTGATGGCCGCAGTCGTTTCGCTCACGATGCGGTCCTGCGCCTGCTTGATCTCGTAGCTTCGCTTGAAGTTCTCCAGATCCTCCAGTTTCTGCTGATACTCCTGGGGCACTGCTGCCGTGGGCTGGACGTCGATCTCTTCGGGATCTATGTCCGGCTCACCGCTGAAGCCCTGCGATAGGAGCCCGTCTACCCGGGCTGTCGCCTGCTGGTAGTTCTCGTTGAGCATCATGTTCTGCGCCTGAAGACGATTCATCGTCTCCGCCTGTTGGGCGATCTGTTCCTTGAGGGCGTTGAAATCCGTAGCGGACACCGTCTCTGCGGCGATGGCACCACCTTCGGGAAGTTGTGCGGCGTCTCCGCCTGCACCGACCTCTCCGAGTTCTCCGGTACTGTCCCCACCAATCTCGCCCGTAGGCTCACCCGTGCTTATTCCTTCACCGAATTCTTCACTCATCTCATGGCCTCCGTCGTAGTATCTGGCATATTGCCGTTCAGTCCTGGGGTCTCCCCGTTCGCTTCAGGGCTGGCCCCTTCCATGCCTACAGGACCCCCGCCTCCGCCGCCCGCTGACGCTACGCCCCTTTGGGCTGCCGCCTGCATCTGCATCTGCATGAGGGCCTGATATCGCTGCTTGTGTGCTGAGTAGTGCTGCGTGATGACCTGCTGCACCTCTTCCGGGAACGAGTCCCACATCTCGGAGGTGGCGATCTCTTCTATCTCGTCCATGTGGATGAGGTCGTCGTCCCACTCCTGTATCTGCGGGAGAATACCCTCAAGCAACTGGCCGTTCTCTCTCCTGGCTCGCAGTCGCTGTTTGGTGTTGTCGCCGTATATGGATTCTACGTCTCCGAAGTCGAGGGCCTTCAGCACCTTGCCTCTATCCTCTATCAGGCCCAACTGCCAGGCTTGAGTGATCTGGTCGTGCCGGAGAGCCTTGGACTTGGCGAAGGTGGAGCCCTGCGCTACTCGGATGTTCTCGGCCATCACGTCGGACCGGTATATCTCCCGGACGTCGATCTCGTTGTTCTTCCCTACCACCCGTACGGTGAGTTGCGGAGGAGCATGGTCGCGCCAGAGCTTCATGATGAACGTGCCTATCTGAGCGAAGACACGGTCTAGCTCTACTGTAGCTGGTCCCCACTTGGTCTGGTCCATCTCTGCGAGGATGGCGAGTCCACGACCCGACTGTACGCTACCCGGGGCCTGGCCGTGGCTGATCTCGTGTACCCCCGCTACGTCGAGCATCTGCTGCTTGAGAGTATCGGGCATGTTAGCGATGAAGCCTGGCAGTCCCCTGGGATACAGAGGCTTGGGTTCCTGCCCCTGGCCCGACCACATCACGAGGGAGTTAGGGCGCTCACTGATGCTGGAAACGTCCATGCGTGCCATCTTGGAGGCGAGGAACCTGGGGGATATCGTCTGGTTCTTGTACTCTATAATCTGCGAAGCTGCCTTGTTCAGTTCCATCTGGATGGGGACGAGGCTACTCGCCATGGGCTGGCCCCATATGGCGTTGCCGGCCACGGTGTTACCCGTGATATCGCCGGGGTTATCGACCATCCTGAAGAGGATGATGGGATAGTCGCCCTCGTACTTGCCGGTGTCGAGGATGCGCTCCTTCGAGAAGATCCAGTATCGCTTATCGAGTTTGGAGTACATCTCCCATACGGTCATCCAGTCTGAGGGGTCGTTGCCGGTCTCAGTGGATGCCAGGGTGGCCGTGCGGTGCTCTACTGTGCCGCCGTCGCCTGTCTCTCCATCCTGCGCTCTCTTGTCGAGGTAGTCCTTGATCCAGGACTTGTGGACCCACCGAGTACGGTACATCCATCCGATGTTCTCGATCTCTTCTGCGTATGGGTCTATCCCCAGGTCGAACGGGGATACCACGTCGATCTCTGGCCGACCGTACATGGTCTCCAGGGGGAGGCCGGTCTTCTCGTCTATGATGGGGTTCCCGTCAGGGTCGAGGACTGTATCCGAGAAGCCCTCGGTATGGTTCCAGTAGACGCCTACCCCGACTGTCCCGCAGTGATAGGCCCAGTCTATGAACCTGATGGCGTGCCGGTGCATGTTGAGGTATTCCCACATATGCTCAAGCAGCATCTCCGAACCACGGGCCGCCATCCTGTCGCGTTCGTCGTTGGTCCAGGGCCGTACTTCCCAAGACGGGCGGTTCTGCACCAGCTTGGCTGATATGATCTGAGAGATAGGAAGCATGTAGTTGATGGTGAGAGATACCTTCCACCGGGGGAGGGGAGCTGTCTGCCACCCACGCCGATTGCTGGCGGGTATGATCCACTGACGCCCTTTCCTGAAGGCGATATTCCTCTGCCACTCCAACATGCGGGAGGTCTTCGCCGTCTCCGCATCCCGGACACGGTGCATCAGGTCTATATGCTTCATCTTCTTCATCAGTTACCGTCTTTGTACCATGTATGGTTGGTACCCGCCGCCGCCCATCAGTCCCTGCGCTGCCTGCTGCTGGATACGAATCTCTTCCTCGTCAGCGAGGCCGGTGGCGATCTGGTTCCCAAGGTATCCGCCGACAACCGGGATCTGGTTGACGAGGCCCCCGAGCACGGACCCCCAGAACGAGGGTTTCTTCACGGTCTGAGTCTGCGGTCTCTGTGGCATCTGGTACGGCATTATCGCCTCCTGTTCATGAAGGGGTCTGGACGCCACATCTGTTGTAGTTGGGATGGCGACTGCATCGGCATATTGCTCTGGCGCAACCTACCGAGAGAGCCTATGCCGGGAGGGGTGTCCATAACTGGCTGCCCCGACATAGCGTTCCTAGCTGCCTCTGCCCTGATCCGCTCCATGACACCCATGGGGGGCGGAGCCGTATGAGTTCCGAAGTTCTGATTGACTCTTGTGATGTCGGGATCTTGAAATGCCCCCTGTCCCGGCTGCTGCGCTACCGGCTGCGATACGTTGCCGAAGGCTACCTGCGACTGATACCCCGGGAGAGTGGAGTTCCGCATGGCGATATCGGAGGGTGAGTTCTCCCACTTGGTACCGAGATAGTCGTCCCACATCTGGCCCCCGAGTTGCTGCGTAGGGGAAGCGGCTGGCTGGCGCTGTAGGGCACCGCGAGCCGCCAGGTTCACGAGGGCTGCGTTCGCTCCGGGGGGAGCGAAGTCTATAGGGCTCACAGTGCCAATACGAAAATTCGTGCCTGGTCCCTTCGGCATCTGCGTCACATTGTCGGTGCGGTTGTAAGGCGACGTGCTCTTGGGCTTCTTGATGTACGGAACGAGGATGGTGTTGATTAGGGCGCTGCCCATGTTCCCGGTCTTGTTCCACTCAGAGAAGAACCGGAACATGTCATCGGAAAAACTATTGCTCCCCTTTTTTCGGTCTGCCATCGTCCATACCTCCCTCAAGGTCTCGATAGAAATCGTCCTGGATATGCTCACCGAGACCGTCACCGATCCCTGGCTGGTAGTCCTTGGGGTCCATCACGTTCTGTGTCTCGTACTGCAATTTATGCATGAGGTAGTTGAGCCACATTTCGAGAGACTTGAAGCCGAAAAAGGCCACCGCCACTAAGACTAGGGCTGCTTCTGTGCTCATATTGTCCCTCCTTCCCTCATTTTCATGTGCATATATGTTGTGTCAAGAACTATTTCTGCGGCTACCCGCCCATGTTGGTCCCTGGCTCTGACGTTTCGGGGTTATCCATGGAGTCGTAGACCTGGTCCCATACCTGTTTGCGGCGTTGGTCCATTTGGGCCTTCTCTATTATCTCGTCCACGAACAGGGCCTCGTATAGCTCGGTGAGTATCTGCTGACATATGACCCAGGACATAACCGCATCATCGTGGCACCCGGTCTTCGCTTCGGGCTTTACCCCGCCGCTGGCCAGGGGGGTGTAGACCATGGACATCATCTCATCGAGGAGGGTCGTCCACCGCAGGGGCATCTTGTTGGACTTCACGAGCCCTCGTGCGTTCTCGAACGCCAGCATCCGGTTATTCTTCCCCGTGGTCCAGCCGTATCTGTAGGTGTAGTCCCGCAGGACGTTGTTGTAGACCTTCTCGGTATAGAGGTTGTCGTAGCCGCGGTTTCTGAAGACTTCGAGCACTGGCGCTCCGAAGCCGCCGTTCATTTCTATCCCTACGATGCACTCGCTGTAGTGGCAGGCGAGTAGTAGGGCCATATGACCTACGTCACGGGGGGTATAGAGTCCGTGGACCGCCGCTGCGAGTTCTCTGGTGTTGGCGTTCACGACTGTGACGCAGGAGCGATCAGAGTCCCTGAACAGGGTACCTCCGTCCAGGTACTTCGCCTCTGTCCCCTCTGCCGGGTCGATGGCCATCACGTAGTTGAGGGTCGGGTCGGGCTTCTCCCATATCATCATGCGACCGTCGAGATTGGGAAGCCACTTCATCTCGGTGGGCGGCTCGTCGGGTATAGACTTCCCAACTTCTATGAGCATCCCGCACTCTGGCTCCTTGATGTGCTTGTCCCTCTGCTCCTGAAGCTCCACGAGGGAGAAGACCGACTGGCCGTGCTGGATGAACGCCTCGTCGGGGGTGATGGGATATTCCTGCCTGAAGAGGTCCGGGTCGCCCCTGCACCCTTCGACGAGTTTACGGCGACGCCAGGCGAGCTGTGCCGGTGTGACGTTCTTGACGAGTTCGAGTATCTCCAGTTCGTTCTGAGTGAGGTTCAGGCGTCTCCACTCCTCGTCGTGCTGGTGGGTCAGCCACTCGTCCCTGTCGATCTTCACTGCCGGGTGCTCCCACTTCGACATATCTGTGGAGTCCAGGGAGTACTCGTCGATCTCGCACCACGGAACAAAAAATGCCAGGTCCCCGCCTACTCCATCGCCCGCATTGGTGAACGTCTCATGGAACGCCCCCCCGTGACCGAAGGCCGTAGACTCCTTGATGTAGATGGTGCCGGGGTTCTCTGGTATGGCCTGCGACATGCCGCCGAGTACTTCAGGGGCCTTCGCACCCCAGAAGGCGACCTCTGAGCAGTGGACCCCGTGCAGGGTGTACTTACGACCGGCCCGGGCTTTCTGCGCTGTCTCCGTGACTATCTCTGAGTTGATCTTCTCGTTCAGTACAGGGTGCTTCCCTGTGAACTTCAGCATCCCGGCTGAATCGTACTTGGTGTCGGGCCTGATCCAGTCGGGGAGGGATTCGTACATATACTTCCCCATGCGGAACATGGCCTCGGACCCGTCTGTATCGTCACAGATTACCATGCAGGTCCCGTGCATATGCCATACATAGGCCAACCAGTGGAGCCACCCCTGCGAATCGGTTGACCCGCCCCATTGCCGAGCCTTGAGCATGGAGACTCGTATCTGGCCGTTGTTGCGCCACTGCTTCATCACTGCGCCATAGAACCTCTTCTGTGCCCGGTGATACAGCGGGTGACCGATATCCAGAGGACCGATGAAGCCGGTCTTCATGCGGATACTGAGGCAGTCGTAGAAGAAGTATGCGGGTTCTTCCCGGTACAGGGCGAACAGGTCTTTCTGTCGGCGTTTATCCCTGGCGATCCACTGGTGGTACTCTTCGCCAGAGGTGTCTATCTTGGGGTCAGCGTGCGTTATCAGTGCAGGACGCCGGACCTGGCAGACAGACTCGTAGTTCTTCACTTCTGGGCCTCCATCTGGCCGATTAGGGTATCGAGTTTGGTGTTCGTCTGGTTCAGTTTGTCGGATATCTTGCTAGTACTGGCCTCGATGCGGTTGCATGTATCTTCAAGATGGGTGCGGTGGGCTTGGCAGAGTTCGCTGGAGACCATGTCGGGGGGAGGTACAGTGGGCGGGGGGGCGTTGCCGTTCCTTGCTGCTACCTGTTTTCGTATCACCTTCGTCAAGTCTCTGATTACGAAGATGGCCGCTGCCAGTAGAGCGCCCCCGCTTGCTACTTCCATTTCGCCTCTC
>Ga0233431_1001189_pt1 | contig 46952 bp, 43 predicted proteins | sample SI_118_April2016_FD_179867 | JGI IMG/M metagenome (GOLD analysis project Ga0233431, IMG submission 179867) | Seawater microbial communities from Saanich Inlet, British Columbia, Canada - SI_118_April2016_200_MG | ecosystem: Environmental > Aquatic > Marine > Inlet | place: Canada: British... | reverse complement strand
TAAGAAGTGGACGATGGCAATTAGAGGATGGAAAGCAGCAATGAATCACTTTTCCATTATTTTTGAAGAACGTGTAAATCAATACCTGTAGAATGTCATTTACACAAAATATTGTACACCCCCATTAAATGTTCCGGTTATTTTAGTTCGTTCAGAAGCAATTGAATAACTATCAAGTATTTTTCTGTCATCTTCGGCTTGATCGCTTCCATTGGTAATAATGGCGTACGGCTCAGATTCTGGAACCACATTGAAATCCCCCATTAATATTACTGGAAAATTTGAAAACAAATCGTTTATCACTCTTATTACTAAATGTGCACTTTGAACTCTGGCAATTTCTCCTATATGATCAAAATGAGTATTCATGACGATAAATTGTTTTTTTGATTTTTTGTTTTTTATTTCAACCCATGTCACAGTCCTGTTGTATGCAGCATCCCAACCAAGGCTTGGAGAACCAGGTGTCTGAGAACACCAAAATGTGCTAGCCCGGATAATTTCAAACTCATCACAATTATAAAATATTGCTGTAAATTCACCCTTAGCTTCACCATCATCCCGACCATTGCCAACCCATTTATATTTGGGTTGACTATCCTGAATATCGATGATTTGATGAATCATTGCTTCTTGCAAGCCGAATATCTGTGGTTTTAACGAGTCAATAAGACTTATAACATTACTCTTTCGATTTTCCCATGATTTATCGCCAGCGTTTGGATCGTCATATCGAATGTTATATGTCATAATCCCAAATGGTTTACTGCTGGTCCATTCACAATTACAAAAGAATAGTGCGATTATGATGATGAAAAAAATATTTAAAAACTTCATAATATCTCATTAATTAATTATTATTTTTAAATGTCATTATAATATTATTACATTTAATATTGGCATTAAATTTATTCACTTTTATACAATGACTTATTTTAGCGAACTATAAACTAGTCTCAAATATTTAGATACAAAAGAAATAAATAACTAAACTACTCATATCGGGAGAATGATAATGACTGCTATCAAATTCAACAGAATATTCACTATATTGTTAACGATAGTTATTATTTCAATGTTGAGTCAATCTTGTAAATCACGTGTTAGAAAAACTAGAAGTTTTAATATTGATGAACCAATAGACACTGCCCATGTAATTGCTTATACCGCTGTTAAACATCCTGACTGGAGCAAAAACCTCTCAATTTACGAAGCAAATATTAGACAATTTACTTTTGGTGGGACTTTTAAAGAATTTGAATTTGTGCTTCCAAAAATTCAACAGATGGGTGTTGGAATTATCTGGTTAATGCCCATCCACCCCATTGGCAAACTCAAAAGAAAAGGTACATTAGGCAGTTATTATTCTGTTCAAGATTACTATGGAGTTAACCCTGAATTCGGGTCCATGGATGATTTTAAGCACCTCGTTGATGAAATTCACAAATTAGGAATGTATGTTATCATAGATTGGGTTGCAAATCATACAGCCTGGGATAATAATTTAATTAATGAACATCCTGAATGGTATACGCGGGATATTGAAAGAAAATTTCAGTCACCTGTGAAGGATTGGAGTGATGTGGCTGATCTAAACTATAACCATACTAAACTACAAGATTACATGATTGAAGCAATGAAGTTTTGGGTTGAAACTACAGATATTGATGGTTTTAGATGCGATGTTGCGAGTATGGTTCCGATAGAATTTTGGGAGCGTTCACGACAAGAGCTTGATAAAGTAAAACCTGTTTTTATGCTTGCAGAAGCTGAAAATCCTGAATTACATCAAAATGCATTTGATATGACCTACTCGTGGAAAGTTTATAAATCTATGAAAGCCATTGCAACTGGTGAAAATGGTAAATATCTCCAAAGCCTCGAATCAGTTATAGACCAGGATACAACTGATTATATGATTCATTCATATAGAATGCAGTTTACTTCAAATCATGATGAAAATTCATGGCAGAACTCGGCTGTAAATATTTTCGGGGATGCATTGGATGTTTGTACAATTCTTAATTACACAATACCTGGGATGCCCTTGATTTACAATGGTCAGGAAGCTGGGTCAAAAAAAATGCTGAAATTCTTTGAAAAGGATATAATTAGCTGGAAGAAAAGTCCATATCGAAAATTTTATACAAAACTCAATTTTTTGAAACGGAATAACTCGGCCTTATGGAATGGAGAGTATGGAGGTAACTTTCAACGCATCCTTAATTCCAGTGACAATTATGTGTATACATTCAAAAGGAGAAAAATAAGAGATAAGGTGATGGTTATGGCTAATATGAGTGGTGAAAAGCAAAGATTTAAATTAGAACTAAATATTCCAAATGGACAATTTACAGATATATTTACAGGTGAAAAGGTGACATTCAATAACATTGATGAATTTGAATTAGGGCCTTGGGGGTATAAAGTATTTGAACAGAAACGAAATTAAATTCTCTTAATTTAGACACATTCCCTCCTTTCAAATGGTAATATTATGAGTTTGCAGTTCCCAGATTTATTTCTGGAAAGATTAGAGGAAATCTATCCTGATAACCATAAATCTATACTATCTACTCTTACAGGTGGGCATCTCACAACATTCTGGTTAAATCCAATGAGAGGTAATATCGAGGATACCTGCCGAAAACTTCTTGAGGAAAAGATACCCATGTGTCAAGTACCAGGTTTTAAGGGGGTTTACTCGGTGCCGTCTGAGAACCGTCGTGATATTACCTACCATAGGTATGCCAGTGATGGCAGGATATATATTATAAATCCGTCAAGCATTATACCAGCGATTGTACTAAATCCTCAACCGGGTGAAAATATTCTGGATTTGACTGCTGCCCCAGGGAGCAAAACAATTCAGATAGCTGCTTTGATGCAAAATACAGGGAATATTTCAGCCGTAGATATTGTGAGGCATCGATATTATAAGTTAAAAGCAAATCTTGAACGAAACGGTGTTTCTAATACTTCGATATATAATAAAGATGGAATATCAGTTTGGATCAACTGCCCTGAGCAGTTTGACAGAGTATTACTTGATGCACCGTGTACGACTGAATCACGCTTTAATATTCACGATGAAAAATCATATCATCAATGGAGCAAGAAAAAAATTCTTGAGATGAACCGGAAGCAGAGACAATTGCTTTATTCAGCGGTACAATCTTTAAAAACTGAAGGCACTTTAGTTTATTCCACTTGCACATTTTCACCAGAGGAAAACGAATTAACGGTGCATTCCATATTAAAAAAGTTTAAAAATGTGTTAACCACTGAACCGATATCAGTAAATCTGCCAACTATTGCAGATCCATTAAAATCATGGAAAAATAAAATCCTTAATGATCAGGTTAAGAATTGTATAAGAATTCTTCCAGATAAAATTTTTGAAGGATTTTTTATCTGCAAATTCAAAAAACACGCCTCAACAATATAATTTATATATCACATCAATTATTCAATAGCTTTTTTACAACATTGATATCTGAAGTTGGCAATTTACAGGCATAATTCTCACAAACATATACCAATGGTTCTTTATCGTTGTTCGCAGGGTAGTTTTTTAGATGTGGAAGATATTCAAACAATTCTTTATCCTCAGGATCAACTATCATTATGATTGAATTTGGCTCAAATAATTGATGAATATTATTGATTAAATCAATCATCCCTTTGCTTTTTTTATCCCCAGAAATCAATATCTCATATGATGGTCCATTTGCAAAATCGATTGCCTGTAGCATCATGGATTGCCCCGAACTGCTACGATTTATTTGTTGTGAAAATGTGGAGAATATATTGAAAGTAATATCTTCATATTGTGGTTTTGAAAGAATTCGGGACAATCTGATAAAGTTATAGGCTGAAACAGAATTTCCACTTGGGATGGCTCCGTCATAAACATCCTTACTTCTTATTAATAGATTTTCACCATTATCAGGAGTAACAAAAAATCCTCCGTCCTTTTCATCCCAAAAATGCAAATATTGATAATCTGAAAGTTCCTGTGCTGTTTTTACATATGAAATATCAAATGTTAGCTGATACATCTCAATAAGAGCCCAAATTGTATAGGCATAATCCTCAAGAAAGGCTGGTAGACCGGCAGAACCATTTCGAAATCTCTTTATAAGTACGCCATTATTATCTATTAATTTAGTCAGTAGAAAATCCATTGCCGAGATTGCTGTCTTGTCATAATTAGTTTCCGGGAATATTTTTGCTGCCCTGGCAATAGCTGATATCATCAAACCATTCCAATCTGTTAAAATTTTGTCATCCTTTTGAGGATGAACCCTGTTTTCTCGATAATTAAATAGATTGCCGCGGATAGAATTAATTTTCTCCGATAACTCTACAGGGTCCTCTCCCGAATCCTTGGCAAATGATTTAATAGATTTGTCCATGTGCAGAATATTATTATTATCACTGTATCCTTCCCTGTAATTTCCAGAATCCTTTACTTCAAATATCTTATAGATCAAATCATAGTCATCCTGTGACAGAATACTTTTTAATTCATCAGTATTCCATACATAAAACTTTGCCTCAACTCCTTCACTGTCAGCGTCTTCAGCTGAATAGAATCCGCCCTGAGGATGTGTCATATCTCTCTGGACATACTCAATTATCTCTTTAACAGTATTGGCATATGTTTCGTCATCAGTTATTAAATAGGCATCCAAATATGCATGAAGCAGCATAGCCTGATCATATAACATCTTTTCAAAATGAGGAACCAGCCATTCCTTATCAGTGGAGTAACGATGAAATCCAAATCCTATCTGATCATACATCCCTCCAGATCTCATTTTTGATAATGATTTTTTCACCATATCCATCGCGATATTAGATTTTGTTCGTTTCCAGTATCTGGATAAAAATGAATAATCATGGGCTTTAGGGAATTTTGGAGATCCACCAAACCCGCCAAACTCTTCGTCATATCTTCTTCGGAATTGATTAAAAGCAATTTTAAGGATATCGTCTTTGACAATTTCACTATTAGTCATTGAGAATTTTGAATTCGAGTTACGCAATCTTGTCGTTAAGGAATCGGCTTCAAAAATCAGCCGAGATCTATTTTCGTCCCAACTTTTTTTAATGTTTGGAATGAGCTCCATCATGCCAATACGGTTACCTCTTGAGTTTCTCGGGAAATATGTGCCTGCAAAGAAAGGTTGTTTATCTGGTGTCAGAACTACCGTCATTGGCCATCCACCCCTTCCATTCAACATGGTGGTAACATCCATATAAACATTATCAACATCAGGGCGTTCCTCCCGATCCACTTTTATACATATGAATGTTTCATTCATTAGGGCTGCAACTTCTTCATCTTCGAAGGATTCATGTTCCATAACATGGCACCAGTGACAGGTGGTGTATCCAATTGAGAGGAAAATGGGTTTATCCTGGCGCTTTGCTTCAGCAAATGCCTCTGGTCCCCAAGGATACCAATCTACTGGGTTAGCAGCATGTTGTAATAAATAAGGACTTTGCTCAAAAACCAGGCGGTTATAATACGGGCCCCCATCCATTGGCAATTGATCAAGAAAACCCTGATCCGGAATAATAACCCTGCCATTATCGTCGTATTGATATTCATGAGGATTGATATCCACTGCTCCCCCAATTGTGATAAATAATAAAATCGTAAATAATGTTGTGATGAACATGGGTAATATTATTCAATGTCGGTTATAATAATGTATAAAATATTAAAGGAATTGAATGATCATATTACCAGTAAATTACCAGTGTGAATATAAAATAAAAGGATGTAATTATGGATAATATTGATAAAAATATTTTTATATTAGAGAAAAGAATTGAAGATCTGGAAAGAAAACAAAATGAGAGTGAAGAACAATATTTTCACCTGGGATTAAATAATACAAGTTTTTTACGAAGAGCTTTTACAATATTTGGACATAACCTTGTGGCTGGACTGATTCTATCTATTCCATTTTATCTGATAATGTTTATTTTAGTTGCCCTATTATCGAAATTACCAATGCCGTATTAATTTAACCGCTCGCCCGAAACATCCCACCGAAAGATTTCACCTGATACTTTACCAAAAATGTATTCTTGTTTAGATTTCATCTTTCCATTATCCCAAAAATAATTTTCATAGCCATGCTTCTTCCCATGGAAATATTCCACCTCATGAACGACAATTCCATCAACATTAAATTGAGTCCATTTTCCATGCAGTTCTCCAGCTAAATAATATGATATAGATTTAACCTCTCCATCTTCATCCCAATAAATCGTTTCACCATCGAGCATTGAATTAAAATAGGAAGCCATATATTCATTTTGTCCATTTTTATAATAAGAATACACAATCTTATAGCCAGATTTTTTTATTTTTTCTTCAAGTTGGATAGAGCCATCCGGCCAAACTTCTTTCACAATTCGTTTCGAGGAACATCCTGACAATAGAATCAGCATGATAATAATTGTATGATTAGATATTAACCACTTTGGAGACATAATCTAATATTATCCCAATAGTAGTTAAATTGAGAAGGGTAAAATGAGAAAAGTCCCCGCCAGCGAAACGGGGACTTTTTTACACCGGGGAGGGTGTTTGCGGTTTATTTAACCAGAAGTTTAATTTTAAATATTAAAAATAAAGTGTTGGGACGGGAAGAATGCAACCCGTATTGAACCAGCAAAAACTAATTTGCTAAAATCAATTTCCCATCCCAAACACCCTAATTATTGCGGAACGGTTCCGCGTATCATTCAAAGCGCAAGTCAAATACCCCCATTAACTGACAACCCATTCATGTTATTTTCACCATTTCTCTGTTATTTCTAACAATTTTCCAACCATTTGGAAACTTATGGTTCTATTGAGTACTTGTCTCTTGTTTCTCATTGATACTGCAGAACTGTCCCGACAACTCTAAACTGAATTCTGTAATTATTAAAAATTACATAGCACAGGTGAATTTTATGTTTTGTCAAATTTCTTATACCTTGGGACAAATCTTTTTACTTTCAAATAGCTTCAATTACTACTTGGCAATTATGATGCCAGAGATGGTGGATGTAATGTTATCTTATTGATATTACAGTGTATATAGATATTATCGTTAATAGATGTTATTCTATATTGCTAAATGCGGGTTTTGGTTATAAATATGAATATTTTGACATTGTTCATTAAATGAACAATAGGCCTATTTATGAATAAAAATGATGGTTTTGTGAATAAAATGTTTTGAATATTGTTGAAATACTAGAAAATATGTCAATAAATATTCTGTCAGCGACGTGTAAAATTTTTACCAGGCAATTGAATTATACATCCTTTTAACTCAAGCTGAAGTAAGTTGGTTAAAACCTCAGGTGTATCCTTTCCTGATAAATTGCACAGATGATCTATTTGGATCGCTTCATTGCTAATAAATCTAAATAATTCACTTTCTGCATCAGTCAAATCAGGAATGAGTTCAGTTTGGAATGGAGCTTTCGGCAATTGAAATTCTTCTAATATGTCATCAACAGAGGTGACAAGTTTAGCGCCCTGCTGAATCAATTTATGACAGCCGTAGGATTGCTTACTGTCTATTCTTCCGGGAACAGCAAATACTTCTCTATTTTGATCTAATGCCAGATATGCGGTGATAACTGCACCACTTTTTTTACCTGCTTCAACAACCAGGATCCCTTTGGATAAGCCGCTAATAATTCGATTTCGTTTTGGAAAATTTGTTGAATCCGGTGGTGTTCCAGGAGGAAACTCTGATATAATAGCGCTAGTCTCGATTATTTTCTCCATTAAAGACCGATTTTCAGGAGGATAACAGATATTTATGCCACTGCCCATTACTGCAATTGTATACCCACCATTTTTGACTGCTGCTCCATGAGCTATTGAATCAATCCCTCTGGCAAGACCACTGACTATACCCAAATTAGATTTAATCAACTCTTCAGTTAAGTTATTGCAAGTTAGTTTTCCATAAGAAGTCGGCTTTCTGCTACCAACCACACCGATTTTTGGAATATTCTTCAATTTACCAATTATATAGATTCCTATAGGAGAACCAAAAACCCGTTTCAGACGATCTGGAAACTCATTGTCCCAATATGTAATATACCTGGCATTTACTTTATTAGCATCTGCTATTGCTTTTTTACCAATAGATTCATCCATCATCTTTATAGAATTAGCTAAACCCCTGGTTATTCCTCCTACCTGCATCATATCGGATGCATTAAGTTGGGATATGCAATCAGTGTCAGGATATCTCTGTAATAACGCTCTTATCTTTCCCGGTCCTATGCCCTTCACATTTGCTAAGCTGACAATCTGGTGTTTTGGTAATTTCAATTGTCTTCAACCATCCTGGATATAAGATGAACTGCCTCGCGGATACCTACTTTATTTAGTGACGATATATATAATAGTTTTACTCCATTCAATTCTAATTCGTCCAGCTCAGGATCTTCCATCCATGTATCTTTTTTTGTAATCAACAATATAGAAGGCCGTGTATTTAATTCTGGATTCTTTTTTTCTAACTCAATCCTAAGTTTATTATATTCATCTAAAATATCTGTTGAGTTCCCATCAACCAGAAATACCAATGCCTTTGTTCTTTCAATATGCCGGAGGAATTGACTACCAAGTCCTTTTCCCTCTGAGGCCCCTTCAATCAAACCAGGTATATCAGCCATGACAAATGACTTATAATCACCATATTTAACAATGCCAAGATTTGGAATCAAAGTAGTGAAAGGATAATCTGCCACTTTTGGTTTTGCTGCAGATATAACAGAAAGAAGTGTTGATTTCCCGGCATTTGGAAATCCTACAAGACCTACATCAGCAAGGACCTTTAGCTCCAGATCGATGGTCAACTCTTCACCGATTTGACCATCATTTGCCACCCTTGGGGCCGTATTATTCTGAGTTTTGAATCTGGAATTTCCAAATCCACCATTTCCCCCTTTGGCGATGGTAATTTCACTATCTAAACTTTTTAGGTCTATTATGATATGTTGAGTTTTAGAGTTTTTAATTATCGTACCTGGCGGAACAAATAAAACTATGTCAACTCCATTTTTTCCGTGACGATTATTTCCTTCCCCATGACCGCCTCTCTTTGCCCGATAATGCTTTAAATAAGAAACATCATGCAATGTTGTCAACTGTGGATTTACACGCATAATTACATTTCCACCATGACCGCCATCGCCGCCACAGGGTCCGCCTTTGGGTCGAAATTTTTCTCTAAGAAAGGCAATACAGCCATGTCCCCCATCTCCTGCCTTTATATAAATTCTGGCCTGGTCTATAAATTTCATAAATGTATATTTCCAATTAGCTCATTAGTGATTGACATTGACGATTTGTAATTAACTATTATAAATAGATATGCCGCAGATAGTCTCTGCGGCATATGATCCGTTTAATTTTCCACATTCATTCAAGAAGAGCTTATCCCATATTTGAAATAAGTGCATCGCCAAATTCAGAGCATTTTAATTTGGTGGCATTTTCCATCAATCTATGGAAATCATATGTTACTTTACCTTCAGCAATTGTGCTGTCAATTGCCGAGAGAATTAAATCAGCTGCTTCTGTCCATCCCATAAATCTAAACATCATCTCACCAGATAGGATGAGTGATCCGGGATTAACTTTATCCTGGCCAGCATATTTTGGTGCTGTTCCATGGGTAGCTTCAAAAATAGACTTACCCGTGACATAATTAATATTTGCACCGGGAGCAATCCCAATCCCTCCAACTTGAGCCGCGAGAGCATCAGAAATATAATCGCCATTGAGATTCATTGTGGCAATAACATCATATTCTTTTGGACGTGTTAGAATTTGTTGAAGAAATGCGTCTGCAATAACATCTTTTACAATTACCTTACCTGCTGCAACTGCAACACTTTGTGCTTTATTCGCAGCAGCTGTGCCACTTTTCTCACTGATTCTGTCGTATTCTGCCCAGGTAAAAACTTTATCACCATACTCTTTCTCAACCAGTTCATAGCCCCAGTTTTTAAAAGCACCTTCAGTGAATTTCATAATATTACCTTTATGAACAAAAGTAAGATTTTTACGCTTATTTTTTAGGGTGAATTCGATTGCAGCTCTTACCAGTCTAAAGGTACCTTCTTTTGATATCGGCTTAATTCCTACTCCTGTGGAATCAGGAAATCTAACTTTTTGAAATTTATCTTCAAATCGCTCTTTCAATAGAGACAAAAACTCTTTTGCTTCAACCGATCCTTCTTCAAACTCAATTCCAGCATAAATATCCTCAGTATTCTCCCTAAAGATGACCATATCAATATGAGCTGGTTCTTTTACCGGTGAAGGAACACCTTCAAACCATTTAACAGGTCTCAGACAGACATACAAATCAAGTTTTTGCCTTAATGCTACATTTATAGACCTGATTCCTCCACCCACAGGCGTTGTTAATGGGCCTTTGATTGCCACAAGGTATTCATCAATCATATCAAGGGTTTCCTGCGGTAACCAGGTATTAGGACCATATACATCATTTGATTTGTCACCGGCATACACTTCCATCCAGGCAATCTTTCTTTTACCACTATAGGCTTTTTCAACTGCAGCATCTAATACCCGTACTGTGGAGGCCCAGATATCCGGTCCGGTTCCATCACCTTCAATAAATGGTATAATTGGTGCATCAGGTACATTCAATACCCCATTATTCATCGTAATTTTCTGACCAAACTCTGGCACATTAATTTTTGTCATTAATCTTTCCTTTTAATTTATTTTCTTTTTCAGATAATTTAGATTTTGACTCTTTTTTATCTAACGATTTATTTGAATTATCCTCAGATTTACTTTTTACATAATCCGTATGATAAAAGCCGGATCCTTTGAATATTATCCCAGCCCCTCCACTTATGAGCCTTCTCACTCTACCATCACAAATATTGCAATCCAAAAGTGGAGATTCTGACATTTTTTGAATAGCTGAAAACAAGTCTCCGCAATTCTCACATTTGTAATTGTATGTTGGCATTCGACCTTTTCTAGTTTTTTATACGTTTTATTAGTTTCATCACATCACTGAAAGAGGTATAATTATCTAAAATCCATATGGGATAATTTAACCCATGTATCAAGGAACCAACATGATCAAATCCTGCTAATGTCCTAGTTATTTTTAAGGCGATGTTACCGCCATCCATATTTGGGAAAATAAATACATTTGGTGTGAATGCGGAATTTGATTCAGTTTTATATTCTTCGGAACAGTCTAAGAATAAGGCATCATCAAACATCAACTCTCCTTCAACGAGTATGTCAGGATATTTGTTTTTAAATTTCTTTAATGCTTCTACAATTCTATCCACCCGGTAGTGTTTAAAACTCCCCTTTGTTGAAAAAGAGATAAAGGCTATAAAAGGATCAATGCCAATTATATTTTTGTGGAAAAGAGCTGATTGGAGTGCAATCCTCACCAATTGATCTACACTAGGTTCAGGTATTAATGTACAATCTGCAAATGTAAAATAAGTATCTGAATCTGGTGCTTTAAGCAATGAAGAGCTATATACCCACTTGGATTTTGGTTTCATACCGATAATTCTAATCCCTGTTTGAGTAACTTTATCAAGCGAATTCTTATAACCGGAAATCATTAAATCGGCATCACCACCATCAATCATAGCAGCACAAAAATTCAAAGGCTCTTCCAAATAATTCTCCAATAATTCTACTGGCCAGTTTTTGGTAAAATTTTTACGACTTATGCTTTCAATATATTCAGGCAATTTCCATTGATAATCTGATGAGATTCTGAATTCAATATCTTGAATATATTCTGATAATGTGTCATTAGGAATTAATTCTTCAAAATCTGGAATAACAATCCTCAAGGGCAAATGTGAGTTATTAGCCGTTTCCTTCATCAAAGAATTAATGATTAAAATTGATTTTGGATAGCAGTCGCAACATGGTCAGGTACAAGGGAGGAGATATCTCCGTGCAACTTTGCTACTTCTCTGACCAGGGAAGAACTCACATGGGTGAATTTGGCATGCGGCATAAGGAATAAGGTGGTAACATCTTCATTTAGACTGCGATTCATCAATGCCATTCGAAACTCAAACTCAAAATCTGAGATGGCCCGTAATCCACGAATAATAGATTGTGCCTTTTGATCCTGAACGTAATCTACCAGAAGTCCCCTAAAATGATCTACTGATACATTGGGATATCCAATTGTACTGGCGCGAATTAAATCGATTCGTTCTTTTTCTGTAAAAAGGGATTCTTTTTCAGAATTTTGAGAAATGGCAACAATTATTTTATCAAAGACAGATGATGCTCGTTCAATAATATCAATGTGACCATAGGTAATTGGATCAAAGGATCCCGGATAAACGGCAATTTTCATGACTCTGCCCTCCAAAACACGACCTGGGTCTTTCCATATTTTTTTATTCTAACATCGCTATTAACTAATTTTGTCAATTCCATTTCCATACAGAATATTCCCTTATCATTTAAAATATCTTTAATCGAGTCTCGGATAAAGTCAAATTCAAATAAACCGTATGGTGGATCAGCTATTATAATATCATAGTTGCGCTTGTTTTTTAGAAAAAACTGTCTCACATCCATCTTGTATAAAGTTGCTTTATCATTAGGGCATATCTTATTAATATTCTTCTGCAATAGTTGATAAACATTAAAATCTCTTTCAACAAAAGTCACATCGACAGCACCCCTACTGATAGCTTCAATTCCCAAATTACCGATCCCAGAAAACAAATCTAATACCGTTTTCCCTTCAAATGGCTCAAGAATTTGTAGAAGAGATTTTTTTACTCTCGCTAGGGTGGGTCGCACTTGTGAACTGTTCACATCCACCAGTTTTTGTCCCTTATATTTCCCGCTAATTATTGTTATCATCGAGATTTTCTAAACTTTCAATTTTGACTCGATAGATAGAATCTATATCCATATTTTTCATCATTTTCAGATGGAGATTATTTTGAAGCACAAGTTGTTGATCAATTAAGTCTGAAAATATCTCTTTTAGATGAGGGATATTTGTATGGAATTGGAGGAAATTATTCCCCTCAGTAATTTGATTAACCTCATTCTGAAATATTTGTACATATATATCAGGGATTATATCGTTGAGTTTATTGAATATACTTTGATGGTCAAAGTATATCTCAAAAACCATAAAACCGCCGTCTTCCACATTCCCGTGTATTTTACCAAACCCTGATAACCAGTTTACACTACTATTATTTATATCATTTAAAATGCTAATATCTGATGAATAAAATGAAATATTTGCCTTATAGATAGAATAAGATAATTCATTAAGATAAGTATTGTTCGGCAAGTTGTCAACTACAGCAAACAATTCCTTCATGAATGACGTTGGATTAATTGTCTTTTCATTTGCCAAATTAGTTATTTCGGGACTATCCTGATAGAGTACTTCTACAGCTAAATAACTGATAACTACGGCAAGAATTGTTAAGGAGAAGATATAAATCCAAAGAGTCTTGTTTTTTCCATTTTTCTCTTCAGTTTCAATTATAAGATTTTTTTTAACAGTTCTTTCTTTCCGATGTGAAATTACATGAGTTTGATCACCAATTTGAATCCCTGGAGGGTTTAGTAAATTAACATCAAACATCAATTCCTCTGAATGAAGCACCTGTCTCAGCAAGTTGAGATGAGGCATATAGGTTGCCTGGATGATTGTCTTCACATTTGACGACTGATAACGGATTTAATAATTTTATATTGCTAATATCTGATTCACATAACTTTTTTAATTCAGACTTTGAGCCTTTACCTCTATAACAATACACCATAGCAGTAGATTTGAAAGATTTTAATTTATTTTGATTATATTGCTCAAGGTCTAATATAAACTCATCTAACTTGTTCTCCTGCCCACATACCATAACCTTCTTTATTTGTGATCCAGTTCTTTTAATTTGACTGTAATAAATCATTTCGTTTTGTTCGACAGCAATTAATTGGTCAGTTTTATATTTACCCAGACGCCAAATAATGTAGGACCCATTATTACTTGCCTTCATCCATTGCCTGGCGCCTATTTCAGCTGAAAATATACCCATTGATATATTTCTCAGTTCACCACCCAGGTCTTTCATTGTATTATCAAATGAATTTTTTATTTTTACAGGGATATGCAAATTGAGCAATGTCTGATTCTCAGATTTTAAATGATAACTATATGATTGATGTGACTTTAAAAACTGATCATTAAAGTTATGTGTATTTTGCCAGGTGAGAAATTCTTTTACATTAATATCCGGATGTGAGATGGTCGTAGAAATTTGCAATTCTTTCACATCCAACGAAAAAGTAAATACAGGTATTTCGATTTTTACTTCATTAAGAATCGACTTGAATATTTTTGGGAGAGTCTCTGGATCAGACAGAGAATTATTGGGGAAATTTAAACTTCCGTACCCATTTATTAAGGGACCATGTTCAGATGGAATCCAGTGCAAATAGTGAAATGAATCATTAATCTGTGCAATTGAGAGCAATAAAGAAATCCTTAATCAAGTTCAGCCCATGAAGTGTTTCCATCTTTTATGAATCCATGTTTACCGGATTCAAACTTAAATATGCCAAATCTTCTTTCTGTATAATCTCTCGGTACAGGACTTTTTACCGTAAATAGAGGATAGCTATCATCCGTATTGTCTATTTCAAGTATATATGGTTCTCCAGTTAATGGACAGTACAAAAGATCGTCCATTAGATGGAATTTATTTCTGGCATAATCGGTATATTTTTCACTAACATCTTTTATTTCAGTGGAATCAACAGATTGAAACAAAGAATCGTCCATATAAAACTGCAGTTCATCCTTCTTTACCCACTTTTGAGTAGATTCACTACCATCTTCAGCAAGCATTGAAATTTGATAGCTGGTATCTTTAAATGTTCTCTGCAATTCCTGAGATTTTGTAAAAGTAGTATCGATTCTAATATCAAATCCTCGATTCATGTTTACTTTGTAAATCTTATTGTTTATTTTAATATTCTGTTCCTGAACAAACAGGGAATCTGCAGTTAATGAATCCATCGCAGCTTCGACAAGACTGAATAATTCTTCCCCATTTGTTGTATACTCTTTTGTGAGTTCGTAATAAAAACTTTCTGCATCATTGATAATAGCCATGCGGCGGCGGCTTTCATTTTTAACACTTTCTTCTTCTTCCCAGATCACAGATGGGATAAAAATAGCAACAAATAATACAATTACAGAAAAAACGATTCCCCAATCTAAAATACCAATATTTCTTTTCATTTTATTTTGTTCTGCCACCGGAACCTCCCCAAGTTATAATGTTACTTTGCTGTGAATTATTTGAAACTTTTTGGTCCCAATACCTGGAACCTTTAACAAATCTTCAATAGATTTGAAGCCATTTAACTGATTTCTGGTCTGGATTATTTTTTCTGCTAATTTTGGACCCACTCCAGATAGGCTAACCAGTTCAGTTGCATCAGATTCATTAATATTGATTAATGCGATTATTGAATCTTCAATTGAAATAGCCGATTTTACGTCTGAGTAATTGCTTTTTATCTCTTCAGATACAGCTATGAGTTTAAGTGTTTCCGAGGAATCTGGAAACACTTTTTCTTTAATTATTTTAACAAATAACCCTATTAATAATAGCAGCGACAGTGCAAAAATAATATTTCTTTCCTGCGGTGTAAAAACTTTTATCATTTAAATTTTTTATATTCTGGAGTTGAAGGAAGCTCTTTCGATAATTCTTGAATAAGTCTTTTTGCAGGACCGCTCATTTTTTTAGGCGTTATAATATTGATTCTTACAAGCAAATCCCCAACCCTGCTTGTATTCAAAACTGGAACACCTTTACCCCGGACTCTTAATACCTGCCCACTCCTGATTCCGGAGGGGACTTTTAATTTTACCTTCGCAAGTACAGTTGGTACCTCAATATTCTCACCAAATACAGCCTGCGGATAATTTATCCATGTATCCAATAAAATATCATTGCCATCACGAGTAAAAACAGGATGTTCTTTTTCTTGGAAGTATATAATTAAATCACCATTTACGGAACCTCGTGGACCTCGATTGCCTTCACCGCTTTTTGTCATATAGTTCCCAGATGAAACCCCTTGTGGAAAATCAAAAGATACTGTTCTTGTAGCTCTAATCCGGCCATCCCCTCGGCAGGAATAACACGGATTGGTTATCATTTCTCCAGAACCATGACAGTTGGGGCATGGTTGGACATTTACAATTTGTCCAAGAAAAGAATTCTGAACACGCCGAACCTCACCTGAACCCGAACAGGTTGAACACCTTTGCGGGGTTGAACCTGATTTTGACCCAGACCCATCGCATGATTTGCAAGTATCCAGCACTTTTATTTTGATTGTTTTTTCACATCCAGAAACAATCTCTTCTAACGATAATGGTATATTTATTTTTAGATCGGCTCCTTTTCGCTGAGCCTGTCTTGACCTGCCCCCAAAAAAATCACCGAAACCACCTCCTCCAAATATGTCTCCAAACGTACTAAAAATATCATCCATATTTGTAAAACCACCACCGCCAAACCCTTGTTGGTTTACTCCCTGGTGCCCAAATTGATCATATCTGGAGCGTTTGTCACTGTCACTCAAAACAGAGTATGCTTCGGCTGCTTCTTTAAATTTCGATTCAGCACTTGAATCATTTGGATTTCGGTCAGGGTGATATTTCATTGCAACTTTACGATAGGCTTTTTTGATCTCATCCTGGGTCGCATTATTCTTCATACCTAAAATATCATAATAATCTCTCATACTATTTCCTATTTTGCAACAACAACTCTTGCATGTCGAAGAATTTTATCATGATAATAGTACCCCTTTTCAAACTCTTGAATAACTTTCTGGCTTTCAAATTCATCAGAATCCTGGATTAACATAGCATCATGTAATTCCGGATTAAATGTTTCACCGATTGAATCAAATGTTTTAACCCCGTTTTTACCTAAAACATTTTCAAATTTATCTTTTACCATTTGTATTCCATCATAGACAGGATTATCCTTATCGATTGAATCCAATGTGCGTTGCAAGTCATCGATAATCGGTATTAGTGATTTTAGAAAATCATTAAGCGAGTATTGAATCAGATCTGCCTTTTCTCTGGCAGTTCTTCGACGGAAATTTTCAAATTCTGCCATCAATCTAACAAGTTTTTCATTTTGATTTTGATTATCTTTGCCAGCTTTTTGAATTTCATCATCGTTTTCTGGAATTTCCGCTGATTCACTTGCTGATGTTTTTAAATCTTCAGCTTCGCTTTTTATAAATTCATCCTTTTTTGCGAATGGCTTCTTGCCTTTGTTTTTTTTTCTTTTTTCAGTCATTTTTTCTTATGTTTATTAATCTAATTTTATGTACAAATTCTCACTGCAGTCATAATGAACCATTTCCTATTTCAGGTACTTGGAAATGCTTCGATGACTGGCGAACAAACCAAGCAAACATCCTGCCACTATATTACCGCTAATCAACATGACAGGTTCTATTATTATCATTCTATAACTCCCAAGGATATAAAACAATAATGAGCGCATAAATGTTAGAATTAGCAGTGAGATTCCTGAACCTATCACACCCTGCAGAATCCCTTCGAGAAGAAAGGGAATTTTGATAAAAAGTTTTGTAGCGCCTAATAATGTAAATGTATGGATATCATCCTGTTTAGCATGGATTATAAGCCTGATAGTGTTGCTAACTAAAATTATTGATATGACAAAAATACCTATTCCGATGAGTATACCTACTCCCAAAATGTTACTCACCAATCGATCTAACCTCATGATTAGCCCTGTGCTGAATAATGCGTCATCCACCCCATTGATCATTTTTATCTTATTGACGATTGAATTCATTGTGGAGGCTGAACGAAATCCTTCATCAATCTCAAATCGACCACCAAATGGAAGTGGATTTTCTCCAATTATTTCAACTACATCTTTGTTAAAGATCTTTTTGAATATGACAGCAGCATCCTCTTTATCAACAAAGTCACCCTGCTCGATTCCATCTATTAATAGAATTTTATTAAATAATTCCAATCCCTGTCGGTATTCTACATCTGGATTGAAAAATACTTCAATCCTATATTGTTTTTTAAAGTCATGTGAGTAACCGATCAAGTTTACATAGGCATAATATGCCATGCTAAATATCAATAATGTAATAGCGATAGTAATAGAAGAAATGAGCGCTGGAATTCTAGCCCTGGATAATGCTCTGATACTCTCAGTCAGGAAAAAGATAATTCGGCTCATTGGTGTATCAGTCGCCCCTCATTTAACTCTATAAACCGTTTCTTACGTGGTCTGATCAAGGGATAATTATGAGTAGACATGATTACTGTAGTTCCTTTATCTGCGGTATTCTGGAGGATATCGATGATATCATCTGAAACAATTGGGTCCAAATTTCCAGTTGGCTCATCGGCAAGAATTATATCCGGTTCTGTCACCAACGCTCGTGCAATCGAAACTCTTTGTTGTTCTCCGCCACTCAACCGTATTGAAAGAGAGTTTTCTTTTCCCTTTAATCTAACCAATTCAATTACCTTAGTAACTCGGTCCTTTATCATCTTTTTAGAAAGACCTACAATCCTCAGCGGCAGAGAAATATTTTCATAAACCGTCATTCCATTTATCAATTTAAAATCTTGGAATATCATACCAATTTTCCGACGATAGTATGGGAGCTTTCTGTGCTTTAATTTGGTGACATTAGTTTTATCTATTGTAATAATTCCCTTTTCTATGGGGATATCACGTATTATTGCTCTTAATACCGTAGATTTCCCTGCCCCTGTTGGACCCATAAGGAAAACCAGTTCACCCTTTGCTACTGCAAACGACAAGTCAAATATTCCTGTTTCTTTTGTATATCGAGCGGTTACATTTTCAAATCTTATCATATGTATCCCATTTATAAAAACATTATTATAAAACTATATACATATCCAGCCAAAAATAAAAGACCCGTAAGACGTGAAATTCTGTTCAAGTATTTTAATATAATAACAAGTAAAAGTGTAAATACCAGCATGATTATCACATTAATTTGAATTGTGGAAAAATCAAATACCATGTCATTTATAACTAACGTTAGACCCATAACCGCTAAAATATTAAATAAATTGGAACCAAGAATATTCCCAACAGCAATTTCAGATTCGCCTTTTGAAGCTGCAACAAGTGAAGTGGCCAGTTCAGGGATAGATGTACCAAGAGCAACAATTGTCATTCCGATTGCAAGAGAGGATACTCCAAAATATTTAGCCATTGAAATTGCACCTCTGACAAATAAATCTGATCCCAGCCATAGCCCAATAACACCGGCAAAGAATAATATGACAAATTGGTAATTGAACTGCTCATATTTCTCATTGTAATCATTCTTGTGAGTCCTATATAAGTATGCACAGTAGAATGTAAGAGACAGTAAAAATAATATTCCCTGGATCATGCTAAGCATTTCGAAATAAAGGAAAAATGAGAATAAAACAGTGATGGCTGTAAGAAAATAGAAATCAATTTTGGAAATCTTAAAATTAAAAGAAATAGGATATATCATGGCGGTTAAACCAAGGATCAGACCAATATTTGCGATGTTAGAGCCAATGATATTTCCAAGAACAATCTCCTGTTCTCCAGATAAGTTGGCATAGATGCTGACGATCAATTCAGGTAGGCTGGTTCCAAAAGCAACAATAGTTATTCCGATAAAAATAGATGGCACGCCAAGCTTATTGGCAATAAGCTTTCCACTTTTGATGAGATATTCTGCACCATAATACAATAGAAGTGCACCAAAGAGAAACTGGAATACCGTAACTATCAATTATAAATACCATTATCTATAATGTAATCAAATACATCTGGATGAAGTGAATTACGGACACTTTCTGGATTAATTTTAATCATTTTTCTGATCTCAGTGGAGGATATTTTACAATTGTAATCTTTTATAAATTGGATGCCATTTGGTAGACCTTTTGTATTTTCCTTAATCAATTCACTTCTGTTTAAACAAAATATTTTCACTTCTTTGAGTATGTCTTTCCACCTGTACCAATCGTTAAAATTAGACCACTGATCCCCACCAATCACAAGCGTTAATTCTGAATTTGGGAATTTCTTTTTTAAATAGCGGATTGTATAGATTGTATAATTTGTGGTCTTTGAGCTTAACTCAAAATCGTCAATTGCAATTTGGTTGGCGGATTGGAAGGATAAATTTAACATTTCTAAACGATGAGCTGCTGAAGCAAATGGTTTGTTAAATTTGACAGGCGATTGTTTTGCAGGTAAAATAATTAAAGTTTCACAATGTTTTAGGCAAATATCGGCTATATCGTTGTGACCGATATGAGGGGGATCAAAACTTCCGCCAAAAAAGAAGATCTTTTCCAAGGATCGTTACAAGTAAAATATAATCACCAACTACCTATAAAGTAAAAAATACTCATTTAATGTGAGCTTACCTTCTTTGGTATTGGCCAGAATTGTTAGGGAATCATCGTATTTCTGTTGTGAATGGAAATTCTCTTTATTCAGTCTGATATACGACTCAGCACTCTCCTGACTATCTCTAAGAATATAAGTAAACATGATACCAATTCTGGCATCGTCTGCTAGAGTAGTATCATAATAATTGTTCAACACCTGATTATAATAAATCAAGGCAGAATCATACTCCTCTAACTTCAGATAAAGCCGTGCTGTCTGATAAAGTTTTGTAGCCAGTTTTTCACGAATATTTGTGATTTCTTCAGAAGCAGTATCAACAAATTTGGATTCCGGAAAATCTTCAATAAATTCCTGTAATTTATCAAGTGCAGTTATTGTACTTTTCTGATCTTTTTGATATATCATTGATGTTTCAATGACGCATTCACAGATTCTATATCTTGATAATTCAATTTTTTCCAGATCATTGCTATATCTTATGTATTGTTCATACGCTACTGTTGCTTCAATATACTTTTTGGTCTTAAACAAAGATTCTGCAAGATAATACTGAGAGTCCACAGCCAAGCGCGAGCCCGGGTTATTCATGACAATAAAGTCAAACTCTTCTTTTGCCTTTTTGAATTTTTCTGCTTCATAATGCTGCATTCCCTTTTCAAAACGTGCTACTAGATCCTCATCAAAATCCACATCAGAATTACCACAGGCAACAATCAGTAATGCCATTGAAATATAACTTAATAATATTTTTAATATACTGCTCATCGTGTTACCAGTTAAATGAGATTCCAACTTGAACATCCCCGACACCATATTTCTTTCGATGATCAAATTGTGTACTCGCAGTTAAATTTGCATCCACCTTATCATTCCATAATTTTGCTGTCAAAACAGCGTCCAGCATACTTGCTACGTGATTTAGCATAATAGCGGAAACCATATATTGTGCAGTTTTATAATAATCATTTGCATCTTTTCTCATTCCGCGATATATCCATTTATTTGGTGACTCAGCAACCTCTACACCTCTGTTGATAAATACATATATTGAATCATGATCATCCCAACCAGCAAAAAATGAATTGTATTTCCCGACATTTTCATAATAAGTATTGTCTTTAACTACTTGAAAATTTGGATCTGTTTCAAAATATTCAGATATTAAAGAAGGATCGCATTCATATTCCCCGATATAACAGGCTATTTGTACTTCAGACATATTTGTAAAATTATAAACAAGACCCGCATCATCTGAAAATAAAGTATTATTATAAAATAACTCTTCAAAAATGTAACTGTCACTACTGCCTGTTCCACTTTTAGAATTGGTGTCAAGCAATTTTATTTTTTCAATACCGTCTTCATAAACTGTATAGGCAATTTCAATTGAGTGGCTGCCTTCCCAGATATCTTCATATAAATAGAGAGGTTCATCACCTTCATCTGCTATATTTTTTGAGAACATGGATTGATATAAAATGTCCCCTTCCCAATTGTCATGATTTGCAATCCATCGGGAGAATTCCCAATGATCATCAGCATATAGTTCATAATCATCTGATGCATCATCTCCTTTTTTATCAAATTTTGACCAACTCATCCAGGCAGCTACTTCTATTCCAGCGAATATAAGTCCCCGCTTCCATGCACCTGTATAATACTCACCTAATCCCGGTAGCAACCCCGAATACAGCATTGCTCGACCGGTAAATTTTTTGTTGGTTATAATATTTTTACTTAGATTTTCATCGCCTGTAATCGTTGAATCCAATGTGCTATTGATCAACAACAGTTTATCATAACTAAAACCCAATTCACCGCCAAATGTAAAATTCAATGAAGCAATTACACTAATGGTGATATATAATATTGTGAGATATTTTTTCATATTTAGCCTTTTATTTATATCAAAAATTAAAAATCAAAAAGTATTGTTAGATACTGTTTGCCTTTTGACTCCTCCGAATCTGCAATGGGCATGTGATATTCATAAGCTATTGCTGTTGGATATCCAAAAAATGAATATCCGCTCAACCTGAATTCTACACCCCCGGAAACTTTGTATTCTTTATTCTTCAAAAAGTCTGATAGATTACTTTCAAATCCACCTCCCATTTGCATGATCATGCCAACTGACATATTCTGGAAATTCATATGGGCAAAGGAATAACTTTTCTCCATAAATAATGGAAGTCTGACTGTACCGGTATTCACCCATAAATACGGGCCGTGTAAATCTTCATTATAAAATGTATATCCCTTTAATCCTGGTAATCCACCGGCAAAAAAATAAAAGAAGTCATCAACATGTTTATTTGATAAATAACCGATCTGTGTTTCAAGAGATGCAACAAATTTTTTCTCTTGATTTAATGTAAAATGTTTTTTTCCAGTTATGGTAAGTCTTTCAGTGAAGTGATCTTTAAAAAATGTTTCAAAGGTGCTATACTCTTCATTAAATCCAAAACCATCCATAAACTTATTGTTCTCCCGGGAAAGTAAGAAATCAATTTCGTATCCGTTTGAAGGCAGCATGTTACCGGCATACTCTGGTTTTCTTGTTGATAATTGCCAATCAAGTGACACATTATGGGCTCTAAAATAATCAAATGCAATACCTCCAAAGAACTCGACATGTCCATCATCATTATTAATAACTTGATTAATTACTTGTCGATATTTTGTGTAAGTATAATATACCCTGAACTTACTATTTAATAGAGGAAATCTGATACCAATATCTGTTGAAAAAAACTGAATTGTTAGATCACTTTTGGTTGGATAGATTTCATTACGAATTGTGTTCTGAACAGTATTCCTAGATATCCAAAATAGATTTGTGTAAAATGTTGGTTTCCATTTCCCATACTCAATGATAAGAAAGATATCTTTATCACCCAGTCGATTTATCGAAGCACCACCAAAAAGCAACATACGATTAAGAATATCACTGCTAAACAGATAAAACCCTGGTTTTAAAGTTTTATAATCCATCATCAATCTGGGCAGGATAAATGGATTTGGGAATGTATCCTCATATGATTTTGATTTTTTCTGGGTTCCATAATTTATTAAATCTGACTCTGGATATGTCTCAAAATAATTGTCAGCATACCCTATTATTTCTGAATCAATTACATCGAAATTATCTAATAGGGCGATATTATAACTACCATTTTTATAAAGACTGTATAGAATTCGACCATCTATCGAAATATCAGGCATAAAGGCCCCGCCGGTTACATTGGTAATGTAGCCTGATTGATTATCACCCTTTATTTCAAGATTAAATATCCCGGATTTATCATTTGAAGTTATAGTTAAGTTTTGAGATTTTTCAGGATCCCTGGTATCAAATCCTTTCGCCGATTTAATATTTAGTCGACCATCCGGAAGTACTTCATATACTTGCCTGCCATGATGCTCTGTTGCATCTACTAATAATGTTTCTCCCGACCAATCAAGAGAAAACATTTGCAGGCCGTTTTTTTCATTTGTCAGAGGTTTAAAATCAATACTGTCTATTTCACTTATCAAAATATTGGATGTCCCGTCATAGGTGGTAATAGCAGCAATCATATTCAGTTGTCTATTGATAACTGGTGAAATCAATCTTTGGTCATGTGTAAGTTTTGTTTCTACGTCCTCTACCAAATCAAATTGAAAGAGATCATAAAGTCTGGAACCATTATTATTTGGTTTGTCCTTTCGTGTATAAATGATCGTGGAATCATTTACCCAGCATGGCGCAGTTTCAACACGTGAAAATATCTTTTTTGACGTGGAATCGCTGAAATCATATATAAATAAATCTGTCTGGCTAAAATAATCATTTTCAACATTGGATAAAAACAGGAATCGATTTCCGTCTGGAGACCATACAGGATGGATATTTGTTGTACCCCCCCTAATTATAACATCCCCTGATTGAATATTTCCATTGAGATGTATTGTTCTAGCAACATATTTAGTATTTAATTCTTTCACCCATTCATTATAAAGATTCTCTCCATCGATGCCTGTTGCATCCTTCATTGCTTTGCGAATCGAATAATTGAGGCGATTTCTCAAGGCCTTTGAGATATCATGGAGCACATCCATACCAAATCGATTGGCGAGATAGTTTACAAACGAAAAACCCTGATTATATATGGATTCATTACCAATGCCCTTTTTACCAAAAGTATTCATTGCATCAAATGAAAGCAGATTATTGTTTAGGGTGCGGTCCCTCAGGATCATATCCCTGTGAGAATCCCAGAAATCAAAATTAGCATCTTTATACATTACCTGTGCAGTCCCTTCGGCAAACCATGGTGGTACAGCAGTGCCGGGAATTGGGTAAGATATAATTACATTGGGATATCCATACAATACATCATCTCTTTTTTCATCTTCATACATGAGGGATTGGAAATAAAATCCTGGGACTTTTCGCGGATATTTCATTGATGCCTGGATTTGAACAATATGGGTGAATTCGTGGGTGATTACGTCCTGCATCCAGCGATGCGCACCTCTTAAATCGAACTCAAGAGGGCGCGCCCATATTTCAATTTTATTATCATAGTAATATGCTGCACCATTTGAATAATCATCAACGTCTTTGATAATCAAATGCGTTTTTGAATTCGGTTCAAAATTATAAATGCTTGTGATAGGACCGTAAATATTTTCGGCCACAACAGCCGCTTCTCTGGCGCTTCGTTCTGTTTCGTCATGATAATGAACGAAGAAATGATCTGTTTCAATAGTATGCCAATCCAACTCTACATGGTTATACCAACTTTGTGGATATATAAATGTTGTGAGCAGAAAACTAACATATACTATAAATTTTGTTAGTGATTTTAAATTGTCAGAAATGCAATTAAATATAGAAATAAGTGGGTTCCTTGTAGACGTCATGCTCAATTAATTAAGATACTGTGTTAAGAATGAAATTATTTTAAATAAACCACTTGAATAATATTGGAAGAACCAACATCTGGTTTTATTTCTGCCAGATATAATCCAGGATTTAGTTTTCCAGGTATCCAGGCTGTTTCATTATACTCATTATGGGTGAGATCATTATTGTATAGATTTTTTATTAGGTGACCCGATGAATCATATATCTTTATCTCAATTGATGTGGCAGAACCAACAAAATATCTAAAGGTAGTGCGGTTATCCGTAATGGGATTTGGGTAATTATATGCCCGATTTTTATCAAATCCAAATGATGGTATATCAGATGTGTTATGAGCACCAGTAACAACGAGATTATTTGAGGGTCCGCCACCAGGAAATAACCAGTAGGCATGATCTAAATCATTTGGAAATAAAAATATCCTTCTTCCATCGATAATCGCCGTCGAGTCATTTGACCAGTAAGGAATGGCCATAAGTGGTTGTTCGGGTTGATATGAGGATATTTCATACAACCTTTCACCCTCGTTGCTAATGAAAACAATATTATCATTTTCACGGCAAATGATTTCAGGAGATGTATCGCCAATAACATTTGCGATCAGAATGTTACCATCAAATTCACCTGTTACAGGAAAACCATTATTTATTATACTGTTACTATTTCTGGAAAAGATGGAGCCATTCTCAATGGTAATTATTTCATCGAGGCCATCCATGTCAATATCACCCAGGGCATCTGCTGGCTCTACTTCTTCAAGAATTGTGTCATCATTCAGATATGCCATTGGCAGAATGTTTGCGGAAGACTCAACCTGGCAGCTTTCTTCATTAATATAAAGGTCAGTATTTTGAGTCAAATTTATGTGAAATGTGTCCTGGAAGCATTCACTAGAAGTCAGGATATATCCCAACCAGCTTCCCACTGCAATCGACTCAATTTCGTCCTGGTTCCTTCTGAATAATTGTTCGTTCAATATATAATATAAACCGCCAGTATTGTCATCTTCGTCAATATATCCGCCTGAAACAAATATTTCCTCATCAGAAAGAAATTGAAATTCAAATGGCGGAGTCAAAGTATAGTCATAACTCATGATTGTACCAGAATAACTGATCGATTTTATTGCTATATATGTTTTACCGCCTGATTGAGATCGTGTATTTGGATAAGAAGAATCGTTAAACCAGGGATATGGTCCAAAGGGCTCATCACCAGGTGGAATTTGTAATGTATCATTTGCAAAGAAAAATCCGCCATTACCCCTGTACCACATATCCCAAACACGGCCATTTGTTGGATCATCGGATTGAAAAACAGCATAACTTTCAAAACCGATATCCACAGATCCATCTGCTTCTTCAAGGTGAACCGATCTGTTTTGACGATCATTATTGATTCCAGCCATAAGATGGTCAACTTCAGGCTCATTTATGTGCCAGATCAGTAATCCTGATCCTGGTAATCCATAATCGTAATGATCAAACCAGGTGATTACCCCAGTTTCATCATCTATTTTTATTTGTGCTTGTGTAAATTCTTCCTCAACTGTGTCAAACCAATGTGCTCTTCGATTATCAGAATCGCGATTGTCATAGCGTATATCATCTATGCTTTTATCGACGAATCGATTTACCCAGTTTGTACGATTTTCTATTAAATAATATTCATTGTCAGAAATATTGATCTTATGTATATCGTGAAATTGTCCACTGTCATAATTAACTGAAATTTGTTGTGGTCCCTGCTGATTAATGTCATCATATTGATCCCAGTCTTTTAATATTCTTGTCCATGCAGTTGGAGGGGCCGGTATAACTCCGCGTCCATTATTTGATCCCTGATCCATTAATCCAAAAACACCCACACCGGATTCGCCTGTTTCAGTATTAAATAGAGGAGGCAATCCAAATGCATACCCCATGAGGAAAGCAAAAGTACCGGTCATGCCAACCTGGTAATCGCAATAATCGGTTTCACCAAAGAATATCTCTTCTATTACATCATAATAGAGATGATTTTGGGTTTCAGGTAAAATGATTCCGCGGGATAGTGATTGTCCATTTATTTGTGGCCATGGAGTCTCAGCCATTATCTCATCATCCACAAAAGCACTTTTTAAATCATAGGGTGTTGGATCGAGGAACGGGATGGCAAAATCTTGTCCAATGCCGGCATGAAATACTACAACAATGGTATTATCATCATAATAATAAGCGAGAGAGTCTTGTGCCAAATTAACAGCATCATTAAACAGTAATCCAAGGGATGTATCTTCAATGGCATAATGTCTCATGTTATTTGGAAGATGGTAAACCGAATCAATGACATGGTAAGATAAATCAATACCTCCCTGTGAGACATTTTTATAGTAATTATTCAGGGCTTTTATTTGTGATGAAAAATAGGCACGATTATGTGGTGGTGGATCGGCATGGAAATCACTGCATCGTTCATTATACACATCTTCTGAGCTTTGGAGAAAAGTACCGTTGCCACTTGTGAGTAAATCCTGTGAATCTTCAGTTTCAACTTGAAAATCTACCATGACTCCGATGATTGATGTCACTGTGGAAATACTTGCAATATTATTTACTGGACTTGATGGCAGAATAAAATCCTGCGTATTCCCAGCAAGACAAAGGGAAATACTAATAATTATAGGAGATATTTTCAACTGATAATTTGGTTAGATTTCAATATTTAAAGAAAAATACATTGTATTTGCTCTGGGATGACCACTCTTGCCAGCGGTGTAGCCAAAATCAAATCCATACTGACCCAGGTGAATACCGGCACCAAACGTTGGAACTTTTATCTTACCTACTTCATCATATATAAATCCACCTCTTAGAACAAAATTATCTGTGTACCAATATTCTGCACCAAAATTATAGACTATTTCTTTAAATTCGGCGGAGAATTTTCTTTCATCACCTGTTCCGACCTCTTTGACACCCCATCGATTTAATTTACCATTATCATCAGCAACAATTTCACATTGTGGGCATTCAGGTCTGGACACATAATCAGTTACCTGCGAATCTCCTTTACCATAAATCTCACCTATATCATCTGTATTTAAAGGATCGTCTATCCATGTATAACCACCAATTACGTAATCAGCTTCCTGTTCGGTAGTCCATCCGCCCAGATTTAGGTCTCCACCCAGATACCAATCATCTAACCATGAGGTGATAAGCGCTTTATACCATTTGTCCTTATAAGCAGTCTCCTGCTGACCGTCTCTATTGAAATCACCTCCAAAGCTTTCATTGCCATTATCGGTATAACCACCAATAACTCCGTTATCATCCCAATCCATTTCTGAATAGGATGCCACAAGCATTTTATTCATGTCAAAAAACAATTCAAGACGGTTGAATTCATTTTTAAAAACATCAAATTTTAGGCCCATCCTCATATTTGTTGGAGCAGGATCAGCCTGGTTCTCATCGATAAAGGCGATGCTTGGCCCAATATTAGCGATGCTAATACCAAAATTTATTCTATCGCTTTTCCAAAGATAACCGAGATCGAAGGCAAAATCGGTTGAAATTCCTTTACCGGCTTCACCGATAACACCCTGGTCAAATAATTTTTGATGAAATATTTTAGCGCTCACACCAATAGAGGATCGTTCGTTCAGCTTGGTTCCAAAACTTCCCGTAATAGCCCACATATTACTGCGAAAATCTCCAATCTGATTTCCATTTTCATCTGTTTGAATTTGCTTACCAAGATTTAAAAATATTACATGTCCACCAAATGTACCTAAACCAGGAACTTCATGTCTGTAAGCCATGAACTCATAAAACAAATCATCTGCCAAATTGGGTAACCAATTGACATGCATAAGGGCTGCTTCCCGTCCGCTGAGGAAACCCAAACCGGCAGGATTATAATATGAAGCATATGCATCTTCCACCTTGGCTACCTGAGCTTCACCGGTGGCTGCAGGTCCCGCCCCAGGGGCGATCATCAGAAATATTGCACCGGCTTCACCAACTGCCCAGGCGCTTGTGATTAACATTGAAATTGCTGTTATTTTCACCAACCACTTCATTTTTATAATTACTCCTATTTTCTATAAAAAAAACCGAGTACATCCTATCGGTTACTCGGTCAAAGTACCTTTCGTAAAGGATATACATGCATAATATTATATTAATTATTCGCACCTATTTTCTGTGTGAATAATGCATCCTGTTAACGAAAGTTTATGTAAAATCTCCTATTTTTTTCAATGTGAAATCTAGAGCTACTTCTTAATATCATACAATGATTGATACGATTATATACATATTTATTTCAGCCAGCCGCTTTTGAAAGTAAAACCGGTATTTCATCCTGTATTAAGTAACTCTGATCACAATGATGACAAATAAATTTTGAAAGCGATTCATAGGACAAATCACCTTTGCAGTGTGGACAGCAAATCATCTCTAAAAGTTCCTCCATTGAATCCGGCGATTTGGTTTCACCTTTAGTCATCATCAGTCTTTTTCGCTTTCATATATGCTTTCAGATATCTGCCGGGGTTTTCCTTGAAATCGTCGACAATATATCGAATATCAAATATTAAGCTATCGACATTATTGTAGACCTTGTCATCATTTAACAACCTTGGTAGGGTCCCTTCCATCCCGTTTAGCTTATCAATGGATGTTTTTAATTCATTGGTTATTGAATTAAAAGTTTTGACTGTACTCAATAAGATATCCGCACTTTGGTTAAATTTATCGATAGATTCATTAAATGTATCTGTTTTACTTTTCACACTTGAGGTGATGTCATTCACATCAGAAAGTATGGAATCAACTGATTTAAAACTATTATCAAATTCTGTTCGCAGGCTATCGGATATTATTTTCATATTTAGAGTAAATGCATGGATATTTTCTTTATCTTTTTCACTAATCGTGCCCCTGAACTCGGTAGTCAATAGATTGAGTTCAGCGGTAAGACTTTCGATATTTTTAATAGTGGATTGAATCCGAGTTTTCTCATCTTCACCAAGCGTAGCTCGTAAGCGTCTGGCGATTGCACCTAAATCCTTTGTTATCGGTATTATTCCTGGAGTAATCTCAGATAGATCCTTCTCCCTTGTACCCTGAACGGTTTCACCTTCCAATAAATAATGTTTAGTATCAACCCCAGGGGAAATAGAAACATATTTCTCACCAAGCAAACCTTCACTTTTTACTTCTATCATTGAATCTACAGGAATCCTAAAGGCAAAAGAGTTATCAATTGATAATTCCACAGCAATTTTCTGTCCAATAATTTTTGTTTTTGTAACTTTCCCAATTCTTTTACCTAGCATACTTACATTGTCACCCTCATTCAGCCCCTGGACGCTATCCAGTATAATCGTAAAAGTAAAATTTGATTTAGAAAATGATATTTCCTGAAGATACAACATACCGCCAATGAATGCCACCGATGTAATAGTGATGATAAAACCCACCCAAAATACTCTTGAAAGCTTCATGCAATCTCCTGTTCGATTAATGTGCTGTCACCATTTATAAATTGTTTCACTACCACATCTTCTGATGCTTTGATTTCATCCGGAGTACCACTGAACCTGATCTTTCCATCATGGAGCAGAATCACCCTGTCAACAACATCATAAACTGTTGACATCTCATGTGTTACAATCACGGTGGTGATATTACCGCTTTTTTGGAATTTTATAATTAATCTATTAATGACATCTGTCATAATAGGGTCTAACCCGGTAGTAGGCTCATCATAAAAAAGATATTCAGGCTTTATTGCAATAGCCCGGGCAATCCCCACCCTTTTTTTCATTCCACCCGATAGTTCTGAGGGCATCATATTCTGGGTCCCTGACATATTCACACTTTCAAGACTTTCCTTCACCCTGTCTTCAAGTGATTTACCCTTTAGTTTGGTTAATTTTTTTAATGCTAGCGATATATTATCTTTAACATTCATGGAGTCAAAGAGAGCACCTGACTGGAATACCATGCCAATTTTTTCTCTAACAGTTTGGAGTTTTCTGAATGACATAGTACTCACAAGATTATTATCCATCCAGACCTCGCCTCTATCCGGTTTTAGTAATCCGATTAAATGTTTTAGAATTACACTTTTCCCGGATCCGCTTATGCCAATAATTGCGATTGCCTCACCCGTTTTTACATCGAATTCTACACCGCGTAATACATGTTTCCCTTCGAAGGTTTTATGAAGATCATTTACTTGAATCATAACATTAAAGTCGCCAAGACATAGTCTAGAAATACGATAGTCACGCAGGATACAACTACAGTTACAGTTGTTGCCTTACCTACACCCATTGCACCGCCCTTGGTATAAAAACCCTGATAGCAGGCAATAGATGTAATTGAAAACCCAAATGCTGTCGCTTTAATAAGTCCAAACCATGCATCAAACGGATGGAACCAGGTTCGAAATCCCTTGATAAACTCATAAGATGATACATCCATAGAAACGGAAGCTGCTAACCAGCCACCAGTAACTCCAAAAATATCGGCAATGATAATTAAAAAAGGAAACATTACGGTTCCAGCAACTACTCTGGGTAATATGAGAAAGGAAATGGGATCAAAAGAAAGGGATTCGAGGGCATCAATTTGCTCGGTGACTCGCATCGTGCCTAATTCTGCGGCTATTGTTGCCCCTACTCTGCCGGTTAACACCAAGCCGGTAATCATCGGGGCCAGCTCCAGTAAAACGGATTCTCCAACTACACTTCCAACATACCAGGAAGGAACCCAACTGCTGAATTGATATGCCGATTGAACAGAAGTGACCATGCCTGAAAATAATGATGTCAATATCACTATGGGAATTGATTTTGCACCGATAAAAATCATTTGATCAATGGTAACCCCAAAATACTGATACCAATTTCGAATGGATCTAAAAATACTCAGGAGAAGCAGGACATAGCGCCCAATATCCTCAAATATTCGTATTGTCAAAGTAAAAGGATATAAAATAACTCTCAACATGTTCGATAATATTACATTTATATGTTTTAGTGCAAGAATTGGATTTCAGATAAGTGAGTTCAATTAGCTAATTTCAGCCACTAAAAGCCGGAATAAACCTTTAGCAAAATATGGATAATAAATTGTATCGAAAGTGACGATTACTAAATTAGATTAACTGTTTAATTCGGGATATAGCGGGAACTCATCACAAAGTTCTATGACTTTTTTATTTACCTTTTCTATGACGCTATCATCATCAATATTTTTGATTACGCTGTAAATCAATCCAGCAATTAATTTCATAGCATCATTACCCATACCTCTGGAAGTCAATGCAGGGGTTCCTATCCGGATACCACTGGTTACCATCGGACTTCTTTGATCAAATGGTACCATATTCTTATTTGTAGTAATCCCTGCCTCCTCAAGTCTTCTTTCAGCCTTTTTACCAGATATTCCTTCTTTTGATAAGTCGATTAATACCAGATGAGTATCTGTACCACCTGAGACTAATTGATAATCTAATGAAAGTAATTTATCAGCCAGCACTTTTGCATTTGAGGTAATCTGTCTGGCGTAGGTGGTGAAATCTGGTTTGAGTGCTTCAGCAAATGCTACAGCTTTTCCTGCAATCACATGCATCAGCGGTCCACCTTGAATACCAGGCATTACAGAACTGTCAAGAAGTTCAGAAAACATTTTTACACGACCTGATTTTGGTGCTACCATACCCCATGTATTTTCAAAATCTTTACCGACTAGGATTATTCCTCCTCTGGGGCCTCGAAGGGTTTTATGAGTTGTGCTGGTAACCACATGGCAATGTGGCCATGGTGAAGGATGAATTCCAGCTGCAACAAGACCAGATGGATGGGCAATATCGGCCATTAATAAAGCGCTGACAGAATCGGCAACTTCCCTAAATTGTTCAAACTCGATAAATCGAGGATATGCACTGCCGCCACAGATAATCATCTTTGGTTTATGTTCTCTGGCGAGATTAGCTACCTGATTGAAATTAACTCGGCCGCTTTTGGCATCAACTCCATAGGATACAAAATTATAGAGTTTGCCTGAAAAACTCACATGACTACCATGTGTAAGATGACCACCATGAGATAAGTTTAATCCAAGTACGGTATCGCCAGGATTTAAAATAGCCATGTAAACGCCCATATTTGCCTGTGATCCTGAATGAGGCTGGACATTTGCATATTCACAATTGAATAATTCTTTTGCCCTATCCCGGGCAAGATTCTCAGCAATATCTACTTGTTCACAACCACCATAATACCTTTTCCCAGGATATCCTTCAGCATATTTGTTGGTCATAATAGAACCAACAGCTTCCATTACCTGAGGACTGGTAAAATTTTCAGATGCTATCATTTCCAGAGTAAATTGCTGTCTATTCAATTCTCCCTGGATTGATTCATATATTTGAGGGTCAGATATTTTTAATTTATCTGTCATAATTATACTTTTATATATTCTATTTGGTTAACTCTCCGCTCATGTCTGCCCCCTTCAAAAGCTGTATTCAGCCATGTATCTGTTATCGCAACAAGATCTGAAGAATCGCATGATCTTGCCCCCAATGCCAGGACATTTGAGTTATTATGTTTTCGACTCATCTCAGCATCTTCATTTGTTCTGCATAGGGCAGCTCTCACACCGGGGATTTTATTTGCAGATATGGATACCCCTATCCCCGTACCGCAAATTACAATTCCATTATCGGCATGTCCTTCAATAACCATTTTTCCAACGGCATGGCCGAAATGTGGGTAGTCTACGGAATTTTCAGAATTAGTACCGACATCATGAATTTCATATCCCTTACTTTCTAAATGCGCAGTAAGAAGTATTTTCGCTTTGAAACCGGCATGATCGGCTCCGATGGCTATTTTCATTATTTTCTTTTAATTGTTCTTGTTATCCAATTGACACATGCTCCCTCAGGTTTCGCCTCGCGTTCACCATCTGGTCGCATGAACCAATCAGATGAAGTTGTAATAAATTCGCTCAATGATTCTTTTCTTGCCCTTGCAGAGAAATACTTTTTATCTAAGGCGGTTGAATAATCTTCATAGGCCATTTCATAGCCAAGTTTATCGGAGAATGTTAATCCCTCACCACTGCAGGCGCTGATACCTTCACGATAGACTTCCCCTCTTCCATAATAGGCTTCACCTTTTCCACTGCTGACAGAGATTGCTGTCTCCGCCCATTTCAGAGCATTTTTGAAATCCTCATCATCCAAATGCAACTCAGATATTGTTAAGGCAATTTTATAATCTCTAGTGATAGTAAATAATTTTTCATAAGTCTTTAGGGCATCTGCTGATTTATCCAATTGATTATACGTTTCTGCAAGCATTTTAATTATATCTTTATTGGATGGGTCCTGGGACTGTATTCTTGGTAAAACATATAATAGCTCGTCATAATCACCACGTTGCTGTAATGCTCTGGCATACGAAAAACATAGCGGTACATTTGATGGATCATTTTCGCATCTTTCTTTGTCAATCTCGATGGGATCCATTCCAAGACATTCATAAACATTGCGTAATTCACCAAGGGCTTTTTTATCTTCAGGGTCAATTTTCAGCAATATGTTTAAAATGTTTAACATTTCAGAACAATTATCCTGTTCAGAATAAATATCAAAGATTTTCCAAAGAATCGAAGTATTATCTGGATCAATGGAAAGGATCTTATCAATATAATATATCTGGTCATCTGTTTTACCCATATCTCCTGCTATCCAGGCAGCTAATTCCAGCATGCTCATCTCATCTGGGGAATATTTTAGACCCTGTCGAATTGACCAATATGAACTATCCATTAATACAGTTGCTAATTTGGGTTCCTTCTCATCTTTTGATAATTCAATATAAGATCTGGTCATCCATGGATATATCTCAAGGCTATTTCTTTTTGCACAACCTAAATCGATAATATTTGAAAAATTCCTTATAGCACTCCGATAATCTCTATTTTGATAATTTGTATGAGCAAAACTTAAATACAAATCGCATTCTTTATTGCGCTCAATAGCAGTCATTCCTGTATCTTCAGCTTCAACTGTCGTTTCAGGAGGTACACATCCAACTCCAATTAATAATAAAGTTATTGCATATAATATAAATTGCTTTTTCATCTGATTATTTTTTTCTCCTTTTTATAAACCAGGTTTCCCCTGTAGTTATACCTACCATCAGGTTTATATATTTTTCATTTGTCAATTCTTCAAATGGACTTGTACGCTTTCCAGCAGTAACAACAAGATCAATCATATTTCTTTTATTGAAATATTCCAATCCCAATCCAAAGCTGATCCCTGTATCATTATAATTTCCATTTGAGGTTTTATGTTGATACGAATATAATCCTGTAGAAATATTCAGAAAGTCCCATCTACCTAATTTGGAATTTTTAACTCTTTTTATAATGCCCGCATGCAAACCTAACTGATTTAAGTTATTCAACCCAAAAATTGGGTTTGCAGTCTTTAGCGGTTTATAATAATTAACTTCAACAATGCCGCTGATTGTCTCGTTATGTTTATACTCATATCCTCCTTTGAACCCAGTAAATTCCATTTTGATTGTTTCTTTTGTTGTGGATTCACTACCGGTAATCGGACTGTAATTTCTTGATTTGATGGTTAATGAATTTTCTAATTCAATACCCAAGACCAAATGATTTTTGTTTTGTGTGTAGCTACCTTCAAAATAAATGCTGCTACCTTTAAAATTATGAGTAAGGTTGTTTATTGAAATATCAGATAAACTATAAACGGTTGCCCCAGATTCCGAATTGGTAGTTACTTTATAAGTAAGGACCGAATCTGTCAAAAACAGATTACCGAATTCACTATTCCATGTGACCCCCAAAGAATATGTATCATTGATCTTTTTTGAATACGATAAAAAATATCTACTGATTCCACCACTGCTGTGATAATAAAATGCCGGTGCAAATACATTTTCATCAAATTGAACATGCTCGGATTCATCGTAATTAGTACGAATTTGAAATGCTGACCGAGTGTGAGGTCGAAGACCAAATGATAAGGCACTCATTGGTTTAATGGGAAAGGTAAATGAAATTTGATTTATCAGCTGTGATTCCTGACGACCACCTCCATCCGTCCTATTCCTGTTAAATGATGTGGATACACTCAATCGTGTCGTATTTGTTTTCCATAAGGTTGTTGGTGATGATGATGTGAATTCATCTGAATGGGAAGAAAATAACGTACTCCCTCCTGCTCCAACGGTGGATGGATCATAATACAGTATGTTTCCGCCAAGACCCAGCAAAGATGATGTGCTTGTTTGTGACCATGCAAAACAGGTAAGAAGAGTAATTAAAATGTACTTCATTCAGAGAACAAAATTTCTATTTGGGGTTTTAGTGTGTCTGGGCTCATATCATTATTTATTGTAAGTATTGAAAAATTATTTCCTAAGCTAGATGCTTCAAGAATAAGACCAAAAAATTCATATTCCCCAAAAGCAATATCTTGGATAAAGGATTTGATATCGATTTGAATAATACCGTCATTTATTTCTGACACTACTATGCTATTCATCTCATTTGTCATTAGAGAATCAACAGGCAATTCCAGTGGATCAGTCATCCTATTAACATTGAGGAATATTGTGCCATCAATATCTGTCTTTGAAGAATCGATATAAAGCGTCAGAAGTGACTTTGAAATTATAGCATCTTGATGTTCTATTTGGAAATCTATCAATTCAGTAAAATCCAAGTATGCTTTTAAATTATCGCCATATTTTATTTGAAGTCTGTCTATCAAACTATCTTCATCAAACTCGTTTTGCTGATACAATGATATATCTTCAATAAGTTTATCGCCTTCGATATATCTTAGACCAGTATGAAATTCTGTCAACTGAGATTCAGAATAACTAAATGGGATATGATTCAGCTTTAGTTGAAATCCATGTAAGGCAATTGATGTATTCACAGATAGGGTGACAATGTATTTTTCCGTTGAACCATCAGGTTCAATTGATGAGATCCAAATAACCGCTTCTTCCCCTTGATCCTGATTATAGGTCGGCATGTCAAATGTTATAGTGGGGTTATCGACAAAATTCCATTCTACAAAATTTAATGCTGATGGCAAGTTTATTCTTCGCCCCCCAAAATATGGTTCTAACTCATTTTGAACTTGATCAACGCCCCAGTCAAACCATTCTTCACCTTCATTCAAATCCCATAAACCATTGCCATTTGAATCTTGCCAGTCAAGAATGCCGTTTAGTTCTGTTCCATCAGGATTATTTTCCACATCATAGTTGTCTTCAGATGGATCAGGTATGTAATCATCAATATCGTCAGGTTCATCACAAACCATATCGCTGCCGCAGTCCTCGAAACCTTCACCAAAATTGTATATACCGTTGCCTTCTGTTCCGAGGGGATTAAATCCTTCCTCGTTTAAACTCCAGAGTGTGTCAAGACCAGCATCCATAAAAACTTCAAATACATCATCAACATCCATTTTTTCATCATCATTCACATCAGTCCAATCAAACATGCCATTGCCTTCTGTTCCGGTTTGGGAATTTTCATCCCAATTATCATTATTTGGATCAGGATTTAGAATAGCATCATAACCGGGTTCATTGACGTCGTGAATCCCATCCAGGCCATAATCCCAATATAATTCACCGTTTTCAAATTGACCATTTCCTTCTTCGCCAATCTCTCCAAAATCCCATTCACCATTATTTTCACCTTCATCGGATTCATCATACATGGCATCATCAGGGCAAATATTATCAATACCACAATCTAACCAATTATCATCTGCCGGGTCAATATTATAGTCATCGCCATTTGGATCTGGATTTGTAATTAGATCATAATTGGGCTCATCTATATTAAACAGGCTATCAATACCAGTATCATGGAATAATTCTCCATCATCCCATAACTCGTTATTTTCGGTACCCTCCGGGAAATATCCCGGTTCATCTTCATCGCATAAACCATCCAGCCCGCAGTCAAAATATAATTCTCCATCATCAGGGAGAAAATTATTCTCTGTTCCCAGAGTATCATTATCTGAGTAATTATCATTACTGGGATCCATATCCATATTTGCTAGAATAACATCAGAAAGATATATATCGATCAAACTTGTGGATTCAGTATCATGGTTTATTAAGTCGATCTCAAATGACATGAGTTCAAATGTACTGTCAACCATGCCAATTTGCGGATTAGTGGTGGTGGTTATGGAATCTGAATCAAGATCAAAATTCATGGCAATTACACTACCCCATCCAGCGCTGGCTGAATCGAGGTCAGATAATATACCATTTAAATCGAAAGAAATTGGAGTTACACTGGATATTTCATATTTATTCTCATTTAAAAAAACATCTGTATATTTTTCATACATGGCATCAAAATACGGCTGACCAGACAAAATTGAATAATCTGTTGAATACAATTCAATATATTCATCTGGATTATTGTAGCGTAATAAAATTCCAAAACTATCACTTGAGGACGCATCACATAAATCGGATAGGTAATTATTATTGCCACCTAGTGTTGGAGTCAGATGAATATCTAAAATAAAGTTTTTAACTGTAACTACCAACTCAGATATATTGCTACTGTAAGATTGGATATTTGATAGTTCTCCAATTTCAGTAATTATGGAGTCGTTTAAGCTGAAAGTGGAAAACTCATTCCAGGAAAAATCTGTATTTTCAAAATTTACCCAAAAAGCTTGAAACGACTGAAATTCTTCATGAAAATCGTAATGGTTGTCTTGATAAGTTGAATCAGATTCCGAAATTTCACCCTGGGTGGTCAAACGTGTTACAGAATTTAATCTAATGAAAGATTCTTTGTAGATGACGCTATCAGCAGGAAGTGAACAGATATCTGAATGGTTCTCCAGAACATCCTTATTGAGTTTTAAGAGGACATAGCTACTTCTTACAGAATCAAGTTTACCAAGATAAAGGCGTGAACTATGGCCTATTCCAGAGCCATCTTGCAATGATCTGGAAAAATTGGAATTGGTATAGAACGAATCAAGTTTGTATCCATTATCACCAAGGTCTATGTTTACAGGTTTTGAGTCGCATCCTGTATTAATCATTAAAACCCCTGCAAAAACCAGGCAGAGGATTTTTAAATTTTTAGTCATATTTTGTGGGTTATATTTCCTGTAGGACGGTTTTGATAGATTTGGCTATTCCAGACCATTTACCAATTGGATTGGCAGGCACAGGAATAACATGATGTTTTTTATTGTCAAGAATTTCACTAATCACAGGATCAGCCATTGCTTTTTCATGCACTTTTTCTTTCTCATTATCGATTATAATTATGCTATCTGAATTGTCCATAGCGATTTTGAGCATGTCCTGTACATTATCATTTGTCGGAGGTTCCATATTCAATTTGGCAAAAATATCTTTTGAATAATAGCGATATGTATCATTCCAGCTATGCAGCAAAAAGACTGTTTTCATATCCTGATAAAATTCATCCTGTTTGTACTTATTGTTGAGAAGGCCTGGAATCATCGCAGTCTGCCAATCGTTACACAGTACGATGTCAGGTGCCCAGAATAAATCTTTCAATGCCGATAATGCCACCTTCGAAAAGAATGAGAATTTTTCATCGTTATCTTTATATACTCTGCCATTACGTGCTTTATACAATAATTCAGGAAGTGGTTTAAAGTACTCATTATATTGTAAAAAATAGACCTGTACCCTAGATTCGGGAATAAAGGCAGATTTTAGATTTATAATGTTCTCCTTACCATCAAACTGAATTGGTAAATCCTTTAATCGTATTACTTCACGGAGAATATACTTTCTTTCGCTGATAAAACCGTATTTTGGATGAACTACCCGAATATTAAGATCCGGATCTTCATTATAAATAGTCGTAATACGTCTGGAAAAAGTTGACAGTGAATATGCTCCGCAAAAGGGTGCAACCTCAGAGGTAGCAAAATATAAATTTAATGGCATAAAATCCTCACTTAGTATTTTTCAACATATTTTTTTGATGAGTTATATTGATCGCTGGAAGGGTAGTTGATCATATGGAGTTTGAATTCATCAACTGCTTTATCTGTGTCACCAAGATTGATATAACAAAGTCCTATTTTAAATTGAGCATGATCAGATTTATTTGCTCCAGAGAAAGCCAATACTTGCTGGAAACTTGAAAGTGCTTTTGTGAAGTCCTTCTGGTCATAATATATTTCACCAATCCAGTACTGACAATTATCGGAGAGCTCATGGTGTTGATCTATAGCTATAAGTTGGTTGAACTCTTTTGTAGCCACATCATAAATTCCATTTTGGTAATTTGCCAGAGCATCAATGTATCTGGCCCTGTACTCTTCGTCATTTATTGTTTTACTCGTATTTAAACCGGAAAATCCTTTAGCATATTTACCAGCAGGAGATTTTATATCATTCAGTTCTTTTTCAAGAGATTTAAACTGTCCGGCAAGCTCAAAATAAACACTGTCGAGATACCGGGTTCTATATTCCAGAACTCTGATTTTTTTGTCATAGTCAGGTTTGACATTAGCATCATCCAATATTTTTGATTCCAGGTGGATTGCCGGTATGGAATCATTAGAAACAAAAGATTCCTCATCAGAACTCAACTCGGGTACAATAATTGGTGGATTTGAGCAATTCATAGTCAGTAAAGCGCAAATCATTAATACTAAAGTTATTTTAATCATTCTTGAATTAGTTTGTTTAATTATACTCGTACTATTAACAATAAAAAATGAAACAGATACAGCATGTTAATTTAGTGAACTTATTCAGGTGTTTCCAACGTCTTAGGTTAGATCAAATATTTTGCGAAATGATATTATTTGTGATACCGATAATACTAAGACAGGTGAGTAAAAAAGTACCACCATAACTTATAAACGGTGCTGGAAGGCCGGTTACAGGGAATATACCAATTGTCATCGAGAGATTTATAAATAGATGAACAAATAAAAGGGATGCAAAACCAATGATGGATAAACTGGCAAATTTATTTGTTATCTTTTGGGCATAGGTTATCATCCAAAAAAATAATGAAAGGAATAATCCTAATACCAGTAAGATCCCAAGAAATCCAAATTCTTCACCTGCGACCGATAGGATAAAGTCAGTATCCCGAACGGGGAGAAATCTCAAATGGGTTTGAGTCCCAAGCCCAAAACCCTTTCCGGTAAGTCCTCCTGAACCAATAGCCGTCATTGACTGGATGATTTGATATCCTGCCCCATGAGGGTCTTTCATGGGATCAAGAAATGTTAGTACCCGCTCTCTCTGATGGGGATAAAGATTGCTCCATATAAAAGATGTAAGCGTACCAAATGAAATATTCATTACCAGAATTAATATACCGTATTTCAGTTTTGGCCGTATGATAAACAGGGTGATGAGGATAATGATGATCCACATATAAAATGAAATGAGGTTTGACGCCGCGAGTATACTCACTATTGGAGCGATAACAATAAATAAATAGAATGGTTTGACACCAACCCAGTATAACATTGGGATTGTTACAGCTAAATAGACTATTGCAGTCCCCAGATCCGGTTGTTTAAATACTAATAAGGCCGGCACCAGGGCAAGAATAATTGATATAAAGATGATCATCCATGAATTTTGTATTTCACGACGATCTGATAAGAATTTAGCAAGGGCAAAAATGACAATAATCTTACCAATCTCCGAAGGTTGGAAATTTATGGGCCCCAGGATTATCCACCGTTTCGCGCCCGAAATAGTCGGCATAAACATTGTCAGAATTAATAGAAGTATCAAGAACCCATAAAAGAAATATCCAAATTCATAAAATAGCTGAATCCTTAAATATTGGACTATAACTATACCAATTGCACCAGCAAGGATCCAGATGATTTGACGGAACAATGTCGAATTGAAAAATGCAACCTGATTACTCGTACTTTTTAATAAGAATAAACTTACAACACAGAGGAATATTACTGGAAGTAATATCCTCCAATATAGCTTTAAGGTTGGCGGTATTATAAATAATTTTTTAATCAAGACTTGAGATCCCATTTTGTTGATCAATAAATCCCTGGAATATTTCTTTGGCTATTTCCGAGGCAATTCCAGATCCTTTTCCACCATTTTCTATCATGACATAAAGGGACATCTTCCGATTGTCATCGGTTACAATATACCCCACAAAAGAGGAATGATCCTCCCCATGCGGATTCTGAGATGTGCCTGTTTTCCCATAAACATTTCCGCCAATCTCGATTTTGACATTTTTTCCAGTTCCTTCTTCACCATTAACTACATCGTTTAATGCTGCCTGAAGGAAATCCCATGTTTTTGGTTTTAGATTCATCTTAAGCGGCACTAATTCTGCATTGAGATCAAAATGTGGTCTTGCAGTTGCCCCGTTTGATGCAATCAGGTTCATCATTTGGCAAACCTGGATTGGGGTGGCGAGAACATCTCCCTGCCCAATGACAAAAGTGAGGAGGTTCCCAGTTGACCATCCCCTACTGGTATATTTTTCATTTAGATAAGATTTGGTAGGAACAAGTCCTTCAGACTCAAAAGGCAGATCAATCCCGGTGACATTTCCAAAACCAAAATCTGTAGCCATATTACCCCACTCCGAAAAAATAAGTCCTTGAATCACCTGATAGAAATATACATTGCATGAGTATTTAATGGCAGATTTAAGATTTACCTGGTCATGCCCGGCTAGATTCCAGCAGTGGAATTTTCGATCTCCAAGTGTATAGCTTCCGGTGCAATTTACTTTATAATAAGGATTAATCATTTCCGATTCCATTATGAGAGCGGCGGCTACCAGTTTAAATGTTGAACCGGGAGGATATAAACCATTGATTCCGCGATTGACCAGTGGTTTATTTTTATCGGTATTCCAGCCTGACCAAATATCAATTGGTATTGGACCAACAAATGAATCAAGGGAATAATCCGGCGCACTTGCGAAAATCAGTACTTCGCCATTGTCTGGGTCCATTGCAACTACGGCCCCTCGATATCCTGAAACCAGAGATTCAGTTAAATATTGTAAAGGAGCATTTATAGTTGTGTATAACGGATTTCCGGGAACGGGAGGGAATCTTTCTTCATTATGAAGCACACCATGATCACGATTGTAAATATCAACCCGGTGAAATTCAATACCATTTTCCCCGCGCAAGTTTGATTCATAAACTCTTTCCAGACCAGAAGCACCACAAACTTCATCAAAACTATAATTCAATTCAGGATCGGCAGTTGTTATCATTTCCTCAGTGATTGATCTCATATATCCAAGGGCATGACTTAATTTCGCTGAATCAGGATATATTCTTGCCGGCATTTCACTAAATATGACACCGGGGAGATCCAATTTATACTCTTCAAGACGAGACATATCTTCAAAGTTCACATGTCTTTCTAATAGATGCGGTCGGAATCTACCTATTCCCCTTTTGAGTTTTTCAATTTCAGTTTTTATTTCATTTTCGGATTTATTAATTACTCCCGAAAGGAGATTATAATTGAATTGATCATTTACATCAACAGGAATAACTTTCAAATCATAAGTAGGACGATTATCTGTCAATCTACTTCCAAATCGATCGTAAATCACGCCCCGTGGGGCGGTTAATCGAATTTTACGGATACTGTTGGCATTTGCCTTACTCTGATATTTTTGATAATTTTTTATCTGAAGGCTGTATAGTCGAGATACTAAAATAAGCATAAAGATACTTATTATGATCAACATCATGTTTTTTCGATGCAGGGGAATGAGCTGATAATGTCGCATTATTATACCAGCTTTGAGCGATAAATAAATTTATCTATAAACCAGAGCACCAGCATATTTATCAGTGAATGAATCAATACCAGTTTGATACCGATTATCAGCGATTCCTGATTTCTTGTAAGATAAATATAGTGATAAACGGTAAAATGGATAATGTAACATCCAAAAACGAACAGGAATCGAATTTTTCGATCCCATATTTGTTTAAAGTTATTAATCCCACCCAATAGATAACCGGTGAGCGATTTCATGAAAGCAAATGCCCCCATCATATAAGACTGCGTAGAAAAATCCTGGATTAATCCTATAAAAAATCCAATTAGTATAGCCGATAACTGATTATACATTAGGGCAATCACGGTAATATAAAGCAGAAACATGTCCAACGTAACAGGATGGTGAACAATAATAATATTCGGCAATAGGGTCTGGATTATAACTACAGCTATAAATACCAGACTGAAAAACAGGAATTTTTTAATATTCATTGGATAATGAAAACATAATTTAAATTATATATATCAGCGATAATCTCAACACTGACTTCCTGAAAACCACTTTCTGAGTTATTCAATGTTGTCAATACCCTGGCAACTGGAATATCCATTGGATAAATATCGGATATTCCTGAAGTGTAGGCAATGTCACCGGGTTCAATTTGGATGCTCTCCTGAATCCCCTCCAATATTCCGAATTTTCCATGAGTTGGCAAGAATATCCCCAATGTTCTTTCATTTCCCACACGAATAGAAACCCGATAATTCTTATCAGAAATTAATTGAACAAAACTGGCATTTTTTCCCACTGAAATAATTTTCCCAATAAGACCTTTCATATCAAGGACACCAAGCTCGTTTAAAATAAAATCATTCAAACCAACGTCCACAATAATTGATTGTATTGAGGATGTCAGCTCTAAATCGACGACAGCACATGGTTTCAGGGAAAGTGGGGATTGTTCTGAGAATTGCAACATCTCTTTTAATGCGATATTTTCATTTTTATAATGAAAAAGTCTGGCATTCAAAAGCTGCATTTGAACGAGAGATTCCTTGAGGATTTGATTTTCCTTTTTTACCGTCAACAAATCCTGATACCAGGTTTTTGGTGTTGAGATGAATGTAACTATGTCAGCTATATCCGCCTTTACCGCCGAGACCCTTGGAGATTGTGCATTAAAAAACAATATAAATGACAAGAATGATGTGGCGATAATTGCAACAATTTCTTTGTAGTTATAAATTTTTTTTAAAATCGGCATTCTTTCCGAGTAATTTAACTTGAATGAGAATTAAACAATGAGAGTAAAGAAATTAATATTAAAAAGTTAATTTTAACTTCGCTTGTTGATTGCTTAATAAATAAAATGTTCAATATAATTTTGCTAAATTGTTTTTAAACAAAGTCGATACATGACCAGATTATAATGTGTGAAAAATTAAGATCAATGCCGATAAAACATCAATCTTCAGGCAGCTCAGTACAATCTTATCAATTTGGCGTTATTCCAAGATCAAATCAAGATATCTTGATATTTTTTAATGTCTTCGAGTATCATGCCTGTACCTTTCACTACCGAAAGTAGCGGCTCTTCGGAAACATGTACTGGAAGACCGGTTTTATTCCTGATATGTTGATCCAACCCCTTTAATTTTGCACCACCTCCAGTGAGGATAATCCCATACTCAATGATATCAGATGCAAGTTCAGGAGGGGTATTTTCAAGCGCTTTTTTTACGGCAGTCTGTATTTGATGAATCGTATCAGCCAGTGCCTGCCTGATTTCGTCTGATGATACTTCTATAGTTTTTGGAATTCCGGAAACAAGGTCTCTTCCTTTAACGGCAATAGTTGTCCCTTTACTTCTGATAGCCGATCCAACATTACATTTTATTTTCTCTGAAGTTCGTTGGCCTATTTCAAGTTTATGTTCATTTTTAAACCAGCTGATGATAGCTTCATCCTGCTCATCACCGGCAATCCTGATTGCCTGTATTACGACAATTCCATTGAGAGATATCACGGCGATTTCAGTGGTACCGCCACCAATATCTACTATCATATTGCCTTTTGGCAGACTAATATCAATACCAATACCTATTGCTGCAGCCATTGGTTCCTCAACGAGATAAACTTCACTTGCATTAGCACGTTCTGCAGATTCGCGGACAGCCCTTCTTTCCACATCGGTTACCCCGGACGGAATACATATGACCATCCTCGGTCTGGCAATTCTGCTGATATTAATTTTTCTGACAAATCCCTGGATCATGCCATCAGTCATTTTGAAATCAGCGATCACACCATCCTTCAATGGACGGACGGTTTTTATATCATTATGCGTTTTCCCCACCATGGCATTTGCCTCATTGCCAACGGCGATAACCTTGTCGTCAATGACACTTACAGCAACCACTGATGGTTCATTTACACAGATCCCTTTTCCTTTTATCCAGATCAGAGTATTGGCTGTCCCAAGGTCAATTGCAATATCACCTGATACGAGATTTGAAAGATTTAACAGTTTAGACATATTTAATACCTGTAATAATGATTGGCCAATAATTAATGATAAAAATGCCGGGTTCCGGTCATTA
>Ga0233431_1001184_pt1 | contig 47062 bp, 33 predicted proteins | sample SI_118_April2016_FD_179867 | JGI IMG/M metagenome (GOLD analysis project Ga0233431, IMG submission 179867) | Seawater microbial communities from Saanich Inlet, British Columbia, Canada - SI_118_April2016_200_MG | ecosystem: Environmental > Aquatic > Marine > Inlet | place: Canada: British... | reverse complement strand
TAATGACCTCCACGTCTTCATCCAACTGTTTGATCTCTTTCAGCACTTCCACACCGTCCATACCCGGCATCCTGATATCGGTGATTACAAGGTCAAAAGGTTCGGATCTGAAAAGATCAATCGCCTCTTGGCCTCTTGATTCGGTTGTAATCTGATACCCTTCATAGGTTAAGAAGTTGCTGAGAAGTTCCAGAATATCCGGCTCATCATCAACAATTAAGATCTTTGGATTGTTGATTGTATTCACCTTTATCTCCTTTTCTTTTTCATCCCCTCAATATGAAATTTTCAATCTTCAATCGGCAACTTTATCCTAAACGTCGTTCCTGCCGGAGATGTTTCAGCCACTGAGATCTCTCCTTGATGATCCTTGATGATTCCGTAACTGATGGAGAGGCCCAGTCCTGTTCCCTTGCCCACTTCCTTGGTGGAAAAAAAGGGATCGAAAATTTTTTCCATATTTTCCGATGGAATGCCGCCGCCGTTATCCCTTACCAAAATTTCTACGAAATTTTGGGATTGATGATTGTCCACTTCTCCCATTCTCGTAATAATTTCGAGTCTTCCTCTATTTTCCGATTTCTTCCCGTTGACGCTTGACCTCCGTCCTATGACCTCCGATTTCTGTAAAATAGCATCCCTAGCATTGGTGATCAGATTTAAAAAGACCTGTTCCAACCGGTTGGAATCCGCATCGACCTTTGGAAGGTCAGGTGCAAAATGTTTTTTCACCTCAATATTTCGGAGACGTAACTGCTCATCCAGCATCAGAAAGGCGTCTTCTAAGGTCTTATTAACTTCCACCGGTTTAAGTTCGAATTGCGGCTGCCGGGAAAAGGTGCGCAGATGGTTGATGATATTCATCATCCGTTTGGTGTTTCTCTCAATAGGCGCAAGCCGCTCCATCAGGTCATTATAGTCTAAATTGTTCTTTCGAAGATTTCGCAGGATTACCTGGGTATTGCCCCGGATCACCATCAAAGGTTGGTTCAATTCGTGGGCCACGCCGGAAGCCAACTCTCCGATGGAGGCAAGCTTAGCGGATTGCACAAGTTGGGCCTGGGCGCCTTTTAATTCTTCGTAAGCGTCTTCAAGGTTCTCCATGGTCAGATGCTGTTTCTGGAAAAGCTCATCAAGTTCCCACTTGATAAGATCGATAGCCTCAAAAACCGGGGAAAAGGGATGGGAAGGGTCCTTCTCTTTATTGCCGCCAATACTGCCGGGTTCCCAGTTTATCTCATCAATGCTTTGAAGCACTTCATTAACGTACTGTTTAAGCCGGTCAGGTTCAGAAAGCTTTTCCCGGGATGCTTTAACTTTGGACGTTTCGCTGACAATCAGCTTTAAAGCGCCGGCCAGATCTTTTACGACTCTGACTTTGAAGGGAACAAACGGCTTGTATAAATTAATCCCGGCTTTCACAAATTTTTTAGCCCCGTAAAAGATAAAAATTCGAAAGGGATAATTCTTATACAAAGCCAGTATAGCGTCATAATATAGCTTCCGCGCCTTTTGGCCGGTCCCTTCAGATTTGTCCACTCCCAAAATAAAAGAGTAAGGCCTGTCGGGGGAAAAGATCGTCTTCGTAATGTTTTCCTGAAGTTTGGACGATGGGGCAATATGCTTACTTTCGAGTTTTCCGGTGGTAACTCCGTGGAGGACGTTTCCCCTGAGAATCTCAAATTTTAATGAAAAATTTTTGTCCTGTACACGCCAGTGGGAATTAATAACCGCCTGATGATGAAGGCCGTCCCCATTAGAGGCAGCCGCCGGGCGGGATACGGTACGCCCGCCTCCTAATAGTTTTTGGGCAAGCCTGATCGCATCCGGGTAATCTTTGACGATTTCCACATCAAAGCTGGCCATATGGATTTTTTTTGCTAACTTGATACTCACTCTAAGGAGAACGGAAGTACCGTAGAAGATCAACCCTGAAAGTCGTTCACGTCCTTCCATATATTCGATATAGTATTTTCTGCCCTTAACTGAGGTAGATCGGAGGTTTGAAAAATCATCTATCTGGATATAAGGACGGTTTCCGGGAATCGCCTTTGTTCTAACACTTCTGATTAAGGACACCGTTCCTTTGACATCATCCAGCCCCGCGTAACCGACCGACTGGACCAGGAGGATGCTATCCCCAACGACGCTAAGCGTTACTCTGCAACCCTTGCTGAAATTTACATCCGTCCATTCAGGCCTTTGCAGGACTCGTAATCCCGTCACCGGACAGACCTTATTGGGAGCGAACTCGTTTTTTATGGTTTTTTTACGGTTCATAATGGCCATTTAAGGATATTTTTTAATTATTGTCCCTTTTGTGTTTGTGAACCTGTACATCCCCTTTAAGCTGCCGGTATTCGTTGAGAAGCGACCTAAAGCTATCCAGGTCCGAGTCTTTCAGTAAAAAAATATCCGTAAGCTTAAACAGGGTCAGAAGCTGTCGCCCCGCAGCGGTATCTCTCAGCTTCACGGCGCCGTTTCGTATGACCGCTTTTGCTTTTGGACTATAATCTTTACGAAAAAAGGATACCGTACAGACCATTTCCGGGGATGAGGCCATCACCTTAAGTTGCCTGCCGACCTGGGGGTTAAGCGCCACCATGATGTCAAAAGCCTCACGAGTTGCAATGCACACATCCGTCTGCCTGAAAAATACGGAAAGGATGGCCTGGGAGGATTTTCTCTTGTTAACAATGAATGAGAAAAAACCCGGCGCTTCGGGCAATTTGTTTCGCAACAGGTACGTATTTAAAAAAAGAAGGGCGGCATCATCTATTTTTGCAACAGCCAGTTTTTTTTGGGCTAAATCCTTCACGTCCAAAAACCCGGCATCGGATCGCACAATGAGCAGATATTTCTTGGTCGGTTTTCCACTGGCGTATATGCTGGAGTAGGCCAGTTCCGTCTCCAGGTCTTCGGCAATGCGGAGATAATCTAAGGTTATCGTACTGGCAAGGTCCACACGGCCGTCTTTAAAGTCCTCCAGCATGGCGGTAAAATCCGAATAGATCACGACATTTGCCGCCAATCCATTTTTTTCAGCCAACTGCTCCATCCATAACTCGGTTACCGCTTTTATATCTTTCATGTTCGCATCCAACAGAACTCTCACGTCATATCCAAGGACAAGATTCGGCATTTCTTTATCATCGGCCATGGATCTATGGTCCCCGGCCTGAGCTGAATGGCAGAAAAACACAAACAAACAAAAATAAAACAAGGATAAAAAGAGCTTACTGCAAGTTTTCATGTCAAAAGTCCTTATCTGATATCCTCTCGTACATCGCCTGTTTCTCGTTGCGGGTTGCGGTTTTCTTGTTTCGTCCATCGATACCCAATCCCAAAATTCAATCATCAATCAACAATCGGAAGCCTTACCCTGAACGTCGTTCCCCTGGGAGATGTTTCAGCCACTGAGATCTCTCCTTGATGATCCTTGATGATCCCATAGCTGATGGAGAGGCCCAACCCTGTCCCCTTGCCCACTTCCTTGGTGGTGAAAAAAGGGTCAAAGATCTTACCGACTTTGTCAGCCGGAATACCGCTTCCGTTGTCCCTTATCAAGATTTCTGCGAAATTTTGGGATTGTTGACCGTTGATTGATGATTGATGATTGTCTGTTTCTCCCATTCTCGTAATAATTTCGAGCCGTCCTCTATTTTCCGATTTTTTCCCGCTGACCTCCGATCTCTGTAAAATCGCATCCCTCGCATTGGTGATCAGGTTCAGAAAGACCTGCTCTAATTGATTGGCGTCCCCCTTGATCTTTGGGAGGTCGACATCCGGATCTTTCTTCACTTGGATATCGTGGATTCGTAACTGCTCACGAATCATCAAAAGGGAATCCTCTATGATCTTGTTACCGTCCACCGGCCCAAATTCCATTCCTGATTGTCGTGAAAAAGTTCGCAAATGGTTGATGATATTCATCATCCGCTTGGTGTTTCTCTCAATGGGCTCAAGCTGTTCCAGCAGTTCACTTATACCAAGGTTGTTTTTCCCAATGCTTCGCCTCACCAATTGGAATATTCCCCGGATTACCATCAAAGGCTGGTTCAGCTCATGGGCCACACCGGATGCCAGTTCACCGATAGAAGCAAGCTTGGCGGATTGGATGAGCTGGGACTGGGTAAGCTGAAGTTCCTCATACGATTTTTTCAGGGCTGCTTCCGACTCAAGACGCTCTCTCATGTCCAGGGCCACGCATATGACCCCCTGAACCCTGTTTTCATCATCCGCCATAACCGCACCGGAAAGAAGGATGGGAATTTTTTCGCCTGTTTTGGAGTGAGCGATTTTTTCAACATTCCTGAAGGCGCCTCTGTTTATTAAAGAATCGAATTTCAATTCTCTGGCGAAACCTTTACGCTCCTCGAAAATTAGACTTATCGGTTTGCCCAAAAGTTCATCTTCCGTATAACCCAACAAATCTCCACAGGCCCGGTTGGCCATCTGAATGGCGCCATCCTGAGACACCACAATCATAATATCGTTCATGTTGGTAATAATATTGGTCACATAGTCTCTGGAAACCGTTGTTTTTTCCAGTTTTTCGGTCATTTCATTAAAAGATACGGCCAGAGCCCCTATCTCATCGTTGGTTGAAATTTCGGCTCGGGCCGACAGATCACCTGTCGTTATCTTGCGGGTCGAATGAAGCAGTGAGAGGACGGGACGGGTCAATTGCCTGGCAAAGAAGTATGCACCCAGTATCCCCACCAGCAGGCATAACAGACCCAACATGGACATGACTCGGTACATTGTTCGCATTTCTTTATTCAGGTACTCAAGGGATAACCCCATGTACATCTTACCCCATAGCAATCCCGAGTACTCCAGTGGATATTGATAATGGAACACTTTTTGCCCAACCAGGTTGCTGAAAGTAATCCGCCCCATCCGCGCATCGTTCGAACCAGCGGCCCATTCCGGATCAGGTTTTTCCTTTTGTTCCCATCTTCCGGCCATATGGATCAGCACAAAATCGTTACGACTGACAATTACGATATAAAGGATATCCGGACTGTTCCGAATCACCTCAAGAGAATGTTCAACAATGAACTCGTAGTCCTCATTGACAATGGCATTCCCGCACACCTGGCTGATGGAGGCTGAAACACTTCTGGCCTCGAATTCCAGGCTCTTGATGATGGCGCCTTTTTGCCTGGGGATTGCCACGACGGAAAATATGATGATAATCGTCAGTGAGAGTAAAAACAGGAGAAGAAAGGTGCGAAAAAATATGCCACCCCATTTCCGGCGTGAGGGTGCCGCCATATCCTCGGCACTGCTGCTTTTCAGATCAGACACCATCATATACCCTGTCCTAATTATCCCTTTTGTGTTTGCGAACCGGCACATCCCCTTTAAGCCGCCGGTATTCGTTGAGAAGCGATCTGAAGCTATCCAGGTCCGAGTCTTTCAGCGGATAGATATCAGCAAGCTTGAACATGGTCAGAAGCTGTCGCCCCTCGGCGGTATCTACCAGGTCCACGGTAGCATTTCGTACGATCGCTTTTGTTTTTGCACAATAAGCTTTACGAAAAAAGGATACCGCCCCGACGATTTCCGGGGAGGCGGCAATGATTTTAAGTTGCCTGCCGATCTGGGGGTTCAGCTCCGCCATTATGCTAAAGGCTTCATCATCAGCGATGCATGCATCAGCCTGCCTGAAAAATACGGAAAGGACGGCCTGGGAAAATTTTCTCTTGTCAATAATGGATGAGAAAAAACCCGGCGCTTCGGGCAGCTTGTTTCGCAATAGAAGCGTATTTAGAAAAAGAAGGGCGACATCGTCTGTTTTTGGAAAAACCAGTTTTTTCCGGGCCAAATCGTTCACGGCCACAAACCCGGTATCGGATCGCACAATGAGCAGGTATCTCTTGGTCAGTTTTTGATTGGAGTAGATGCCGGAATAGGCCAGTTCCGTCTCCAGCTCTTCGCTAATATGAAGATAATCCATCGTTGTCGTAGTCGCCATATCCACACGGCCGTCTTTAAGCTGCTTCAGTATGGTGTCAAAATCCGAATAGAGCACGATCTCCCCCGTCAATCCATTTTTTTCAGCCACCTGCCCTATCCATATTTCGGTTGCCGCTTTTATATCCTTTATGTCCGCATCCAGCAGAACTCTCACGTCATATCCGATAACAAGATCCGGCCTTTCTTTATCATGGACCGTGGATCTATGCTCCCCGGCCCGGGCTGTATGGCAAAAGGAAGCCAATATACAAAAATAAAACAATGATAAAAATAACTTACCACAAGTTTTCATATCAAAAGTCCCTATTCGAAGGGTCGTATCATCTCACTGCCGACGATGAAATTGAGCCTTGCGCGGTTAACTGCATGATCATTGAGTGCTTTTACGTACTGTCCGTTGACAAAGGCTTCCATAAGCTGGGCCTCAATGACATCTTTGGTTTCAACCAATTCATTCTGATAGGCACGGACGTTGAGCTTCCGGTTTTCAAGGGCGGCATCAAGGGAATCCTTTGTGGCCGCCACCTGACCCTGCGCACGCGCTATTTGAAGGAATGCATCCTTTACCTGCAAGGCAAGCCCTTCATGGAAAAGCACTTTTTGTTGTTTGATTTTATCGAGCCGGGCCGCGGCCTCCCTGACCTCGTTCTTGGTCCGAAAACCGGTAAAGAGCGGAATCTCCAAACCTATGCCGATGGTCCATGAATTACGATTCTGGTCGGTCATTATGCCGTAGTCATAGGGGTTGTCTATGTGGTTGAGGCTCCCGGTAAGGGCAATCATGGGGAAATGTCCGCTTTGAGCCTCATCTATCCCGGCCTCCGCGGCCTTTATGGCAAGCTTGAGACTGGCCCAATCCGGGTTGAATTGATAGGCGTTTGTAACGAGTTGTGTTAAATCCACACCAAAGGGTTTAAAGGGGATTTCGTTTTCAGCCGGTTCGATGCGGGTTTTCCAGTCCAGCCCCATGGCATTAACAAGAGCCGCCTTCGCAAGTTTTTCATTGGATTTTAACATCTCAAGCATCGACCGGACGGTGGATACAATCACCTTGGTGCGCAAATAGTCCGTCTTTTTAACGGTTCCCGAGCCGGTTTTGTAAAGATGTTCCGTCAAACGCAGGGTTATCTTGAAGCGATCCAGTGTATCCTGGCCGAGTTTTTGAAGCTTTTTCGCAAGTACGGCGCCATAATACATCCGTTTGACATCATAAATCACCTGAAGATCAGTTCGCCTGGCAGACTCTTTTTCAACCTTGATTCCGATTTCGGCCTGCTCTGCTATGGCGCCTCGCTTCCCGCCGGTATAAACAGGATAAATAAGGTTAAGGGAACTGACAATGGTATCTCGACCCATTACTTTTATATCTTTTTCAGGAACCGTAACCCTCGCATCAATGGGTACCGGTGCAATGCCTGATATGGCGTAAGTTGATGTCTCTTCAGGAAAAATAAAATTAACATCCTCATCCAGCCGGGTGGCCGAGACGCCGATCTTAAGCTGTGGCCAGTAGGTGGAAAGGGCCTGTTTGTGCTGGGCTTCGGCGATTTCAACAGAAAATTTGGAGACAAGTCGATGCCGGTTTTTCTTGAGGGCGATTTCCAGACATTCTTCAAGGCTGGCGCTTAAAATACCATTCTTTAAAACCTCGGATTTCCGGGGTTCTTCAGCATATAGCGGAAAACCGAACCCGGACATTATAAGCATGAGCAATGAAAAAATTGTTAACCTTGACCCTTTAGACAGCTTCATTATTGCACCTCCATCAATTTTCAATCTCAACTATGATCTTTGATGATCCCATCGCTCATAGACTGGCCAAGTCCCGTGCCCTCCATCTCTCATCCCTTATCCATCGTGAGGGGGTGTAATTCATGGTTGCTGGCTAACAGCAACGATTTATTAAATTTTTAACCTGCATTAACCAGCCCTTTCAAGATAGCACTTTCACCTGCTTCTCTTGGCGAGGATCTTGGCCGTGGAAACATGTGGAGTGCTCTTGCAGCTTTTTCGTTTTGGACCCTGAGTATAAGCCTCAAAAATACCTGTGCGAAAGCAAGACCTGTTCGACTGATTTCACGATGGTAAATGGGGACTACCGGTCTTCATTATCGATACCGTGTCAACAGCTGAAAAACCGGCTGGCGGAAACACGTATTCCGTTTTCGCCGGTCTTTTTAAGCACCCTCTCTTCGAGACATATTTGAACCACGGGAATGCCACCCAGAAGTCCGGCATGTTTGTAGTGATGCCGATCAATGGCCCCATCCTTTGATTTAACCTCAAAAAGGCACCATGGATTCCGGTCTTTGGTAATGAGGAAATCGGTCTCTTTACCGTCTCTGGTACGGATAAAAAAGAGCTCATACAGCCAGAGTCCCTGATCATTCCACCTTGCTGTCATGCTCTTCAGCTCAACGGCAACGTAGTTCTCAAAGCGTTTGGGCATATCGGAACACCGGGTCCAATCAAAGAAATACCCTTTCTTTTCCTTTTTGACGGCCCTTGATATTCTTTTGCTGTAAGGCGGCACCAGAAACAGGGCATAGGCCAATTGCAGGGCTGAAACACAGTTTTTTATGGCTGTATAACTGATTCCCACATCTTCCCTGATGGCATTGAGTGACAAGGGAGAACCGACCCTTTCCGGCAATAGAGACATCACCATGGCCACATTTTCCACATCCACAATGCGGGTTAAATCACGAATATCCTCTCTCACCAGACGATCCACCATATCCCGCTGCCACCGACGGTGGAAGGTGGACTTGGCCTTGGAACAGGGCTCGGGAAAACCGCTGTAGTTAAGGAGTTGTTCCAGAAAGGCTGATTCATAAACAAGGGTCGACAGCTTCCGTTCGATGAATTCCGTCGCCGAGCATCCATCATCCACGGCGATCGGTTTTCGACGGGAGACCTCGGCAAGGGAAAAGGGGAAAAGCCGAAATAGAAAATAACGACCGGCCAAAGAGTCACCTGATTTTCGAAACCAGTCCAGACGGGCGCTGCCCGTAATAATAAACCGACACTCCTTTTCAAATCTGTCAAAGTAGTCTTTAAGAATGTTTTTCCATTTGGGCATTTTGTGGATTTCATCAAAGCAGAGCCACAAGGGCCTTTCGCCCTCGAAATCATATAAATAGGTCTCGAAAAAATAGGGGTCTTTTCGATACCTATCCCTGATTTTTCTGAGATCCCAGTTATAATAACCCTCCGGCATTTGCGACCGGCTCAGAAAGGTTTTGGCCAAGGTGGTCTTTCCCACCTGTCTGGGTCCTGCGACAAAACGCATCTGACGCCCAAAATCGGAGCTGAAACATATTTCTTTAAGGTGCCTTTCAATCATGCGTCAAATTTATCCTATCAGATAAAAAAGTCAAGGCTTTTTCTTTCATCGAAGTAAAGTTGCCGAACCAAAGAAACATTATCCTGATTGCGGATCAGATCAAAGAGAATGGATAATTTAGATAGTATTTCAGAGCTTTGCCCGCCTCAATCTCATTTTCTGGGAGAAAATCACGAGGCAATAAACAGCCAACCCTAGGGAAAAGAAATAATATTTCAGCACCATATCAACCTGGAAAAAGGCAGCAACGGCCCCCGGATGAAACAGAATGAAGGCCGCCCCGACCAGAAAAGGAATTTCATACCACCGGTTGCGGGTCAGGCACCACCCCTGGGCAAAGCACTCAAATGCCGACATGCCCACCAGCGCCATACCGAAGATCATAAGCGCCTGGGGCCAACTGCTGATGCCATGGAGTATCAGATCCGGATTGAACACAAACATAAAGGCAATGCAACTGGTTCGGATGTCATACAAGAACCCCTGAATGCCGGTGGGGATGGGGTCGGATTCGGCAATGGCGGACGCCGCATAGGCCGCAAGGCCCACCGGGGGCGTGTCATCGGCCAATATCCCGAAATAGAAACAGAACAGATGCGCTGCCATCAAAGGAATAACATAATCGTATAGGCCTCCCACTTCAACGATGATCGGCGCGGTTAAAGACGCCATGACAATGTAGGTGGCGGTTGTGGGCAAGCCCATACCGATGATGAGGCTGGCAAAGGCCGTGATGAGCAGTAACAGGAAGATGTTCCCTCCGGAAAGATATTCAACAATCCCTGAAATCATCCCTCCGATCCCCATGTTCACCACACCCACGATGATTCCGGCACAGGCGCAGGCAAGGGCCACCGCCATCATATTTTTGGAACCTTGAACAAGCCCGCTCAAAATAATTCCGAAGCTACGCTTGATGGCTTGTTTGATGCTTTCTTGTTCTTGTACGGCCTTTTTAATCTCCTGGTAAAAAATGACCGGAAAAAGGAGCAGAATCGACTTGAAGGCCGCCATTTCAGGGGAGTGCCGCAGCCAGATCAGTTCATACAAGAGCATTCCCAGGGGAATCAAATAGTGGATGCCACCCTTGAGGGTACGAAAAAAACGGGGGATATCGGGCGGTGAAAGTCCCTTGATGCCCAGCTTGGACGCCTCCAGGTGCGTAATGCAAAACAGCCCGAAGTAGGAAGCGAATGCCGGAATGGCAGCGGCTTTCACAACCTCTATATAGGGGACATTCACATATTCGGCGATAATAAATGCGGCGGCGCCCATGATGGGCGGCATCAATTGGCCGTCCGTACTGGCCGCCACTTCAACCGCCGCCGCCTTTTTCGCGGGGTAACCGATTTTTTTCATCAACGGGATAGTAAAGGGTCCGGTGGTCACGATATTGGCGATACTGGAACCGGAAACAAGGCCCGTTGCCCCGCTGGCCATCACGGCGGCTTTTGCAGCCCCGCCCTTGTATCTGCCCAGAAGCGCGAGGGCCAGACGGGTAAAAAAGCGCCCGGCACCCGCTTTGTCCAAAAGAGCACCCATGAGAACGAAAAGGTATACGATAGAAGATGAAACGCCCAGAGGAATTCCATATATGCCTTCGGTCGAAAGTGAAATATTACTCAGATAACGGCTCAAGGAAACGCCCTTGAATGCCAGAAAGTCAGGCATATAGGGCCCTAGGAAAGCATACCCGGTAAACAACAGGGCAATGACGGGAAGCGCCGGGCCAATGATCCTCCGGGTCGCTTCGAGCAGCAAAATAACCAGGATGCTCCCGATAATCAGGTCGCGAACCGTTGGGATGCCGGCCCTCATGGCAATCCCCTCATAATCTAAGACGATATAAAGAGAGGCCAAGACGCCGGATGCGGCCAACCCATAATCCATGGGCGGAATACGATACTTGACGGAAAGGAAAGAACAAAATCTGATGGATTTTTTAAGGCACGGACTCACCAAAAAAAGAAGGGCCATGGCGAAAGCGAGGTGAATGGCCCTTTCCTTGGTGCTGTCGATGATGAGGAAACAGGGAAGCGATAGTTGAAAAAGCGCCCACAATACGGCGATGCCGGAAACCAGATAGGCTTCAAGGAGGGACAACTCCCGTATGAAACCACTTTCTGCTCTCAGCAATTCTTCAGCGGATTTGTCTTTTCCCATCGCCCTTCAGTTTACGTCTGATCATCAGATAGCCCCCGACGATGAAAAGCAACCCCACGACGAAAACCACGTTATTGTCTTCGCTCATACCGTATGCCACACTTGACACCCCGAGGATACAGATGATGACGGCAATTGTTTTTTCGAATTTTATTCCCATGAACTTGAATACAAAAAAAAGGCACCCTTTCCAACGAAAAAGTGCCTTTATAGATCTCTGAAGCGATTGCAGCGTTTCAGATTATGTTCCGGAAACACCGGCAACCTTTGGTTTGTTTGTGCGATTTCTTGGGTGGGGCTTACGTGCCCTCGATCCTTGCCGCGAATGTCGTTTTGCGGACGGTGAAGACGCCCTTTTTCCGGCATAAGAGCGCTTTTGAGTGGCAGGCCTTTTTTGACGAGGAGGAGGTGATAAAACCAGCAGGGCTTCATCCGGCTGCTCGCAAACAAGAGAGTTTCCCAGATATTCCTCAATGGCCGGGATGTAAAACGAATCATCTTCACAGGCAAAACTCACCGAAATCCCGGAGGCCCCGGCACGACCCGTGCGGCCGATACGATGCACGTAGTCTTCAGGGTCCTGAGGCAGGGTAAAATTAATGACGTGGCTGATGCCTTCCACATGCAGGCCACGCGCCGCCACATCTGTTGCCACCAGAACACGAACACGCCCGTTACGAAAATTCTCAAGGGTTTTTATCCGCTTGTTTTGGGGAACCTCCCCGGACAGGATCGCGCAATTGATCTGGTAGCGCTGCAACCGTTCCGCCAAGCGGCGCGTTTGATCCCGGCGATTGACAAACACCAGCACCCTCTCCAGCTTCTGCCCGACAATCAGGTTCATCAAAAGCGCGAATTTTTCGTCAGCCGTAACAATATAGACCAGTTGCCTGACTGATTCAGCCGCTATATGCTCCGGTTCAATCTCAACGTGAACCGGGTTTCGGGTCCACTGCTCGGCCAGACGTTCCACCTCGGGCTTCAGCGTGGCACTGAAAAACATGGTTTGACGCTCGTTTTTGTGGGGAGTGCTATGGACAATCTTTCTGATATCCGGAATAAACCCCATGTCGAGCATACGATCGGCTTCATCGATCACCAGGATTTCAACTTTATTGAGATGAAGGATTCCCTGCCTCTGAAAATCAAGCAAACGGCCCGGTGTTGCCACCATAATGTCAATGGGGTTTTTTATCAGCACCTGCTTTTGTTTATCATATTGCATACCGCCCAGTATGGACTGAATTCGAAAACGTGTATATTTTCCGATGCCGCGGGCGTCTTTTTCAATTTGCAGCACCAACTCCCGCGTGGGCGCCATAATCAAAACCCGAGGCGCTCCCATCAGCCGTTTCCCTTTAATCGGTTTCTTTAAAAGATGCGCATAGATATTAACTAAAAAAGCAGCACTCTTTCCGGTTCCTGTCTGTGCTTTCCCGGTGACATCTGACCCGGTTAAAGCCTTTGGAAGAATCTCCGCCTGAACCGGCGTACAGTATTTGAATCCCAGATCCGAGATGGCGTGCATAATGGGTGCCGGTAAACCGAGGTCATGAAAACGAAACTTTCCTTCCACTTCGGGAACCACAAACCGGGAAACCTGCCAGGAAGGGCGTGTTGTCTTTTTGCCGGAGGGTTTGGAACCGGTTTTCGGGGTATGGTCTTTCCCCCTGTCTGATGAAACATCATCACGGGATTTGGCGGAAACCGGGAAGACCGGTGCGGGTTTATCCGGCGTGGTTCCATGAACCGGTGGCGTAGAAATCGTTTTATTTGAAGACGTTTTTGGGGGAGGCGTTTTTTTAAGGAAGGTATGAACTGCTTGAACCAGGTTTTTTAACAATAATTTTTCCTTTCGCATGCCCTTTTAATAGCCAGGGCCTTTTAACAGCATGGGCATATGGACGGTTAATCCGTAGGGGCAGGCCCCTGTGCCTGCCCCCACTTGATTTACCTTTGGGGGATAATGTTCAGGATCTATTCGTTGACAGTGGGCGGTACGCTCTCTTTATGGTCGTCCGAATCCAGATCCATCATTTTTTCTTTCAGCAGGGCGCCCAGACTACTGGTGGCCTTTTCCTGATTGTTCACATAATTGGTATAGACTTTTTTCTCAGGACTTTCCTGAAGCTTTCGAATGGAAAGCCCGATCCTTTTATCTTTCTGGGAAACATTCACGACCTCGGCATCGAGTTCATCTTCGACCTGAAAATCTTTTAATTCCTTTGCACCCTGCTGGCCTTTGGGCAGTTGGGAAACATGGATCAACCCTTCAATACCTTCTTCCAATTCAACAAAAAGACCAAAATCGGTAATGTTGGTGACCTTTCCCGAAACCCGTGTGCCGGGTTTGTACTTCTCAGGAATTTCATTCCATGGATCGGGGGTCAGATGTTTAATTCCGAGAGAAAAATGCTCATTCTCTTTATCAATGCGAAGGATCACCGCTTTTACGTCGTCGCCCTTCTTGTAAAGCTCTGACGGATGTTTGATCTGCTTGGTCCAGGAAATATCAGAAATATGAACCAGACCGTCAATGCCCTTGTCAATGCCCACAAAAACCCCGAAATCCGTAATGTTCTTGATCTTTCCTTCAATAATTGCACCGATGGGATATTCCTCCGTAATGACATCCCAGGGGTTCGGCTCAAGCTGTTTAACGCTCAGGGAAATCCGCTTTTTGGCCACATCCATGCTTAACACCATGGTTTCAACCATATCACCGACGCGGAAGAGCTCTGAAGGGTGCATGACCTTACGAGTCCAGGACATCTCGGAAATATGAACAAGGCCTTCCACACCCTCTTCCAGCTCCACAAAAGCGCCATATTTTTTCAAGGTGGCAATACGCCCCGGAATCTGGGACCCTACAGGATATTTTTCTTCTATCCCGGTCCACGGATCTGCGGTCAGCTGTTTGATGCCCAGAGATACGCGTTCCTTTTCCCGATCAAAGCTCAAAACTTTTACCGTGATTTTATCGCCGATCTGGTAGAGTTCTGAAGGGTGCCCGGTCTTACTCCAGGCAATGTTGGTCACATGGACAAGGCCGTCGATACCGCCCAGATCGATAAACAGACCATAATCGGTAATATTGGTGACCGCCCCGTCAACCACGGCGCCTTCCTCCAAGTTCTCAAGCACCTTTTCACGCAGCGCCGCCCGCTCAACCTCCAGAACAGCCCGTCGCGACAATACAATGTTTCCCTGACGCCGTTCATATTTGATAATTTTGAAATCATGTTCAACACCCACCAGCGTATCCAGATCCTTCACCGGCCTCAGATCGGCCTGGGAACCGGGCAAAAAGGCCTGAAGACCCACATCCACTGAGAGGCCACCCTTCACTCTGGAAATGATCTTGCCTTTGATGGTTTCATTATCTTTGTAGGCTTTTTCAATATCATCCCATATTTTGACCCGCGCAGCCTTTTCCTTGGACAAAATGATGTTCCCGTCTTTGTCCTCTTTGCGCACCAGAAGGACTTCCACCGTGTCACCCACCTGTGCCGTGAGGTTACCCTCGAAATCCTTGAATTCGTTGATACGGATTTGTCCTTCCGATTTATATCCAATGTCCACCAGCACGAATTCATTGTCAATTTGAACAATTTCCCCGCTGACGATTTTACCTTCCTGAATACTCTTCATGCTTTCTTCGAACATTTCCATGAAAGAGCGATCGTCATCCATGCTCTCTCCGCTTTCGCTGGAATCGGCTGAAAATTCGTCAGTAAGACCATCCGGGTCTTCCCAAATGGCGGCATCTGTGTTTTCAGTTTGTGACAATCCACTTTCGGACATTTCGTCTGTTCCTTTACCCATCAACTTGCATCCCCCCGGTTTAATTAAAATTCTTGATTCTCATAATAATGATCAATCAAAAAAACAAGGGCACCCCGTGTCAACGCACCAAGATGCCCCTTGCCAACATTTCAGAAATCCAATTCTAAAGGTTTTCGACCCGCTGAAATTATCTCCCCACGGGCCTTCGGTTATCTTCTTCGACTTCAAAACACACTCAGCCACCTTCATCAAGATATTTGATTTCAGGCGGAAAGGATGGTGAAGAGGCAAAAAAGAAGCCTCTTCATCGTTAAATAACTTAAATGAGCCTCATTCCATAATCAAATAGTATCCGTTCAGTTTAAACATTTCAAATTAAATGTCAACAAAAAACCAATAAGCCCCATTAAAAAACACCCTCCCCTGCACCGGGCCTTTCAGAAAGCCGAATATCACTTAGGGCCTCGGCCCTTTTCTTCTTGCGTTAAAGGTCGGGATGGTTATTCTGGTGCTGATGCTTGGGAAGCCGGATACACCATTAACCCATAAAGTGTAAAGCAATAAATACAAAATGCCAAATAAACATCATACTTTTTTTGCCACCTGTCCGAAAGGTATCGAGGAACTCCTTTACCATGAGATCCTTTCGTTGGATAACCCCCATGTAAAGCAGACCCGTTCAGGCGTCTTTTTCAAAGGCGACCTTCAATCGGCATATAAAGTATGCCTCTGGTCCCGCCTCGCAAACCGGGTCCTTCTTCCCCTGGCCCGTTTTGAGGCCGGAACACCGGATGATCTTTATATCCGGATTTACGAGCAGATTCAATGGGACGACCACATGAGCCCCGGAGAGAAAATCGCCGTGGATTTTACGGCGAATCACACCAACACCTTCCATTCCCACTATGCGGCCCTTCGCGTTAAAGACGCCATCGCCGACCAGTTTCGCGCCAGAACCGGATATCGCCCATCCGTTGATACGGAAAACCCCGACATTCGCATCAATGTTCACATGAAAAAAGACCTGGCACAGGTTTCCCTGGATTTGAGCGGACTCAGTCTGCATAAGCGCTTCTACCGAATAGAAGGCGGCACAGCGCCCCTGAAGGAAAATCTGGCCGCCGCCATATTGCTCCGAGCACATTGGCCTCAACTGGCCCGGAAAGGCGCCCCTTTAGTGGATCCCCTGTGCGGATCGGGGACCCTATTGATTGAAGGCGCACTCATGGTCATGGACAGGGCGCCGGGGCTCTTGAGACCGCGTTTTGGCTTTACAAAATGGAAACAACACGACCGGGACCTATGGCAAATTTTGTTGAAGGAAGCAGAGGCACGGGCGGAAAAAGGCACTCGAAAAATCTCCCAGGGATTTTTTGGTTTTGACAGAGACCCTGAAATCATTGCTCTGGCGCGGAATAATGCGTCCCGCGCAGGTATTGAGGATTCCATTTCGTTTCAGGCGCGGGATATTAAAGCCCTTATGGCGCCTGAAACAACGGTTCCAGGCTTGCTGATTGCCAACCCTCCTTATGGGGTACGCATGGGCAAGAAGATGAATCTTGAAAACCTCTACAAAACACTGGGAGATCGACTGATAAAGCACTATGGAGGCTGGTCGGCCAGCGTATTTACTGCCCATCCCGATCTGGCTAAAAAAATGGGCATCCGTGCCAGAAAACAATATCATCTTTTTAATGGCCCCATTCCCTGCAGGCTCCTCAACTTTGACATTCGGGAAGAATGGGTTATGCACGAAAAAACACCCGGTCGGCCATTGCCGCCGGCCAGTGGAAAGGCTGATCAGGAACCCGGCGCGGAGATGTTTCGAAACCGCCTGAAAAAAAACCTGAAGATCCTTGGGAAATGGGCTCGAAAGGAGGGCATCACCTGCTACAGGCTCTATGATGCGGACATGCCTGAATATGCCGTCGCCATTGATGTTTATGAAGACCAATTACAGGTTCAGGAATACCGGGCGCCAGCCAGCGTTTCCCCTCTAAAAGCAAAAAAACGATTGACGCAGGTTCTGGCCGCCTTGCCCGGGATATTGAAGGTACCAAACGAAAAAATCATTTTTAAGGTAAGGGAAAGGAAAAAGAAAGACGCACAATATGAACGTTTTGATTCTCAAGGCCGTTTTTTTGAGGTCAAAGAAAACGGCCTCAGTTTTCTGGTGAACCTCACCGACTATCTGGACACCGGACTTTTTTTAGATCAAAGACTCCTGCGGGAACGGATGGGAAAGGCATCTGCGAAAAAGCGCATATTGAACCTTTTCTGCTACACCGCAACAGCAACGGTTTACGCGGCAAAAGGCGGTGCTACCGCCACCAAAAGTGTGGACATGAGCAAAACCTACCTCAAATGGGCCAGAAAAAACCTGGTCCTAAACCACTGTGATGGACCAGAACACCAATTGGTGCAGGCCGACTGTCTGGAATGGATTGCCGCCTGCAAAGACCGCTTTGACGTGATTTATCTGGATCCCCCGACTTTTTCCAACTCCAAACGGATGAAAACCTCCTTTGACATCCAACGGGACCACATAGCGCTGCTGACCCGGACCCTTCGTCTTCTATCCCCCGACGGGATCCTGATCTTTTCCTGCAACCGCCGGAAATTCAAACTGGACCCGAAGGCTTTGGAACAATGGGACGTAAAAGATATCACCCGGTCTACCATCCCAAGGGATTTCCACAGGAACCAGCACATCCATAAAGCCTTTGAGATCAGGAAAAGAATCTGACATTTGAGATGGCCTGAAGTCCTTACGGTACACAGGAAAAAAAGTGGCCAGCTGAAATGATGGAAGCGGTGGAACTGATTTTTTTCAGGATGCCGGACTTGTGGGTTAACAGTATCAGAGGGATATCTCCCAGTTTACGGGCCAGGTTTTGAGCAAACGGGGGGATTTTTTCAGCATCGGTTTTGGTTTCTATGAGAAGTACGGGTTTATCGCCGGAGGTGATGACAAAATTCACCTCACGTCTTGAAAGATCCCGGACAAAATGTAGGGCACAGGGACCAAGACCGTTTTCGCTCAAGGCATTGCACAGGCGTGTCAACCCGACGGCGGCCATGTTTTCAAACCGTGGGCCAGGGGCTTCACGAGGCACAATATCATTTTGGGCGACAGGATTTTATTTTCAAGGCTCCACGAAGAGATGTATCGATTAACATAGTCCATGTGCGCTAAAATATTATGTTGACCTGAAATATTCAATAGCAATTCTTCATGTCAACATGAAATATTCAATTTAGGAGATGTCCCCAACCCTGAAATTGTAAAGAGTAACAACCGGCAAAATTAGGATTGCCGCCATACCCATAATATGCTATAAGCGGCGGCGTATTTTCAACCGTGAGTTTATCGGGAAACGGGGGTTTTCAATACGCCCATCATCTACCTTTCTTGAAAAACCACATAAACGAGAAAACAGATGACTGATCATGAAACGCTCCTGCAAGATGCTCACGACGGCCTCAACGAAATCGTCAAACCCTATCAGGTCGAGGTCAATCGACAACAGCGTATGGCCAATTTTATCAAAAACTGCATGCGTTGCGCCGCCCGGAATGACTTTCTCCAACTCGACGAACTGCTGAAAACAAAATTAGCCCGCGATATCCTGGAAGAAACAGGCATTGAGGAAAGCGGACCTATTTTCGAAGGTCTGCGGGAATACGCCAATGAACAGGTGGATCGGTATCGGATGGAGTTCATTGAAGATCTCACGGAAAAGGCTCGGGAAGCCGATCTTGAAATAACCATTGATTTCCCTCGTTTCCAATCACTGAAGGGAATCGAGGGCGAAATCGATTTTTCCAATCGCACCACCACCATCAACAAGAAGCTACTCAAATCCATAGACCCTAGACGCATCGTAACGGCCCTGCTCCGCATTAAAAAGCTGCTCTACGGTCGCCCCTACGACCCCCGAACTTTCATTGACGGCCTCTATGGGATCTACAACAATATTCTCAAACAGGAAAAGCTGCCGCCCGGCGCCAAGGTGACAGCTCAGCGCCTTTATCTGGATTACGTGGTTTCTCTGCAGAGCAAACCCTTTTTTCAGGACATGGATAAAGGCAAATTCCGCGGGTACAGCGGCGACCAGTTCAACGTGGACCTGTGGCGCTATTTTCAGGCGGGCATCGAGGGCACATCCAGCGGCCATATTCTTAGAATGACGCCGGGAAGAATCAGCGCCCTGTGGCTCATTGACAGCGATGGAGAAAAACGCCGCATCACCAGCATATCATTCGAGGAGAAAGAAGACTGATGACCCCACAACAGATGGATCAATTGAAACCTTTCGAGGCCAGGGCCATTATCGAGGAATTGAGAAAGGGCAGCGTTCCCGTGGATTACGTGCCGTTCTTTACGGTGGGACGGGAGAACTGGCTCACCCTGATTGAAGACGATCTTGATAAATACATCGCCGAGGGAGGCGCAAAGGTCCGTTTTTTAAGCGGCGATTACGGGGACGGGAAAACCCATTTCATGTCCGTCATCCGCCATATGGCCCTCCAAAAAGGCTTTGCCGTATCCTTTGTGGTTTTGACCCGGGAAGTGCCCATCCATAAATTCGAGGCGGTTTACCAAGCCATCGTCAAACAGCTTCGCGGCCGATTCGAGGGGATCGGCATCCATAACCTGCTGGACGACTACATAAGTACTGCGGTGAAGGGTTTGGCGCTTGAAGACGGGTCTCCGTCTCCTGAAAAGCTGGCGGACATCTCCAACGAGATTCGCTCCCTTCCCGGCATGGACATCAATTTCGCCAACGGGGTGATCGCCCTGTTGAACAATCGCCTGAAACCCCTTGCGGAGGGAGAGTCGCAAGAAGAACGGGATAATGCCCGAGAGGTTCTCCATCTCTGGTTTGAAGGGGGAAAGATTGCCAAAAAGGACATTAAACCGTATCACATCTTCGAAGTCATCAACAAGGCCAACAGCAAAAACTTTCTGAATGCCCTGATCGTTTTCCTGCGGTTTACGGAATACCAGGGCCTGATCCTTCTCATGGATGAGCTGGAAACCGTGGTGAGCCAGGGTAAATCCATACGCAACGCAGCCTATGAAAACGTCAGGTTGCTCATCGACAACACGGAACAGGCCGGTTATCTTCACATATTTTTTTCCATCATTCCCGATATTCTGGAATCAGAAAAAGGCTTCAAGTCTTATGACGCCCTCTGGAGCCGGGTCAGGTCCATCGGCGAAAACAAGCGCCTCAACTATCGCGGGGTTCTCATCGACCTTCACAGGACCCCGCTGAAAACAAAGGAGCTGACGGCGCTCGGCAAAACCCTCCGAACCATTCATGGCATCTCTTATAGATGGGACGCGGAAGAACGCATCCCGGACAGTCTTCTTGAAGATATCTGCAAAAACCAGAAAAAAATGGGCGTGTTGAGTGAAGTCAGGCTTTTCGTGAAACAGGTTATCAGCATCCTGGACATGGGGGAACAGGGCAATGACGCCATCGAGGCGCTGGATCTCACAGCCCAGATGGTTCAAACCCAGGACGAGGTGGAAAAAGAAAAAATTCAACACCTTCAACCCAAATGGGATTCGTAAGTGGATCTATCGTCTGTTAAAAACACCATCCAACAGGAACGTAATTTCACCCTCAGGCGCGCCGTTGAACGTCTGAGGGAAGGGATATTCGATCCCTTTGCGGTTCAATTACTCACCGCCCGGGAAGACAAACTGGTTCGCGCCTTTGACCAGGGGCTTTCGTCCCCCGGAGACAATTTTTCCCCTCATCTCTGCGTATGCGGGGATTACGGCCAGGGGAAATCCCACTCGCTCGCCTACCTTCAAGAAAAAGCGCTGGAAGACGGATTTGCAACCAGCATGATTAACCTGGACCCCAGGGAGGTCCCATTTCACGATTTCAGGCAGGTGTACCGGGCGCTTTTAGCTCGAATTCGCTTTCCAGACCATGAGGGGACCTTTTTTTCAAGATGGAGATCCTGGTCGGAGGATTTCTCTGCAGGGCGGACACACAGGTCAGCCCCTACGGAACGGGCCAAAGATAACGGAAACCGCATCCTTGCAGCCCTTCCGGATGAAATGCCGCATTTTTTCAAAGCCATGCTGACGGCTGCGGCCAACAAAACCATCCCGCTTTCCCACAAAAAGAAGGCCCTTAAAAAACATCGGCAATACCGTCCACGGGAGTTTCCATTTCTTCTCAAACGGGCATTATCGGGCACAATTGTACCGGTATATCGTTTGAGAAATGTCTGCAAATACCGCAGTGTGGACTTCTACAAGAGCTCCCCCTTGAAATGCACGAACCCCCATGACTATCTCACACAGATATTCTGTATGGCGGATCTTTTCAAACAGATGGGATACAAAGGGTGGGTGGTTCTTTTTGACGAGGGTGAATCCATTGCTCAGACGCGGATTACCAGCAGATCCAAAAGCTATCAATACCTTCACAGGATTTTTTTAAACAGCCCAGCCGTTACGGGGCTTTATCCGATCTTCGCCTTCACCGACGATTTTTTCTTTCGGCTCAAAGAGGAAAACTACGACCGTATTCGGGTTACCAAGAAAGGTGAATCTTTCTATTTTGACATGAACTACGCTCACGCATGGAAAAGCCTAGACGTCCATCGACTTCACGATCTGTCCGGGCAGGAGTGGAATGAATTGACCCGAAAGCTACTTTTGCTTCACACGAGAGCATATAAATGGGCCCCCGAAAATGGACGTATTCAAGAGGAAATGGAAACGGTTCTGGCGCAGACCGTCAACCGGGAAACCCGCCTCAGGATGCAATCCCTGATCAACCAATTGGATATGGCCCACCAAGAACAGGTGCTGCGCCTGCCATAGATTTGGATTCTCCGCTCCTCAGACTTCCCAATACCTTTCGCGCCTTTTACGGGGCCTTTCCGTCGCTCTTTCCCTTTCAGGTGCGGGCCATTGAACCAATCCTTCAGGGAAAAGATCTGATCCTTCAGTCCGGAACCGGTTCCGGCAAAACCGAGGCGGTTCTGGCCCCCTGCCTTGAACGGGTCTTCCTGTCCGGAGGCATGGACCGCCTTGTTTATGTGGTTCCCACCCGCGCCCTGGCCTTTGACTTAAAGCGGCGGCTTTCCCCCATCATCACCCCGCGCCTGGGACTGGGACTGGGGGTCCGAACCGGCGACATCAAGCGAAAAGGCGGCCGAACCCCTCACATCATAATCACCACGCCCGAGTCCCTGGACGTGCTTTTGGGAAGCCGAAATACCGATCTCAGGAAATTTGTTTCACGGGTAAACATGGCCATCATCGATGAGGTCCATCCCCTGGTTCACCAGTACCGGGGGCGCCAGCTGGCCCTGGTGCTCAAACGGCTTGAACGCCGAACGGGCGAACCCCTTCAAAAAATCGCCCTGTCCGCCACCATTGCCGACATGGACGCAATCGCCCGGTTTTTTGATTTTTCGTCCTCCACGGTTCACATTTCCGAAGACGTGCGCAAAGAGATTGTACCCCACCTGGTTCATATCAAAAATGAAGATGAAGAACTCATCGCCCTTTTTGACGACCTCTACCGTTCATTCGGATACCGAAAAATCCTGCTCTTTGCCAACAGCCGCAGCGCCTGCGACCGATTGTTTGCCCTTCTTGGGCAGGATGGGTGTTTCAACGGCGCCTGCGGCCTTCACTATTCCAACCTCAAACCTAAAAGACGGCGGGCCGTTGAACGGAATTTTCGCCGAAACCCACATGCCCTATGCGTGGCCACCAGCACCCTTGAACTGGGAATTGACGTGGGCGACGTGGACGCGGTGGTGCTCTATGAACCCCCTGATTCGGTTTCCGCCTTCCTTCAGCGCGTTGGCCGCGCCAACCGACGGGTTGAAAAAACATTTTTCTGGGGCTTATGCCGGGGAGCAAAGGCGGGTGAGCAGTTGACCCGTTTCTTAGGCCTTCTCGCCTTGGCAAAACGAGGACAGGTGGAAAAGCCCCTACCGCGAAAATTGCTCAGCGTCCTGGGCCAGCAAACGGCCAGCTGCATTTATGAAAAGCAGCGCATTTCGCCCGGCGCCATGAAAGATTTGTTTCCGGAAGAAGACCGCGAGCTGGATGAAATTTTCAAAACCATGGAAAAAACGGGCTGGTTATCCAAAGGTCCCGTCAACGGCCTGTTCCAGGGCGGATGGCAGTACACCAATTGCCTTTTTGAATACGGCATCTGGAGCAATTTTCCGCCGGCCGAAGAAGACTATGCCCTGGAGTTGAGCAAAAAGACCATCGCCGATATTCCGAGAGCGATCGTGGACCAACTGGAGCCGGGGGACCGGGTCAATCTGGCGGGAAAAAGGCTTTGCATCGCTGAAATCATCCATGCCAAAGGCGCAGGGCGGGTCCTGGCCGTCCCATCGACCCGAACGGACAGCAAGGAAATATTCTGGCTCGGGCCGGGACAACAGATTTCATACGAAGTGGCCCAATCCGTTCGGGAGGTGATCAAAAGTTCCGAACATGAGGAAAAGGGGCTCTTTTCGCGAACCCGTGCCTTGCTTGAAAGGGAGCGGGGAAAAATGCGAAACGCCGTCATGCTCAAAAACGGCATTGAGGTCATTTTAAATCCGAACGGCTTTTACCGATACCTGACGTACATGGGCTCGGTGGGCAATCTCGTCCTGCGCTGGACCATCCGGAATCGCCTGCGTGCAGTCCAGGAGGAAGACGTGTTTGTGGCTTCCGACGCCGTGGGAGTGGATTGTTCACACTGGATTGATTTCAGCAAACTTCCCCTGCCCCTGGTGAAACAGGATCTTATCCAGTGGACGGAACAGAACTTCAAACTTCTCAGGGCCTCATTCCCCTTAAACCGGTTCTGCAGTATCCTGCCAAAAAAACTGCAGATGGCGGAAATGGCGGATTTTCTCTTTGATGAGCGCGTGATGACCCTCTTTTTGCATTATCGCAAAAATTCTTCCGAAATTCTTTCGGACAGCCTGGATTTTCTTGAGCAGGGGCGCAGCGGGGATAAACAAGATACCCCCGGCCCTATTGAAATTCCGGCAAAAGGCAAACCGCTTCTCGATCTGGAAAAAGAACGTTTGAAACTTACCCCGGAGATTTCCCTCGATTGCGCGGCCCACGCGAACCGTCCGTTCACCGGCAGCATTTTGGCGGGGTATTTCAGACATCTTCAGTGCGAACGCTTCCTGCGCCTTCATTTTGTTCCAGTTCATCATCAGCCGCCCTCCCCGCCCCCGCCTGATAAGGCGGCGACAGATGAACGTATTAAAAAAGGCCGTCAATTTGAAGAAATCGTCATGCGCCATTTACGGAACAATGGCGCAACCATGGTCCGCATACCCGAAAGGGACACCTATGGAAATTTCAGATCCTTGAAACTTCGGCATCAGGAAACGATTGCCAGCCTGAATAAATTGCTGCAAATGCCGGCAGGAGAAAGCACCGGCACCTTTTACCTTTCCCAGACCGTACTTTTTGAAAGCACCCTGTTCCAGGATGTGGACGGCATCGGCATCCCCGACCTTATTCGACTTTCCCGGGAAAAGAACACCTGGGTACTCACTGTGGGAGAAATCAAGAACAGCCATGGCCCCCGGTTTCACCACAAGTGGCAGACGGCCTTCTACGCCTTTCTGCTTAAAAAGATGATCGCGTCACAAAAGATAAACGGCTCCGTCGCCATCTCAAACCGAGGCTTTCTGCCCAAGATAAAACGGGGGCCCGCCCGGGAAAAGACGGGGAAAGTGGTGGAACACGAATTCGATCTGCATCCGTATCTGGCGGCCTTCCCGGCATTGATTCAAAATCTGGATGCCATCATCTCCAAAAATGCCAAAGGCGCAGAGTTCCAGCTCAAGCGCCATTGCACTGACTGCCAATGGTTCAATTTCTGCTATCAAGAAGCCCTGAACCGGGAAGAGATCCAGTTTTTTCCGAACCTGTCCCCCGGGCAACTGGAGCAACTGAGAGCGCTGGATCTCAAAAGCATGGACAGGGCCGAACAATGGCTGGAGGCTGCGCAAACTGAACCGGTATCCATACCTCCCCACACGCACCAACAACTGAAAGCCAAAATCAAGGCCCTCTCAAACCATCATATTTTGCTGAACAAAAAAATTACACAACTTTTCCCATCCAACATCTCAACACACATAATTCTCCTGGCAACCTCCGGGCCGCAGCCTTTCCATAACCCGGCCCTGGGGTTTAGGATTGCAGATGAAAAGGGCAAGTCGGCGGTTCACACCTGGGAGATGCAAACGGACGGCAACCACAAGGAATCAGTATGGCGTGATTTCGCGGATGCCTTTTTTGTCATCTGGAAGGAGGCCGTAAAAAACGGCAAAGGGCCGCATGTATTTTCTTTTGGCGCCGGCACCCCGTCCCTTCTTCTTGAATGGGCCGGAGAAATGGGAAAATCGGAAGAACATGAATTGATCGCGGACGTAGTTCAAAACCACTGGACTGATATTCGCCGGGGCTTCAGAGACCATTTCACGCTGCCCATCCCCGGGGAACTCACCCTGTACTCCCTGCATCATGTTCTGGGTTTGACGCCTGCTCTCAAAAAACCCCTCAGTTTGTTTCACAGGGACCACCATGATGTTGAACTGAAAGACGCCCTCTCGTTTTGCGACAACCTGAAACAATGGTTCACGAACCGCCTTACCAGCAACCTGCAACAGGAGGCGTGGAAAACAGGTCCTGAAAAAGAAGATACATCCCTGGCTTATATCCAATTCGTAAAAGAAGAACAGCGTTTACGGCGGGAAGATATTTTGTCGCTGCAGGAATATTCCCTGGAGGAACGTATGGATCGCTTCCGGGCCATGGGGCCACTTCGTTTTACGGGAAAAGAGTTGGATCTTGAAGGAAAGTTCCGATACAATTTTTCTCTAACCAACAACCATGGCACATCCAAATTCCGGGAAGGGGATTTTTTGAAACTGGCGCATCAAGGGGTGCATAACCTTCAAGATGGCTTTTCAGTTATCCTGAGCCGCTTCAAGCCAACCGCGCAAAACCTGTCCATCGGCTCTAGACAGGGGCACCTGGCCTTGAACCGACGCATTCATTATTCCCTGGAAGAGGATGCGGAAGATTGGACCACCCCCAAACTACTCCATGCGGTCAAAACCGTGTTGAGCCGGGATGAGCATCCATTTTCACGCATATTGCGGGACGACCACCCCCGCATGCAACATCAAAATTCCTCGTCCTGGATACGGGCGTGGCTCACGAAAAACAGTTCTATGATTGGACTCAATGCCGCACAGAGGCAAGCCATGGAACTCCCTTTCTCCTATCAACTGAGTCTCATTGACGGTCCTCCCGGAACCGGCAAGACCCATCTTCTGGGCTGGATACTAATCGCGCTTGTCCTTCACGCCCATGAATCGGGGAAACCCTTGCGCATCGCGCTAAGCGCCCTGACCCACCAGGCCATCGACAATGCCCTCGAAAAGGTCGCGCGATTGCTGAAACAGTTCAATCTCAAGGGCTTTCCTGCTCAATTGATCAAGTGGGGGAACCCCAATGAATCCGTGAAGGAAAACGATCATTTCAGCGTTGAAACGTCCAATGATCCCGAAGAAATTTTCAGCCGCCGACACCTGATTCTCGGCGCTACCGGATACGGACTCTACAGCCTTTTTGATAGCCGTAGCGGCCATTTTCCCCCATATTTCGACTGGGTAGCATTGGACGAAGCCTCCCAGATGTTGGTTCCCCAGGCAGCCCTGACGTCGGCTTATGGAAAGGGAAATTTTCTTCTTCTCGGGGACGTTAAACAGTTGTCCCCCATTGTTTTGGGTCATGATGATAGGGAAGATGCGGAGCCCCTTTCGCCAGGCCAAAAACCGTTGGAAGTTGGAAAATCAATCCTTGAGCATCTCCCTCGACATAACGACGCTGAAAACCGCGTCCGTCTGAATGTCACGTACCGAATGAACCGCGAGCTCTGCCGGTTTCCGAGCCTCACCTGGTACGACGGCGTCCTTCACCCCACCCCTGAAAACGCCGGATCGCGGCTCGCTCTGAAAGGGGAAATTTCCCATAACGAAATTGACCAACTGATCGATCCGGATCGACCCGTAGCCCTGGGCGTTATGGATCATCGTCGGCACCGTCAGGAATGCGAACCGGAGGCCGACATCATCTCCCGAATCGCCTGCCGAATGATCACCCATTTCGCCATTCAACCGGAGCAGATAGCCCTGATCTCCCCCCATCGGGCTCAGAACAACCTAATCTCCGCCCGCCTTTCCGGTCTGCTTGAGGGGACGAACCATGAACTTCCCCTGATTGATACGGTAGAGCGGGTTCAAGGCGCGGAAAGGGACGTGATTATTTTCGGATTCACCACATCGGATCGGGACCATGTGATGTCCGGGTTCCTGAACAATCCCAACCGCTTCAACGTGGTCGTAACCAGGGCGAGGAAAAAACTTATCGTGATTGGCAGTAAATCTTTTTTCTCCGCCATTCCCAACAGGGAAAAAGGCCTCGGGAACAATGCCTGCTTCAAGGAATTCTATGAACACTGCAAAGAAAGGGGAAGTCTCTTTTTTCTTTGATATTTTCCCTGTTTATTTGTCAAAACGATATATGGTATACTTTTGATTATGGGACCGATCGGCAACCCCCATGACAAGGACAAACCATGGGGTATTGGAGATGGCCTGAAGTCCTTACGGTACACAGGAAAAAAAGTGGCCGGCTGAATGGAGGATCAGGAAGTTCTTTCACCGGAGCGGGTGTCCGTCTCGATCCAATTCGAAAGCAACAGCCCCGGCACCCGTTCAAATTCACTGATATTATTTGTTACAAGTGTCAACCCGGATGCTCTGGCATGACCGGCAATCAGCATATCGTAGGGTCCTATGGGTTGACCGATAGTGTACAACGCGGCCCGTATCTGTCCAAAATGGTAAGCTGCTTTGCTGTCGAGGGGCAGCACTTCAAGCCGGGCGACCAGTGCCTCAATGTCTGCCAGATTCCGTTCCACCTGTTGTGAATGTTCTGCGCCAAACACCAATTCACCCAGGGTTACTGTAGAAATGCACATCTCGCCTTCATGCTTCTGAAAACGTCTTTTCATCTGCTGTGGACGGTTTTTCATCGTATAAATGACAATATTGGTATCCAGCAAATACTTCAGCATTACAAGGTCTCCCGGATCTGATCTTCCGGCTGCTTCCGCTTTGTCATGAAATCACTGGAAACACCTGGCGCATCAAACCAGTCATCCCAGGATTGACCCGCCGGCGCAATAATTCGCTTGCTGCCGATTGCCGTGATTTCAACATCCTTGACTGATTCCGGGAAGGCAACCTGCTTTGGAAGACGAACCGCCTGGCTTCGATTGTTTTTAAAAAGTCTGGTTTGGACAGAAGACATCACAATACCCCCAGAAAAGATTCATCTGTTTTGGTGATTTAAGTCGTCGGAATTCAGGAGACAGGATTCAGGATGCCTCTTTACCGACCATTTTGGATTATAGGCCCGGATCTGGGATATGTCAACAGGATATCCCATAGCTTTTCTTGAGTAAGGGAACTTCCAAAAAATAATATACGCATCCTGTTTGCCCTTTTACCCGTCTTCTACGTTGTGATAACAGGCACATAGCTCACTATGCACCTGCCATCACGCCTTGATGACGAACAAAAGCTCTGCACGATATGCGTATATTATTTTCTTCCAGTTCCCTAAGCTGAAATGATGGAAACGGTGGAAATGATTTTTTCAGGATGCCGGACTTGCGGGTTAACAATATCAGAGGGATATCTCTCAGCTTACGGGCCAGGTTTTGAGCAAACGGGGCACCGACGGTGATGATGAAATCCACCTCGCATCTTGAAAGATCCCGAACAAAATTAAGCCCCTCAGGTCCCAAAGAGATAGGGTCTCGGCCGCGAGATCTTAACATGCCCTTTCCCTGGACAAAATCTCCCGGTTCAATCTTTCAATGACAGGTTGCAGGTCACCGGTATCTGTAATATGGAGAATGTTTGATTCCTCAAATGGACTCAGATCCGCGCATGCCGTAGGACACCCCTGCACCGCAATAATCACATCCGCTTCCTCTTCCGGGCTCACCATCAAGACTTTTTTGGAAAGTTGATTCTGGATTTTCGAGGCCGGCAATCCCCGGTCGTACCCCGGGTTGCAGCCGCCGCAATATTTGACCCCGATTCGTAAGGGGGTAACGTCACGTGTGTACCCCAGCGTCACGATTCTTCCTCAATACCGCACAGTCTTTTGGCCGTTTTTTGCTTCTCCGACAGGTTCACCAGACGGGAAATCATGATCCGCTGGGCCTGGGGAGATCCCGCACCGTGCATGGATTCCGTCAGATACCCAACCGCGGCCGTACCCAGACAGAGATTCTCGATCAACCGAAGAATACGGAGCCGGTTTTCCGTTGAGACATTGGGATCGGCCTTAAAATATTTATCCACCCACTTGGCGGTTTTGGGAGACCGAAGGTCCTTTTCAGAAGGCATGGTCACCATGAGCCCTCCGGCAATGTCCTGGGCAAGTCTTGAAATTTCATAGGGGAAACGCGTCACATTGTGTTTGTGCACATTGGCCAGCAGCGAATTGAGGGCAAAAGTGCCGCTCGATTCCTTGTGTCCTTCCGATGCACAGGCAATGCAGCCACAGAAAAGGGTTTCGTTCAGGTGGTTCATTTCGATCACCTTGTCTTTTATGTGTGACGCCCTGCTGGCGCCGTTGTATTCGGCGGCTGTCTGTGCCGCACCGATGAGCACATCGCCGACCCCCACTTTGCAGGCATAACTCTGACGGTGATAGGTGGCAAAATACTCCACCAGCTGTCCGGAAAAGTCATATTCCTTGTACATAAACACCCGATCCCAGGGGACGAAAACATCGTCAAAAACCACCAACGCCTCATGCCCGCCGTAAATCAGGTTGCCCTGATCCATATTGCCCCCTTCCGATTTCCGTGTGTCGCAGGATTGTCGCCCCATGATGTAGACGATACCGTCCGTATCACTGGGCAAGGCAAAGGAGACGGCGTAGTCCAGATCCTCCTTTTTCATGGAGAGGGTGGGCATTACGATGATTTCGTGGGAATTTACGGCCCCGGTCTGGTGGGCTTTGGCGCCTCGCACGACGATGCCGTCCGCCCGTTCCTCGACCACATGCAGATAAAGATCCGGATCCGGTTGTGCATGGGGCGGCAAACTCCGGTCCCCTTTTGGATCAGTCATGGCCCCGTCGCAGGTGAGATCACCCTCCTGGACATATGCCAGATAATCCAGGAAACGCTGATAATAGGCGGTCTTGTACTCGGCATCGATGTTGAAGGTGACAATGGACAAGGCGTTAAGGCTGTCCATGCCCACACACCTCTGAAAGCAGCAACCCGTATGACGTCCCAGCAGTCTTCCCATCTTGCTTTTTCTGACCAGGTCTGCCGTGCTTTGATGAATATGGGTAAAGCGATTGATTTTGTTGCCCGAAATATGGGAGGTCGCCACCATAATGTCCTGGTATTCCGGCTTTTGGGCCAGTTCGTATGTTTTTGCGACAGCGTTCATGGAGGGACGTATGATGGGGTCATCCACCACGTTTTCCAGCCTTTTCCCAAACATATAGACTTCGAGATTGAGCTTTCGAAGACTTTCTTCGTATTGCTGCGGTGTCATCATGGGCATGTTTAATTCCTTATCATTTTGGATTCTTGCAAGTCGTTTTATTCTGCGGGATTTCAGCGTCATCCTCAAATTGTAATCCGCGAAATACTTTAAAGATATTCCTGTGGTTACAATTTTCGCCTTCCTTGAACACGAACAAATCTTCTCATTCGTGGATGGACACTCCCTAAACCATCTTCCGATCCAGGGTCCGGTACTGAATGGCTTCCCCCACATGGGCCGCCCGCAATTCTTTACGCCCTTCCAGGTCCGCAAAGGTGGATATCGATCTGGTCCAGCAAAGGCCCGGATATCTTGGCGCGATAACGCTGAATCTGAAGCGGCGAGCAGGTGCATTCTCTTTTGACATCGCCCAGGAATCCGCACGGGCAAGGATTCATGGCGGCCACCAGCATGAAATCCGCAGGGTAGCTCACCGTGGACGCGGCTCTGGAAATAATCACTTGTCCCTCTTCCATGGGCTGACGCAGAACCTCCAGGACATTCCTTCTGAACTCCGGCAATTCGTCCAGGAAAAGCACGCCGTGATGCGCCAAACTGACCTGTCCCGGTTTGGGGTGCTGACCGCCACCGATGAGCCCGGTATCGCTGATGGTATGGTGGGGCGCTTGAAAGGGCCTGACGGTGTTCAGCCCGCACCTTTGGGCATCAGGCCCATCACACTGTAAATCTTTGACGTTTCAAGAGATTCCTCAAACCGCAGGGGCGGCAAAATGGTGGGGATGCGCTTGGCCAGCATGGTCTTACCGGAGCCCGGAGGGCCGACCATAATAACATTGTGGCTTCCTGCAGCCGCAATTTCCAGCGCCCGCTTGGCGTGTTCCTGCCCCCTCACATCCACAAAATCCACCTGAAAAACCGCCGGTTCAAAGAAGTGGTTGATTTCAGTCCGGAGCGGACTTACGTTAACGGCACCTTTTAGGGCGCTGATAACCTGGGACAGGGTTTTTACAGGGAAAATGGGGATGCCGTCCACAACCGCCGCCTCAATCGCGTTTTCCGCCGGAAGGAAAATACCCTTCAAGCCCAGCTCCCTGGCGGCGATGGCCATGGACAGTGCGCCCCTGACCGGCCGGATCATGCCGTCAAGGGCCAGCTCGCCCAGGAAAATATGATCCGCATAATCGGCATTTTCGATTAAGCTTGACCGGATTCAATTAATTCCGTTCTCAAAGGCGATTTCAGTCCTGGAATGGCGTCATTGGGCAATTTCAAGCCCGGTTTTTAATATGTGAGATAAAAGTGTGCCCGGCGCCGCCTTCCTGATCTGTGATGGGGAAAATCCAATAACATCCATCGGACAAGGTATTCCCCAAACAGCCTTTCCCAGATAGCCCGCTCTGTCCCATAGACTCATTTTTTCAAACAGCGGTGATATGACAGCCAGATCCAAATCGCTGTCCTTTTCGGCATCCAAACGGGCCTGTGATCCGAATAGATAGACCCGATCAACAGGCACACCCATGTTTTTGAGGTTTTCGATGTATCGGGCAACTATGCTTCTGATATTAACTGTTGTTTGAACCACTTTAACATCCTCTTTGTGTCGGCCAGGATTTGTTTCGCTCTGTCTTGATTGAACTCTTTGGACAGGCGCCGAAGATCTTCAGGGTACCGGGTAGCAATACTGACACTATCGATCCTCTGGAAAAAATCCCTGAGATTCTCGGGTGGACTCATCTCCGCCCTTTGTGCCAGATTGATCAGATTGTGAATCTTTGGCGGTATGTCTTGAGGATACTTCTTTGCCAACAAAGCTTTAAGCATCTTCTCCATCGCAAGGTGACACATGAACACCACATAAATATACCTGCCGGCCTTGTACATGGCATCAGCTGTCCGGATATCGTAATTTGATGTGGCGACCCAGTTCTTTACGTTTTTGTCCATAAGTTGTCACAATGCAGAAGTCAGAGAAGTGCGTGTAGTATCAGGTGATCTTTCGCACAAAGTCAAGTCGTTTATCCTTGGGATTATCGTTTTTTTCTTATCGAGGACACTCGCGGGAAACCGGACCTGACGAGTCACATCCAGCCCCACAACCAAGAAACCGATGGAGGTCACAGGGAAGGAGGCCAGGACTGGAATGATGTTTTCCAGAATAAGCAACCAATCGAGTAAGAGTTTTGCTTATCTTCTGAGGGGAAATGTAATTGTCGTTTCACATAGCAGGATGTCCCCCACTTGAAGCCTGCCTACGTCATCTTCCGATCCAGGGTCCGGTACTGAATGGCTTCCCCCACATGGGCCGCCCGCAATTCTTTACTCCCTTCCAGGTCCGCAATGGTACGGGCAATTTTTAATATACGGGCGTGGGCCCTTGCGCTCAGACCGAACCGCTCCATGGCCCGTTCCAGCAGTACCCCCGATTCGGCGTCAATGGGGCAGTACTTCTTGAGATGACGGCTGTTCATGCCGGCGTTATGAAAGATCTTGGCCCTGGAAAACCGCTCCTCCTGAATTTCCCTGGCCCTCACCACCCTTTCCAGAATAAGAGGGGAGGACTCTCCTTCTGAAATCCCCGAAAGTTCCCGGTAAGGCACAGCCGGCACCTCAAGGTGGATATCGATCCGGTCCAGTAAAGGCCCGGATATCTTGGCGCGATAACGCTGAATCTGAAGCGGCGAGCAGGTGCATTCTCTTTTGACATCGCCCAGGAAACCGCACGGTTACGGATTCCCAATTTACAGAAAATGCTAACTGTCTAAATCCCCTCAACATTGCCGTTAATCCACCCTATTTTAAACCTTCAAAAACGCCTGTAAACGACCTCGGTCTGCCTGTTAAGGATTATCACACGACTGGAGATGTATGTAAAGTTTTAGGGATTAAACCGGATACTTTTAGGGAACGAATTTATAGAGGCCACTATCCAGAATATAAGAAAATCGGAGTCAAGCGAGTATACACACTGAAACAGATTAGGGAGCTCATCTGGATCACAAATGAATTGATCGGAAAGGGAATTCTGATAGCCAGGGAATAGGCATGATAAGGTTGGCAGTAAGCGGATTTTCACCTTGGATCAAATCGAGAGCTCGTTAAGATCACAGATAAGGTTGTTGGAAAAATAAACATCCACCAAAATAACAGCTTAAAAATACGGAATATCAACAGCCCACTTTTCAATGCCCTGCACTCGTTCGATGATTTCTTCAATTTTTCGCATAGCCTTTTTAGTGAGCTTAACGCCTTTTTCGTACGTTAGATTTGTAAATTTTACCACAGGATGAATGCCATTGTAAGTCATGGTTCTTGCCAAACCGATAACTTTTTCAACATTCTCTAATAACTGCCCTTTCCAATGGTTTTCCAATACCCCCCAAACCCTCTCTACTGGGTTGTATTTGCTATGGTAAGGCGGATAATAAATCAAACTGATGCCCACTTCGTGCTGGGTCGCAAAGTCAACAAGCCTTTTCATAAATTGGGTCCTGCGACTGCTATTTTCCGGGCCATTGTCGGAGTTGATCGCAATGGTATGAGGATTGAAACGAGCTTTGATCATCGGCCAAAGGTCTTCAAGGCAATCAACCATGAAATCAGCAGTTACATGGCTATCGGTAAAATACAGATAGCTTTCATCATGCGCCGGCAAGAAAATGCCGAATGGCTTTAATATCGTGTCCGGCTGATAATCATGATCTTCTGCTTTGACCTCTTGGCGGCTGTATCCGCCTCGGGAAAAAGAGCCAACCTTAACATTTGCCTTGGTATCAATTGAGATACGAATCACCCCTTCAGTCTCATCGGAAAGTCGGTTTGCTGTATGTACATATGAAAAAATTGCATCTGTTTCAGCTATTTTTTTTTCGGCTTGCATTTGGAAACCTTTTTCAGGCTGAAACCCAACTGGTTGAGTTTATTGCTTATGGTCCTCATTGTAGGTACTTGATCAAGGGAATATTGCTTGTCTTCGATTAACCGGCGTAATACCTCTTTGGCCGTAATCGGCGAATATAGTTGTGTCGTACGAAACGTAGGATCACACTGGCTTACCGGATCGACAATATCCTTGATGTCATCAAGTAGTTTCGGCAATTTCTGTTCGATACGGTGCCGACCTCGACCGGAATAGTGATCAACACAGTCAAAACCAGAGTCTAACTCCTTTGTTCCTTTTATTATGGTTTTTCGGTCCCATCCCAACTCCCTCTCAGCATGGCGTTGACCGCCTTTGCCCAAAAGGAGAACCACATTGGCCATAAATTTTCTACGTTCACTACCTTTTAGTTTTGATCGGGTTTCGTTTAGAAAAGCCTTTATCTCGGGGGTCAGCTTATTAATGTCCTTAACGTCGAGTACATTTCGATTATCAATCATGGGGCCTCCTATGGCTATTTGGTTCCATGTTGATCATACGAAATGTAAATTGCGTTGTCCAGTTAATTGAGATTATTTTGAAATTTCGCCATCCAGATGGTGGACATATTTATTTCTACTCCCCTAACTTTGGGTGATCTTTTGCACTCCGCAGTGCTACCAAATAATATTGACATCAAACAGCATAATGTATTAACTAATTCCTTACTTTATGAAAATATAAGAAAAATAATGAATTTGTTTATAGCCTCTAACTATTGAATTTATATAAATTTGCCACTTTTTTTAGAAACTCTGCTTTAAATGACTAGATTTGATCAAATCATGAAGCCTTATGGTTTTTTAGAGGAAAAGCTTTGTAGCGAAAACACGAGTTTGTGGGAAAGGCTCCAGAGAATCAAAACGGCTGCTGCAGAGTTTTGGAAAGAAAAAAAACTCAGGTGGTATACTGATCATGGAATCGAACATTCTCGCAGCATTCTAGATATGATAGAGCGAATGCTTCATCCTATGAACGTCATGCTCTCTGCCGAAGAGCTGTATATTTTAATCTCCGCTAGTTATCTCCATGACATCGGTATGCAAGACTTGAGGATCAGCGGAGCTGAGGGGGCTTTAAACGCAGAGCAAGAAAAAATTGTGCGCCGAACTCATCCCGAAAGATCGGTTGACCTGATTTTGGATAATGCGATTTACTTGGGAACAGACAACAGCCACAGAATACCCCTTGACATTCCCCCAGATTTCATCGGACCTGTGTCCTTAGTTGTTAGGGCACACGGTACAGATTTCTTTTTTGATAGCGTTATGAAATTGAACAGGAATCATTTCAGCCCTGGAGGAAAGGACTTTAAAGGCCCATTTCTGGCAGCGTTGCTCCTCATGGCTGATGAACTCGACCTGCACGAGAAGAGATCGGCTGAATGCCTAGAACCTTCAAATAGTTATTTGGAGAATTTTGCTCCCGAATCTCTTTTGCATATATACAAGCATCACTACATAAGAAAAGTCAGCCTGGAAGGAGGTATCACGAATCGGACCATTCGTCTTACGTTTGCGTTTCCCGATGAAAGCCCCACATACGAAAGTGAGATGGTTTCGTGGGTCGTAGCCAAGTTGCGCAAGCAGATTCAGCTGACCCAGGAGATTTTCTCAAAGTACGACCTGCGTTGGAACAGAACCATAAGTGTAAGATATGCTTCACCCGAGTTTAGCCCCAGGCTGCGAATTCCGGATAACGCAGTGCCTTATTTGCATCAAGAGATTTGTAGGATGCAACTAATCGACAGACGAAAACTCATTAATGAACTTACCGGTCACGTAAAGAACGGAATAGCAATTCGAAAATTGATCTTTGTCAAATGTATGGATCAAAGCGATGAAGCAACAATTATTGAATGGTTGTTTTACATCTGCCAATGCCATAAGGTTCACCATGATGGGATGGATTTTGAACCCATCGATTCATTTACCGTTAATGATTTAAAGGAGAGAATCGAAATATTTCTTCAAAAAGGTCTTCCCGGTATCTTTGTAGCATCAGGTATTCATAATATTTCTAATTCGGATGTTTCTTCATGGTTGTATGGAAAAGGCGTTGAAATGATGACATCCGTAAAAGATATTCCGATACTAGTTATATTTTTCACTCGGGATGATCAGTGTACCCAGGCAGAATCTTTGAGTGAGTACATACTTGACTATCTTACTGAGGACGATTTGCGACAACACTTTGAGGATGTGATGGGGTGCTCCAAAAGTCGATGTGAAGACCTAGTTAATTTACTAGATCCGGCTAAAATTCCGCCAGAGGCCTTATTGACTAGTGTAGACAGGCTTCGTAAGAACTGGACAAGAGCCATGCGCGAGTGAAAATCAGGTCATGATAGATTCCACAAGCTTGGAAGCGCACAAAATCTATGAGGAATATGAGAACGACCTTGAGCCAGGCTTCAGGAAGGCCGTTCAAGCATGTGCCATACCAATCAGATTGAGCGAAAACCTTGCGCTAGAAATACTAAATAGCCGCTATATCGGGTGCAATCGAAATCCACAAGGTATGTTAAAGACCTTGTGTAACCTGCCGTTCGTTCAGCAGTGGCCTGATGGCACGATTAAATATTTCACCTCGGCGCGTGCGTATTTCGAAGGCAAACTTCGCAAGCAAACTAATAAAGTTGTTTACTCGCAACTTAACCTCTTAATAGCCGATTTTCTCCGCAAGGAAAGAGATAGTATTCCCTGTAAAATACGGCCTATAAATCAGAAAACGCGTCAGTTAACACTTAGTGAGGCCTATCACCATATTCCAGTCGACTCCGTAAGAGGCTTAGAGCTTTTGAGCGAATTTGTTGCCCGTTCGACGATTAGCTGTGCCCTCTCTGACGTACTTGCCGCAAAGAATATTTTTCTTGAAAGAGAACATTATATAAATCAAAAAGAAACTATTGCGGCACTTTTTATTGATGCCAAATTATTCTATGAGAAGCAACAATATGTGGATTCTCAATCTATTTTGGAGAGGATATACCAAATATACAGCCACGCGAAAAGTATCGGGAAGACATTTTCAAAGAAGCAGCTTTTTATCGCTGCCGTCGCGATGCGCCTCTTGGGATGCATACTCCTGAAGGATAATCAATATGCAAGGACAATTAGGGTTTTACATGAAAGTGTAAATCTTAGCGATATGATTTCAGATATATCCCATTGCACTCTAACCCGCAATTTGTTTGGGAACGCCTGTGTTCAGGCAAGAAAGTATGGTAACGCTATAAATGTTCCGAAAAACCAACCTTACATTCGGAATTGTGTTACATATATGCCAGGCTTAATCAGAGGCGGGTACACTGACCGAATCCTTCATGTGAACCTTACCACGTCAGAGATCGACATCTGGGAGATGCCTCCCGACTACAAAGAAAAATACATAGGGGGCAGAGGATACGCCCTGGCATTGATATGGGAAAAAACCCGGGCGGACACCCTCTATGACAGCCCGGAAAACCTGTTGGTAATGGCCAGCGGACCCCTTTGCGGTGACCCACGGTTTCCGGGGAGTGGAAAATTCATTGTGGGCACCATCTCTCCCTTGACGGGCACTTTTATCGATTCCAACATCGGTGGGCATTTTGCCCCGTTACTGAAACGCTGCGGTTTTGACGCACTTGCGGTGTCCGGGTTGTCGCCGGATGGCGATAAGGTCCTTTTTATTGACGGGGACCTGGGAACAATCCGCATTGAGGGCGCCCCCTCCTTTGGTGGAAAGGTTGACGACGGGGGCCTTTCCTACGGAGAGTCGCTCCTCAAGAGCGTTGCCGGTGATGAACTGAATGAACACTCGGCAGTGGTTACCACGGGAAAAGGAGCAAAGAATGCTCGATTCGGCATTGTGAACAGCCTCTATTTTGATCGCAGGCGGAAACGGCTTCGTGCCAAACAGGCGGGACGCGGCGGTACCGGAACGGTGATGCGCAGGAAGGGCTTGAAGGCGGTTGTGGTCCAAACGCACCTGCCCGCCGTTCAGGCAAACCAACCCATGGATGCAAAAGGGGTAAAAGAGGTCGGGGCCGAACTCAAGAAGGTCTTGAGCCGTGGGGATCCCCAACAGCTTCAGCTGGGCAGTCGGGGGACCACTGCTCTGGTGGAGTTCATGAACAAGTTTCACATTCTCCCCGTCAGAAATTACCAGAGCGGCCAGGATGAAAAGGCCGAGAAGCTGTTTTCAGATGTTTTTCTGAAGGAATATTTCAGCCAAAAGGTTCCCGACGGTTGCTTTCAGGGGTGTAATCTTGCCTGCGCAAAGGGGGCCGAGGATGTCACCCTGACCCGTGGACCCCGGGCAGGAGACCAGGTGGGCATTGATGGTCCGGAATACGAAACCGTCGGCGCAGTGACGGCCATGGGCATATTCGACCCCCAGTTTGTGATGGAATACAACTGGTATTGCGATGAATACGGACTGGATACCATTTCCACCGGTGTGACCATAGCATTCCTCATGGAGTGCTGGCAGCGAGGATATCTGACAACAGCTGCTACCGGATATGATCTTGACTGGGGGAATATGGATTCCGCGGATCGACTGTTGCACGAAACGGCCGATGGAATGGGGTTGGGGGCCATATGCGCAAAAGGGATCATGCGCGCAAGGGATTGGGTTGCGGAACAGTACGCATCCCGGACGGGGGCACCCTTGGAAACGGTTTCGGATAAGTTGAAGGGATTCTCCATGGAGGTGAAGGGGCTTGAATTCAGCACGTATGTCACCAAAGAGTCATTGGCTCAGCAGGGCGGGTACGGGTTTGCGCTGAAAGGCCCGCAGGATGATGAGGCATCGTTGATTTTTATCGATCAGGTTCATAAGGAACTCCCCACATTGGAGATGAAGGCCGATGCACTGAAATGGTTTCCTTTGATTCGAACGTGGTTCAACGCCGTGGGTCTGTGCAAACTCCCATGGATCGATGTTCGGCATCCGGATGCGGCAGCCACCGTCAATCCGGCCCAAAATACGCCTACACTGGAATACTATGTGAAATATCTGAACGCCACCACCGGGTCTGATAAGACACTTCAGGATGTTCTGGACGATTCGGAGCGGCTCTATCTCATTCAGAAGCTGATTAACCTGCGTCAGGGAAAAGGGACAAGGATCAGCGACCAGATTCCCCTTCGCGCAATGGGTCCTGTCTTCGTCAATGAGTACGAAGAACGGTCAGAGTATTATGACGAATGGTTGAAGGAGCAGACCGGGGAAATATTTCTGCCTTCCAGTGTAGAAGAACGGCTGGAAATGCTGGTGCAATTGCGCAGAGATGCCTATAAGAATCTTTGCGACGTAGTCTACTGTGCAAAGGGGTATTCGGAAGACGGGATCCCTCTGCCTGAGACTTTGGAGGCCTTCGGACTTATGGATGATAAGGTTCTAGTATTGTTGGAGGGTTATGGATCTGGTCTGGAGGGACAGCAAGTTGCATAGAATAATATAGAGCTGTCAAAATCCAAAATTTCACTTTGCTGGTATCGAATATCTAACTGACATTCCGTGCAAGAATTTATGCAGGGCATTATCCTGAATTTGGAAAGATAGGGGTTAAGCGTGTTTTTACTGAGCCCCAGATTCGGGAGTTGATAGGCATTACGAATCGGTTGGTTGAGGAAGGTGTTTTCAAAGCCCGTAGATAAGCCATCAGTATCCACACAAAAAATTCTTTCCAACACTTGAAAACGATTTTTCAAGCCTTATAGTCTATATTATGTTTGATCTCGTAATAAATATCGACCTTGGAATTGAATGCTGGATGAACGTCTTAGGCGGAATTTCGTCCATGGTTTCTGCCTTGCTCGCCTTTTTGATTTACATCGAAAAAAATGCTTTCTGTTGGTTTAGCATGGGTTATAGTTAACCAACACTTAGATTGCTATGTCATCTGGTCCTGGAATCCTCCAAAGAAGAATCTTAGACACCCTCCGAAAATATGATTCTTTCGTAGCCCAAAGAAAAATCCTCTGGGAAATTGCCGAAGATACGAACAAAATCGAAGTCACTGGAGAACTATGCCCAGGCATCCCTACTGGTCTTATTGGCAAATCATTTGAAGAGAATTTCAGAAGAGCTGTTAATAGTCTAGGTGAAGAAGGCTCGATAGAAATCAAAAAAGCCAAATACACCAACCTGCATACGGCTCTCGATCATTTCTCATATGATACAAGCGAACTGGAAGTTTTTCGCCTTCGGCAAAAATTCCTCCCAACAATAACTGAATATGTCAAAAAGGAAAGGCCACGGCGTTTCGGGAGTAGTAAGATTGAAGAAAGACAAATTGGCAACATCCGGAAAACGGAAAAGTACAAAAAAGCAGTCAAAAAATGGTACCGAATTCAGAAAAGAATTATCTCGATATTAGAGAGTTCTGAAACTGAAATGTTTGACCAGTGGATTGAATGCCTCGTTCGCGGAAGGCACCTTTTCTTGGGCAAAAAAATCGCTTATTCAAAGTCATTCGTGCTTATTTGTAACACACTAAAAAAGCAAGAAAGCATGACAACATCTGAATCTAACGCATTGCATTCCTTAAATAAATTGATTTTGTTCACATTTAATAAGACTGATTGGGAAATGGGTCAATTGAAAAGTGTCCTGTACGGAATGGTCCAATTCCAACGACAAGATACTCTCAATGAAGAGGTGAAAGATCACCTTAAGAAAATGCATGAGGTTTTGGTTACTGCCTTGCCAGGTCACGAAGAACCGAAGAAAAGAACAACAATTGGGGCAATAAGCTGGAATCATGTCGGAAAAAAAAGGAAGTATAGTGAATACCTGAACAAACTATTGACCAAACAAATCCTTAAAAACCATGCGTTCATAAAAATCCCACTGACCCCTAAGGACTCATGAAAATCACCGAAAACCTAATCCGAAAAGGCATCCTTTCCGCTGGCACATCCGATAAAATTTCCCTTTTTTAGATTGAGCTGATCCCCTAAAAGCGAAGAATATTTTCCTCATGATGAACCCAAACCATGGAGGGAAACGCTATGTCCCCTGCCAAACGAAAATTTACCGCCCAAGAAAAAGCCGCAATCCTGAGAGAGCATCTGTTAGAAAGCGTGCCAGTATCTAAAAAGTGTTGCACAGTTTACGCATTTACCACAGTATTTACGGGACTCTTTTTAGAACTATTCTCTTTTGTTGGCAGAATATGTAATTCAGGAGCATTCCATCCGAGTTCATTTAGTAGTAATTCATGTGCAGCTTCAAAGAGTTTATTTTTTTCTTGTTCTTCTTCAGATATTATCTCGTGTTCTTCTCTCATGAAGTTTTCAATATCAAGGGTGAGGATTTCCAGTTTGTTCCAGAATTTCATATCGTGGTGTACCACTGCGCCGTAATTTGTTGTGCCATCCTCTTGTTTGACAAATGCATGATGAAAAAGCGGACTGGGACTCTCAAAGTGTTGTGCTTCTTCAAGCATGAATTGGGTGAAGAAAAGAAGCCCTTCGTTTCTTTGTGTTTCCTCATCCTGGTGTATAAGCAGGCGGAGTGTGAGTTCACCAATCCAGATGCCGGGGGCTCGGCCTGATACGCCGCGGCGCGGGTGCATGGCAAGCTGACCATGGCAGAATGAGGCGCGTTGGCGTACAAGATCGATACTTGCGCGTGTTCTGAGGGTAGTAATCATTTTTGTGCCAAGCTCTTTTATTTGGTTAGTATCCCACTTAAGAATCTCCGCATAGCGAGGGGCAATCTTATCCCAGAAGACATACCAGAGCGCGTCAATATTATTGCCTTGTGATACGACCTTTGCATTATTGATTGCGATGTTTTTCTTTGCTGTGATAGTGCCATATTTTGCATGATTTATAAAATTGTTAATGGTATCAAATCCCTGTTCTCGGATAGTTTCCTGATCAAGGATTCGACGTGTCGAAGGATCAGCAGGATCATCGAGCCTGTCAGGGATAATGATTTCATTACTGTGTTCCCCTGGTTTTGGGGCAAAACGAAGCGCCATATCACAATCAATGTAGTTCAGGAAGAGGAGCACGTCAGCCATTGTAAGGTTTCCAGGCTGCTCCATAACAAGCATTTCTGCTGCAGCGCTGATGATTTTTATTCTGATGTTTTGAATTCTTTTGGAAGTAACGCCTAGCTCATACATGATCTCGACATGAAGTTTTAATAGCCTATATAATTTCTGCACAAGAGCATAATGGCTTTTTGCCCAATGCTTAAAAGGAATATTTAGAAATATCATTATAACATCATCAATGAATTCACGAATCTCTAGATAATCGATGTCATCAAAATCGTATTCTTCATTCCAACCCTCGATAATCTCAGTCGTCTTTTCAATCAACAGATCTTCACCGGTTTTACCTTCTCTTTTCGGAAGCAGTGAAGGTTCAAAGGTATTTGGTGCATGCTTTTTAATCGTTGAAAAGGATACGAGGCGAGGCGCACTCTTTTCGTATGCACGCTTTTGATCTTCGACATCTTCATTGAATTGATGAAAGATTGCAGAAGTTTTTTCATCGAAAGATTCTCCATGGTATATGTATTTCAAATCCTTCATGCATGTTGTGCCTTGGTTGTCCCTAATAAAATCTTCAAGGGTAAACCTGTGATCAAGGCCTGATAATTCAAAGTGTTGAGCTTCTTCAATGACACTTTCGATAAAAAAGTCTTCGCAATCGCTCATGCGAATGATATGGCGGATGAATCCTTCTCCCATCCAAACCCCTTTTCCTCGTTCCGGGTGAGATAGCCCTCTTCTCGCATGAAGGATAGATTCACCATTGCACTGATTTGATCTCTCTCGAACGATATCAATAGCGGTATCGGTAAGAAGTGTATTAAGGAGTATATCATATTGACGGTCAACTGTTTCTTTACTCCAACCAAGACCGTTTACTGGATCTTGATAGCGTGGCCGAATCTTTTCGTCATAAATGCGTTTTATTCTTTCTCTGCTCTGTATGGTGTCTGCGAGAAGAGTATTTGTGAAATCCATGATGTCGTTGAACCCGATTTCGTCGATTTGCTCAGACGTCAGTCGTATAATTTCATCAGATCTATTGGGGACGTAGGCATTGCCGTCTTTAATACGTACCACCATTTCAGGCGTAATGTACCCGAGAAAGCGCATGAGTTCTATCATGGCGGTGTCTCTAACGGGGCGAACATATGGAAGCAGGTATACCGCAGCGTTGAGGACACATTCACGTAGGATATCAAAGAACGTCTCATCAAAAACGCTCTCGTTTCTTAATATGTTACCGATAATATCTTCAAGCTCCAAGCTACATGAGTTATAAAGTTTTAGTTTTTTCCCCGTGAGAGGCTTTTTTAGGGGGAATCCACAATATATTTTGAATGCTTCTTCCATCATGGCATCATATTCACGACTTGGTCTAATGACTTCGTTGAGTTCGTCAATGACGACTTGATAACTTGGTTTAGAAGTACGTATGAGACCTTTAATTGGAGGTGCGGTCTGTTGTACGAGTGGGATGACATCATTAGACCGCTGAACAATAAGTTCGTGTGAACGTGCTGTGCCTGAGCGTCGGGGCGTAGGGAGTGGGATGTCAAGGGTTACCTCCTCCGAACCGCGCAGGTCCGGAAGGTCATTATCTGGGTACTGGATACCTGCTTTTTTTAGCAATTCTTTGTAGTATGCATCTACGGAGTTTTTGTATTTGAGGAAGCTTTCTTGATCTGAGACGAAGGCACCGAATTTGTTGCGGAGTATTGTATCGAGCCGATTGAAATAGTCTTCGATAAACTCCCGTGCGTATTCCGGGAGGTTGTCTCGATTGGTGCCAGTGGTGTTGAGTGCAGGATTGAGTTCATCTGCAATAGTCTGTAGCGCCAGGCCTCGGTTTTTATCGATCACTAAGACCTCGGTGATTAGTTTTTTAATATCCGTTGTATTCATGAGTTTGCCATCCTGAAAGTAAGGTGGTGCCGTCGATATGATGCTGATGCAGGCTTTTTCATGGCCGATGCCGGAGAAAGTGTTTCTTGATTTCTTCAAGCAGGTGGATAAGATCCTCGCAGAGGAAGTGCCCCCCCCTTTCGCAGAATTCCCGAATTCCGGGGACCGAATTCCGGGGACAGTATATTTAACTCCGCTCTTTTCACGAATTCTGATATGGTGAGAGATATCTGCTCATCGCGGATTAACGTGAAAACGACCCCGGAGGGGTAAAGTCGTATAGCCGGTGGTTTTAACCACCGGAATAAGGATCAAAATTTTCGAGTCCTGAAAGGACGGCGTATTCTTCGACTTCGACGTCGTCCCTTCAGGACTCATTCATGAATTTATCCTACCGGTGGTTGAAACCACCGGCTATATGCCCACATCCCTTCGGGATATAAACAAAAAATGACAAATTCACGCTAATCCGAGATGACCCACAAAAATAAACGTGACCCCAATTACGCTATTACCGATTCATAACCACTACCCGCAACTCAGCGCCCAGATCAATGATTTCCAGTTCATTCCGATTCAACGCTTTCAGCCTTCGGTTACACCGAATGATCCCCCGACCAATGCTCTCTACATAACCAAAATCCTTGAGAACCTGCATGATGATAGGGTTACGGTAATAGGAGACCCCCATGATCATCCGTTCCACGGTAATGGTATTGGGGAGCGTTCCCGGGCTCCGCATTTCCAGGCGGTCGCTGAAAATCATGAGTCTGTTGGAAGCCCCCCAGATTGAATAATCCCGGTGTGCAATGGCATTGGCAATCAATTCACGGACAATGGGAGCCGGGTATTGTTCAAGGTCTTTTCGTTTAACGCCGTTTTCAAAGGTCACATCTGTTCTGGAATTACGTTCCACAAAGCGCAGGAGCCCCTCCATGACCTCGGTCACGGCACCGGAGAACTCCTTTATCTCCACAATATGGGTCGATTCATCTGTTCCCTTGAAACAGGCCGCCTGACAAATGCTCTGGGAAAGAAACTTTTTCGGATTGTTTCCAAAGAGAATCAGCCCTGCGATATTGGGCACATAATCACCATTGACACGCGCCACCAGATTGAGGTTATTCAATACTTGCGGATACGCTTCTTCGGGAAATTCATCAATCTGGCGAATTTCGCTCAAATACCGGTTTAAATACCCCCGGTTGAGATCATTGACGCAGGCCCCGTGGACGGGTTTTGTCTCGTAGTGAATCATTTTACCATTTTGAAAGAGACGGGCCAGTTCCTCATTGGTGGGTTCAACAGAACTGGAACCCGCCCGAATATAAAATTTCCCCGTTGTTTTCACTTTATAAGGCTTGTTGGTACCTTTGGGAATCTCCGCCACCAGAATTTCCTTGCCGTCAACATCCATGAACTCCGTTCGAGGCAGCACCGAAGGCGTAACATTGTTGCGGCATATCTGCACAATCCGTTCTTCAACTTTTCGATTGGTTGTGCCGATAATCGACCCATCGTCGCCCACGCCCACCAGGAGCTTTCCTCCCATAAAATTGGAAAAAGCCGCCACCTCTTTTGCGATACCGTCGTTGCGGGCGTCTTCCGTCTTGAACTCGAGGACCGAGCTTTCACCCATTCGAATAATGTCTTTCATGCCGTTGCCTCCGGATATCCATACTTCCGATTTCTCCGATACCCCAACAAACTATCGTCACATCTTATGTCACCATCTTCCGGTCCAGGGTCCGGTACTGAATGGCTTCCCCCACATGGGCCGCTCGCAATGCTTCGCTCCCTTCCAGATCCGCAATGGTCCGGGCAATCTTTAATATGCGGGCGTGGGCCCGAGCGCTCAGGCCGAATCGATCCATGGCCCGCTCCAGCAAAAGGCTCGATTCCGAATCAACCGAGCAGAATTTCTTGATATGTCGGCTGTTCATGCCGGCGTTATGAAAGATCTTGGTCCTGGAAAACCGTTCTTCCTGAATTGCTCTGGCCCTCACCACCCGTTCCAGGATATGACACGAAGACTCCCCCACTGAAATTCCTGAAAGTTCCCTGTAAGGTACGGCGGGTACCTCAAGGTGAATGTCGATCCGGTCCAGAAGGGGACCTGAAATTTTGGTACGGTAGCGTTGAATCTGAAGTGGCGAGCAAGTGCATTCCCTTTTGCTATCGCCCAAAAAACCGCAGGGGCAAGGATTCATGGCGGCCACCAGCATGAAATCCGCGGGGTAGCCCACCGTGGACGCGGCTCTGGAAATAATCACTTGTCCCTCTTCCATGGGTTGACGCAGAACCTCCAGGACATTCCTTCTAA
>Ga0233431_1001182_pt1 | contig 47134 bp, 47 predicted proteins | sample SI_118_April2016_FD_179867 | JGI IMG/M metagenome (GOLD analysis project Ga0233431, IMG submission 179867) | Seawater microbial communities from Saanich Inlet, British Columbia, Canada - SI_118_April2016_200_MG | ecosystem: Environmental > Aquatic > Marine > Inlet | place: Canada: British... | reverse complement strand
AAAATCGCGACCTGGTCAGGAACCTGGACTATAGAATTCTAACCCAAACCGGCCAGGCTAATCTATTAAGAGATCAAACCCGACCAGATGCGTCTCAAGCACTACCAATATCTGAAAAATACAGAATTTTTAATACTTTTGAAATTTAAACTTAGTAAACAAGCTTATTGCCTAGGTGGCTTTGCTTCATTTACAACAATGTTTCTGCCTTTGAATTCTTTTTCATTCAACTGAGCAATAGCCTCGTCAGCTGCTGCTTCGTCTGTGAAAGTTACGAATCCAAAACCTTTTGAGCGTCCAGAAAACTTATCACTAATGATGATAGCTTCCTCAACATCTCCGTACTGAGCGAATAGCTCTTGCAACTCTTCTTGAGTTGTTTCCCAAGCTAGGCTTCCTACGAATAGTTTCTTTGCCATGTTGTTTCAGAAATTAAGAATATAGGGGCAACCTAACAGAAGTTGACAAAAATGGGAAGAGAAAATTTGAAAAATCCTTTTGAAAATTTAATCCCAATTAATCGGAGCCATAGACCAAATTAGTAACAATAGATGCACATTCTATCCTTGCAATCTGTTGATTTGGCCTAACATACCTAGAACCATCCTCTAGATAGCCAGAAAGAAGACTTTTATTTGCAGCCAAATACATATAAGGAACATACCAGTGTCCCTCAGGGACATCGACAAAATAATCACTAATAGTAATCATATTGTCCTCCCATTCAGGACGCAAAGTCTCATGAACATACAAATAAACATTTACCATTATTTTGAAAAATTCCGACCTAGAAACATAATCCGAAGGCGCAAAAACAGTCTCGCTTCTACCTTCAATAATCCCAATTTCTTTCAAGTAAGCAACCGAAGGACCAAACCAAGAATCAGCAGGAACATCTTCAAAAGGAGACTCCTCAACCTCTGAATCTTCTTCATATCCAAGATATCTTGCTGCCAAAACAGCAACCTCAGCTCTATCCATCAAATCATACATATTAAAATATGTCTGACCGTCAGAGACCTCCCCTCTAATCAACCTCAAGTCCAACATCTTTTCAGCAACATCATACTCCCAATCACCAAGGGTAAGATCATTCAAATCAACAAAATCCGTAATTTGAATAGGGACAGAAACCTCCCCTTCTTCAGAAGATTCAGAATGTTTAACAACCCCACTCGGCCTCAAAACAACCCCAGCTCCAGAGCTAGAAGAACTAGAGCTCGAAGATTGCCCAAACAACCCAAATACAGAAAAACTATTCGTCGTACAAGTAACAGTATTAGAAGCGGCATCCACGGTACATGAATCCAAAGCATACCAAATACTTGAATCATTTCTATAAATCCAAAGGGAAGTCTCGTCCAAATCCGAAATATCACCATCATCATAAGCAAAACTAACAGTAACATCTGAATCAAAAGAACTTAGCGTGTTTTCAGGATCCTCCAATGCTTTCACATCAAAAACCTTATCCCCAACAGAAGATCTGGCAGTTGGGACAGAAAGCGAATTCAAAGCCGTAGTCTTATCCAAACTTTTGATCTGAAAATCAGTAGGATCATCTGAAAAAGAAGTTGGAATAGTCAAACCAATAGTCATATTACCATCAGTATGGGCAACAGCCCCTCCAGCTTCGGGAGTGGCAGAAGCTTCCGTAATATCAGAAACAGACGTATCCCCAGCACATCCAGAAGTATAAAAAGTTCCTCCTTCACTCTCACCAGAATTTTCAGCAGCATCCCTAGAAACAACAACATAATAATATTTACTACAAGCAACCAAATTACTCAAAGTAACAGAGTGACTCGTAACCATAGAACTCGAATTATAAACAGGAGTAGCCGTAGATTTGATTGAATTGGCATCATATCTAACCCTAGACGAAGACGCTTCATCGGTAGACCAAGTAATAGTAGCACCAGTAGAAGTAGAAGAAACGGCCACTCCAGACACTACAGGCGCAGTATTATCAGCAGCAAAAGATTCAGACTCAAACGAACCAATATCATAATCACCACTTCTAGCAGTACCCCTCATGTCAGTAGTCGGGACACTAACATCTCCATTGCTTCCTTCCCCACCATTATCTAGAGCTATACTACTGGCCAACAAAGATAGAGAATGAGCTTTGTTCGAACTACTGTTTACACCAAGAGAAGGATTCAAATTCAATAACCCAGTAGTCTCAACCCCATACAAAACAAAAGTTCCATCACGATTCTCATCAGTCCAATCCCCAGACCCTTCCCAAGTATAATATTGAGACTTACCAACTATGTTGTTGCCGTTATCTACAACAGTTCCGTAACCACTTTGTCTAAAACCAAAATCAACAGGATAACTACTGCCTCTTTTAATATTATTAGCAATAATCGTATTTTTTATAGTAAGAACACCATCTTGATCATCCATACCAACACCACCGACTCCAGTCGCAGTATTGTATGCAATAGTTGAGTTAGTAATAGTTCCACTTCCCTGCCTAAAATGAACGCCTCCTCCCTCGGTATAAGCTATCGCAATAGTTTGGTGATTATAAGCAATTGTTGAATTAGTAATAGTCAAATAACCACTCGCATCAACATAATAACTATTAACAATTCCACCTCCCATGTAATAAGCAACATTGTTATAAATCCCACTTCCATTAACGGTCAAAGTATGTCTGTTCGCTATCCCGCCACCAGAATCACCCGTCGTCCTATTATTGTAAATATCACAATTTGTAATAGTCAAAACCCCATCATTTCTGACCCCTCCACCATCATTCCCGTAACCAGTCACTTTTCCATAACGAATACTCAGATCCTGAATTGTAACAGTATAACCAGACGCAATCGTGAAAACCCTACGGTTAGCCCTGTTGTCAGAACTTGCAGCTTGAATAAAAGTGACATCAGCCCCCTGCCCACGAATAGTTAAATTTTTATCAATCGTATACCCAGAAACAATAAGATCACCTATTTCCACAGCATCCGTCCAATCAAACGTCCCGGTCAAATCCAAAGTCCCATCAGCAAGCACAGCAGCATAACCTTGATGAAAGGTTTTGTATGGACTTCCAGACGTCCCATCTCCAGTACTATCGTCACCAGTAGAACTATTAACATAAATCAAAGCGCTCTGATCAATAAACGTCGCCGTCACAGAAAGATCCTCAGTAATACCAGTGTCAATCCGAGCAGCAGTAGCAACGGCATCACTCCACTGAGAGAAAATATATCCTGTATCCGGAACAGCCGTAACCTCACTACCATTAGAACCATAATTAACAGACTGAGAAGTAGATCCAGTTATAGACCCATTATCACCAGCAGTATAAGTTAGATCATAGGAATTGATTGTAAAATTAGCAGTCACAGAGACATCTGCAGCTACACTCGTATCAGTCCTCGGATTGTCAGTAGACGCATCACTCCAATTAGTAAATGTATAACCAGTATTAGGGACAGCAGTCACGGCAGCACCATCATTTCCCAAAGTCACAGTTTGAGGAGTATCCCCAGATATAGTACCACCAGAACCCGCAGTATAAGCCAAAGTATATTCCTCGACAGCATAAGTTCCATCAGTTTCATAAGCCCCAATATCAGTCGAGCTAACACGAGAAACTCCTCTTTGATCAGTAGAAGGGATGCTAATCGTACCATTAGAACCAGCCTGCCCATTATTAACAGCTATACTACTGTTGTCAGTAATCCCAAGAGATTGCGTTTCATTTGCCGTATTGCCATTCGTTTGAAAAGCAGTATCCAAATACAAAGACCCAGTAGTAGTTCCAGTCCCATCCTGCAAAACATAAGTTCCATCTGCAGCCTGCCCATAAGCAGCATCAAGCCACGTAGTAGCTTGTGCAACCCAATTTTGATTATAGTAACCAGTCCGCCCGATTATATTCCCTCCATTGTCCTGGAAAGTTCCATTACCAGAGCTACTATCTCTATGCCCCATATCTCCGTCATAAGTACCAAGATTATTTTTTGCAATGATGCTGTTTTTAAGTTGAATTGTCCCAGCTCCATACCCAGTTCCAATACCCATCGTACTTCCCCCCTCTACCACCTCGTTGTAAGCTATTGTAGAATTCGTAACAGTCCCTTGTCCTCTTCTATAATAAACACCACCACCTGAAAGATACGCAACAGTCTGAGTAACCTGGTTATAAGCAATAGTAGAATTAATAATATCCAAGGTATCAGAATCTCCCGGAGTTCCCCCAGAACCAGAATAATAAGATCTATTCAATCCACCTCCCATATAATGGGCAACATTGTGATGAACTATACTATTTTGAATTGTAAGTTGCCCCCTTACGTCAACCCCTCCACCAGAATCAGCTGTGGCACGATTATAACTAATATCAACTCCATCAATTGTAGAAGTCCCATAAATCAAAAGTCCACCTCCCCCATAAGATGACGATGTACTCCTACCATACCTAATAGTCAGATCATGCCACTGAACATAAGTCCCATTATCAGTAGTAAAAAGCCTTCTATCTGCAGTGTTTTCAGCACTTGCCGCCTGGAAAATTGTACCAGTCGCTCCAGCGCCTTGGATAATCAAATCGTGGCTAATAGTATAACCAGAAATAGAAACATCTCCAGTTTCATCCGAATCCGTCCAGTCAAAAGTACCAGTAGCGTTTATCGTATCACCTCCGTTGGACTCTGTATAAGCCTTATGAAAAGTTTTGTATGGACTACCAGAAGAACCATCTCCAGTACTATCATTCCCCGTCGAACTATTAATATAAATCGTAACGGGAGCATAAGTTGCTTGAGTTTTTGGATTATCAGTAGCAGTATCAGTCAAATAAGCTTCAAACCCGGAAGCATGCCCATTATATTCAAAAATCTGAACTATGTAGTTCGTACCAGAAGATAAACCAGTAACGGTGACGCTTGCCGCAGATCCGCTATAAACAGCATACCATCCCGTCGAGCTAATCTGAGTACCAGATCCAAAAACAGAACTAGCAGTATAAGTAGTTGTATTAACAGGGCTTGCAGTACCGGTTGAAGCCGCCTTCATAAAAGCAATACGATAAAGCCCATCCCCTTCAGTCCAACTCAAATCAACTCTGCTATTCTGAACATTAGAATAAACAATAGAAGCAGACTGAGTAGTTGGAACCTCAGTCGCATAAGTATTATTATACTCATACGATCCAATGTCCGTAGAAGTAACACGAGAAACATTTCTCTGATCCACGGAAGGAACACTTATAGAACCATTCGTACCAGTCTGGCCCTTATCCACAGCAACACTAGACCCACTAGTAATACCAAGGGTTTTTGTGCCATAAGTAGTATTACCATTTGTCTGTAACATGTTGTCCATATTGAGTGTTCCACTATTCAAGCCAGTACCATCCTGCAAAACATAAGTACCATCAATAGCAATATTATAAGAAGTTGCATCCACCCAAGATGTTGCAGCAGGCGAATAACCACTGCTCGCATAACCAAGCCGCCCAATTATATTCCCACCATTATCAACAAAAGTCCCATATCCACTTCCAGTAGATCGATGGCCTATATCACCATCATAACTACCAACAAAAGTATTACTCGCAATTATATTATTTTTCAAATTTATGGTGTTTGCTCCATACCCAGATCCAATACCATGAGTATAACCACCGCTAGTTACTGAATTATAAGCAATTGTAGAATTTGTAACAGACCCATACCCCCTCCTGAAATAAACTCCTCCACCCTCATAATATGCATAAGTTCGCGTAACAGTATTGTAAGCAATCGTACAATTAATTATATCTAAAGTTTCAGATGAAGTAGGAGTTCCTCCACTAGGACCATAATAACTCCTATTCAACCCACCCCCCATATAAGCTGCAACATTATGATGAATCGCACTATTTTCAATCGTCAACTTACCCCTGACATCAGCCCCACCACCAGAGTCAGAAGTTGTACGATTATAGCTAATATCAGACCCGTCAATCGTTACAGTTCCATATATCAATAGACCTCCTCCTCCATATGAAGAAGATGTCGTTTTACCATATCGGATAGTCACATCATTGATCGCGACAGTATATCCACTATTAACAGTAAACACCCTTCTATTTGCAGTATTGTCAGCACTCGCAGCCTGAAATATGGTAGTCGAAGGCCCACCTCCTTGGATAGTCAGATTTTTAGCAAAAGTATAACCAGAAGTAGTGGCGTCTCCAGTCTCATCCGCATCAGTCCAATCAAAAGTCCCAGTAGCATCAATAGTGTCCCCAGCAGAAGCCTCAGTATATGCCTTATGAAAAGTCGCATAAGGAGTTCCCGAAGTCCCATCACCAGTAGTGTCATTCCCTGTAGAACTATTAGTATAAATAGTCGCCGCACTCGCCAAACCAGTAAACGCAAAGAACATTCCAACAAACAAAACTGATCTAAATAAGCATTTTTGTAACATGAAACTGGCCAAGGAATAAGGTTAAAAAAATTATATAACAAATCTCTCGAAGAACCAAACTAATTGGAAACCTGCGACTTACCAGAAATCAATTAATATTCAGAACCTCGTCAATCTTTTCAAGCATTCTTTTTCTCCACTCCATAACAATTGCCAAAGTTGGATGCAGCCCACTATGCCCCTCTAGCCTATCAGGATCAGTTGTTAAAATATCACCCAAAGCCATGTCAACAACAGCTCGATACTGATTAGGCAAAGCGGTCGGCCCAGCCATTTGAGGAAAACTACCTGCTAATCTAGAAAAAACATCATTTGCATGATTCAAAGCATGACCAGGCAAAAATCTAATTCCAGACATGTCTTCAGGAGCAACTTCTGCCTCAGCCTGCCCCTCTATTCCCCGCCTTAATTCCAAAACAATGTCACTAGAAGCATTTATCAGCTCCCCCAAAGCCCCTTCATTTTTATCTAATGTACCCATATTATAATTGATTTAAATTGGCGAAAAAAATACCACAACAATTCACTCCAAGTCAACCTTGGCAAGATCTCGAATTGACTTTTAAGACCTCTTAATCTAGAATCAAACCATGAAATTGCAAAACCTAAATCAAGTAACTCCCCCGCACCGAGCTTAAACTCGGGCAGTGTTTGCAATAAGAATATCTAAATAAACCACCCCGAGTAAAACTCGGGTATTTTTTATGCTTAAATTCCTGAAAAAAATCATACGACCCACCCATTTCTGCCCCACGGGGGTACAAAAAAAGTTTTCTAAGAAAAATGATTTTTTAACCTTAAAAGAAATGGAACAAACAATAGGAATTATCGGCTACGGCAGCTTAGGCCAGTCCATAGCCAAAAGAGCCACCGAGCTCGGATACAAAGTAATAACTTCAAACGGCGACAACAACCAAGAAGTTGCCAACAATTCAGACATACTCGCTATCTGCGTCAAACCATACAAGATATCAGAAGTCGCAGAAGAAATCCGCACATTAATCAACGGAACAAGTATCGTCTCATTCATGGCAGCAGTGCCAATTGAACGCCTCCGAGAAGCAATAAGTCCAAAAACTCAAAGAGCAATGACAAATCTCGGACTAGACAGCTTTAGCTGCACAGATGGAGATGAGCGCATCACTAGATTTTGTGAGACTCTATCTAGAAATGGTGTAGAGAAAACCGATATTGAATCTCAAGTCGACCTCTTTACAATCGCAATTGGATGTCTGCCTGGAATAGCTGCATGGCAATTCGAGCAAAACACCGAGAATGCAGATGCATGGCTAATCAAATGGACAGCTTTTCTTCAAGAAAAAACCGGAATTGCCGGTGAAGTATTCGACAAAATCATAAGAGAAGTGAAAGAAGCAAATGAATACGAAGAAACTGTCAGGAGAGTAAAAACTCCTCACGGAGTAACAGAAATAATGCTAGACAAATTGGAGGCAAATACAAACATCGATCTAGAAGAACTCCTCCAAGCAGCAACCACAAGAACAGAAGAGATCGCAAAAAGAGTTTAAGACATCGAAAAAGCCAGGTCCTCGAATGAGGGCCTGGCTTCAAACTGGGTCAACTCTCCAAGAAAAGTGCTAAAAAAGTTATCATAAACCAATCGGATTTTCTCTTGTACCAAGTTCACAATTTTCTTTGGCCCATTGAACATATGAATCTTCACTACATTGTTCAGCTGTAAGCCCCTCACAATCAAATTTGCTATTCATATCTTCACATGAATAATCACTTTGTGAACAACCAGACAATAATAGCAATATAATCACTGGAAAATAAAACAACTTTCTCATAAATTTTAAATTAAATAACTTTTTTGGCTGGGGCGGAGGGATTCGAACCCCCGAATGCATGGACCAGAACCATGTGCCTTACCACTTGGCGACGCCCCAATGAAGTAAAAAAACTTTAACCCATTATTTTCCCTTTTTCAAGCAGATTGGCACAACCTGTTAACAGGGTTGACAATAAGGCCAAAATATGATTAAATGACTATCTTAAAAACACCAACCAAAAGACATGCCAAAATGCAAAATACAAGGAGAAACAATTGAAAACCTAGGATCCAGAAGGGAACTTGGGGCTGCAGACATGCGCAGAATTGATGAGGGAATTGTTCGAGAAGTAGATGGATTCACAACCGACATAGGAGCAGTTTGCAAAGAATGTACTCCAATATACGACAGAGCCCTACTGGAAACAGATACAACCTATCCACTTGCAACTCCAAAAGAGCGAAGAAGAGAAGTAAAAAGACTAATAAAAAATCCTGAATTCGTACGATCAATAATCCAAGAACAAACAAGAGCAGAAATCGAACAAGTAATGGTAGACCTAGAGTTAGAATTCCCTCTGACAAAACCTTTCTTGGTAAACTTAAGAGCACTCTTCAGACCATTTATCACAAAAATAGCTCCACCACTAACAAGCGCCCCACCTCAACAGGGAGTCCTTGATTCAAAAAAAGCATCAGCATGCTTACTAGACGACGAGAGAAGTTCAGCCTTCATAGAAGCCCTAATAGTGAAACTACGAAAACTAGAGGCAACCAGAAACTCCATAGAAGTTATCGATGCGGGCTGTGGCCCAATTCCAATTTTTGGATTAATTGCAGCAATGAAATCACCAAAAGCAAATGTAACCTGCCTAGAAGCAAATCCTGAATCAGCAGCCATAGCAGAAGAAATTATCGAACAACTCGGTTTGGAAGATAGAATCAAAGTAGTATACACAGATGCCACAACCTACAAACACAACAGAAAAATAGACCTATTAATATCAGAAACAATGTACGCAGGATTAGTAAACGAACCACAGGTCCAAATAATGAGAAATCTAGTCCCACAAGTAAAAGCAAAAGGAGAAATCATTCCAGAAGAAATAACTGTTGAAGCAGGTTTAATAAAACCATTCTACGTAGCAGGACACCCAATGGTTAAACCAAACACAACAGGAGAAATCCAAATCCTAGACGACCACTTCGTAATATCCCCAGAAACAGTGACTAAATTCACAAGAGATCAGTTGGCCCAATCCATATCAATAGAATTAAACACATCAGACCTCGAAAGAAGAGGAGAATACTACATGACAATAGGAAGCACACTAGGCCTAGGAGAAAACCTACAGGGAAAACCTCTTTCTCTAGAAAACGTTGCCTCAACTATCACTGCCCCACACGTCATACCACACCCAATAGAAATACAACCAGGAATAACAAAAAAAGTAACCCTAGAATACGAGCCAGGAACAAATGGACGAACACTAGAACCAAAAGCTTCTTGAATTTAAAGCCCACCCAAAATAATTCCATCCACCTCTTCCACCGCCTCTTCAATCTTCCCATATTCATTCTTGATCCGGAAATCACATTGATCAGCCTGAGCAATCTCCTTTCGAGCACTTTCCATCCTGCGCGCAACTTCTTCCTCAGGCAATTTCCCTCGATCAGCAATTCGTCGTTCCAACTCATCCAAGTCACCTGCTTCCACAAAAATCGTCAACAAATCGTCTTTCGGCATAACCTCTCGAATCGAATGAAACCCTTGGATATCAATTTCTCGAATAACCACCTTTCCCTCCTCAAGAGCTGACATAATCTCAGCACGATCAGTCCCATAATAACCTTTTTCATGAACAATCGCATATTCCAAAAATCGCCCATCAGAAATCCCCTGCTTAAATTCATCCTCAGAAATAAAATGATAAACCAACCCATCCTCCTCCCCAGGCCTGATTGCACGAGTAGTATAAGAAACTGGATAAACCCAATCAGGATGCATCTCTCGAAGATTTTTGATAATAGTCCCCTTCCCAGAGCCAGAAGGACCAACTATTAATACTAATTTTCCTTTATTATCATTCATGCGTTCTTTTTTCTATCTTTAGCAATAAACCACATATGAAGTAACCAAATTGGCAACGAAACAATAGTCATCGAAACCCCAAACGCAAAATCACGATTCCTCTCACTCACACCTCTTTTCACATTCCGAGCCTCATAATATTCAACACACTCTTCCATCGTAGCCCATCTACTCTCGACCTTTTTATCGTCCACTAATTCAGGAGACAATTCGTTGTTACACTGCCAAACCGGATCCTCATAATAATTACCACCATCAGTAGGAAACACCCAAGTCTCCAGAGAAGTATTGATCAAATTCACAGCTCCAATAATAAAAACAATCACCGACACAAGCGCTACCAAATACATATAAATAGTTCGCAAAGTTTTCGACAAATCAGACATTTCTACAAGGTTAAGATTTCAAGCAAGAAAGATTATACAGGGCATTGAAAAAACCTCCAAATTTTGGTATACTGTATTGAATATATTAAAAATATATTCACCTGTAATTCTACCTACTTTTCGATGGTGAAGTTGGCACAAGCTCCTCATTTCTATGAAGATGCTTTACCGCCTCCATTACCGAGAAGCTCCCTCTCTCAACAGACACGCACGAGATTGGCCTAGCCAAACCTCACGCGAGCCGCCCGAAAGATGGGATGTTCAAAACAAAAACAAATTGAACAAAAACAAAATCGCTCTTTAAGCCCCTGGATGTCCACACGTGGCTCCACATGAGCCAAGAGCAGCCGATCTGATCCAGGTCTCCGGACCTATCAGACCAAACAAAAACAAAAATTGACGGCCAAAGCTTCAAAAGACCCTCGGGTCACCAAGCAAAACTCCGTCACAAAAGAAGAGTAGAAAGAATTACGTTGGAGCGTCGATCCCACCTCTGGTAGCCATCCGTTTAACACGGATCACCATGTGCCCAATTGGATCGGCGCTTCTTATTTTAAAGTGGCGAGAAATGCGATCCGAAGCGAAGCCAACTTCATGTGGGCGTAGCGAAGGAGAAAAAGCGCCAGAAAATCACGACGGCCAGGAGTAAGATTTTATAAGCTTTTTCAGCATTTCCCCACTGGCCATTCTCCTAAAACGGCAAATCATCAACACTCACGTCCTCCTTTCCAGCTGCAACCGGTTCACCTGAATCAGCAGGAGCTTTAGCCTCCGAAGTAGACTCAGACTTGATTCCAGCAGATTCACGATCAGCATTAGCAGAAGGATCATAATCACCCTTCCTATCAAGCATAATCATATTATCAGCCACAATTTCTGTTCTGTATTTTTTTGTACCATCTTCAGCTTCCCAATCTCGAGTTTGTAGTCGACCTTCAATGAAAACTTTACTTCCTTTTTTCAAATATTGCCCACAAATCTCAGCAAGCTTCCTCCAAGCAACAATATTATGAAACTCAACCTTATCTTGTTTATTACCACTCTGATCAGTCCAAGAAAGATTTGTAGCAACTCCAAAAGAAGTCACAGTCGCACCACCCGGAATCTGTTTCATTTCAGGTTCACGAGTAAGATTTCCTATTAATTGAACTCTGTTCAAAGACATTGCCATAGTAAATTTGGTTAAATTATTCGCGCAAATGCCAAGACAAAATACACGAGCAACCCTGGCCATTCAACCATTACGACTTTGCACCAGGATTGATTTCTGGCAAAACTTCAATTTCAGTACGACAAAGAATAAGTTTCTCATACCGAAAAACCATATAGCCAAAGAGGAAAGCAAGGATTATACTTGCCACGAAAACTGTTATCACAAATATTCGTTCATCACGATCAATCATGTATTTATTTGAATTAGGAAGAATAAAAAAATTGTCACTAGCCGAATTAAACAATCTCTTTGGAGAAGAAAATTTGGTTGAAATAATAGATCACTTCGCAATCTACAACCTCGAAACCCTCCACAAAGACCCACAAGATCTCCAAGACAAACTCGGCGGAACAATCAAAATCGCAGAAATCGTCGATCATTTCCCCTTAAAAACAAAAGACCCAAAAAAGAAAATCGAATCAAGCTTGAAAACCATACTAACAGATCATTTCAAAGATCGTTCCGGGAAAATTCCATTCGCACTTACCGCAATAAATGTACCAGACAACCCTAAAGTTTTTCTTAAACAATTCTTAAGTTTTTCTAAAAAAATTATTAAATCTTTGGGATTCAATTCACGTTTCGTAAACAAACCTTGGCAAAATGCAACCACAGCCCAAATTTCAAAATCAGGCTCAGTCCAAAAAGGAATCGACCTAACAATCCTGGGCAGTTCGAAAACGGAGACTCTATACATCGCAAAAACTCTCTCAATCCAGAATATCAACTCATATAGCTACCGTGACTACAAAAAACCATTCCGAGACCCAAAGATGGGAATGCTCCCACCAAAACTCGCACAAATAATGATAAACCTCGCAGAACCAGCTCTCTCAGGAATAGGAGCTGCTAAGGAGGCTCACACAATCTTCGATCCATTCTGTGGAAGTGGAACAATCCTGATGGAAGCACTCCTTCAAAGAAAAGACGCTATCGGATCTGACATCGATGAAAAAGCAGTAGAAGGAACTTTGGCCAATCTATGCTTTGTTGTAAAAAACTTCGACAACACGACTGAGGAATTCGCAATCTTTCACAAAGATGCAAAACAAATTCAAGAAAAAGATCTGACCGGAATTCCAGATGCGATAGTAACCGAAACACATCTCGGCCCACCAGTATCAAAACTACCAAAAGAAGAAAACTTGCAAAGAACATTCGATGCATTAACAGATTTACACACCACTTGGCTCACAAATCTCTCTCCCCTACTAAAACCAGGAACAAGGCTAGTAATTTGCCTACCCACCTTCCGTAAATTCCGCAACGAATACATAAGATTCCCCGATTTCGCCCAAATCGCAAAGAAAGCAAACTTGGAAATCCTCAACCCAGAACCTCTAATCTACGAACGTCCAGATCAAGTTGTCGCACGTGAGATTGTTATCCTTCAAGTCAAAGGTTGAAAATAGTATTGAAAACCCCGCCTGCCTTGCGTATATTTAGCCGTGTCCGAACGGACCCACACTCCCGGGTAGCGCAGCGGTAGCGCAGTTGACTGTTAATCAATTGGTCGTCGGTTCGAATCCGACCCCGGGAGCCATTGAAAAGCTGGCGATGCCAAAGGCATTGGCGGGTTTTCAACCTGCTCGCCAGAGCAGAGATGAGAACCGAAGGTTCGTACCGAAAAACGAAATGAGCCTTCTTTCGAAGGCGAATGAGTATTTGAGGCCTCGACCTCGGAGTTTTGCAAAGCAAAACGAGAATGGAAGAGAATCCGACCCCGGGAGCCATTGAGAACGACTGTTTGCATCAACAATTGCATCAAACGGCTCTTTCAGGTTGAAAACAAGCTTTTTCTTTTCCAAAGTCATGTTCGAAAGTACAAATCCTAAAAGTTGCCTTTTTTCTTCAACTTTAGAACTTTCAAATAATTCATATGCTCTAGAAGCTAAATCTAACAGATAACCTACTGTAATCCTGAAGCTTTCATCTGCTTTCGTATACTGCTTCATTTTAATATCAATCTCATGCTGTCGTTCCTTAAGTTCTAACGCTTTTTTGTCGTATTCATCCTTAGTAATACTTGCCCTTGGGTTGACAAAGTCGTTGACTTGTTGTGTTGCATGTGTTAATATTAAATTGAACTTGCGGGCGTCAGCCCCCGACCGACCTGTTTCTGAGTTGGTCAGCAAGTTCATCTAATATAGAACTTAGGCTTTTTAAAAGTGTAAAACAATCAATCTGTAGCAGGATCACCCTTATATAAAGATACAAATTTAATATCCTTATAATAATCAGTTTTCCAGTAAGGAATTATAGACCAAAATATCAATTGTCCATTTCCAACCTTCTTTAAAACTACCTTTATTCTAATCTTGTCATCGATAACAGCGATAAAGCAATAATAAACAACTTTTTTTGTCTTAAAAAGAGTTTTACCACTCTCTTTAACCTTAACAGTTTCCATAGACTCTAAATATTCCTGATAGTGAGACATCCCTTGCAAAACAGGCTTAACATAAGACAATAATTGAAATCTCTTAATTTGATTCTTCCAGTCTCTCTTGTGTTTTTTCTTGTCCTTGCTATCCGTTACCCTCCAGATCAGATGTAAAAATCCATCAGAATTAAAACGGACAGCTCCTAAAGCAGAACTTATAATCCTAGGATTCTTCTTGAAGAATTTATCAGCAAGACCCTTTGCTTTCTCGTATTTTACACTATCAAACTTACCCATAATCAAAACTTATTAACACGTTAAGGATATACTAAAAAAAACATATAGAAAACTATTTGTTTAAGAGCCCTGCTGACTTGATTATTTCACCTCATAATCATATATCAACTCAAATAGTTCCTCGGTTCTTTCAGATGAATCACCAGTCCAAAATTCCCCATCTCCACATAACCATCTATTACTTTCATCCATAAATACTTGTTTTAACTCTGCCTTTGTACCTAGAAATATCCTGCAATACTCTACAAACATACCAAGTCCAGGGTCTAATACTAATTCACCTCTATCAACCGTATCTGCCGTTAAAAACGTATGGAGACGTCGATGCTTAGAAGTCACTAATGTAGTAGGAATTCTAAATCTCTTTTGAAGATAATCCTCCAAGTCATCAGCTAACCCACAACACCGACCAGATAAATGATTTACTACCTGACCAGTTTCTAAAACTTTCGGCACATCCAAGCTAAAATCAATTTGATATTGCCAAGGGATATTATCTGTTGGAGTCATGGCATGTCTAACTCTCCTTGCAACATCACTCCTTCCCCTCATGCATGTTTGAAGAGCTTGATTAAGGCAATCATAAGTTAATTCTGGATTTTCCTTCATATATTAAAATTAGACGAAACCATAGCCTGTAATGCAACTACTGTCAACCCCGCCCGATCCCAGAAGCCAGGAAAAAAGACCAAGACCTCTTTCGAAGCCTTGGCCCTTTGTCTTAATCTATCAAAATCTACTTCAACATCCTCCAAAGCGCCTCAGCAACCTCAGCTCTAGTTGTTCCATTCGCAGGCAAGAATAAGCTGTCATAGGTATCAAACAACTGCAAATCTTTCGCTTTACACACATATCCGGTAAACCAAACTTGAGTAGGTACATCAATATAAGGAGAAACATAACAAGATTGCATATCAAAACCATCATCAGCAATTATTGCCGCTTGCATAACAAATTTCAAAAATTCAACTCTATTAACACCCTCTGCAGGCCGAACAGTATCAGAATCCCCATCTCCATGGATCAAATTATACATCTTCCCACTCTTTAAATACTTCATATACCAAGACCCTTTAATAACATCACTCCAACCAAGATCAGTCCCATCATCATCATACAAATCAAGATAAAAAGCTCTCATAACAACAGCCAAAACTTCTGCCCGATTTATAACTTCTGAAGGATTGAAATAACCATCATAATCTCCCTTGAAAATTCCATAATCATAAGTCCACAAAATTGCCTCACAATAAACATGGCTTGGTGATACATCAGGAAAACCACATTCAGGATGATGCTCAAGATCTTCTTCATCAACATCATCATCATCATCGTCATCGTCATCATCATCATCGTCGTCGTCATCGCCACCAGAACCATCATCCGAATCATCTACCGGATTAACCTCAACAACAAAATCTAACTCATCAGTATCAGTCCCAGTTTCATCAATATCCTCTACAGTAAGAGAAACAGTATAAGTCCCTGCAGAAACCGCCACTCCAGCATCATTCAATCCATCCCAATAAAGCTCCCAAATCCAATAATCCCCATCTTCTCCAACCTTATTTCCACCCTCCAAGTCCTTAACAGTCGCACCATTGCTATCCAAAATTAAATTCTCAAAAAACTCACCATTATCAAAGTAATTACTATTATAAGTTACAGTCAAAGTTTCTCCAGCTTCAAAATTAACAGGATCCGGAGATACAGAAAGCTCAACAATCAAATCCTCAAGAGAACCAGAAACCACCTCAAAATCGACTTCATCAGTATCAGTCTGAGTTCCTTCAAAATTACTAAGAGAAACCATCACCGTATATGTCCCATCATCAACCATAACATCATCACTATTCAAACCATCCCACACAGTCTCAAAAACAAAATGCTCATCATTCTCTCCAGTCTGAGTAAATGTAGTCAAACTATCAACAAGAGCTCCCTCTGTATCAACTATATCAACATCCAAACTATGACTATCAGTATGAGCATTCCAATATTCAAAAGTTATAGTCAAAACTTCCCCAGAAGAAAAATTAACAGGGTCATTGTCAACCTCAAGACCTCTCCCCATATTTTCTGTATGAACAACCACTACCTCAATAATATCTTCATCAGTCCCAACTTCAGAATCAGAAGCAATACGCAATTCATACGTACCTTCCATAACAGGAACATCCTCATCATCCGTTCCTTCCCATTCAACTTTATAAGGACAACCACCAAAACCATCACAATCTCCATCAGAAACCAATGTCAAATTAGCAACAGTTGTAGGAACAACAGCAAAATTATTAACAACCTTCGCTGTATTAGTCCCACCAAGAGCAGTCTCTGCTAAACTAAAAGTAGCAGTGACATAATCATCAGAATAAGAATCAACAGTCCCACTATCCAGCTCAAGAGTTCTAATAATAGAGTTATCATACGCCGCAAAAGCAACAGTAGGAATCATCATCGCAAGAAGCGACACAACACAGAACAAAGAAAGAATCTTCTTTTTCATAATATTTGGGTTAAATTAAACGGACATTTAATACAAAAAATGCACAACAACGTTACTCTGTAAAAAATCAATATTCAAACAAATGACCTTTCCAGATCTGGGATTTAGACTAAAGCTTAAACCTCTTCAGTCCTCTCTTCAACAAAAACAACTCCCGAGAACCGCGCCCTCAAAACACTCACAACCTCTTCCACATCATTAAGCATTTCAGGAAGAGTTTTTTCCTTAAAACTAGCGTCAAATCCAAAACCAAGCTCCCGAAGACGCGTCCTAAAATTAGGCTCAATAACATCTGAATGCCCAGGTAGATCAGGAATCTTCCTTTGAAACTCACTAACAACACCAGTAAGTCCATCAACAAGACTCTCACTCGCCTCCTTCCTCGCTAAATAATCAGCCCTTCTATCTTCAGCCTCAAGCCTCTCCGAAATTGTTTCAGCCATAATTTTCTAATTAAAAGATTGGAGACAATTATTGCCCCCAATCTTAGATTTGTCAAACTAATCAAACCAACCCTCCTTCTACACAAAGAATCCAAAATACCCAAGCACCAATCCAATAATCAACGCAAACACTGGTGCAAACCACATGTACTTAACAAACACCTTCGCAAATTTCATAAAAGGACCAGGAAGAAGAACAAGCAACGCACCTTTTACCAAAGCAGCCCAACCAAGAATTGTAATGATCACAGTCCAATCTGCTACCCAAAAATTGTGGTATGAAACAAGGAGAAAACCAATTGCCAAAGCAAACATACCACCATACAGAGCAAGCAGAGGATTTTTAAGAGCATCCTTGATTACTTTCTGGTAGTACTTGAAGTTAAGAAGCATACCGAGCCCCACAGCCACGTAGACCACCGCAATGATCTTTGCAATAAACAGAGACATTTCCATAAAAAGAAGGTTAAAAATATGTAAAAACCATACCATTTATTCCATATACCTCCAAATCACCTCTGCCACCCCACCACAAGTCATTCCACCATGAGGATCAAAATAAACATCCACATCCATAAGTTCCGCCACCTTCGCAAATTTAACATAATTAAGCTCTTTCAACATAACCGCAAAAAATGAGAGAATTTTTTTGATCAAATTTATAAAATCTAATAATCCTGCCAATGCTTATTCTTATCAATTTCCCCTTGCTTCACCGCTCGTTTCCCCGCCCAAGCAAGCAAAACAAAAACAACCAACATAATTCCCCCTCCAATCGCATACTGTACAATCTGATTTTCCATAAAACGAAGTTAAAACACAAAAACTAAGCTACCATCGATCCCCCGACTTCATCCCCTCCTTGAGAATCAGCCTCAGCAACCTGCATAGGAACATCATCCTCTCCTGGAGCATATATAGAAAAATCCGACTCCATGTACTTTTCTTCAGCTTCAACAATATTCCCCAAAGTAACACCCTTATCCCCCACTTTCATAACCTTTCTGTTATCAGAAAACCTCCATCTCGGATCAGAGAAAGAAGACTGACCAAACTCAGAAGCTCCAATAAAAACAGAATTTTTCGTAAAATCCGAGTCATTTCCAACTATATTCATAACATTCCTAATAAAAGTATGGTTCTTACAAGACCCTATAACATAAACATCCTTATTCAAATCCTCATACTTAGAAGCAAACTTTTCAACCCTCTTTTTCACAGCACCTGCAAACTCAGAAACTGAAATTACTTCATGAGGCTCCAATTTATTAACCTTGTCATCATACAAAACCAAAGCTCGCTCAAAACCATGCCCATCAAAATAAAATGTAAATGGAGGAGGTGTGTTTTTAACCTGATCCAAAATCTTAGCCTTCATCTCGACCAAGGCCTCTTTTGAAGGCTCCTTTTCTGCCATAAAATGATCAACCTTCCCAGCACCAACACTTGTTTTAAGACCATCAATCATATTCTTATGACCAAACCGAAGATCCCCTCCGTATTGTTCACCTTCCCATTCCTGTCTTTGCGACACAAAAAGAACATTCCTACCATCATAGATAGGCATCTCCTTCAGTTTTCCCAAACTCGATTCGGACAAATCCCCAACACTTTTAATCTGATCAACAGTAACCTTCCCAGCCTCTACACCTCTCAAATAAAGATTCCTACCCATTTTAAGAGCCTTCCCAACATTTTTTTCGTCACCCATTTTAGTATAAACCTCTAAACAAATTAAGATTGCTTCATCCTTAAAAAATTCCTCAACAGAACTGAAATCAATAAGTTTCGCCTTACTAACCAAATTATGCAAAAAATCATTCTCAACTTTCCCCTCCGGAGTTCCAAGATTCCTGAGATAGGAATAATTTATTTTCATAAAATCCCCAACATCCGAAGAATCATTTATACTCTTAATCAAATCCAAACCATGATCAATTTTGAGATTATACAAATCAGTTAAAGGTTTCCTATATTGCATATTGTTCAATACATCTTCGGGAACTCTAAGTTCAAACAGAGCAACACTAGTAACCTCTTCATACTTCGAATCAAAAACCATCAACTCACTCTGAATAAACAGATCAGGATCAATCCCCCCTCCCCCACTAAGTTTATCAGATAAAAATTCATAAGAATCCCAAACAGTGAAACCTCTATCCCCAAGATTAGACACCCATTTAATCAAATTCTCAGGATTACTGTCAATTCCAAACCACTCAACAGAATAAATTTCACTCTTACTCTTCGCAAGACCAGAAGCCTCGATCGCTTTATGAAAAGAAATCGCCTCCTCTATCCGAGGAGTTTTGCCTATCCATTCAACAGTTTCTCGAAAAGTCACACCCTCGTTCTTAAATCTATTAAAATAATTACAAATAAGAGCAAGCTCCTGTTCACTATTAATTTTTTCAAGCTTAGCTGCCAACGCAACCATCATCTCCACATCATTTTTAACATATTTTGAAACCACCTTAACCTTATTCAAAGCTTTCAAAGGATCCCCATAAAGCTTTATAAGAGACTCTTTATCATTAGAAGGAACCCCAAGCTCCCCCCACTCTCTCCTCATTTCCAAGCCCTGCTGAAAATTATCCACACTATCTTTCACTCCACCAACCAAACCTCTAACAACTTCAGCAGCCTTTGCTTCCTCAGATTTCGCCTCATCTACATATCTCGTTTCCTTACCATATTTAACAGGCTTAACACCCAGATCAAAAACCTTTGAAAATTTATTTATCGTAGCAGGCCCAACCTTTCCATCAGGCTGCAAACCAAAAAGCTCTTGCAACTTTTTAACACCATCCTCATCAATCCCAACAGAAGACTTCAATTTAGACCTTATACCAACCCAATAAGACCCCTTCTTTCTATAAGTCTCAAGATTAAAAATCTCCTTCACCTCCTCTTTTTTAGCAACAAGCTTATGCGCATCGTCAATTCCTGTAGATTTATCAAATTCATCCAGTTCATTCTCTATACTACTAGTCAACATCGCAAGAGCTGCCTCAGTATCAACCTGTAATTTCCCAACTTCAGAATTACGATTTCCCAGAAGTTTATTTAATTTTTCGTGTATTTTGTCTTGGTACTTTTTTGCAACAGGACTTTTATCAATCCTATCTCTCATCTTTGCAACAAAACCCTTCACCCTCTCAGTATTAACCAGCTCAATCGGCTCATTTGGTTGATCTTTCTCCTGAGACTCAATGTCGGGAGTTCTTACTTTTGTTTCTTTTTTTGAGAATGTTTCAAGAAGACCCATATTTAAATGTGTTCAAGTTCATCTAATATTGAATTGGCTCGGACTTTTTCCTTTCGCTCTTCTTTTCGGAACGCTTTTTTCTCTTCCTTTTTAACCAAGCACTCAGCTTTTCCTATATATTTTTGATTTATATCTGATTGTTTTTTCTTTGCATCAATCACAACCTGTTGTCTCAAATCCGCCTCCTTCTTCAAAGTTTCAAAAAGTCGCCTCAATTTATCTTCAGGCAAAAAGTCCAAAAACTTCAAATACACATCTTTTTTGTCAGATGAGATAGCTTTGCTCCCTTTAATAAGCGTAATTAACTCCTTTTTCATTTTCGTTTTTATTTCTATTTAATCCGTATATTATACCACAAAAAAGCCCTTTCGTTAAGGTATCGCCCTTGAATTCTAGCTACAAATCTACAACCCCATCTCCTCCAAAACCCTCTCTATAGTCTCAACCAAATTCGCCTCAACACCACAAGAAATTCGCACCATTCCAGGAGTAACTCCCATTTCAAGTTGTTTTCCAGACGGGATCTCAGAATGAGTCGTCTCTGCAGGAATACTGTAATAAGATTGGGTCGCCCCAAGACTCACAGCCCCAACTCCAACACCAGTATTGATCATCTTATCAACAAACTCACGCGCCTTTTCTTGAGATCCAAAATCAATAGTAACCATTCCATTAGATGCAGTCTCAGGCACAAGAGGATTTCTAATTCGTTCAAAGATTTCTTTATGCTTAGGACCTTCTTTTTCAATAAAATTGAAATCCAACCCACGATCACAAGCAAGCTTACACAATCTATTTGCATTATAACTGCATTTATAAAGTCGCTCAGGAAGATCTTTTATGCTCTCCAAGAAAATCTCAGCAACTCTAGCAGCCATATTCCCACCACCAGTCATTCTCTGTCCAAAGTCCATATTACTCAACAAAGCAATCTTATCAGCATCTCCAGAGACAGAACCACCCATATCTTTACTCTCACCACCAATATATTTCGTCATCGAATAAACAACAAAATCAACCCCCAAATCCGCAGGCTTAACACTAAGAGGAGTAAATGTGTTATCACAAACCGTAACAGCTCCAGCTTCTTTCGCTGCAGCAACTATCAAGTCAATTGGCATAACGTCCAAAGTCGGATTATTACTCGATTCAAAATAAACCATTTTTGTTCCCGCAGGCAAACCACCTGACATAAATTCATCCAAAGAAATAAACTCAACCTCCCTCCCAGTTTGATCCCAAGTATCTAGGAGCTGAGCATAAGTCCCTCCATATATACTTCCGATCACAGTTATTTTTTCCGCAGGTTCTTCCCCTGCCACTTCGTAACCATCTTTCTGCCACTCCGCCACTTTGGATCGCTTCACAAGTTTCTCCTCGTCTCCTTTTACCATCTTAATTAGCTCAGGATTTGTGTATTGATGAGTAACAGCTTTGATAGCCGCAAGCCCAGTCGCAAAAACAGCAGTTTTTTCAGTTCCTTCCATCTCAGAAATAACATCTTCAAGAAATTCAATCTTTGGATTAGAAAATCTCGCATAAACCCAAACCTTTTTCAAAATACTAGCCAATTTTTCATCCGGAATATCATAATCAGCAACTATATCACTCATTTGCTCACGAACACTCAAAACCAACTTCTCCACATATTCATCATATTCAGGTGGCAACTCACTAAGTTCCAAATGAAAAGCCCTAGCAAGCGTTTTTGCATCCGGAAAAGCCTGAGTAACAAGCTGCTCCCCCAAAGCCCTGGAAATAACAGCCGCATCGTCAGCCATCTCCGTCATCGCAGCGTTAAGTGGAGAATTTACAAACTCTCCAAAACCAGGATCTTGTGTCAAATTAAGTGAAGATTGGCCCATTTATAGTATCAGGTTAGGGTAATTTTTATTTAAAGGAGAGAAATATATAACTTATAGGCATAGTCTGTCAAATTGGAAATTCGCTCTCTGTGAAAACATTTTTTATAATACGAGATCATGTAGATCCCACTAGCCTCAAAGGCGACCCGGGAATCCATGTGTATAGGACCCCGAGCCGCCACGACGTGAGATCAGTCATCAAGCTCCGACACCCTCATCTTTATCGCAACCGGGACCAGCAAGATCGCAGGTAGTGCCCCCGCCGCCATCCATATGACCTTGTAGCTGATGTAGTCGCTATACGCGGTAAACACCAGCCCAGTCAGAATTGCGAAGATCGCAGCCGACAGGTTCGTAGACGCGATCAGGATCGCGAACTTAGTCGCAGGCCCGTTGGGTCCAGACGCGTGGGCTGCCTTGGTGAAGAACACACCGATAACCCCGATGAAGAAACCATCAGCAAGCCCAGTCAGCGCAATGAGCGGGAAGAGAATCGGCGGGACAGTCCAGACATTCAGATACCCAAACAACCCGAGAAACAGGTAAGCCACAGCCAGTAGTAAGACTGCAAATCCTGGGGGATAATTTCCGTCTACATTCCCAGCTATATACGCTCCCCACGCTGCGAAGACGAAGTTGCCGATCAGGAAGATCGCGATCTGGGTAGGCCCATAGCCAAGACTCAGTAGCCACGGCAGTCCTAGGACCTTGCCAACCGCGAACGTCAAGGACGACACGAAGCCGAAGACAAAGAGCCACTTGGCAGCCTTGATCCACTGCCAGAGATAAGGCCAGTCGACCTGGGTATACCCCTTCTCTTCTTGGTACATCCGGAATCTCTCCCTGAAGATCACCAAAGGAACTAATCCAAGAATCACCACGAAGAGCGCAGAGATCCCCAGCACCAGAGGCCACCTCGTCACAGGATCGTCACCCAAGATCAGGATCACGAGAGGGAATCCGAAAATTCCCCCGAGAAAACCAGCTGCCTCCATCCAGGTCCGCAGCTTGCCTCCCCCATCATCCCTGGTCAGGTGGACAGCCCATCCGTCAATAGCCACGTCAGTCGACACCCGCCCCAGGCTACAGAGCGCAACCATGATGACAAGTGTGGAAAGCGAGAGCCCACCCCAATCGAACATCAGGGACAAGGCTCCAACGACAATCGCCACCAAACCAATGCTAACAAACACCCATTTGTAGTACTTCCAGTACCAGTCCTGGATATATGCATTGATCGGCTTGATTGCCCAAGGCAAGTACGCCAGAGCAATCAGAAGACCACCCTCGAGAGGAGTCCCCCCCGAAACGTACAGATAGTACAAAGTGGCATCCATCGTCAAAGCCCCCACAAAACCCAGTATGAAGTAGCTCAGTGGGAAGTAGGCGGTCACAACCTTGTCATTGAACACAGACTTCGTCATGAAACTCATCTCATCACCTCTTTTTTCATTGGGCCAAAATCGGCCGTTTTTTTCGAAACGTTTTATATTATTTTCACAGAGAGCGACCCATCCATTTAACTTGGACAGGAAACCGCTCAACTGACTGATCTGTTTTAGCTCAACCAGGAGCATTTCCTTATCACAAAATGGACAAGTTTCTCTCTGCGAATTTCCAAACTATTATTAGACTATATTTCAAAGAGCAAGACAAATCCTATTTTAGGAGTATAATTCTGAATCACCCTCCAGTAAAAAGCAACTTCTTTTGTTTGATAAAAGCCCCCTATCATAGTACGATCGCACCCAACCCAAAATTTCCTAAACCCTTCAAATATGGCTGATGAAACCGGCCCTCAATATCCCTCGATAGTAGATATAGAAGAAACTTTAGATATACAAGATCTCGACAGAGTTGTCGGACTAGACAAACAAGCAACTCCAGACCTTTCAAAAACACCACGCAAGATTACACATCAACGCGCAATAGATTCTACTCGCCCACCAAACGAAATTTACCAAGGTCTAAGCCCACATCAAAAATTGGCCTTCAGCCTAAAGCACCTAGAACCAACTTCATTCTCAGAAACTCTAACAGGTCAGCAAAAAGTTGTAATAATTAAATTCAGAAAAGAAGACCAAGACAAAGCATTCGAGCTAATTAAAAGAGCCTCAGCATCAATAGCCCCAGAAGCACAAACTACAAGATTCTTGGGAAATGGAGACGAAGACACAATCTCAATACCAGTAGTGCTAAACAATCCAGCCTTTCTAGGAAGAATCGTAAAAACCGCAAGGGCGGCAAATTTAGACTTGAGAATTACCCAGATTGAAACAAACAAAGTCCCAAGTTTGAGATTAGGATCAAACCTAATCCTACTACACGAAGCCCTTCGCTCACCTGGAAAAGTCACAGAAGGAAAAGTCGATTGCAGAAAAGTCCCATCACCAGAAGAAGTAGTAGAAGAACCACTACCATTCCCAACAAAAGAAGAGCTATTAAAAGCAGAAGCTCTTCAACTAAGCAAAATACCTCGGAAAGGACCAAGTAACTACCTAGTAGTAGACATTAGATCAATCGCAACCCCAGAAATTTTCACCCAGATAATAGATATCATAGGAGCATTTGGATCAGACAACACTCAAATCTACCCATTCAACGGATCCCTAGTTGCAACAAACATTTCAGAACGTGCAGGAACTTCAATCAAGGAACTCTTAAGAACAATTTCAGAAGCAACCGGCAGCAAAGCAGTCCAATATTACGACCGAGGCGACATAAAAGGATCAAAGCACGGACTTTATATTGAAGGATTCCCAAGCCAAGAAAAGCTAGACGAAATATACCAACACTCAATCAATTCTCACCGAGTCGGCATAAATGCCTTCCTCTCAGATGAATTAGCTGAAAGAGTAAACATAGGCAGAGACGCCAGCAGAATAACCATGGAAACCACTCAAACAAGTATGGAAGGCCTATCCGAAATCACAGAAGTGAACGATAAAATTGGCCTAAACGATGAAGGAGGCCCAGACAGAGTAATCGGAAAAGAAAAAGAACGACAAGAATTAAAAGAAGCCACAGCCCCAACCAAACAAACTCCACGCCTCATAATAGCCGAAGGAGAAAAAGGTGACGGAAAATCGTGCTTGATCGAAGAACTTAGAAAAATGAGGAAATCAATTTCAGTTCAATTCAACCCTGAAAAAACAAATTCTTCATATGCACAACTACAAGCATTCGCTATTCAAGCAGCAATAGGCCTAAAAGAATACAAAGTCAGAATAGAAGAAATTATCAAAAAACCAGACATAAAGGATGACCTAGCAACTCTCCAATGGGAGCTAGACCAAATCACTCCTTTAACAGATTTTGCAACAGCCCCTACTCTACCAACGAACGATGACGAAGCTCAAGAACTAGTTGAAAAAATCCTCTCAGCCCTACTAACACAAGAATCAGCCTTACTAATTATAGATGACTACCATCACATAGACCCAGACTCAGAGAAATGTATCGTAAGCTTACTAGAAAGATTCTTGGGATCCTCAAACAACAAAGTTTTGATCTCAACCAGATCAGAACCACAAGAAACAACTCCAGCTCAAAGAGCATACTTAGAAAGCATCGCCGCAAAGAAATTTGGACTCAAAAAAGTAGAAATCCTTCCAACCCACTTCTTGCAAGAATTAGAAGCCTTAGAAGATAGTGATGACCCAACCCTTTCCACAGCCTACCAATACATTTTTTACTCAATCCCACCAGAAAAAAGAATGATATCAGGTACAGATAAACCAAAAACTCTAGGACAAGGTGTCAGAGAATTAGCAGAAGGATCAGGATCTCCACTGGAGATGGTTACCTACCTAATTGCACTAAAACATGACTTTGATAGAAATTTCATAGTTACAGCAGACACAATAGATATCAGACAAGAAGCAATCGACAGACTAAAAGATGAAGGTGGTGGCTGGGACATGAGAACGTTAAACGCAAAAGAAGTTTCAGAAAAACTAACACCACAACAAAGACAGTTCCTAGCTTGTATCTCAATGATCGGATCAGAAGCAAGTGCAGAAAATCTAGAAACAATAGCGAGAGAAATCTTGGGAATGAACACAGCAGGTCTAATCGCAGAATTAAGAGAAAAGAAATTCCTAAAAGCAACCAAACTAAATGCCGAAGGAAGAATATCTCATTTCAAAATAAGACACGACACTCTAAGACAAGCAATACTAGAAGGTTTCACAGACGAATCAAAAATAAAAATGGGACCAAAGCTATTCAACAAACTTAAAGATCGTACAGACATTCCAGACGAAATCAAATTCTCCCTACTTCAATACGGAGTAGCAGGAGCCAACGTAACAAAACACAAAAAATTCTGGAAACAATACATTGAATACGCAGATCTAACACTAGAGGAAGCAACAGAAAATCATCAAAACAGTAAAGCCTTTCACTTATCAGGAGAAATACTAGGAAACATAGACGATCCAAAAGGCGAACTTGAAACAGTCCTTCCTCTGCTCAGGGGAAACATCCAAATTCCAAAACAATACGTTCCACTAGCAAAACTAGTTGTAAAAGCACTAATTACTTCAGCAAAATCAGGCCTACAAATCGGGAAATTCGACAACGTATATAAAGTGGTAGAAACACTAGAAACAATCCATCATTTTCACTCAGACGACACTAATTTCCAGATGGATATAAATGAAATCCAAAGAATAGCGTTCGAAGCAGCGTATGCAGAAGGAAACCCTGAAATGCTAGAAAGATTCAAATCAGCAAGCCCCTCTGAAGAACAAGCTCTAATGCAAAAACTCAAACAAAGATACAGAACTTCAGAAAGAGCAGAAGGAGCAGAAAAACTTACAATGATAAAAGAACTACTAGCCTACTATGACGAAATGGAATTCGATGCTCTACTAGACGCATCTCCAGAAGAAACCAAAAGAGTAGAAAGACTACACGAAAGAATACAAATCCAAGCCACGATGCTGGAAAGAAAATCTAGACTAACCTTCGATGACGATATTGAACTTCAAATCTATGGATTTTCAGCAGAAGAAATTGCAAAGTTGGAACAAATCAAAAGAAACACTGAATATTTAAGAGCAGCACTAGAAAGAAATCCAAAATTGCTAGAAGATATCGACAAACTAAACCTATCAATTCAAGAAGGAGATCTTGCAGCCCTAACAGGAGACACAGACCAAGCTCTCTTGTCACTTACAGAAGGATTGAGAACCGCAAGAAAGATGGAAAATTACCACGTCGCCTTTACACTAGTGAAAAAAATTGGAGACCTACAAGTAATAAAAGGTCTTTCAAAACAAGACGAAGATGACATACAAAGACTTCAAAGAAGCGACGCTCCAGATCCTCAATGGTTCGACAAAGCAATCGACAGTTATTCACAAGGACTCACCCTACTAAAAGTACTAGGAAACGAAACCTCTGAACACAACTTATTCCTCAGAATCCAATACCTAAGAGCAATTGCAAAAAAATGCCAAGTCTACACCAAAAGACTAACGACACTCCAAAAAACACAGGAAGACCAAGGAATTCTTGCAAAAATGGAAAAAGAGATGACGACCCTTATGGAAAGTGCATTTGAAGAATTGAAATTCCTTGAGGATTCATCAGCTTTCGGACCCGCACTAGACGACCCAGATGCCGGCCCAGAAATAGCCTACTACATGACTTCATCAATAGGATATGTCCTCAACTTCAAAAAAACATTGGACAAAATCAGGCTAAGAGTCGAAGAAGACACAATAATCCCAGATAACCTCAAAGAATTCAGATCAATGAAAGAAGAAACTATCGAATCAGGAATGAAGTTCGGATACGCCCTAGAGAACGACAATTTAGAGGAAAACACGGACAAACAAACCGGCCTCAAACACGCACGATCAATACATCATTCAGAAGCAACCTAAGTTCTCAACTCTACCTAGTTAGTCCACCCCAACTACCACCGATAGCTTGAGTTGCTGGATCTTCATATCCACCCCAACTACCACCGATTGATTCTAGACTAGTATCTAAAACTGGCGCTGTATTTCGTAACTCTATAGTAGGAACAGAGTAATCACGAAGAGTTGACGTTTCCATATGAGAAGGCGTAAAAATCTCGTAGAAGAACAGAAGTCCTACAGCAATCCCTCCAAATATCACTCCAAGAAGGAAAACTAGAAGCACACGTGTTGCACAATGAGTACCCTCACCAGAGCAACATTCAGAAGATTTCTTTGTTTTTGCCATTTTTATTTTGTTTTAAATGATACAAACTAAGTAAATCATACCACAAAACACCCCTTTGGTCAAATCCCTTGATTGCTTATTTACAGATATCAAGTAAAATCTAGCCATGATTTTATATATACAATTAGCAGCGTCATTTATAATTGGAGGGCTAGTGATAGCACTACAGACGCTATTGGCAGAACGAGTTCCCCAGAAGTGGAGCGGCATCGCGTTGACGATTCCTACAACAATGGGAATGGGGATCTTCTTCATAGCACTAACAAAATCAGTAGCAGACATCCCAGAAGTAGCAATCATAATGCCAGCAGGCTTAATCCCCTCTTACACATTCGTATTATTATTCTCATACCTAGTAAGATACGGCCTGTGGAGAGCGTTAATATTCCCATACATCATTTGGGGAATACTATCTTTCATGTTAATAAGCTTCCCCCCAACATCATACTTTGAATCAACCTTTATCTACTGTCTTCCACTAATACTGATCCTGTACCTATTAACTAAAAAACCAAAAAAATCCATAAAACTCAAACATTTCCCAATCAGCACAAAACACCTCCTTGTCAGATCAGCAATAGGCGGAACAATTGTATTTCTAGCAACACTTCTCGCAAAAACCGCAGGAAATCACTGGGGCGGACTTTTCGCTCTATTCCCAGCAGCATTTTCTTCAACATTCATAATCTATTATTACCTCCAAGGCCCAGAAGTCATACCACAAGTGGTTAGATCAATTTTCTGGCCAGGCCCAATCGGCTTCATAATCTTCGGTCTCATAGCTAGCTTCACATTCCCAGAATACGGAATCAGCCTCGGTCTCCTCTCTTCATACGCAGGGACCATTTTATTCTTTTGGTTGTGGGGAATCCTCATCCCTAAGCAACCAAATTAAAAAGCCAACCAATCAAAACAATCCCTACCGCCACAATCCCAAAGAAAATACTCAAAAGCTTAAAACTCATCACCCTCTTCAAAATCATCGCTTCAGGCAGCGAAAGTCCTGCCACCGACATCATAAAGGCTAACGAAGTCCCAAGAGGCACTCCTCCAGCCGTTATAGAGAAAATAATAGGTGCTATCGTAGAACATCCCGCATAAATAGGCACCCCCAGTAAAACAGCCATAGGCACAGCAAAATACTCGAACCTTCCCACATACTCCATGAAAAAATCCTGCGGAACAAATCCATGTATCACAGCTCCAAGAGCAATACCTCCAACAACATAAGGAACCAATTTCTTAAAAGTCTTAAACCCCTCTCTCAAAGACCACTTTAATCTAAACTCAAATTTTCTAAACTTGCGAACCTCAGCAATTTTTCCTTCAGCCTTATCCAAAATAATCTCTTTTTCCAAACCGAGAGATCCCAAAATCATACCTGCAACAACTCCCAACAAAATTCCAGCAACAGCATATATAGCTGCCAACTTCCAACCAAAAAGCCCACCCATAATCACAAAAGCAACCTCATTAACCAAAGGAGACGTGATCAAAAAAGAAAACGCCACCCCTAGAGGAACTCTAGCTTTCAGAAACCCAATAAAAAGCGGTATAGACGAACACGAACAAAAAGGAGTCACCGCCCCAAATAAGGCAGCAAAAACATGTCCCAGTCCAAATCTAGCTTTTTCAACTCTCTTTCGGAATTTCTCTGCATCAACATAAGTCCTGACAAAAGCTATCAAACTCACAACAGAAAATATCAACACCAATATCTTGAAAACATCATAAACAAAAAAGTGCACAGCTTCGGTCAACTGCTCACCAGCCATCATTCCAAACCAATCATAGACAACAACATCCGCAACATATTCAAACATAACTTATTTGGTTAATTTTTTGCCTCACTAACACAGACCTCCCCATCCTGATAAACCCTACTCCCCACAGACTTGGCCTGTCTTTGATACTTCCCATCGTAAGGGTTATCCGCCGACCGATCCATCTTGCAAAAAACAAGCTGACATACCCTCCTACCAGCTTTCAATTTAATAGGCATGGAATTTGCATTATACAACTCAAGAGTAATTCTTCCCTCAAATCCAGGATCAACCCAACCTGCATTCTGAATAAAAAGCCCCATCCTTCCGATCGAACTACGACCTTCAACAAAAGCAGTCAAATCATTCGGCAATTTCACGTACTCCATCGTCGTCGCAAGCAAAAACGAATGTGGAGGAATCGTAATCTCATCTCCATCAATCTCCCTATATTTAGGTTCAGAATCAAGAGTCAAAATATCCGACCCCGTATCATCAACAATCAAGTAATGCGTCCCCAACCTACAATCAACCGAAGCAGGCTGAATCGAATGATCAGCAAGCGGCTCAACCACAAGCTCTCCAGAAGAAATCATCTCCTTCAAAGTCCTATCTGACAAAATCATAAAATATTATTAAAAAGCATTGCGGAGAAAATATATCACTGCTATATTATTAATGCAAATGATTCCTAATAAGCCACAGCATAAACCACGTCGGCAAATAACCCGGCAAATAAAATGTCAATTTGTAGTTGTACAACCTGTAAACCACGCCAAACCAAGCAAAGAACCATCATTCTTGAGGAAATACGAACTGTAAAGACTCACCCAACAGCAGATGAAATCTTCAGCATGGTCAAAAAAAGACTTCCAGGAATAAGCTTTGCAACTGTTTATAGAAATTTAGATTTCTTAGAAAAAGAAGGTGAAATTTTGAAACTAAAGCACAAAAACAAGGAACAAAAAGCACACTACGACGGCTTTCCTACCCTGCACTACCACCTAATATGCAAAGAATGTGGGCAAATTCAGGATATCGACGATTGCGGATGTGTACTTTTAGACAACAAAAAAATGGCAAAAAAATATAACTTTGAAATAGATCCAAACACGATTGAAATAATGGGTCTATGCAAGAAATGTAAAAACTCTAACCAATAAAATAATGAAAAGCCACAGATGCAAAGTATGCGCATACGTATACAACCCCGCGCAAAACGAGAACAAAGACTTCAGCAACCTTCCAGATAACTACATCTGTCCAGTTTGCGGAGTAGGCAAAAGTGAATTTGAAGAACTACACCAACTCGGTGAAGAACAAACCGGTGGAGAAGCACAAGAAAAACACGTACCCGTAATATCTGGAGACGAAACATCAACTACAGTAACAGTCGGATCTGTAGAGCACCCAATGACAGACGAACATCACATCATATGGGTAGAACTACATGAAGGAGACAAAGTCCTCAAAAAAATCGAACTACAACCAGAGAACCCACCAGTAGCAAAATTTGAAGGAGTCCCTTTCAAAGAAGGATACAAAGCAATCGCTTTCTGTAACCTCCACGGACTTTGGGAATCATAAAATCTAAACATAAAATCAACTAACCAAATCAAAATGGGATGTAACTCAGGATCATGCAAAACTTGCGACAACTGCAGTTGCGAATGCGAAACGTCATGCAAAGAATGCGGTTGCGACTGTAACTGCGGAGAAAATGACGGATGTGGATGCGGATGCAAGTAGAATCTAAGAAAACCTCGAATTAGCAACCTTTTGAATACTTTTGATAAGTATCTGGGTTGCTTTTTCAATTTCTTTCTTCGTTGAAAACCTACTTAAAGAAAATCTAATAGTATTCCTAGCTTCATCATCAGTAAGACCAATTGCCTTCAACACATGACTAACATGTCCTTTATCCTGAGAACTACACGCAGACCCTTTTGAAGAACAAACACCAGAAACATTCAGATAATCCCCCAACATTCCCCCATTAACAGGGAACATTAAATTCATATTATTACAAAGCCTCTTGGTCCCAGATCCTTCATCGCGAGGACCATTTAACTTCACACCAGAAGCATTCTCCAAAATTTCACTAATAAAATAATCCCGAAGTTTAATCATATCTTTCACGTGCCCACCTTTAGAAGCCAACTTTACCGCCTCAGCAAATCCAACGATACCAGAGACATTTTCCGTCCCAGCACGCCTACCTGCTTCATGATTTCCTCCATGCGAAACAGGAGTCAAGGAAATCCCCTCTCGAACACACAAAGCCCCAACTCCTTTTGGTCCATGGATTTTGTGAGAATTTAGCGTAACCAAGTCCAGCCCCATTTTGCCAACATTCACATCAACCTTTGTAAAACTTTGACACGCATCAGTATGCAAATAAACTCCCTTATCACGACAAATATCACCTATAGCGTTCAAATCTTGAACAGTCCCAATTTCATTATTCCCGTGGATAATCGTTACCAAAAAAGTCTCATCCCTCAAAGCCCCACGAAGCTGATCCAAATCAATAAAACCTTCAGAATCAACATCCAACCAAGTCAGCTCAAACCCCTGAGTCTTTAGCCACTCACAAGTATTTTTCACACAACTATGCTCAATCTTAGTAGTAATAATATGATTTTTCCCTGTAGCAGCTTCTTTTTGATAAAAAGCCAAACCCTTAATCGCAAGATTATTAGATTCAGTCCCACCAGAAGTAAAAATAATTTCCCCATCTTTTGCCCCAATAGACTTGGCAATCACATGCCTAGCATTCTCGAGAGCACGATGAGCTTCAACACCCATTTCATGCACAGAACTAGGATTTGCACAAACCCCACCAAAAAAAGGCGTCATCTTTCGGATCACCTTCGGATCAACCTCAGTGCTAGCCCCATTGTCCAAATAAATCATTTTCATACGAAGAGAATTATACTTGTTTCTTCCTTAAAGCCAAATAATTCAACTCAATTTGTTGATAATTTTATCAATCATGCTCCACCAAAATAACTATTTACAAAAGTTCCAACCAAATAAGTCAGTAAAATTACCAAACAAGTAATCACCAAATGCTCAAACACAACATGCCAAGCACTAACCTTCTGCTTCATAGCAAACAAATAACTAAACACTCCAATCAGAAGAACACCAACCCCAATACTAACAAAAATCGCAGTATCAAGAGGTAAAGTCAACACAGGTATCACAAAAATTGACGCAAATATAACCTTGAATATCAAAGTAGAAAAAGTAGCTATCCACACATCCCTCAAAGAATCATCTTTTCCACGAATAGATTCCTCAGAAACATGAACAGCCATAGCATCAGCTAGAGAATCTCCTATCGCTATCAGTAAAATCCCACCAATGACAGCAACTTTCGAATGAGTTGAAGCATTCAACCCAACCATCATTCCCAAAGTAGTAATAATCCCCGAAGTCAGCCCAAACCCGAACCCTTTCATCCATGATTTTTTTGAAGACATGTTTTTAGATTAATTTATATACTTTCCCCCCTTTTCTTGGTTCTTTCAAAACCTTGATCCCGACATCATCACCACAATAAGCTGTCATAACATCTTCTCGATCAATCTGCATCGATTCCAATTCCTGTTCAAACAATCCACTTTGTGTTTCAAATATCAATCTATCTCCAACTCTAATCCCCTTAGTAAGCTCAATAGCAACTACATCAATCTTGTCGAAAAAAGCTTCGACAACCCCACATTCTTGCATCTCACGCACATCAGCGTCAACAGGACTCGAGTCATAACTCGGTTCGTAATCATCAACGATCGGCGAAGAAAAACCAGAAGACTCATTCTTTTGTGCAGCCAATTTAGCTTTCAACCTCTCACGTCTTTCATAAACACTCTCAGAAGTCCCAACCGACGCAGGAGTCGACGTAGAACCACCCCAAGAAAAACCAGAAGAAGAACTCAAAACAGGGGCAACAGTCACCCTCCTACGACAAACTCTCTTTGGCTTCACTACAGGAACCCCAGCCTCCTTCCTCTGCAAAGCAGTCGCCAAAGAAGGCCTCTTCCTAGCCTTCGCAGACAAACTCCGCTTTCTCTGGAAAGCAGGAACATTTTGCTGGATAGGTGGCTTAGGTTTCGCCACTCGCGGCATAGGAAAAGGTTAAACCTATAAAACACGTTAATATTGACACTTCTAGATCAAAATGGCAAGATTTCTCCCAATCAAAAACCAGCAATGAAATCACAACCACAACCAAGACTAGGCCAAAAACCAAATATAGTTCAAGGCGGACTAGAAGTTGCAGATCCAAAAGATCCCAGAATCTGGCCCCTTCGCCTAAGAACATATGAAAAAATAAGAACAACCATACTAGGAGAGAAAGATGAAATACTAGCAAGTGAAGACCCCCTACAAGAATACGCACGTAGAATAGTAGAAGCATTTTGCGAAGAAATAACATTTGAAGGAGACGAGAACATCCCGGAAAAAGGAAAACTGATAGTAGCACCAAATCATCCATTTGGATCTCCAGATGCAATGACACTATTGCACCATATTATAAAAACGCAACCTCATAGGCCCTGGAACTTCGCCGGGAGCACAACTTCCTTCAAACACCTTGTTCCAGAATTAGTAAAAGAACCATACTTTCAACAAAGAACAACCCCAATAACAAAAGACTCACAGGACGTAATCAGAAACGGCGAAGACGCCATATTCAAAGCACTCTCCTTCATGAACAAACATGAAAATCCAATGTTCATCATATGCCCAGAAGGACACACTGTAACTTTTCAAAACCGCATTGGAATGCCATTTCCCGGCTTTGCTGCCATCGCAAGAGCCACTAGAGCACAAATCCTCCCGGTTCTGTTCACAGGCTCCGCTGACCTAAAAGAACTCAGATACAAAATCCATGGAAAAATCCTCCCTCCATTCGAACCATCAAGAAACGACAATCAAACCAGAAGAAAATGGTACATGAGACTCCGAGCCGCTGCACTAGGTTGCAACTTATAGCCCCTCAATTTCCTCAATTCCATATATTTTTATTTAAAGATTTTCAATTTCCTCAATAAGCTGTTCAAGTCCAAGATTCCCAGCCCCACCCTTGTGCTTAGACTCCTTCAACATCTCAACAATTTCCCCCTTATTAACAGTCAATTTGTCCAAATGATTCCCAACCTCAAAATAAGCATCACGGAAAGGCATCCCTCCCTTAACCAACGAGAAAGCTTTATGCGTCGCAAACAATTCAGGAGTCATAGCATCATAGAGTCGATCTTCGTTTGGCGTTATATTTTGTGCAATTATAGAAGCCACATTCAAAGAGTCCTGAGTGAATTGAATTCCAAGGAAATATGGCCTCTTCAATTCCTGTCCATCACGATGATATCCAGACATCTTGTTCATATAATTCATCAAAATCTCCGCCCTACAAGCAATCACAGTCGCCCCACGCGCACGCAACAATTCAGCCACATCAAGATTCTTCTTCTGGGGCATAATAGAAGATCCAGTCGCAATATTATCTCCAAATTCAAAGAATCTATATTGTCCAGACGAGAACAAAACCGCATCAGTCGCAAATTTATTCAAAGTCATCATCAAATGAACACAAGCATCCAGCACCATCGCATGATTTTTCGCACGCGAATTGTGACAATAGATTGGATTACTTTGCGTTTTCTCAAAACCAAGCAATTCAGTCAAATAATCCCGATCAAACCCAAACGGTGTTCCATATCCAGCACCAGTCCCAAGAGGATTTTGATTATTTATCTTCGCAACAGTATCCAAAAACTGAATATCATCAATCAATCCTTCTGCAAAACTGGAAAGCCACATTCCGACAGTAGTAGGCATCGCTTTCTGAGTATGTGTATACCCAGGCATTGGCATAAATTCATATTTCTTAGCAGCCTGAGCAAATCCAAGAGCAGCTTTTACAGCAAATTGGCGAATCAAATCAAGCTTCGATCGAATATAAAGTCTCTCCGTCACTATCACTTGATCATTTCGCGAACGAGCAGTATGAATCTTCTTCCCAACATCTCCATAATTTCCAACCAAATAAGACTCAATAGCAGTATGACAATCTTCATCCTCCAACCTCACTTCAAACTCACCCTTTTCCCATAGCTCACGAATCTCTGCCAATCCTTTTTCCAGATCAGCCAACTCAGCATCATCCAAGATCCCATCTTTATGAAGCATTTTCGCATAAGCGATCGAACCATCCACATCAAAAAGAACCAATTGCTGATCATAACCAATATCTTTTCCAGCATTGTATTCCTCGACAGTATGATCCATCTCAACCACATCTTCTTTGTGCCAAAGTTTTCTTTTTACAGTTTTAGTCATATTAAATTAGTTTAAAAGTTTTATATGCATTAATTGTGACAATTTCAGCCAACTCACGAGGTTTGTAATACCTACAGGCACCAGCCATCATACGAACCTCCTCCCAAATATCTCCAGAGACATCAGGTACATAAACATCACTGATATTATCCAGACCGAGACAAACATTTACACCAGCCTCAATCATCTCTGGAACAGGAGCTATAGAATTGTGCAAAGGAGCCATTTTATCATCGTGTTGTTTCATAGTTATGGCAGCGGCAGGACAAACAATCACATTTGCACCCACATCCTTCAAACCCTTGATAATCTCCGACCGAACAGCCTTCTCATGCGCCGCAATAGAAAGACAATGTAAAAAATTTACTCTTCCTTCCCACCCATGCTCAGCAGTCTTCGCAATCAATTTCTCAGTATCTCTCTCTAGAGGATTATTTTCTTGATCAATATGCACATCGATATCTTTATTCAAATTTTTTGCAATCTCAAAGATCACATCCATATGCTTCAGATCCCCCTCCCCAGCTGCCAATCTACGATCAGCAGACGGCAAACCCCCAACTCCATCACTCAAAGCACAAGCCTCTTCAAAAATCTTAATCTTCTCAGGATCATGCCCACTCCCATCCTCATTCAAAAATCCCTGTGTAGGATGCGCCACCCATCTTAACAAAAGCCGCCCAGCATATTCCTCTTTCAATTCAGCAAAAGCTTTCACGACAACCAAGCCAGTATTTTTATCAGCATCCGCATGAGTGTGAAAAACAGACACCCCCTGTTCAACCATCATATCAAGAACTCCACGAACACGAGCCTTCATTTTTTCAGGATTTTCACCATTCTCTTTACGAACAGCATCAACAAGACGCCATTTTTCCTCCATAAGAGCCATAGACTGCTCCCAAGACTCCCGATCAACAGTATAAGCACGATCAAGATGCGCGTGACCAGAAACCATGCCCTTTATCTTCCCATCAGACTCATTTTTGATCTTCTCCACTTCTTCAAAAAACAACTTTTTCAGAAGAAAGACAGGTTTTATAACTTCATTCATAATTTTAGAATTAAATACCCTTTGCAAAGAAAAATACCATCCAAAAATCTAAAAAACAACAAAACTTACTATCCAGAAATCCACCTAAGGGCCCTAGATATTCGACCACGCAAACCCTTTCTCTTATCCATAACCTCATAAACAATCTGAAATCTATTCAAAGTATCATTCTCCTCAGAATCAAACAAAATCCCCATAGAATCTATTTGAACTTTAATTCCATGAACCTCTCTCATATAACGAGGAACTTCAAGAAACTTCTCAATCGGAGGAATAGCATGTGGATTAGAAGTTGAATCTTGAAAAAGTTGAGTCAACCAAACAGAATAATCAGCCTTAGCCTGTACTCCCCCCTTATCACCAACAGAAATCCTAGACCATGCCGGACTAACAACAACACATTTTCCTCCCTCTTTAAGCTGCCCAGATAAAACATAATCAACCAGAATCCTCAGCTCAGTTCTCAATTTATGTAAAGAACTCCCAAAAACAACAGTATCAACAGAATCAGGTTTAGAAATCTCCATAGGCAAACAAATATTATCCTCATCCAAATCAGCTCCAGTGTAAAAAACATTCCCAGTAGTCCCAAAAGGCTCGCTACTTAAACCATGTTTAGAAAGATCAAGATGATCACAAGTAACCCCATCATCAAATCCTCTATCTACAGCATAGAAATTTGCATCCGGATTATGAAAAGATGCTTCCGCCTCAACAAAAGGAGGAATACCACATCCATATCCAACATTCACCCCCTTCCTTGAATGATAATTAACCAAAGGCTGAGTAATATCACCCCTATAAACACTAGCATTAATCTGACCCTGATACATAGACGCTCCCATACGATACGCCTGAACTCTCGAAACAAGCCTTTCAATCTCTTCCCCAGCATTAGTATGCACCAAATATTTCTCAGCCAAACCAGAAACCTCTCTCAAAATCACAGATTCTTGAAGCAACATTTTATCTTTCTCACCAATAGCAAATCTCAAAAGATGCAAACAGTGTTTATAAACATCTTCCACATTTGGATTCGGATGAGCAACCTCGAACGGATAAAACTCATCATCATCAGAAGAACGTTTTTGAGTAATAACCAATCGACACAAGCCAGGAATAACAGAAAGTAGAATTTGTCGTCTATAACGATTCAAAATCCTAGCACCATCAACCTGCTCAACTTTTCCATAACTCATCAAATCCTTTTCAGTAGATCGAGGCAAATATTTCTCCAAATTCAACAAAGATCTGTAATAAAGACCAACCAATTCTCTAACTTCCATCCCAGCAAGTTTTCTAACCAAACTAGAAGAAAGTCTCTCAGAAACACCTCCTACTAATTTTGAAATTAAAAACAAATATTCATGAAACGGCCTCTCCCCAAATCCACCACTTTCAATTTTCTCCTTAAACCCATCTGTAAAATCATCATAATCCAAACCATGATAATCAAAACCATCATAATCCCCACCACCATTCTTCCACTCAAAAGCACGAGGGCGATAAACTTCATCCGCATAATTTGTTAACCCATCAAGCCCTAACTCCTTCAAAACATTCAGTCCACCTCCTTTCAAATCTACAGATCCATACCCACCAAACTGGCCCAATTCACAAAGATGATTAACAGAATGATCGTAATCACGACCCTCCAAACCTAATAAATCTATATATTCGCCTAATTCAAGAGGCATACCTCCATTTTTTTACACAACAGGAGCATAATCATACCACTCACATGGGATATGACAACCCTCAAAGTACATCTATTGACTTTTGAGACAATAATCGTACTATTGACCCCAACATAAACCCAAAACATGACAAAAGATTTTGCAGGACCAAAATCAACACCAACTTTCGATTCTCCTGAAAATATAAGGGAAAATCAACCTATCTCAATTTTAATAATTGGAGACTTGTGCCAAACCGTAAGAGCAATGCTAGCAGAAAACTTTGGAATAAAAGGAATAGTAACCTTATCACATGAAGCTTTTTCGACAATCCCCCCCCCTATCAGAACAAACACAATCCTAGTAAAAGATGAAGAAGAAGATCCCCTCACCCCAGTAGAAGACAGGACCAAAACTCTAGAAACTCTCAGAAAACTCGAATCAACACACATAAATTCACTACCTGATGACTCCATCGTAATAATAATCTCAAACACAAGCGATAAATTGGGATTTTTCACAAAAACAGGAATTGAAAATCAAAGAACTATCAAAGACGCCAGCCCAAGAGCAATAATTCAAGAAATTTTGCCAAGAAAAGACCAGCTACTCCAAGAATAGAGTTGACAAACACCAGATAAAATGTCACACTTCCTCTCCTAGACATTTTATTAATACTTATGGAAAAAAATAGCGAATTACATCGCATATTATACGCGGACGGAGACGCAGCTCATCACGACGCAAGAACAGACTGGATAGAACGAACCATGAAGGGTCAAGTAAAAGTCACTACCGTAGAAACAACAGAAGATGCTCTTGCTGAATTAAGAGCAGATATAAATGATCAAATAATAGCTCTTGTCGTAAGCCAGTCTCTTGGGAACGAAGAAGTTAGATTGATATTAAGTTACCTAGAACACATCGGAAGAAAAAATATGGAAACATTTCCAATAGTCATTCGAAGCGAGACAGTATCCAAACAATTCATAAGATGGTTACAACAAGCAAATACTAATCCAGGAACCCCACTTGTAGGAAAAAATGCTCCAAGAATCATAGCAGAAGCAATAAGAGACAGATTGGTAGGAAAAAAATTACTCCCACCTCTCCCCCCACAAACAACTGATACCTTTGACCCGTCAAAAACACAAGAAACACCTGGGCCAGGTTTTGAACAACCTCTGCGCGAAGACTACACTCCCCCATCATCTTCCACAGCAATTGATAATCCAGAAAATTAGTAATATACTGAAAACAGGATGAATCCAAAAGGGCTTAAATCAGAGAAAAAAACACAATTAGAACTGCTCAATCACATTTACAAAACCTTATCTGAGCAGGAGACGTTTCATGATATCCTCATAGCTTTCAGCAAAATAATAAAAGATCAGCTCAAATGTCAGTATCTCGATTTTGTATTCAGAGATGAAGACAAGAAAAACCCAAGTGTTAGCCAGTACAGAATGGAAGACGGTAGAACCATCACAGAGAAAATATCTGAACCAAAGGGATTGACCGGCAAATCCATAGCCACAAAAAAAACCATAAAAACCGAAGACGTCTCGAAATCGACCGAATACCATCGCTGCAGAAAAGACATAATTTCCGAACTTTGCATACCAATCTTCTTCAAAAGAACAGCAATAGGATGTATAAACCTCGAATTTACAAAAAAACAAGAATTTGATACAGATACAGTCACGATCTTAGAAATTATAGGTAAAGCAATAGGTCCATTCTTAAGAAACGCAAAACTCCACAAAGAAGTAGAAAAATCAGAATACAGATTCCGCCAACTAGTCGAAAACATGAACGAAGGGCTTTGGGTTGGAGATGAAAATCACAACACAACCTACGTAAACCCAAAATTTGCAGAAATGGCAGGCCTAACACAAGAAGAATGCACAAAAATTGACTGTTTCGGATTCTACGATGAAGAAAGCGCCCAGCAAATTCACGAACAACATAAAGCCCGGAAAGAATGGAAAAGTTCCCAGTACGAACTCACAATGATAAGCAAAGATGAAAAAAGAATCCCATTACTTTGCTCAGGAACACCAATCCCAGGAGGAACAGTTGGAATCTTCACGGACCTAAGCCAACTAAAAGAAACTGAAAAACAGATCAAAGAACTTTCAAAATCCGAAAAACTACTAGCACACATCTCAAACACATCAATCGATGGAATAGTCAGTCTGGACAGAAATCTAATAATCCAAACCTGGAATCTAGGAGCAGAAAAAATGTTTGGATACGACAAAGAAGAATCAATCAATCAAAACGTGAAAATTTTGATGCCACCAGACAAGCTTAAAAAAGGAGAACTAGAGCATCTCGTCAAAATGATATTAGAAAAAGGTTTTTTGAAAAACTTTGAAACAACCAGAGTAAAAAAAGACGGCAAAGAAATATCAGTAGCAATATCAGCTACAAAACTAACCGATGAGAAAAATCGATTCATGGGATTCGGAATAATGTACAGAGATATCACATATCAAAAGAAAGCAGAAAAAGAACTTCAAGCAAGATTTGAATCAATGCAAAACGCATACCTAGAACTCGGCACACAGCGACGTCAACTAGACTACCTGCTCGAGACACTAAATATAACCGTCGGCGACGAACAATTCCCAAACATAGAGAACTACATCGTCAACGCAGCAATGATGCTAACCAAAGCAAACGGAGCAACACTGAGACTGTACGATGAAGAAGATAAACACCTCCACCTAAAAACAGTAAGCGGCGTAAGTCCAGAATGGTGGGGAAAATCAAAAATCCCTTACAATGGGTCAGTAGCAGAAAGAGCTTATCAACAAAGACAACCCCTGTTCATTGACGATATACAAAACAACCCAAGCTACACAAGCCCAAGACTAGCATCAGAACACAACTTCAAGTCATGCCTATTATTGCCACTATATGTTAAATCAAAATACATAGGAAACATGTCCCTATACTCAAGTAGCAGAAACTCACTCCATCTACTCGACAATTCCTTCATATCAAACTTCGGCAAACAAGCTTCCCTAGCTCTACTAACAAGAGAAATAAAACTTAAATAACAAGAAGGCTAGCCAAACCAGCCAAGATCATTAGTCCAAACACAGAAAGAACTCTAAAAGCCGTTTTTCTAGAACCAAAAATCAAAAACAAACTTCCCTTAAACAAAGTGTTTGCTATTGCAGCAATTGTTATCGACGTGACAGCAACCTTGTGTCCCAAACCGTTCTGTCCCAACTTCGCCATAGAAACCGTGATCGCATCCATATCAACAAACCCTGAAACAAAACTGACAAGATAAGTACCCTTATCCCCCAGATACTCATGCCCAACCTTGGAAATAAACAATATAACAGCAAAAAACAAGCCAAATTGAAGAGCAGGCATCAATCTAAAAGGACTCTTGATAGAGTAATCTTTCTTCGAAAGCCTTTTGCAACTACCATTATCCTTCCAACACCAAAGCCAAACACTAGCAACAATACCTACGAAAGCCATCGAACCCATAGGAATCATCGCCTTGAAAACCATATCCTTATTCAAAACAAAAATCTCAAGAAGCACCCTGAAATACATAGCAGTACTCGCCACAATAATCGCAAAAACATAAGGATTCACAATACTTTTGTTCTCCTTACTCTCTTTCGAATAACTCATAGCAAGAGCCGTACTCGATATCAAACCTGCCAGAAACCCAGTCAAACCAATCCCCTTCCTAGTACCAAGCCACTTGATAGCAATATAACTTGCAAAAGAAATCCCAGATATAAAAACAACCATCAACCATATCACATAAGGGTTGAAGACCTCATAAGGCCCATACCCTTGATTCGGCAATAAAGGCAAAATTATAAAAGCAATAATTGTAAATTTTATCGTAGACAAAATCTCATCAGAATTAATTCCATGAGCCCATTTATGAATTGGCTCCTTGAAATAAAGAACCGTCAACGTAATCAGCGAAACCACAACAGCCAACATATAATCCCCACTGACACAAAGCCCACCAACCAGAAAAGTAACAATAGCAGCAAGCTCAGTCGTAATTCCAATCCTTAATTTTTTCATTCCAACAATCAAATAAGAGGAAACTATCAAAACAAAAAACACACTCGAAATAAGAACGAAAGCCGCCAAAGAAATATTCAACAAATAGAAAGCCAACGCCCCCAAAAGCCCAATCAAAGCAAACGATCTCACTCCTGCAAAAGACAAATCTTTGTTAGATTTTTTCTTTTGCTCCCTCTCGAGTCCAATCAACGTCGAAAGCGCTAGGGCAGCTCCAAACTGTTGTATTAATTCAAAATCCATTAACTTATTATACCATAAAACTTGCAAATTTTCTCTTCAGAAAGTAGAATCAACAAAGACAAACACCTTAAATAACCCCCTTCCTATGTTCATCACACCATCAATGCTACTAATCGGACTTGCAATCTTCATGGCAGCATTCCTGATTCCAGCCATTCTAAGCACAAAAAAATGGCAAAAAGCCATGAAAAAAAGCTTCTCTGACGAATCACAAGTACGAATGATGTCTATGTTTAGCTTCATATTCGCATTCCTATTCCTGAGCGTTCACTGGAAATTAACAGGTGGATGGTTCATAATCATCCCAATAATAGGTTGGATAAGCCTTGCCAAAGGTCTTGCACTATTATGGTGGCCTGGATTTGCTTACAAAATGGCAAAAAAGACTTACCTAGAATCAGAGACTCTAACAGCATTGATCGGATTCTTAGGATTAGTAATAGCAATAGGTCTAACATACGTAGCTCTATACCTATACTAATTAAGACATTTTCTTCTTAAGAATACGCAAACCCTTTGCTGAAATAACCATCTTTTCAACCTTACCAGTTGCTGGATTGTAGACTTTTTTCTTCATCAAATTAGGTAGAAATCGACGTTTAGTCTTCCTGTTAGAGTGACTAACGTTGTTTCCAGCTGAAGGTTTCTTTCCTGTTACTTTACAAACTCGAGACATAGTTTTCCTTTAAATTGCCCGCACATTCTAACAACTTTCATCAAGAAAGCAAGAAAAATTCACTATTTCCCAAACTATCTCCTAAACAAAACAATCTTTGGACAACAATCTAATAGGAATCGTACAAATAATCGTCTCTATAAAACCATCCAAAGTCAGCAAGATAGCCAACCCTTCATTAGATCTCATAAGAACAAGATCCCCCATGGAGAAAAGCAAAAAAGCAGAAACACTATAGAGAATGAAAAAAAAGATCCCCCATCCCATATGAGCATTTATGTTGCGACAAGCAGACCTGAATAAAAAAGCCAACAAAAACCCAACAAAAAAGTCCTTAACAAAAATTAGGAAGACCGGATTGCTCAGATCAAAAAACCGACCTTCCCCAGTAAAAAGCTCCAAAAAATCAGGGTAAAAACCGAAAATCCTAAAAATCAAAACATTATACCCAACAGCAACCAAACCTGTTACAAATCCAGCGACAAGAAATGTCTTAACTCTACTAGTTTTAACACTTGTAACCATAATAATTCCTTGAATTTTTAAAACAAACACAATATAGTTTAGATCCCTCAAAAAAACAAAGCCCTGACGCAAAGAAAAGGGCTAGTTCTTATTTTTTCATTTTTACAAAACATGGCTAAACAAACATTTAGAACAGAGAAAGATTCAATCGGACAAATTCAAATTCCATCAAACGCATATTATGGAGCCTTCACGACCAGAGCATTAAATAATTTCCAAATATCAGATCTGAAAATCCCAAGGATATTCAGAAAATGCCTAGGATTGGTAAAACTCGCAGCAGCAGAAACCAATCTTTCGCTAAATGAATTAGATAAAAGATCAGGAAAAGCAATCATTCAAGCAGCAAAGGAGTTCTCAGAGGGCAAATTCGACACAGACTTCCGCCTAGACGTCATCCAAGCAGGAGCAGGCACTCCATACAACATGAATGCAAATGAAATCATCTCGAACCGCGCAAACATCATATTAAAAGGCAAAATCGGAACCAACAAACCAGTCCATCCAAACAACCACACAAACAAAGGCCAATCTTCAAACGATGTCATTCCTTCAACAACAAAAATCGCAGCACTTTTAAGCATCCCAAAACTCGAAGAAGAAACGAAAAAATTAGCAAAATCTCTAACAAAAAAATCGATCAAATATAAATCACTCAAAAAAGCCGGTCGAACACACCTTCAAGACGCAGTCCCAATCAGTTACGGCCAAATCTTCGACTCACACTCAAAAGCCATCGAAAGATCTCTCAAAAACGTTATCAAAGCATCTGAAGACCTCCACGAACTCTCACTTGGAGGAACTGCCGTCGGAACAGGCATCACGGCAAATCCAAAATTCAAAACTGCAATTATCAAAAACTTAAACAAATTAACAGGCCTTAAATTGAAAAGCTGCCCCAATCTAACAGAAGGAGCAACAAACTTCGCTCCATTCGCTGACTTCAGCAACGCATTAACATCACTAGCAAGCAACCTGTATCGCCTAGCAATGGATCTCAAAATACTCGGATCAGGCCCACACACAGGCTTAGCAGAGCTAAGCCTACCAACCGTCCAACCAGGTTCATCAATAATGCCAGGCAAAGTAAATCCATCAATCCCAGAAGCAGTTGAAATGGCCTTTTATCAAATCTCAGGTAACAACGAGACGATCAGACTCGCTTCAAGCAACGGACAACTCGAACTCAACACAAACTGCCCAATCATAATGTACAACCTCCTTCAATCACTAGAAATTCTCACAAACTTAAGCGAAACATTCCGCATTCGCTGCATCGAAGGACTAGAAGTAAACAAAAAACGCGTCAAAGAACTCTACAACGGAAGCCTATGCAAAGCCACCGAACTCGTACCAAAACTCGGATATGACAAAGTCGCTGAGATGGTGAAGAAAGGGAAGCTGTAAAACGACTTCATTTCACCTTCACGAAAACACCAGATTCCAAAAGCAAGTTATATACCTTCCTAACTTTTTTCCTAAAAGTATTTGAAACACACCCTATCACAGGACAAACAGATTCAGAATCATCAATATCACCTTCTTCTTTCCCAAGTATAATCAATCCACCATCCCTAGAAGGAAGAACAACAGGAGTAATCTTACAAATAAGAGGCTTGTCGTCAGGATCAAATCTACAAACGCCATTCAATGAACAATTCAAAACCCTCCAACCTTCAACCACAACTCCATCAGGAATAGAGTCTAGAGTTTCACCAGGAACCAACATCGACCCATCATTACAACAAACATCACATCCCTCACCCTCACGACGATTATTACATGCATCAACACTTCCTGCCCCCATTATACGATGACAATTTTTAACAACACTTGTACTCATAAAAAAAATATTAGACGACAAAATACAACGAAA
>Ga0233431_1001180_pt1 | contig 47167 bp, 54 predicted proteins | sample SI_118_April2016_FD_179867 | JGI IMG/M metagenome (GOLD analysis project Ga0233431, IMG submission 179867) | Seawater microbial communities from Saanich Inlet, British Columbia, Canada - SI_118_April2016_200_MG | ecosystem: Environmental > Aquatic > Marine > Inlet | place: Canada: British... | reverse complement strand
ATTGTCACCATTACTATTTTCAATTTGTTCAATCGCTCTTAGTTCATCAATAGTTTTTGGATCTGAATCTAATCCTCTTTGTTTATAACGTTGTAATCGGATTTTCTCTGGCGCTGTTACATTAACAAGCAAAAAATCATCTCGTTGTTGTAATAATCTAACTTCCGCAGGATTTCTGATTGAAGTAATGATATGATTCTCTCCATCAAGAACTCTGTTAATAGCTTTCCTTGCTAGAACATCTGCTCCATGTGATAATCTTAGTTTATTTCCAGCTTCAATTAAATTTTCTTTAGTAGCTTTTTTACTCTTTAATTCTTCTCTTAAGAAGTCTGATAATGAAATTAGAAAGAAATTCATCTCTTGTAAAACCTTTGCAACAGTATCTTTTCCACTACCGTAACTACCAGTTAATCCAATAATCATGGTTCTTAGATAAGTAACTTAATTTAAATCAATTGTTATAGTAGAAACTAACTATTCCTGATATAATATTCACTTTAGTAGCATTAAGTTTTTATATTTCTTATAACTTGACCATAGTTTTAACATTACTTGGGGGAAAATAAAAATGAATAACGGATTAGACTTAACTAGCCTTTTTACAGCTATGGTAACACCTTTTAGGGGTTCAAACGTAGACTACGATGCTTTGCAAGAAAATATTGTTAGACAAGCTGAGGCTGGAGTTGGTGGATATTTATTTTTAGGTAGTACTGGAGAAGCTTCTACTATTAGTTCTGAAGAAAGAGTGGAAATTATTAGACTGGGAGTTGCTAATAATTCTTCGAATCAAATAATGGTGGGAACAAGTTCAAGTAGTACTGCTGAAGCAGTTAGATTAACCCGAGAGGCGGCTGATCTTGGTGCAGGTTTTGCTTTAGTGTCTGCTCCTGCTTATAACAAACCTTCTCAAGAAGGAATTTATCAACATTTTGTTGAAGTTGCTAGAGAGGGAGGATTACCAGTTGTAGCTTATAATATTCCTAGTAGGACTGGGGCTAACATAACTCCTTCTACCTTAGAAAGGATTGCTCAACTTGATAATATTGTTGGGGTAAAGGAAGCTTCTGGTGACATGGGTCAAATAATGGATGTTCTGCATCGTTTTAAAGATGATGATTTTTATGTATTCAGTGGAGATGATAGTTTAACCTTACCTATGTCTGTTTTAGGTGGGGATGGTGTAATCTCTGTAATCAGTAATATTCTTCCAGAAGAGATGGTCCATTTAGTTGGTGCTTGTCAGAGTCATGATTATGGAGAGGCCTTAAGGCACCATAAATATCTTCTTCCTATGATGCAAGCATCTGGCTTAGCTGGTAATCCTGCCAGTGTAAAGTATATGGCAGAATTAATTGGTGATCATTCAGGAGACTGCAGATTACCTCTAGTTGGGCCTTCTATAGATGATCAAAAGAAGTTAAAAGAAGTCGTTGGAAATTACTCCTTATTTGATCAATAATTTCTTTTTTTATTTTATTGTTTCTAAGAATTCTTTTGTTTTTTGCATCAGTTCTTCTCTACTGCCAATGTTTATAATGTTGTAGTCTGCCATTGCTATTGGTCCGCCTTTCTCAATATTCTCAATTTCTGCAAAGTCTCTGTTTCTAGCTTGTTCCTTTGTTGCAGGTCGACTTCTCATATTCTCATCTACCTGAGTTCTTCCTGCCAATCTTTCATATCTTAACTCTGGTGGTGCTAGAACTGATAACACAATCATTCTCTCGTTATAATACTCTTTAAGAATTTTGTATTCTGACCAACTGTATAGTCCATCAGCCACGACGTTTCCTTCTTCTAATAATTTGTCGAACTTAGGAATGTTTAGAGTAGCGAAAGCACCCATGCCATGCTCTTTTCTAACTTCTTCTCGGATTGGTTTTTCATTTTCTTCAGAAGGTTCTAATCCACGTTCTTTAACAATATCTAAAGTAATTTGGCCGAAACGAACAAATTTGTATCCTTGCCTTACTAATTCATCAGCAACTTCACTTTTACCACTACCAGTCATACCTACAACACAGATTATCTTGTTCATAGTGATTAGAAATGAGAAGTCATTATTAAAGTTTATGTTATTTTTAATTTCAGTGTTGTAAAATATCAGAAAGTCTTTCTCTTTTTAATGACATAAATAAATATTGTCCAATACTGTAACCTGTACCTTCATTTACTACAACCACATGAGTTTCTTCACCAGCTTTAAATAAATCTCCTGGACTCATTGAAGAGGCACCTAATTCTACAACATAACCATGGGGAATTTTTTTAAGTGAAAATCTTGGTGGTCCAGAAGTAGGTCCTAAATCTTTACATACATCTTCAAGATACATTACTTCTCCATTTTCTCCAGAAAGTAATTTAGCAATTCCTAACGGATGTTCGCGTTGATTATTAATTTGTCCCATATATTGTTGATTAAATGCTTCTAGTTTCCTTCCTACATATTCTTTTGTATTTAGGTCCGCAATAACTAAGTCTAACACTTTTTGTTCATCTGGGTTTAATCGTTCCGTAGGCATCTTCCTGAAAAATCAGCGTTAATTTATATTTATTTATATTCCATAGACACGAATGAATGTAATTATTGAGGATTTCATAATAGCCTTTAGTTTTAATATCCATTTTTAAGAAAACATACAAATGTTAGTTTTTTAAAATAGAAAAGATTATTAATTAATTAGTTTTAGTTGTTCTCATGCAAAGAGGCAAGTTTATTGTTATTGATGGAATGGACGGTGTTGGTAAGTCAGAGTTTCTAAACGTTTTCATTGAAGAGTCTAAGATTGATGGAAAAAGAGTGTTTGATGTTCATCAATTTTGGGAAGAGAACAATTTTCATCCAAACGTCAATGATATTATTGGGAATTATGATGTTTTAATAACCTCTGAACCAACTTTTGTAACTGTTGGAACTGTTATTAGGGATGAACTGATTGCTAAAAATGGCAGAGACTATTCTCCTGAATCAGTGGCAGAAGCATATGCCTTAGACAGAAGAATTCTTTATGAACAATTAATCCTTCCTTGTTTGGAAGCAGGAATAAATGTATTTCAAAGTAGATCATTTTCTACTAGTATTATATTTCAAAGATTATCTGCACAAAAATTAGGCAGAGAACTTAGTTTTGATAGTATTCTAAAGATTCCAGGTAATACATTTTGTTATGCTAATCCCTTTGATTTCTTAATTATTCCAACTGTTGATGATGCTCGTAAAGTAATTGAAAGAATTGGTAAAAGAGATAAAGATGATAATTGTATCTTTGAGAACCTAGATTTTCAAAATACAGTGAAAATGGTCTTTGAAAGTGAAGAATTTCAGGAAGTTTTTACTAGAGTTGGCACAAAAGTCGTTTATATGGATGCTGGCAAGACCTTAGAATATTCTCAAGAACAGGCTAGAGAGTTTTATTTGAATAATTTAAAAGAGTAATCTTTTTAAATGAACCCCCTTTCTGCTTGATTACGGCCCCGTGGCTTAGCCTGGTATAGCGCACGACTGATACCTACTGCTAGTCAGCTATCGTGAGGTCCGGGGTTCAAATGTCCTTAAGGAGATCACAATTTTCCTTGAGACTTGAGAGTCCCCGCGGGGCCATATTTAAATCCTTGGGGATCTTTATCCCTGAGGTACTTTAATCTTTTAATTTTTGATGGATGAATAAATCCGACTTTTTGATGATATCTGTTGAGTTCAGAAGATCTTACAGTAAGATAATAGGATTTATCACAATTTGGTCCTGTTATGTTAGACTTTATTTTTATCTTACTTAATAGTAATTTAACTTGTTTTAAACCAGGGTGATGCATGGATTTAACTCTAATTCTCTTCCTTATTTTACAAACTGTGGCTTCATCATCAAAAAATGCTTGTATCCATGAACAGATAACTTTTTGATTAGAATTTCTGATAAACCCTGGAATCTGCCAATTATATGAATTCTTATTTTGTAAGTTTAGAATCTCTACAATCCATTTACATGAATTAACTTCCAAAGAATACTTCTTTATTTTCTTTCTAACTTTGCGATTAAATGCTTTTTGCATGTCTTCTTCAAAACTTTTCAATAGTTCTTTACATGTATTGGTATACTCAATAATCCAAACTTTCTCCAATTTATTCTTTCGAGGATGATTATCAAGTTGTTTTTTTGAGTACTTATCTAATTTAGTGTAAACGCAGCCATCACCGCAAATATGAACGTGGACTCTTGCTAATGAAGGTGTTATTGAAGTTTTCATTATCAAATATTATAATGAAAATCTTCATTAATAAGCTTTGTCCGAGGTTGACCAGTGGGTAGTGGGGAATTGTTTTAATATTTCAGACCATTTTGTCGGGTCTGCCAAAATGGTAGATTTAAAGAAATTAGAGCGAACTGTTAAAAATAATGAAAAACAATTAGCTCAAGAATCGAAGAGAATTATATCTTAACAATCAAATAACGCTCCCTCTACACAATATACATTCCTGTGTATAAATCTTTAAATAAGGGTTGTCATTCTGGAGTACATACACAATACTATCGAGGGGGTATTTACAATGAGAAAAGTAGTGATGAGTTTGACTGTACTAGTTATGTTTATATTTTTAGTGGGCTGTTTAGATTATGCAGCATATGACATTCCAAAGGATGAATTTGTTGAGGAAGATGAAGTCTCTTTAGTGGACGAAATTGCCCAAATTGAGAATGAACTATTAGAACAGGAACAGGAAACTGTTGAAGAAGAACTTCCGGTGGAAGAAACTGTAGAAGAAGAAATAGTTCTACCTGAATTGGGAGAAGTAGCTGATTCAGAAGATTTATTGGAAATTTTTGTTAAAGAAAATGACTTAATGAAACTTAATGCTAAAGTTACAGATCCAGATAATGATGTAGTAACTTATGCTTTCAGCGCACCATTAAACAAAATGGGCGAGTGGAAAACTAATTACGGTGACGCAGGAGAGTATTTAATTACCTTATCTGCAACCGACGGAAAGTTAACCACAGAACAAAAAATTAAGATTATCGTTGAGAGAGTAAACGTTGCACCAATTGTTAATGGTGTTAAAGATATTCGTGTTAATGAAGGTGCTACTGTTAACTTTGAACCAGAAGTAACTGATCCTAATGGGGATGCAGTTAATGTTGAAGTTTCTGAACCTTTAAAGAATGGAAAATTTGTTACTGATCACACTTCAGCTGGAGAGTATAAAATTAATGTACTTGCTACTGATGGAGAATTAGAAACAGAAAAAACGTTTAAATTAACTGTAAACGATGTTAATGTTTTACCAGAAGTTACTAATTTAGCAGACATCACTGTTGAAGAAGGTGAAACTGTTAAGATTGAACCAACAGTAACTGACTTAGACAATGACGAGTTAGTTGTTACTATTAGTGAGCCAGTTGGAAACGATGGTGTTTGGGAAACTTCATATGTTGACCATGGATCTTATGTTGTAACCGTAACCATTAATGATGGTAAGGACACAGTAACAAAGAATGTTAAAGTTGTTGTTGGAGACATTAACATGCCACCGCAGATTGTGGATGTTTACTTAGGAAGTTAGTTTAACTAACTCCTTTTTTTTAATTTATAATCAAAATGGCCTCAAAAAAACTACGTTTGATTGCTTTGAGCATGATTGTACTACTTTTCCTAGTTAGTTCATCACTTGCCCTCAGCAAAACTTTTACAGTAAAGGAAACGGACTTTGTACAGATTAAAGCAGAAGCGATAGATTTGGATGGGGACAATATTATTTATTATTATTCTGCGCCATTGAATGAACTTGGAGAATGGCAAACAGGCTATGATGACTCTGGTGAATATGATTTAGAGTTAACTGCTTCTGATGGTGTTAATCAAGTTACTCAGATAGTTAAGTTAATTGTTGAGAACAGAAATCAAGCACCATACCTTGCTGAAAATAAACTTAGTTCTAAAGAAACACAAACTATTGATTTAAAGAAATTAATTGTTGATCCTGATGATGATCCTTTAACATATAACTTTGAAAATCCGTTTGATAATAATGGGGTTTGGAATACTGGATATGATGATGAAGGAACTTACATTGTGGATGTTATATTCAGCGATGGAGAATTTAATTCAAAAGGAAGAATTGAAATTACTGTATTAAAAACTAATCAACCACCGGTGATTCATGACATCTTTGAAGCTGATAAAATCGTTAATGCTAAAGAAGGAAAAGATTTAGAGTTTTATGTTGACGCCGTTGATAGTGATGGGGAAGACTTAACAATTGTTTGGACTTATGATGATGAAGTAATCTCAGAAAGAAGTTCAGGCGATTTCTATTTAGATTATAATCAAAAGGGAGAACACATATTAAAACTAATAATAACTGATGGTGTTCAAGAAGTAATTAAAGAGTGGAAGATTAAAGTAGAAGGCACTAACAGAAAACCAGATTTAGTTATCTTGCCTATTAATCTTAATGAAGGTGAAACTGTTTATTTAGATCTTCCAGACGTTGATTTAGATGGGGATGAATTAGTTTATTCTTTTGAAGCTCCACTTAATTCCGAGGGAGAATGGGAAGTTTCTTATGAAGATTCTGGCAGTTATGAATTAAAAATTACCGTTTCAGATGGCGAGTTTGTTGATTCTGAGTATGTTGAAATTAATGTTCTTAATGTTGACAGATCTCCAGTATTAAAGTTGCCAGAAGAACTAAGAGTTTATGAAGATGAAGAATTATCTTATACTTTTGATGCCATTGATTTAGACGGTGATAAAATTGAATTTTCTTTTGATGGACTTCCAGAAGAAGCAGAGTTTGAAGATAAAACTTTAACCTGGAAACCAGGCTATGATTATATCAGAAGAAGTCAAGGTATGATTAGTAATATTCTGAATACACTTCGATTAGAACATTTATTTTTGAAATCAAGATCTTTTAGTTTAGCTGTAACAGCATGTTCTGAAGACACTTGTGTTACAGAGAACACAGAGGTTATTGTTTACAATGTAAACAGAAAACCAGAGTTTACAATCTTAAATGATTTAAAAATTACAGAATTAGATTTAGCACAACTTAACACTGAAGCCATTGATCCTGACGGAGATATTGTTAGAGTTTACTTTACAAATCCTTTAAGTAAAAAGTCTGGAGAATGGCAAACAGATTATGATGATGAAGGTGTTTACACAACTTACGTAACAGCTACAGATGGAAAATCTGGAATAACTATGCCTGTACAAATTACAGTTGAGAAGAATAACAGAGAACCTTCTTTACATATTCAAACTGATAAATTAGTTGTTAATGAAAATCAACAGTTTATGCTTACTGTTTCAGCTTCTGATCCTGATGACGATGAATTAACAATTAAGTTAGATAATCCCCCACAAGGAGCTTCATTTAATGAAGGAGTATTTTTATGGACTCCTCCTTATAATGTTGTAACGAACAGAAGTGATAAGTGGTTAGATAACTTCGTTAGTAGTTTTGATTATCTTAACAAGAAGTTTAGTAGTGAGAAAGCAGCTGTTTGGTTAAACTTTGTAGCTTCTGATGGTTCAGCTGAAGTTGTCCATCCTGTTAAAGTTACTGTTAAAAATGTTAACGTTGAGCCAGAAATACTTGATGTGATTCCAGTAAATCAGTTTACTGTTCCTGTAGGAAAACCAATTGTATTCCACGTTACTGCTAAGGACTTTGATGGTGATCGTTTAACATACGAATGGGATTTAGGTATGAGACAAACTTCTGTTAAAGGAACAGATACAATCAGCAGAACCTTTACCTCTCCTGGAAAGAAAAATGTAGAAGTTTCTATCGATGATGGCAGAGACGAAGTTGAAAGAGAATGGGAAATAACTGCTGTTCAAGAGAAGGTTATTGCTCCTACAACACCAGCTCCTAAAGGCGATCCTTTTAATGTTGTAGTTTATGTTATTGAAGGTAAATAGTTTTTAATTCTTTTTTTCTTATTATTTAAACGGCTTTATCCTGAATAATACGAATAAGTATACTGGCGCCAATTGAGGCGTATTTTGTGAGCAGAGCACGGCACTTAGATTTTACTCATTATATTCGTAAAATGTGCCTCCTTTGGCGCTGCTCACAAAATCCACGCGCCGTGCCCCAGTATACCAATTTATTCTATTCTGTATGAAGCCAGTTCAAACCATAAATATTTAAGTTATAATCTATTTATATCTAAAAGGAAACTAAAAATGTGGAAAATAAAACAAAGGAAGGAAGTTTATTCCTTAGGAACATGTAAATTAGAGGAGCTGGATGTTACTTCACCAACTGGTAAGGAAACAAAAAGAATTTCTTTATCTTTTGGAGGAGATTCTGTTTTAATAATTCCTCGAATGGCTGATGGCAAATTAATTTTAGGGAAGCAAGCAAGGATTGGAATCAAAGAAGAAGTTATTGAATTCCCTAACGGAAAAATAGAACCTAATGAAGAGCCTCTTGATGCAGCAATTAGAGAGTTAAAAGAAGAACTTGGTGTTGTAGGAGAAATGAAATGTCTTGGTGAGTTTATTCCATTAATTGGAGTTGTAGATTTAAAAGTTAAAGTATTTTTATGTAATAATGCAAAAATAGACCCAACCTTAAAATCCCCAGAAGATTATGAGAAAATAGATTTAGTAATCATGGATGAAGCACAATTAAGAGAATTAATTGCTAAAGGTAAAATAATGGATGGATATGTACTTTCTGCACTAAGTTTATATTCAAAAGAATAAGCTTTTCCATTAAATATAGTTAAGTTTTTATACTTTTAATTAATTCTATTTCTTTATGAGTAGTATAAACCAAGAAATTGCAAAATTGATTAATCAGCACATTTCAATACAGAAATCTCTAAAACGAGATATTGTTAATTTACGTGGATTAGCAAAGTTTTTAATCAAGCGTTATCATTTAACTTATCCTGTTGATGGAGTTATTAGTGCTATTAGAAGATATGACTTTGGACATTTCTCTGAAGACAAAATGGAACTGATTCAAGAAGTTTTCTCTAAGATGTTACTTACTACTAAAGATAACGTTGCCAGAATTATCTTAAAAGATTCAGCATTTGACAAAATCAGTAAGGATTACCTTGAAGAAAACATTCTTAAGAAAAACTTGAGAATAATTAAAGCTAAGGAACAAATTACTTTAATCGTTAACCAAAAGAACATTGAAGAAAAGTTAGGATTATTTGATAAAGAAGATATTGTTACAGTACATAAAGGGTTATCTGAAATTAGAATTCAATTTCAAAAAGATATTACTTTCTTAAAAGGAATAGTTTCCAGAATAACTTCTGAACTTGCTACTAGAGATATTAATTTAGTTGACATTATCTTTAGTATGCCAGACATCTTAGTGTATGTACAAGAAGAAGATATGTTAGAAGCGTTAGAATCATTAAGAAAAATAAAAGTTTAGTTCAGTTCTAACTTTCCATGTCTGTATGCTAACATATTTCCTACAGCATATGCAAGTAACTCTTCTTTTCTAACGGGGTTATCATCTCTTGCTAACTGTTTTTGTGTGTATTCAAGAACTTGTTCTGCTGTGGCTTGGAAGTCTGACATCTGTTTAGTACCCCAAACAAAGTTTAACAGATCTCCGATTCCCATTTGAGTTAATCCTTTTTTATAACCAGAAGCCCTAACCATTTCTTGTTGGTACGCAGAAAGAACGTTATCTATAACTGAACCTTCTGTTGGAACATCACCTTGAAATAAATAACCTGCAGGACTTTTTTGTACAACAATTGGATTAACTACTGTCCCTCCTAATGTTAAGTTAACAGCTCTTTCTAGAGGAACTACATTACTTGGTTCTTCAACTCTTCTTGCTAAGTTCAGTGTCATATTTTATATCGCCTCCATATGTTGTATAGAGAACTATACTTACAGTATTAAAAGACGTTGACAAGAATCTTGGTTTTAGAAATGCTTTTGACACATATGTTGTATTGTTGACACAAAAATTAATAAATACTCTCTTGTCTAACTCTCTTATGGATTCAACACACAAACTAGCTCTTGAAACTATTGAAATGGGGAAGCAGGCTATTATTTTTGTTTCTTCTAGAGCTTCTGCAGAGAAAACAGCAGAAGAGATCTCTAAGCTAACTTCTATTAGATTAACAGAGTTAAGTAATGATGTTTTGAAAGCTGGATCTACACCAACTAAACAGTGTAGGAAGTTATCTCATTCAATTGAAAAAGGAATTGCTTTCCATCATGCAGGATTATTACAGAAGCAGAAAGATATTATTGAAAATGAATTTCGTTCAGGCAAAATTAAAGTTATTGCTGCCACTCCAACATTAGCTGCTGGTTTATCACTTCCTGCATTCAGAGTTATCATTAAAACTCTTAAAAGATATTCTGGACGTTGGGGAATGGACTGGATTCCTGTTTTAGAATATTTACAAATGGCAGGTAGGGCAGGTCGTCCTGAATATGAATCTTTTGGAGAAGCGATTGTTATTGCTACCAATGAGAAAAATCAAGAAGAGATTTATGATCGGTATGTTTTAGGAGAACCTGAAGAAATTTATTCCAAATTAGCAGTTGAACCTGTATTGAGAACTTATTTATTATCTCTTATTTCATCTGGAATAATTAATGATGAGAAAAGTATGAAAGATTTTTTCTCAAAAACATTCTGGGCATCTCAGTTTAAAGATTTTAAGAAGTTAGAGTTAATCATGGACAAAATGTTACAGTTGTTAGATGAATGGGGTTTTGTTACAATCTCTGGTGATAAAGTTTCTGGAGATTTTGTAACTGCTGCTTCTTTAGTTGGAGAAAGTAAAGAAAAGAAATTAAAAGCAACCTTAGTTGGTAAAAGAGTAAGTGAGTTGTACTTAGATCCTTTAACAGCTCGACATTTATTAGATTGTTTAGAGAAGTTTGATGGTAGTAAAGATACTTTTTCTTTATTACAAATGATTTCCTTTACTTTAGAAATGCGTCCTTTGTTACGTGTTAGAGCGAAGGAGACGGATAAAGTTCAAGAGGAGTTAGTTAAAAACTTTGAGAAATTATTAATGGAAGAACCTGAGTCCTTTAGCTTAGATTATGATGATTTTATTAATTCTGTAAAGACTACTTTATTTTTCTCTGCATGGATTGATGAGAAGGATGAAGATTACTTATTAGAACATTATGATATCCGTCCTGGTGAGATAAGATATAAATTAGATGCAGCTGATTGGTTATTGTATGCTTGTGATGAGTTGGCTAAAGTTTCTGCTCTATCAAAGGAGTTGCAGAAAGAAATTGTTAAACTGCGAGTTAGAGTTAAGAACGGCGCACGCGAGGATTTGCTTCCTTTACTTAAACTAAAAGGAGTTGGTAAAGTTCGTGCGCGTAGACTTGTTAGTAATGGTTACAAAGACCTAGGAGCATTAAAACGAGCGGGCTTAACTTCTTTATCTCAGGTACTTGGAGCTGCTGTATCCAAATCTGTTTCTTCTCAGTTAGGAATAGAAGTTAAAGAAGTTCCTAAAGGCACTCGTAAAGGGCAGTTGAGTTTAAGCAAGTATTAGTTCTATTTTAGTTTTTATGCTGATGTTAAGCTTTTTTACAAGGCCTTGTTTTGCTTCTAGAATATATTTTGCAAGTTTATCAGATTTATAGGTGGGGCATAATTCTGTAATGCATGGTGATGCATTTTCTATGTGGACTATACTTAAATCTTCACTAATCCAGATAATGTCAAGTGCGACAGGGGTGTTTTTCATCCATATTGAATGATTATCTTCTTTTTCAAAAGAGAATAGCATTGCTTCATCTTCAACTAATTCTTTTCTGTACATAAAACCCGGTTCTCGTCGTTCTTTTGTATTAGCGTGATGTGCAATCACGCATGAATCATCAAAACATACTGAGACTACTTTTGGATTATTAAACGATTCTTTTTCAGGGTCAGAACAACTAGATATAATAAAGACTAACAAGGTGCATATAGTTATTATCAATAATTTTTTTTGACCAGAACGAAAGAGAATTCCTTTATTCATAGTTTAAGTAAATGTATTTAGGTATATAATAGTTTCTCAAACAGAAGTTTTATATGATTTAAAACATTTCTATGATTGGTTGAGTAATTACTTACTCATAAAAAGAGGTGAATTATAATGAATACGCTTGAAATTATTGTCTTGATTTTTGCTATATTAACTATTGCGAAAGCAATTATGTTCATTTTTATGAAGCAAAAACCAATGTTAAAACTTGTTGAGAATGTTTCTAAGTACACAAATGTATTTAGTGTTGTTATCGCTATAGGAATTATTGCACTGGGTTATTTCTTATTAATGCAGATGTCTATTATTCAGGTATTTGCAGGAGTTATCTTAGGAGTTGGAATGATGGGATTATTCTTTACTCAATTTCCTAAACAAATGACAGCAATGTTTAAAGAAATGATGAAAAGAAAAGGAGCAATTTTTATTGGGTTCTTCTTTTTCTTAGTGTTATCTGTTTGGGTAATCTTAGATCTATTTCTTTAATTTTTTCTTTTTTTAATTCCTAGTGTGCCATAAAACTTATAAATGTAAATAATATCACTATGCATAAATGAGGTGTTTAATAATGAAAAAGATGATTTTAATGTTTAGTTTGGTGGTTATTTCTATGTTTTTAATTGGTTGTTCTTAAGAAACATTAGTTGAAGAAGAACCAGTTCTGGATGCAGAATTGGAAGAAGGTGCAGTAGAAGAAGAAGCTGGCCCTATATATGATGAAACTTTGGAAGAAGATTATGAAGAAAGTAATGAAGGTGGAGCTCTTGTTGGGGAAGCTTCTCGAAGAAGGAGTAGGCCAAAAGTAACTTATTTAACTGATTGTAAAACTGATGGATGGATTGACGGAACTACTTATGTATTAAAGAATTCAATTACAACTGTTTCAAGTGCTTGTTTTAGAATTGATCAGGGAAAAGATATCACCTTAAATTGTAATACTAAACTTATTGATGGTATGGGTCGAAGTAATACTGCATTTTGGATCGGTAATTCTGAAGGCATTACCATAAAGCATTGTCCTGTAAGGAACTTTAAATCTAATGCCTTAGTGGTTGATTTAAGTAAAAATGTTTTGATTACTAACAATGTTTTTGAAAGTAGTAAGGGAGGAATAATGTCTAGGGCCATGGGCGATTACACTGTTGCAAGGAACAATGTATTCAAACAGAATACTATTAGACAAAACTCAGGTTATGGGATTTCTCTCCATAATACAAGGGGATATATTCTTGAAAATAATTTGATCTCAAATAATATTGGGGGCATTCATATTCAGCATAATACAAAGGATATTAATGTAAGAAGAAATTCAATATTTGCAAACGAGAAAGGAATTTATTTTACTGTTGGGTCAAAAGATAGTATTGTTACTGATAATAAACTATTAAATAATGAAGTAGATGTTTATTGTGACAGTAAAAAGACGCAGTATCATGGATTGCCAACATTTACTGCAACAAACAATCAATTCACAAAAGTTAGTGGTTGTCCGAAAGGGTCTTTTAATTAATTTTTTTTCTTTTATTTCTTTTAAAATCTATATTCTGTAGAATACATTTATAAACAAACGGCTGATTTTGTTAGAAATGGCTAATATTACAGTAAAGGGACACGAATTCAAGGCACCGTTAATCAGAGATTCTTTTGATAGGAGAGCTGTACAGTTCAAAAACAGTATCTTTGAAGCACTTAGAAAAATTGGTATTGGTGAAGATGATGTTAATGTTCCTGTGCAACCTGTTGCATATAAAAGAGGAAGAGCATTCGTTTCATTTTACTTAGAACATACACATCTTTATTACAGTTATAACAGATCTAGAAAGTTTGTAGAAAACCTTTATGTTGTACTTAAGGTAATAGAAGCTGAAGTAAATCTTGTATTCAACAAAGAAAAAACTGTTGAACAGTTCATTATTGATTTTTCTGAAGATGAGAAAATTGAAGATCATCGTAAAGAATCTCGTGAATTACTTGGTCTTGAAGAAGATTGTAATGATATAGACTTAATTAATCAAAGTTATAAAAAAATGGCCAAGGAACAGCATCCTGATGTTGATGGTGGTTCTCAAGAGAAGTTTAAAGCAATTAACGTTGCTCACAAGATGCTAAAAAGAGAACTAGCCTAAATTCTTATCTTAAAAAAGCAAAACATTTAAATAATACAGGCATTACAATTGCATTACAATGGTAATGGACACAATTCAGATAAGATTAAGTCATGGTTTAGTTGATAAAATAGACGATCTAGTTGATACAGGAATTTATGCTAACAGATCTGATGTCATTAGAGATGCTGTTAGAAGGCTAGTTTTAGATCAATTAGTTGGCATTATTCCAAATACTAGTGATTCTGTTAAAGAAATGCGAGCGGTTAAAAAGAAATTATCTAAAGAGAAATTTGATTTAGATGAAATTAACAAGTTAGCTGAGTAAATCTTCTGGTTTAGATACTTCAATATGCTTATTTGCAAAAGTAATTAAATCTTTATCTCTGGTGATTAATGGGATGTTTAATCTTTTTGCAATGGCAACGTGAAGATAATCATAAAAACTAATTTTAAATTCTTCTTCATCTTCATATTTTCTTGCTAAGTCATAATCTTCTGAATTTGTTTTAATTATTTTTATGAAATTATTATTTTTGAAAAATTGTTTTACTACCTCAAACTTATTTTCTAATTTATATGATAGTTCTTTTAAGACAATTGTTGATACAATAATCTCATTATCTTTTTCGAGGAAAATTTTCGCCAATTGCCAGTACGGCACTCCTTTAGTTGAATCTCCTTCTTTTTTGAATAGATTCAACCAAATACAAGAATCAACGTAATAGGCTCTTTGTGCCACTTATTATTAAAATCAAAAGTTGTTTATATAGTTTGTCCGAGGTTGACCAGTGGTCCAGTGGGTTACTATTTCTTAATCATTTCAGATTTGATTGTCAACAATGCCCACAAGACTCTGAAAAGAGAACTAGCTTAGATTCTTTTGATAATAAACGCTTTAACTGTTAAAGGAGAGTTTGCACTCTTAAACTCAAAACTTTTTTTAATCTCAATTCTTTTACCAAAAAGTTTGTTAATGTCTTTGTCAATTAGAAATGTTGTGTAATGTCCCTTCTTGTTTATTATCCAGTTTCTTTTCTTTGGATGTTTTGAGAGAACTTTATTAGCATCTCCACCACTAATCCCATGCAAGTAAAAATAACCACCAACTTTTAAATTATCTAAAATTGTTTTCTTATATTTATTCCAATTAGATCTTTTAATATGATGTAAACAACCACAATCTAATACTACATCATATTTCTTTCCAGAATTGTAATTTAAAATATCTGCCATTTTAAATTCTGGTTTGTTCATCAATTCTTTTGCATTCTCTTTACATATGTCAATAGCTGATCTTGCAAAATCTATTCCCCTAGAATTAAAACCTTTTTTTTGAAAGTATATTGTATTCTTACCATTGCCACATCCAATGTCTAGTAAGGTTCCAGATACATTTCTTGATTTTAAGAATTTGTAGAAATCTTGAACTGATGTGTCTATATCATCAGACTTATAGGATTGGTGTTTTTCTTCTTTCCAACTCTTTTTCATGTATTCTTTCTCTGACATTGGATTTAGTAAGGATATAACTAATTATAATACTTTTGATATTCTAACCCACTACCCACTGGTCAACCTCGGGCAAGGGTTATAAATGAGTAAGGCAATTATGCTTATATGAACAGATTAACTGTTTTAAATGAAGCATCTATCAAAAGCAAGATTTACACAATCCGTGGTTTACAAGTAATGCTTGATAGTGATCTTGCTGATCTTTACCAAGTTGAAACAAGAGTTTTAAACCAGGCAGTAAGAAGAAATATTGATCGTTTTCCCAATGACTTTATGTTTCAGTTAAACAATGAAGAGTTTGAAAATTGGAAATCACAAATTGTGATATCCAATTCTATTAAGATGGGCTTGAGGAAAAAACCTTTAGTCTTCACAGAACAAGGCATAGCAACTCTTTCTAGCGTATTAAAGAGCAAGAAAGCAGTCGAAGTAAATATTCAAGTTATGCGGGCTTTTGTTTCAATGAGACAGTTTATTGCTTCTAATGCTCAAGTATTTCAAAGGTTAGATAGAATTGAGATAAAACAAATAGAATTCAATAATAACTTTAAACAAGTTTTCAATGCTTTAGAAAACAAAGAACCCAAACAAGGAATTTTCTTTGATGGCCAAATCTTTGATGCTTATACTTTTGTTTCTGATCTCATCCGAACTGCTAAAGAAAAGATAATATTACTTGACAATTATGTTGATGATTCTGTTCTAACTCTTTTTAGTCAGAGAGAAGATGATGTAACTGTAACAATTTACACTAAAGAGATTACTAAAAAGTTAGACTTAGACTTAAAAAAATATAATTCTCAATATCCTCCAATTATAATTAAAGAATTTACTAAGTCTCATGATAGATTTTTAATTATTGATAGTGTAGTTTACCATTTTGGTGCTTCGTTAAAGGATTTAGGTAAGAAATGGTTTGGTTTTTCTAAGTTTGATAAAGAAGCATTTAAGATAATAGAAAGATTAGATTCATGATATTTTGGAACATTATGATTCTCTTTCTACTTAATCAACTCTAACAAATCTTCGCCGTACTTCATAATTTTAGTTGGACCAAAGCCATGGATACTTTCTAATTCCTCTATTGTCTGAGGGACTTTTGTAGCAATATCTACTAAAGTACGGTCATGCATAATGATATAAGCAGGAATGTTTAACTCTTGGGATAATTGTTTACGCCAATCTTGTAGTCTTGTCAGAAGATTCTCTGATTTACCATTAATTTTTGTTAATGAATCTTTAACCGTTAGGTTGATATCTTTCTTTTCTAATAAAGAGAGCATATCTTTATTGATGAAATGGGTGGGTGATTTTCCTGCATAAGATAAGTATAAAGTTTTTCTTGCTCGGCTCATGGCAACATAGAAAAGTCTTCTTTCCTCTTCTTCCTTATCATACTCTCCTACTTTAACCATATCAATAATTGGATGTTCAGATCCTTTACAAGGGAAATTCATTGCACTGCATCCAATAACAAAAACCATATCTGCTTCTAATCCTTTAATTGCATGTATTGTAGCAAGAGTAACTTCATCTTTTCCTGCCAGAACTGATCTTCTAACTTCATCACTCCTTAAGACATGTTTAATCCCTCTCACTTGCATCATTTGTGATAACTCATTAAGCTGTCTATTTGTTCTTGCTAACACAAATATTTCCTCTCTTGGTAAAGAAGAAGAAATAATTTTCTGGATAATAAATTCAAATTCTTTCTCTTCAGAATTAAACTTTAGTAACTTAATATCTTTATCTCCAGAAATTTCTGATTCTAAGTTCGGGAGGCCCATAATTGCAATTGATTTGTTAATTAAATCTACAATATGTTCTGTGGAACGATAATTCTTAGTTAATGTAATAATTTCTGCAAGAGGATACTTTTCTTCAAAGTTAATTATATACTTAATATCAGAACCTCTCCATCCAAAGATTGATTGTCTTGGATCACCTACACAGAAGATATTTTTTGGTCTTAAAAGATCGACCAACTTAATCTGGATAGAATTAACATCTTGATACTCATCAATTAGTATGTGATTAAACTTTGGTATCAATTCTGGATGTTTGTTAAACAATGCAATAGTGTCAAGTAACTGGTCAGCAAAATCACGATAACCATGCTCGTCCATATACTCTTCAACATAACTGCAGATTTTAATTACAAGTTTAAAACTATGTTTATGTTCTGGAGAAATGTCAAATGCAGAATCTTCTATTGGCAGATTTTTAAACTTAAAATAATCTCGTAGAAAGAAAATGTCGTTCATGAAAATATTTGCTAACTGTTCACTAGTTTTAGTTTTTCTTTGTCCTTGGCTAAAATAAACCTCAATTACTCTGGACATGCCAACCTTTAATGATTCTAATGCTTTTTTGATAATTAAGAACCTGTCTCTATATGTTATAACTCTAACTTCTTTATCATAAATTAAATCATTATGTTTTCTTAGAAGTTTTTCACAAAATGAATTGAATGTTTCTACATGAACATCTGATAAATTGTCCATTTTTTCTAACCTTGTGGTCATTTCTTGTTTTGCTTTTCTTGTGAAGGTGATTGCCAAAATTTCTTTTGGATCAACTGAACGATACTTTGCTAGAAATTCTATTCTTTTAGTTAATACAGTAGTTTTACCAGAACCAGCTCCAGCAATGCATAATATCTGGTTATCATCACAGATAATAGACTTCTTTTGATAATCTGTATAATTGCTTAGGAAAAATTCCAACGCTTTAAATGCAGTTTTATCTTGTTCTGTGATTATTGTTTCTCTCTGCTTAAATGATACAGATAGTTTATTTTTGTATAATGATGGTTCAATGATTTCATTCCTTCCCTTTTCCGTAAGTTCTAATATTTTCCAGAATGGATTATTTTTAACTTGGGCAAATTTAATCAAATTATTTAGGATTAAATTATCAATTAACTGGGTTAATTCTTGGTCATCATAACCTAAAGTTCCAAAGTTATTGTAGGTATTAAGTTTATTTCTTTTAATAGATTCATGTTTCTCTTTTCCTTGAAGAAACTCTATTAAAAGCTTCTTACCAATTCCAAAAGGGATCTCATCTATCGCCTTGAGAATATAGATATATTCCAATTCTTTTTGCATTTTAATGATTAAAAAGAGGTTGTTTAAAATTGTTGCTATTTGCTTTGGCCATAAATTATTTAAACTGCTTAACTAACTAATTGTTTATGAGAGAAGTACAACTTGAATGTATTGTATTCAAAAGAGTTAATAGTTCTATTGAATATCTTTTAATGAAAAGAATTCCAAGTAAAGGTGGATTTTGGCAACCTCCTAGTGGTGGCTTAGAAGAAAGTGATAAATCTAAACTTGATGCTGCTTTTAGAGAACTTAAAGAAGAAGCTAATATCAATAAAGAAGATGTAATCAAAGTCATTGAGAATGTTCATTACTTTACTGTTGATAAGCATTATCTAACCAATGAACCAATCTCTCCAATACATGAGTTTGTTTTTGGTTTTGAAGTAAAAGAAAACATTGACATTTCTATTAAGAATAACATTGACCCTGAACATGAAGAGATAAAATGGGTCCAATTTGAAGAAGCTCTTAATTTATTAAAATGGGAAAATAATAAAGAAGCATTTGTGAAGATCAATCATTTATTACACACATAATTCTTTAGAATACTTTAGTGTTTCTAATAATCTGCACTAGTATTACAATTGTAAAAGTTAGTGTTACCACATTTGCAAGAATTATTGGTAATTTATTAAGCATAATTCCATAAGCTAACCATAGAACCACTCCCAGTGAATATATTGAGTACATTCCTAATGACAAGTCTTCAGTATGTTTTGTTTTTATTGTCTTTATAGCCTGAGGAAGAAATGAAATAGTAGAAAGAACCGCAGCTGCCAATCCAACAATTGTAACCATATCCATGTTTGTTATTAGAATTATGGGGTTTATAAAATCTTTGAAAAGCAAATTAAAAAAATAAGTAAATATTTTTATACTTCAAAGTATTTAATCATAACATGGATTTACTTAAACATTCATTAATGATGCAAAAGTCTGCTAAAAATTTAATTAAAAATAATAATATTAATAAAATTCTAAATTCAATTGGTGATGTAGAAATTATTGGTTCTTATAAACATAAATTAATGTATGATCCAGATATTGACATCATAGTTAAATCAAAAAACCCTAAGGAGTCCTCACTTAAAGCTTTAGAATTATTTGTTTCTGATCAAAAATTCCAAAAATTTGAATATGGTGATTTTGTAACTTTTCCTAGAGAAAAACGACCTTCAGGATATATTATCTGTTTAAGAAAAACAGTTGATAAAATAAAATGGGAAATTGAAATTTGGTTCTTACCTGAATATGAAGATATTTTAGAGGGTGTTAAAATTACAGCAAAGAAAAAGCTAGAAATTCTTAAAGCAAAACATACTCGTTCTATTGGTGGGCAATCTAAACATGCAATTAGCAGTTATGAGTTATACAAAAAGATTCTTGAGATATAATCATAAACTCTATTTAGAACTACTTCCATACAAGTAGCATCCAAATAATAGTAATATAAATTCTGCAAGTGCAAGTCCATTCATCACTAATATTGGGAAATTCATGATTTCAATACCATAAAGAACCCAAACAATAGAACCTACTGTTAAAAGCACATATGTAGTTATTGAAAGATCTTTTGCACTTTTTGTTTTGAAGACTTTGTAAATCTGTGGGAGATTGGCAAATCCATTTACTATTCCAAAGATCGTAGCGAGTGTTGCTAATATTGTCATAGAGTATTTGTTTAATTGACTCTTTTTAAAGGTTGGTGTTGTGAATATTTATATAGTGAAGAAAGTAAGTCATCGCCGCGCATTTTGACATTGCAGAATATTAATTGACTGCGCATTTTGACACCAATTTTTAAAAAATACTTAAAAAGAGCAAAAATAGGCTTAAAATGGCTTTTTGTCAACCGCGCATTTTGACATCGGTATTTTGATAATTCTTGCGCATTTTGACAAAAGTTTAAATAATGGGCCGTTTTTTATCAAAATATGAAAAAAGTTAATCCAAAAGTATTTTCAAAGTCCAAGACTGATCTAGCTGGAGATCTGTTACGTAATCCAGAGAGTTCAGAAGAGGAAAAAAATAAAGCTTTGGAAATATTAAGTAATTGGAGGGGAGCACATAGTTATCCCATGCACGTTTTTAAAAAACGGCTAAAAAACGTTTCTGAAAAAATAGACTCACATGCGTTATCAGCACAACGATTAAAGCGTGTACCTTCTATTATAAATAAACTTAATCGAAAATATGAAGGTAAAAAAGCTACCATGAAACTGACACAAATGCAAGATATTGCTGGATGTAGAGCTATTATGTCAGATGTATCATTAGCAAAAAAGCTTTATCTAGACTCTTACATAAAAGGAGATATAAAACATAAAAAAGTAAATGAAAAGGATTACATTTCTTATCCTAAAGAAGATGGATATAGGGGTATTCATTTAATTTATAAATATTATAGTGATAAAAAAGGAAGAATAGATTTCAATGGATTATTAGTTGAAGTTCAAATTAGGTCTAAACTGCAACACATTTGGGCCACAGCAGTTGAAACTGTTGACTTTTTTACGAGACAAGCCATAAAATCAAATCAAGGTCAGGAAGATTGGGCTGATTTTTTCCGATTAGTAAGTTCTGCATTTGCTAGGTTTGAAGAGTGTCCAACCATACCTGGAACACCAGAAGATAAAAAGGAGCTTTACAGAATTATTAAGCAAAAAGAAACGGAATTACAAGTTAGAGCAAAAATGGATCGTTGGACAAAATCTCTTAAACTTTTTGATAATTTAAAAAATAAGAAAAATTTACATTTTTTTCTATTGGAATTAGATACCATTCAAGAAAAATTAACTATCTCTGCATATTCAAAAAGACAAGAGCAGAAAGCGATCTCAGATTATGCAGCGGCTGAGAAAAGGATTTATGGTAAAGGAGAATATGATGTTGTTTTAGTAGGAGCAGATACGGTTAAAGACTTAAAGAAAGCTTATCCTAATTACTTTCTTGATACTAAAGAATTTTTGATTAATCTCAATAAGATTCTTAATTAAGATGACTTAACCAATTTTCCCTTCCAGTGGAGCGTTAGCGAGAAGTTTTAAATAATAGTATTAGTTCTTATTTAATTATGGCAGCGGCAGATTTAATCATGAATGATACTTTACAAATAACTGAGGCTCAAGGATTTCCAAAAGATTTGGAAGTAGGTAAGGAATATTCTTTTGAAAAAGATAAAAGAAGGTTGTATAGACTGCCTCCAGCAAGAGTTTTTCTAGTAAACAATATAGATGGAGTCTGGGATTATAGGGGAGAAGCGCTTATTACTGAGCTAAATATTCTTCCTCTAGAATCAAGAACAACTGGGAAGTTTAAAGTTGTTAAGTTATACTCTGATGAGCATAGAAAAGTCTTCAATGAGCATCAGCAACCAGCTTGAAATTTTTTCTTTTTGGTTTAAATAACCCACTACCCACTGGTCAACCTCGGGCAAACTATATAAATCAGTTTACCTTTTAATAATTAAAATGACAAATGAATTCAACATATTTAATATTCAATACGATTGGTATGAAGGGGAACATGATGAAACTTTAATTGGAAAGAAAATTAGCATCAAAGAATTTGAAACAGATTTAATCGAAGCGAGAAAGTTTGCCGAAAGTTTAATTGGTAAAAAAGTTAAACATGAAGAATTTCTGGGAAATGGTTACAGTGTTGAATGTCTTCCACAGTTTTATGAACAGATTTTATGGTATCTTACAGAAAAGTTAAGATATATTTATTGTTATTATAATGAAAACGTTTATTATGGTATAGATGATGACCATAAAAGGAGTATTAATATTACTAAATTTGAGAAAAAGTTAAATAGCACAGAAATTTTAAATCAATAACGTTTTTTTAATTACGCCATAACTAACCAAAACATTTAAATAGTTATGACTTATTTAAAAGTCATATGACTCAAATTAAAATCAATTACTCTTATGAAATTTTGCTTCTTTTGCTTAAAAAAGAGATGCATGGGCGAGAATTAAGTAAAGAACTTAAGACCTCATTAACAAGAGTACAATCAATACTAACTGAGCTTAGAAGTATGAATATTTTGGATTACAAGATAGAAGGAAAAAATCACATTTATTTTATTAAGAAAAATCTTTCTTCAAAGTCATTCATATTAAATGCTGAAAATTACAAACTAGTTAAGTTACTGAACCACCATCCAATATTGGGACCAATATTTCAAGATATTATTAAAAAAAGTGATTGTAATTTGATTTTATTATTTGGAAGTTATGCAAAAGGAAACATTAGAAAAGACAGTGATCTTGATATTTACATTGAAACGACAAACATTAAAGTAAAAAAGAAAGTGCAAGACATATATGATCCCATCAGCGTAAAGATTGGAAAGTTTAATCCAAATGACTTGCTCATTAAGGAAATCATCAAGAATCATGTTATTATCAAAGGTGGAGAAGAATATTATGAAAAAAATGGATTTTTTAACTAAACTTAAAAAAGAAGAATCTCTAAAACTAGTAGAACCTTCTGATGAGATTTCAGAATCCTATTTAATAAAAAGTGACAAATGTCTTCAAGTAGCTAAGTTAGCTTATGGTGCAGACATTTATGAAAATTCAGTTTCAGAAGCATATTATTCAATTTATAACAGCGTAACATCTTTGTTTTATAAATGCGGAATTAAATGTGAGAACCATTCTGGAGCTGTAATACTATTAAAAAAATTGTTTAACCTTGATGATTTGCATGTTATCTTTTCTGAATTTAAGAAAGATAGGATTGATAATCAATATTATGTTCCTATATCAGGAACAGAACCAATAGATCAGAAAAAGTGTAATGAAAGAATTAAGACTGCTCAAAGATTTAGTGCTGAGCTAAGAGCGTACATTGGAAGAATAAGCATACGAGAAATAAACAATATTAGAGAAAGATTTGAAGACGTTTAGAATAAGGTTTATATAAAAAATGGACTTTACTCATTTATGGTTACTTATAATGAAACGAATAATCTCAAATTAGTAATCAAAGATTATTTCTTTAAATTATGCTGTCAAGATTTTAATTAAAAGTATTAGATAACCCCCAAACAAATAAGCGAAGGAATTATATATCAACTAGTATTACTTCTTCACACCAGGTGATATTGTGAAAAGAATAATATTGTTATTTCTAATTGTCATTTTCTTAGCTGGTTGTACATCATCAGAGATTAAACAATTACAAAGTTTAGAGGTTCAAGAGTATCAGGGAGAAAAATTAGGTTCTATTGGTGATTTCAGAGAAAATTCAATTAAAGGGCCACAGTACATTGACATAGATAATTATAATTTACAAATTACTGGACTTGTAGAGAATCCAGTCAGTTACACTTATGATGAAGTTTTAAATAACCAAAAATACAATAAGGTTGTACAACTTAACTGTGTTGAAGGGTGGAGTGTTAATATTCTCTGGGAAGGGATTTTGCTTAAAGATGTTTTAGAAGAAGCAAAGATTTCTCCAGAAGCAAATACAATAATCTTTTATGCTTATGATGGATATTCAACTTCTTTTCCAATAGAATATATTCAAGATAATGATCTAATTTTAGCGTACAAAATGAATAACATTACTTTACCTTCAGAAAGAGGATTTCCATTTCAGTTAGTTGCAGAAAGTAAATGGGGATACAAATGGATTAAATGGATCACAAAGATAGAACTTTCAAACGATATTGATTATGAAGGATACTGGGAAAGTAGGGGTTATTCAGATACTGGAGATTTAGATAAGAGGTTTATAAAATGAAAGAAGAACATACTTTAAAGATTAGAAAACTTACTGCTCACCTTGCCCTTGTTACTGTTATACTTTTTGTTATAACTGGTTACGGGATGACTCAATACCAGATTATTGAGAAAATAACTTTTGGGTTATTGAGCAAATCATTATCCTTTAAGATTCATTCATACCTAATTTATCCTTTGATTGTTTTCTTATTAGGTCATCTTTACTTTGCCTACAATATTTCCAACTGGTTTAAGAAAAATGAAGAAGCTTAGTCCAGAACAATATCATATTCTTAAAGAAAAAGGTACTGAAAAACCATTTTCTGGTAAGTACGTTAAGTTTGACAAAAAAGGTAAGTACGTTTGTGCTGCCTGTGGTAATGAATTGTTTTCTTCTGAGCAGAAGTTTGACTCCTCTTGTGGGTGGCCAAGTTTTAGTGATGCCAAGAAAGATGCTCTCAAGTTTATTGAAGATTCTTCTTTAGGAATGAAAAGAACAGAAGTTGTTTGTGGCGAATGTGGCGGACATCTAGGACATATCTTTGATGACGGTCCCAAGCCAACTGGTAAAAGATACTGTATTAATTCTTTGTCATTAGACTTTAAAGAGTAAGCTATCTCTGTTAATTTTCTATTTATCAGAAGAAGGTATCAATCAGTTTTTTAGAATTTAGAAGAACTTCCCTGAAAGATTTGTTATGGAAATCAATGTTATCTAAGTTGTCAAAAGAGAACCAAGCAAAGTCTTGATGTTCGTTACATAACTGAACATCCTCCTTTCCTTTAAGTTTACAAACAAAGAATACTGCATATCTGTGATCCTCATCTATCCCCCACATAGTTACATCAGAAGGGAATAAAACATCAACTTCTAAATTGGTTTCTTCTTTAATTTCCCTAATTAAACCTTTCTTAGGATCTTCTTTATCATCAAGACGACCACCCGGAAATATCCATCCTTCGGAAGGATTAGTTTCTTTTGAAAACTTAAGCATCAAGAACTTATTGTCATGTAGAATTATACCATACTCTGCAACCTTTGTAACTAAGTGTGCCATTTTAATCTAAATAATGATGGTTTGTATAAAGTTTTTGGTTGTGTGTTCTCAATTAGAATATAAAGAAGAATTATAACAGTTTTGCTGTAACTTAGAAACTAGCAGCCTAGGAAGTAGCTTGTTTCCACAGTATTTCAAATTGTTTCCTATATCCATCAGCAACTAATTTATCTTTGATTAAAATCCCATAAGAATTCTCTGTAAATATTATAATACCTACATAATCTCCGATTATTATTGTTTCTTGTGATTGTTCAAATTTACTAGATAAGAATTTTATGTTTGTTAATTTGTTCTTGTTAAGTTCCTCTCCAAATTTTCGGATTGTTTCATCAAAAACTTGTCTACATTTAATCTTCTTAGAAATTCTTCTGACATGAAGATTCTTCCACCAAGTTTCACTCATAATATCGTGAGTTACTCTTGTTCCACCGCCAAAAGTGTTGTACTCTTTCCCGCCAGAATTTAAAAGAGTGTTATATAACTCATTTATTCCTCTTTTTCCTCTAAAAACAGTAGCTTGTTCTTGTTTTTTTGCAAGTTTTTGTTTTACTTTTAATTCAGGTAATATCTGTTCAAATCTTTTTTTCTTATCATCAATGAAATTATAGAAATTTTCTGGATCAGTTGCCTGATAAACTTTTCTTTTACCATCAAGAATGAAATTTATTAGTCCTTTGTCAATAAGAGTATTAAGTGCTCTATGAACAACAGAGTTTTGAAGATTTGATTTTTTTAGAATCTGTCCAGCAGTTGTACTGCCTAGTTCTAGTAAAGCAAGATACACCTTTATTTCTGCTTGTGTAAGTCCTAAATCTTCTAATATAGTTATGTCCATTATTAGTGTAAACCTCTTATTCTTTATAATATTTTCTATTATAGTCCCAATTGGGAGGATAAAGATTAATGTAGTATTTGCAAATTATAAGAAATATGACAGATAACTCGATATTACTTGTTGAAGACAATGTAAAACATATGGAAGATGCACAAAGAGTGTTAGATAGATTTGGGATTGAGTATGATCCTGTTTCTAATTTAGCAGATGCTTTAGGTTTTTTTGTGGAAAATCGTACAAAGGGAATACTTAGTGATGTATTTTTTCCTTTTTCTGAAGCAGGGGTTGAAAGACAAAGTGGAGTTATTTTATCTGAATATGCCTTAGAGCAGAATATTCCAATAGTTCTTTGCACAAGCACGTATCATCATGGATCAAAAACATCATCTGTATATCAGTATGCAAGAATGCAAGGAATCCCTTTAGTAGATTCAAATGCTGTACGAGGTGATGATGAAGCAGATAGTAAAGATTGGAATGAAGCAGTACTTGAATTATTAATTCAACAAGCTATTATGAAAAATCCTGAGTTTTCTGTTAAAAATCTTAATGAGTTAGCATTAGAAAGGGATGTTTATTCAAATCCTACTGGTGTTACATGCGAACGAATTGCAGAAGAAGCAATTGAAACAGTAAAAAGAGAATATAATCCTATAGTAGAAGAATTATTAAATTCTTCTGACTTTGATCTTCGTGCTAATGTTAATGATATTCTTAGAATTGATTCTGTTACTTGGAAGACATTAATGAAATTACCTAATTATGTAAGGGAACATGGTTCTTGTCAGCCTTACTGTGTTAACTTGGTTAGCGAAGATTGATGTGAATCAGTTCCAGTGGAACGTTGGCGAAGAAGAAAGCTAGTTGTCACTTCTAAATAAGAAATAACCACAAGATTTAATAACTAATTCTAAAATTTAGGCTAAAGTATACTATGAGACTTAATAAACTTAGCTTAGGACTATGTGGATTAGCATTTATCTTAGGTGGATGCTTAAGAGTTCCAGAGAAACAATATCCAATTGATACTCTAGGTGATACTAGTTCTGAAATTCACAACGTAGAATGGGGAAGTCCCAAATATCCCTTTAATGATTTAGGTCAGCCAATTAATAATGTTTTAGTTTGTTATGAAAAAACAGAATTTCTTAATGATGCGTGTGGTAAAGAAGCAGAGAGATGTGTAGGAACACTTGATTTTTATCTTGAAGGAATTACTCAACAACATAATGGAGTAAATAATGATGATGTTTCTTTCTGGACAAATATTGGTGAACCAAATCATCGACCAAATGGAAAACAAGTTTTATTATCTCCAATGTATACTGATGATGAAAAAGTTTGTTATAATTTTGAAGTTCCTTACTTGGAGAGTGAAGCAGAAAGTATGGTAGTGGATGTTAATCCACTAAATGAAAATGGAAGTTTTAACTTTGGTTTTCCTTCAGCTGCTGGTGCTTTGTTAAGACCTATTGAAGCTAAAATAAATGGTGAAGATGTAGACATAGGTGTAAAATATTCAGATTTCTTTAATGATTTTGATTTTTGGGTTGGAGCTGATATTGTTGCTGACATTTCAGGTTCTTTTTTACATGGTTATGGATTAGATACTAATGCTTGTCCGCATACTGTTGAAGAAACATTAAGGCCTTCTGTTGTAAGAACTTGTACAGATCAAGTTCTAGTCTATACAGACATTTATTATCAAGGAGAAGGCATTTTAGAAGATGTAACTATTGATTCAACAATAGATCTAACTGAAGATTGTGAAGTTGTAGCAGTTGATAACAGACACCGTTTAGAGTGTGAAGTTGATGTTATAGTTGAAGACGCGGACTTGATTAAAACAGTAAGGTTTGAAGAAGATTCAGCAATTGACGACTTGTTTACTCGTGATTAGTAGATTGTTTCCAGTTATTCTTTTAAATAATCTTTAACTGGTTCTGCAACAGTGTTTTCGTTTATGTTTTTATCAATACAATATTTAGTTTTAAACCAATCTCTTAATTTTTTTGAACTTCTACTTGAATTACAACTACCACAACAGATAGCAATATTTTCTATTTTCATTCCATCTTTCATATAAAATGGTTGCACTGGGCTCAAATGTTCAATTGTCGCAGAATCTCCATGATTGTTGGAATTGTAGGGATTAATCATTATTTTATGACAATATATACATGTTTTATCTCTTGCACGAATTATAAGTAACTCATTTTTAGGAATTCCAAAGTTATTGGTCATGGGTTGTTAATCTTTAGTAAATTTATAAATGTTGGTAGAATAAGAAGTTATAATAGCAATCTTTTTATTGTAGTTTGTTTATTTATCAATATATGGAATATTATTCACCAATATCAGATAATTTTGAGCGTTTTCTTTTATCAATGGAGAAATCAAAAAAGGAAACATGTCATTCAGACATCAGTTTTCAGATATATTATGATTTATTTAGAATTAGAGAGGCACAATGGAGATATAAATTAGAAATAAATCGTGGTATTGATTACTCTTTGTCAGATATTTTTCAAGATCTTATTGCTCATTATTTGAGAATGTGTTTACCAAAACAATATGAAGTATTCTTGGAATTAAAACAAGGAAAGTTAAGGCCAGATATCTTGATTAAGAAAAATGGTGAAGTTTGGTCAATAATTGAGATTAAAACAACAATTGGTTGGAATAGGGGATTAGTTAGAAACGATGAATATTTGATTAGACTTAAAGAATTAAGTGATGAATTTAAAATTCCAATTGAAAGAATATTTTACATATTTGAATCTTCTCGGAATGTAGATAAAAACTTTGCTTCTTTATTTCAAGGAAAAAATAGTGATAAAATAACTAAATTTATTTTGCCACTTTTTGTTCAAAGTGCAGCCCCATATTATATTGCTAAGAAAGAAAATAAAAGAGAGTATAGAAAATCTTCTGATCAAGAAATTTATGCATTATATGAAATCAATAAGATAATTGATTTTAAACAAATTATGGATAAGATATTATAAAATGGCACTACTAACTAAATCTAAATACATAAACGGACAGCAATGTGCTAGATTACTCTGGCATGCTAATAAAAAGCTACTGCCAGATGTTTCTGTGGCAGATCAACACAGATTTAATCAAGGTTTTGACTTTGAAAGAATTGCTCGTAAGTTATTTCCTGAAGGTGTGAACTTAAGTAATTTAGATTTCTTAGGTAATTTAGATAGTACAAAAAGATTTGTTGCTAAGAACAAAACAATTATTGAAGCTGGTTTTAAAGAAGATAATTTGTTTGTTAGATCAGATGTTTTAGAATTTACTTCCGATGGTTGGAATTTATATGAAATCAAATCTACTACATCAGTTAAACCACAACACATTACTGATTTAGCTTTTCAAAAGTTTCTAATTGAGAAAACTGGAATTAAAGTGAGTAAGTGTTTTGTTTTATTTCTAAATAAAGAGTTTGTTAAACAAGGAGAGATTGATCCTTCTAAATTAGTTTCTAAAGAAGAAGTTACTGAAAAAGTTGGACTAATTGATGACATTGAAGCTAATGTTAGTAAGTATTTTGAGGTAATGGGATTAGCTGAAGCTCCTTCAATAACTATCTCTCAGAACTGTAATAAGCCTTATGAGTGTCCTTTAAAGAAAGAATGTTGGGGAACCCTTCCTGAGGATAATGTTTTACACTTAACTAACTGGAGACAATATTGGAAGATGTTTGAGTCTGGAGTGATTGACATGAAAGATATTCCTTCTGACTTAGAGTTGAAGGATAAAGATTCTGTTATTAGAAAAGCTGCAGTTGAGAAGAAAGTGCAGATTTCTAAAGAACATCTTAAACATTTCATGAACACTTTAAAATTTCCACTGTATCACTTTGACTTTGAAACCTTTGATACTGCTGTTCCTATTTATGATAAATCTCGTCCGTATCAGAAGATTCCGTTTCAGTATTCATTACATATTCAACATGAAGATGGTTCTTTAAAACATTTTGAATACTTAGCAGATGGAAAAGAAGATCCTAGATTAAAATTATTAGAACAGCTTAAGGATCAGATCGAAGGAACTGGTTCAGTAGTTGTTTTCAACAAATCTTTTGAGATTATGGTTTTAACTAAGTTGGCTGAAGACTTTCCTTCACATGCTGAATGGATTGGTAAAGTTCTAGGACGAATTGTTGATTTAGCAACTCCCTTCCAAGGATTCCATTATTATTGTCCTACTCAGAAAGGTCGTTATTCTATCAAGAAAGTAATGCCTGCTGTTACAGGTAAGCCTTGTTATGATGAATTAGAGATCAGTAACGGCGCAGACGCTTCTGTTAGGTACTTCAATTCACACATCAAGGAAATGCTAGGTGATGGGGAATTAAGAGAGCATCTACTGAAGTACTGCTGTATGGATACAGAAGGAATGGTTTGGATAGTAGATGCGTTGAGGGAAATAGTTAAATAAAGAAAAAACCTTTATAATAAAGCACAATATTAAAGAAAATGGTGGAATAAAAATGTTTGAACAAATTTTTAAAAATGTAGATGATGTTCTTTGGAAAGATGCTGGATGTGGTAGTGAATTAGATTATGTAGAACAAACTTCTTGGATTCTTTTCTTAAAATATATTGATGATCTTGAAAAAGAAAAAGAAACTTCTGCACAATTAGCAGGAAAAAATTATGTTAGAATAATTGTTCCCGAGTTTCAATGGAATGTCTGGGCTGTTCCTAAAGACAAAGATGGAAAATTAGATCACCATAAAGCTCTTACTGGAGATGATTTAATAGATTTTGTTAATCATCAGTTATTTCCTTATCTTAAAAAGTTTAAAATAAGTGCTGAAAACGCAGATACAATCCAATATAAAATTGGAGAAATTTTTAGTGAACTAAAAAACAGGATTCAAAGTGGTTATGCTTTACGTGAAGCAATTAATTTAATTGATCAGTTACGTTTTGGATCTCATGCTGAAAAACATGAAATGTCTCATTTATATGAAGCAAAAATCCAAAATATGGGAAACGCTGGTAGAAACGGGGGAGAATATTACACTCCTCGACCACTTATTAAAACAATTGTAAAGGTTGTAGATCCAAAAATTGGGAACAAAATTTATGATGGTGCTGTTGGTTCTGCTGGTTTCTTGTGTGAAGCTTTTGAATATCTAAAAAAGAGTAAAGATCTTTCTACTAAAGATGTTGAAATACTCCAAAAACATACATTTTATGGTAAGGAAAAAAAATCATTGGCATATATTATTGGAATTATGAATATGATTTTTCATGGTATTGGATCACCAAACATAATTCATACTAATACATTAACTGAAAATATAACTGACATTCAAGAAAAAGATCGTTATGATATAGTAATTGCAAATCCTCCATTTGGTGGAAAAGAAAGAGCTGAAGTTCAACAAAATTTTCCAATAAAAACTTCAGAAACTGCATTTTTGTTTTTACAACATTTTATTAAGATTTTAAGAGCAAATGGTAAAGCGGGTGTAGTTATTAAAAATACATTTTTGTCTAATACAGATAATGCATCTGTTTCTTTGCGTAGACACTTGCTTGAGAATTGCAATTTGCATACCATTTTGGATATGCCTTCCGGTACATTTTTTGGTGCTGGAGTTCCAACTGTTGTTTTATTTTTTACTAAAGGAATCTCTACTAAAAAAATTTGGTATTATCAATTAAATTTGAATAGGAAATTAGGAAAAACTGAACCACTAAATGAGGAAGATTTAAGTGAATTTGTAAATTCTTTCAAATCTAAACCTGAAAGTGAAAATTCTTGGTTTATATCTATATCTGATATAAATACCAACACTTATGATTTATCTGTTAAAAACCCTTCTAAAAATAAAAAATCAACAATTGATAACCCTGAAATAATCTTTGATAAAATATTACAGTTAAATGATGAAAGTTCTTTATTTTTAAAGAAAATAAATGATAATCGAAACTTATTTCTTGTTCCTGAAATGGAATGGGAAAATAAAAAAGTTAAAGATGTTCTCAAATTAGAATATGGTAAAGGTTTAGAAAAAGATAAACGATCTAATGATGGCAAATATCCTGTCTATGGTGCCAATGGTGAAAAAACAAGATCAGATGTGTACTATTATGAAAACCCAAGTATTATTGTTGGAAGAAAAGGTTCTGCAGGAGAAGTAAACTTAGTAGAAGGAAAATTTTGGCCTTTAGATGTAACTTATTACGTCACAATTGATACTAAAAAGTATGATTTAAAGTTTATTTATTATCTCTTAAAACGATTAAATTTACCTTCTCTAGCAACGGGAGTGAAGCCAGGAATCAATAGAAATAATGTTTATGACATTGATGTAATAGTTCCAAAAAAATTAGAAGATCAAAGAGTGATTGTCAATATGCTTTCAGAATTAAAAACTTTTGAACTTGAAAGCATATATAAAGAAAACCTTGAAAATATAAATAAATTGAAACAATCAATTCTTCAAAAAGCCTTTAAAGGAGAACTTTCTATGAAGGTGTCAGAATGAATGAAGCACAAACCCGAGCTGAACTGATTGATCCTAAACTAAAAGAAGCAGGATGGGGAGTTATTGAAGGTTCTAAAATCCTTAGGGAACATCCGATTACTAAAGGTAAGCTTCAAACAGGTGCAGGAAGAGCAAAACCATTGTTTGCAGATTATGTTCTAGTTTACAACGGTAGAAAACTTGCTACAATGGAAGCAAAATCTGACGAAAAAGAAGTTGGAGAAGGAGTTGCTCAAGCAAAAGATTATGCTTTAAAATTACAATTAGAAACTACTTTTGCATCTAATGGTAAAGAAATTTATCAAATTTGTATGGAAACCGGGAAAGAAGGACTGATAAATAGTTTCCCCACACCAAACGAATTGTGGGATAAAACATTTAAAATTAAAAACGATTGGAAAGAAAAGTTTAACGAAGTTCCAAGAGGTGGTATTTATGAACCTTACTTCTTTCAAGAGATTGCAACAAATAAAGTTTTAGATGCGATTGCTGAGAAAAAGGAGAGATTGTTATTAACTCTTGCAACAGGCACAGGAAAAACTACTATTGCATTTCAAATTGCTTGGAAACTCTTTCATTCACGTTGGAATTTAAAACGAGATGGCACAAGAAGACCACGAATTCTATTTCTTGCAGATAGAAATATTCTTGCAAATCAAGCATTTAACGAATTCTCTGCATTTCCAGAAGATGCTTTAAAAAGAATTAAGCCAAGTGAAATCAAAAAGAAAGGATCTGTTCCAACTAATGCTAGTATATTCTTTACTATTTTTCAAACTTTTATGTCTGGTCCAAATGATACTCCCTATTTTGGACAATATCCTAAAGATTTTTTTGATTTAATAATTATTGATGAATGTCATCGGGGCGGAGCAAATGATGAAGGAAATTGGCGAGCAATAATGGAATATTTCTCTCCTGCCGTTCAATTAGGTTTAACTGCTACACCAAAAAGAAAAGAAAATTCCGACACTTACAAATATTTTGGAAACCCATTATATATTTATTCATTAAAAGAAGGAATTAATGATGGTTTCTTAACTCCATTTAAAGTTAGAAGAATTAAAACAACTATGGATGATTATATTTATACTTCCGATGATACTGTTATTGAAGGAGAAGTAGAATCTGGAAAGATTTACGAAGAAGTAGATTTTAATAGAATAATTGAAATTAAAGAACGTGAAGCTAAAAGAGTAAAAATATTCTTGTCAGAAATTAATCAAAATGAAAAATCAATCGTATTTTGTGCAACCCAAAACCATGCACTTGCAGTTAGAGATTTAATTAATCAATTTAAGAAAAGTAAAGAACCGAATTATTGTGTTCGTGTTACTGCAAATGATGGAAAATTAGGTGAACAATATTTAGAGGAATTTAGGGATAATGAAAAAACAACCCCTACAATTTTAACTACCTCACAAAAGCTTTCAACAGGTGTTGATGCAAGAAATATTAGGAATATTATTTTAATGAGACCAATTAACTCAATGATAGAATTTAAACAAATAGTTGGACGTGGTACTAGATTGTTTGATGGAAAAGAATTCTTTACAATTTATGACTTTGTTGATGCACATCACCACTTTAGTGATCCTGAATGGGATGGTGAACCATTAGAACCTGAAGAATCAAAAGATAAGTGGCCTGCAAAAATAAAAGAATCATTTCAATCATCTAAAATGGAATCGGAAGACACACCAAAAAAGAAGATTCTAAGAATAAAACTAAGAGATGGAAAAGAAAGGGAAATTCAACATATGATTCAAACTTCATTCTGGAGTGCAGATGGGAAACCCATCTCAGCTGAGGAATTTTTACAAAACTTGTTTGGAAAATTGCCAGGATTTTTTAAGAATGAAGACGAACTTAGAAAAATATGGTCCGATCCTATAACCAGAAAAGCTTTGTTGGATAAATTAGCAGAAGCAGGTTATGGTTTAAACGAGTTAAAAACATTACAGCAATTAATAAATGCAGAAAATAGTGATTTGTTTGATGTTTTAGAATACATTTCTTTTGCAATTAAACCCATTTCAAGAGAAGAAAGAGTTGCTAAAGCCCAGTTAAACATATTTAAATCATTAGATAATAGCCAAAAAGAATTTTTAGAATTTGTTTTATCTAAATACATTGAAGTTGGTATTGAAGAACTTGCTCAGGAAAAAATACCTGCTCTTCTAAAAATCAAGTATCAAGCAATACATGATGCTACTGAATTGCTTGGTGGTGTTAATAAAATTAGAGAGACATTTATTAATTTCCAGAAGCATTTGTTTGCAGTATCTGAGAATTAATAAAACTTTATTTTAATTGAGTACCAGAATATATGTTATAATATTAAAACGAAGAATTTATCACTTTGCCTAAAATTTTAGATCTGGTTGTAGCTTTTGATCAATTTACCCACTAAATCTTTATATATATTTATGATTATCAGAGATATTGGTGGTTTAATATGGTTGATAATAATTTAATTATACTTAATAGTGTTCTGGAGCAAAGAAAAGAAGAGATTGCTCCTGACGATGAAGATTGGGAATTTTTTGAAATATTCTCGTTTGATCAGTCTACTAAAGAATTTGAACTTTCTTATGATGAGCTAAAAGAAGGGTCGACTGGAGGTCCAAATGATGGTGGAGTTGATGGTTTTTTCTTTTTTATAGATGGTAGATTTATTAATGAAGAATTAGAGTTAGATAATATTAAAAAATACCCTAAATTTGATGTTTTTATAATCCAAGCTAAAAGATCCAATGGTTTTAGTGAAAAAGTATTTAACCAGTTTAATGGTACAGCTCAAGACATATTTGATTTTAGTAAGGATTTAAAAGTGTTAAAAGGAGTATATAATGATTCTTTACTTAAGAAATCGCAATTGTTTAAAGATGTCTATTTACAATTAGCCGCTAAACATCCAAAGATTAATGTTCATTTTGTTTATGCATGCAAAGGTAATGCTGATGAAATAAATCTTCAAGTTGAAAATAAAGAAAAGAATTTAATTGATTTAGTTCAAAAACAATTCCCCGGATCAAAAGTAAATGTTAGTCTACTTGGATCAAAAGAACTTCTTGATCTTTCCAGAGTTGAAAGAACTTATACATTACAACTAAATTTTGTTGAAAATTTCTTGTCTAAAGGAGAAGACAATTATGTTGTTTTAACAAGTTTAGAAGATTACTATTATTTTATTTCTGATGAAAAAGGATATCTCAGAAGATACATATTTGATTCAAATGTTAGAGATTTTCAAGGAAAAGTTGAAGTTAATCAAGACATTTTTAATACATTAATGAATGAAAATAAATTAGATTTTTGGTGGTTGAATAATGGAATTACAATATTAGCTTCAAACGCTTCTGTGAGTGGTTCTAAAACAATAACATTAGATAATGTTCAAGTAATTAATGGATTGCAAACTTCTTCTTGTATACATAGTTATATGTCTGATATTCTTGAAAAAGAAGGTAAGCTAAAAGAGGGTGATAAAAAGAGATCATTGCTTGTTAAGGTAATTATTCTTGATGAAAATGAGAATGAAGCCCGAGACAAGATCATCAAAGCCACTAATTTTCAAACATCAATCCAGCCAGCTTCATTAAAAGCAACAGAGAGAGTACACCACAATATAGAAATTTATTTTAAGAAGCATGATTGGTATTATGATAGAAGAAAGAATTATTATAAGAATATTGGTAAATCAGCAAATAAAATTATTGGGATCCCTTATTTGGCTCAATGTATGATGTCTGTTGTTGAGAAAGAACCAGACACTGCTCGATCTAGACCATCATCATTAGTTAAAAGTGAAAATATTTATTCCAAATTATTTAACGAAAACATCAATCCCCAATTATATCTTAATTGTGCTAAAATTGTCAGGACAGTGGAGTCAAATTTAAAAGGAGATATAAAAGATTTTACTTCTCAAGAAAAATTAAATTTAAAATTTCATATTTCAATGGTAACACTGATGAACTTATCAAATAAACTTAATTATTCTAATGAAGAAATCATCAATATAAATTTGGAAACAATTACCAAAGAAGTTATAGAAAATGCTGCTTATGAAACCATTAAACTTGCAAGAGAGTTTATGTTAAATAGTGAGAGTTCATTAGAAAACACGGCGAAATCCAGGACTTTTGTAGATTTTATTAAAGAAAATATTATGTTAAGTAAGTGACTTAAAACTTTTAGCGAAGTAAAATGAAGCCACCAAACTAATGTTATAATTAATTATAAAGGACATTTCTTAATTCCTTTCCTTCCAACTCCAATGGAACCCATCACCTACAATAACGTGATCTAGCACTTTAATACCTAACAACTCTCCAGCACTAACCAACTTCTCAGTTACTTTAAGATCATCAGAAGAAGGAGAACAATCACCAGAAGGATGGTTGTGGACAAGTATTACAGCGTTAGCAGATCTCTTTATGGCTTCCTTGAACACTTCTCTGGGATGTATTAAAGAGCTATTTAATGTACCACGACTAACTAACACAGGCCTCTCAATAACACGATTCTTTGTATCTAAACAAAGTACATAGAAATGTTCTTTTTTCTTCTCAACTAAGGAATCTACAAAGAAATTAAACACATCTTGAGCAGATTCTATAGTTGGCTTAAATCCGCCTCTTTTAACCCAATTAGTTTTCTTAAACAGTTCAAACATGGCTTTGATTCTGATTGCTCCTAATTTACTTACTTCTTGTTCCAATTCTGTTAAGGACAAAGTACTAATTTTACTTAAACTATATTTGTTTAATAATTTATTAGATAGATCAATAGCATTATCTTGTTTATTTCCAGACCAAATGATTAATGAAAGTAGTTGAGCATCATCTAACTTATCTGCTCCTTTACTTCTAATTCTATTGGAAGGGCGATTCCACCAAGGAATGTCTTCTATTCGCATACTACTCTAAGTTTTCTTTATATTAATATGATTTGTTATTCTGTAACATTACTTTTGATGCTTTAACCCACTGGTCGTTGCCATAGGCAACTCACGAACGAAACGTAGTGTAGTGACTAGAAACCTCAGATAAAGTTTATATAAATAAGGAAATTTGATTCTTATATGGAGTTTGCCTATTTAGATGAGAGTGGTGATCTAGGATCAAAAGGGAGTAAACATTTAGTTCTTACTCTTATGTGTACTCGTAAGAAGAAAGAAGTATCTAAAATAATTAGGGATGCAAAAAAAAGACTTCTTGATCATAATAAGAGTGCAAGATGGTTAAAGAAAAAGGGAGAAATTAAGTTTTATAGTTTTCCCGATAATAATTTACTAAAAAGAACTATCAGAAAATTAGCAGATGTTGATATTAATGTTTATTTCATGGTTTTTGAGAAAAATGGTATTAATGTTGGTGATGGTATTAAGAGTAATATATTGGCTCATCTTTTTCGTCATATCATGGTTGTTTCAAATAAGAAACCTGTTGAAAAAGTAATTGCTGATTTAAATTTCTTTAATAAGCAAAAATTAAATAGATTTATTCTGAGAGAATATTCAATAAAACCAGTGAAATTAATAAATCAGGATGGAGAACAAGTGGTTGAAGAAGGAGAGATTACATTTTCAGGATTAACAGATGAAGAATATGAAAAAGCTAAAAAAGATTTTTCTAATATTATTATTGAAATAGAACATAGAAATTCTCGACTAAGTGAAGAGCTTCAAGCAGTAGATCTTATTAGTGGATGTATATTTGCACACTTTGAGAATAAGAATTCCGAATATATAGATATTATTAATAGCGGAAAAATTAAAATTCAAGGAAATATGTTTAAGAAACAAAAATAAAAGTGTTACAACACCAGCCTTACTTGTCAAACCTTACCACATAAGCAATAAGGCCTCACGAATGAGTCCTTTCAGGAGGATTTTATATGTAACATACCTTCTTTACTATAACAATATATAAACTTTTCTTCCCATTTTTAAGTAATATAGTTTTTAGTATACTAGCTCAAACAACCAAACACATTCTCTCCCTTGCTACCTGAAGATACAATAACAGCAAGTAACTCTGCATCAGATAGAGCAATATAAATTTAAAAACCCAACAACAATAAACACAACAATGGAACAAAACAAGTGTCTGAATAACCTAGAAACCTGTGATGCCATATGTTGCAAAACTTGGCCAGTAGCTATTCCTATTGATTATGAAGAGAATAAAGATCTATACAACCAAAGAGGTTGCAAAGTTTCTAAATCTATTATAGATAATGAAGAAGTACTTGTTCTTTTAGTTCCATCAAGGTGTCCAAACCTAGGAGAAGATAATAAGTGTAAAATTTGGGACACAGACAAACTTCCAGAACAATGTAGAAAATCATACAGGGAAGATAAAAGTCTCATCATGCCAAAAGAATGTGTTTATAATGAAGATTGAGTTCTTATTCTGTAACATTTTGATAACCCACTACCCACTGGACAGGTTCGGAAAAACTATATAAATAACTCTTTCTTTTAGTAATAAATGGATAAAAAGCTAACTATTAAAGATGAAATCACTGATTTCATGTTATATAACTCTCCTAATGGAGATGTTAGAGTAGAGGTTTTCTTACATAATGAAACTGTTTGGCTAACACAAAAGAGAATGGCTGATTTGTTTGGTGTTCAAAGACCTGCGATCACGAAACATCTTAAGAATATCTTTAATGAAGGTGAACTAAAAGAGCAAGAGGTTAGTTCCATTTTGGAACATACCACTAAACATGGTGCTATAAAAGATAAAACTCAAACAAAAACAATTACATTCTACAATCTTGATGCTATTATTGCAGTTGGCTACAGAATTAATTCAAATAGAGCAACTCAATTTAGAATTTGGGCAACTAAAGTTTTGAAGGAGTTCATAATAAAAGGATTTGCTATGGATGATCAAAGATTGAAAAATCCAAAGAATATTTTTGGTAAAGATTACTTTGATGAACAAATTGAAAGAATAAGAGATATTAGAAGTAGTGAAAGACGCTTCTATCAAAAAATAACCGATATTTATAGTGAATGTAGTGCAGATTATGATAAAGATTCAGAATTAACAAAAGACTTCTTTAAAAAAGTACAAAATAAACTTCATTTTGCAATTCATAAGCATACAGCTCCTGAATTAATAATAAAAAGGGCAAATTCTAATACTCAAAATATGGGGTTAACAACTTGGAAGAATGCTCCAAAGGGAAAAATAAGAAAACCAGATGTAATGATTGCTAAAAATTATTTAGATAAGGAAGAAATGGATTCGTTAAATCGTGTTGTAACCATGTATTTAGATTATGCAGAATCACAATCAAAGAGACATAAAATTATGTATATGAAGAATTGGGTAGAAAAACTTAATGCATTCTTAAAATTCAATGAAAGAGATATTTTAGAAAATGCAGGAAAAATAACACAAGAGATTGCAAAACAACATGCAGAAAGTGAGTTTGAGAAATATAGGATAATTCAAGATCAACTTTTTCAATCTGATTTTGATAAACTAGTAAAGCAAACAAGTAAAAAGGAGTTTAAATAACTTTACTTATTCCTTCTACAAACCAACTAAGATATAATCACAGCAAGTAACTCTGCATCTGAAAGAGCCGAAACACCTTTATTCTTTAATCAATAATACGGCTGGGTAAAGAAAGGCATGTCTTTGATTTGCATACCATATAAATACCATTTGAATTAAAATAGATTGTGGTTGTGTACTACCCACTACCCACTGGTCAGGTTCGGATAAACTATATAAATAACTCTTTCTTTTAGTAATAAATGGATAAAAAGCTAATTATCAGGAACTCAACAGCAGAATTCTTAATATTTCAGTCACAAGCACAAGAAGATTCTATTGAAGTAAGATTTGCTGATGATAATTTATGGTTATCTCAGAAAATGATTGCAAAATTGTTTAATGTAACTATTCCAACAATAAATGAACATTTAAAAAATCTTTTAAATTCAGAAGAATTGAGTGAAATCACAGTTATTAGGAAATTCCTAACAACTGCTTCTGATGGAAAAGCATATCAAATTAACTTTTACAATTTAAAAGCAATAATCTCGGTAGGATATAGGGTCAATTCAAAAAGAGCAATAGAATTTAGACAATGGGCAACAAGAGTATTGGAAGAATTTGCAGTAAAAGGATACGTTTTGGATAAAGAAAGACTAAAGAATGGTTCATTTTTAAATAAAGAATATTTTCAAGATCTGATTCTAGAAATTAGAGATATTAGAGAAAGTGAAAGAAATTTTTATCAACAAATAACTGATATTTATGCAACCTCTATGGATTATAATATTAATTCTCAAACTACTAAAGAGTTTTTTGCTATAGTTCAAAATAAACTTCATTTTGCAACACATGGACAAACAGCTCCTGAATTAATTATTAATCGAGCAAGTTCAGAGAAAAAGCATATGGGATTAACAAACTGGAAAAAAGCACCAATGGGGAAAATTATAAAGTCAGATGTCATAATTGCCAAGAATTATTTAAACAAGGAAGAAATCAAGTTTTTAAATAGAATTGTTACTATGTATTTAGATTATGCGGAACATCAGGCTGAAAGAAGAATTCCTATGACTATGCAAGATTGGTCTTCAAAACTTAATGTTTTCTTAAAATTTAATGATGAAAACATTTTAGAAAATGCAGGAAAAGTCACTCAAAAAATTGCTAAAGAGTTTGCAGAATCGGAATTTGAGAAATATAGAGTTATACAAAACAAGTTATTTGAATCAGACTTTGATAAACTAATTAAGCAAACAAATGAAACAGAGTTTAAATAATTTGACTTCTTACTTACTCCAACATAACCAAAACCTTTAAAACCCCCAGCACAGGAATATTAAAGGAAAATGACTAAAGATCTAAGTGTATACCTGGGAACATCAAAGAATAAGAAGATAACGTGGAATCCAAAGAGTGAAAAGAACCCACATTTAATTACAGTTGGGGGCTCTGGCTCAGGGAAGACTGAAACCCTTAAAGCAATTATGCTGGAACTAAAGAAACATAAGATTAACTCCATAATCCTAGACTTTCACAACGATTTTAAGGTTTTCGCAGATAACTTAGTACAAATAGATAAAGCAACACTACATCCTTTAGAAGTACAGATTAATGAAAAACCTTTAGACGTATGTTATAAGGTTTCTAAAATGATTGCTAGTGTCTTTTCTTTAGGAGATGTACAGGAAGCTATTATCAGAGAAGCGATTAAAGCATTCTACTTAAAATCAGGTATTAAAGATATTAAAAAAGCAAATGACGGTAATATCGAACTTCTACCATTCTCATTTTTCAGAGATATTATCTTCGACACTCCTATTAAAAATCAAGGTGTACCTAAACTATTAGCAAAAATCTCAGTTCTTTTCGACGTCGACTTATTTATGGAAGCTGACGGTACTTCTTTATCATTAAACACTATTATCAAAAACTTAAGTGTAATAGAACTATTAGACTTTCCTACAGATGAGGTTAAGGCACTAGTAGCAGACTTACTACTAAAGAAACTAATTAACTTCCTATACATTAAAGGAAAGTGTGAAGATTATTGGCTTTACGTTATTATAGATGAAGCACATAGAATGATGTATCCAGGCAGTCCTGTAGAACTTCTACTTAGAGAGTCTAGGAAATATGGAGTTGGAATCATTTTAGCCTCACAACGACCTACAGACTTCTCAGAGACAATTTTAGCTAATGCCGGAACAATTGTAGCATTTCAAGAGTCTCTAGATAAGGACGCAGTATTCTTGTCTAAACAACTAAGGATTCCTAAAGTTAATTTTCAAAAATTAAAAACTGCAGGATTAGGTTACTACTTGTTTTCATCAAAAGATGAAACAGAACAAATTCAAATTACTCCAGTTAAAGATAGAACAGAATACAAAGAAATAGAAACTAACTTCGATGAAGAAGAACGTTCTGATTACTTTAACAAAGAACTAAGAAGAATAAAGAAAGAAAAGGACAGATACAAAGCTTTAGAAGAGTCAAATAATAATCAAGAGACTAAAATTAAAGAATTAGAACAAGAGATCTCCAAACTAAAAGGAGAAGTTGAAAGAAAAGAGTACTCTGTGAAGAAAACTGAAGCTGAAATGAAAATTAAGGAAATGGAAAACATTAAACTTAGCCATGAGAACGATAAGCTTGATGAGAAGCTAGATATGAAACATAAGAAGATCATTCAGTTGGAAAAGAAGTTAAAGAAGTGAAGCAAAAATGAGTTTATCAGGAATAATTGCAAAAACTGTATTCTATGTTAGTTTAACAGCAACTGCAGTATTAAACGTCACTCATGGTGTTGTTCCTGCATATAATAATCTAGATTCTGGGATGTCAATAGCAGAAAGTGAAAAGTTTATAGAAAGGAAGTATGAAACAACTTATTGTGATGGAACTTCACCATGCGATCCTAGGGTCCTTGGAATAGCTATAACTATTCCTGGAAGAGCTATAGGCTATATGGCTCAGAAAACAAGTACATTATTAAAATAAATTTCGAGTAAATAAGACTATGATTAAAGCTATAATTTTTGATTTTGATGGAGTAATTGTTAATGAATATAGTAAACACTATGAACTGAGCCAAAAGCAAATTACAAGTTTAACCGAAGAAGAGTTCAAACGATTATTTGAAGGTAATGTTCATGCAGAACGAGAAAAGTTAAAAGAAAGATTTACTGACTTTGATTTAAACTTTGGTGTATTAACAAGTAAGAAAGCGATTGAAGTTAACTAACTACAAAAACAGGAGTAATCACTCCAAAAACAGAAGTATTTATAAATCAGTGAAATATTATAACAATAAATGAAACCAGAAAGTAAAATTTACAATGCCTATTTTCAAACAAGTAAGAATAGTTTGTATTTTAATGAAATTAAAGAGTTAACTAAGCTCTCAGACAGTTCTTTAGCAAATACTTTAAAAAAACTAACAGAAAATAATATGATTGCCAAAGAGATAACAAAATCAAACACTTATTACCAGATAAGAAATAAAAAACTCTTTGCTCTAAAGTTTTCCGAAATTGCAATTAATCAGTTTGAACAATTAAATATAGGTGTAAAATCTCCATTAAGAAACTTTCTAAAAAAAATTTCCTCAGAGATTTACACTATTATCTTGTTTGGTTCTGCTTCAAAAAAGCAAGAACAAAAAGGAAGTGATATTGACTTGTTGATAATAACAAACAAAAAATTAAACTTAACTCCACATAAAAAAGAAGCTGAAATAACTTCAAAATATCCTGTATCATTATTTCAAGCAACAATAAACCAATTTGAACAAAATAAAGACGATATTGTTATTCAAGGAAGAAAAACAGGATTTCCTATACATAAAGAGCAAAATTTTTATGAGGTAATACTAAATGAATATTGATCAGTTATTTTCTGATAATAAGTTCTTAGAACAAGAGATTCAGTTCTTTACTAATAAAAAACAAATAAGAACAATAGAAAAAAACAAGGAATTAGTTCTTTCTCATTTCAAAAAGGCAAGACATAACTTAGAATTCTTTAAAATTAATAAAGAACATCAGAAATTTAATGATTGGCTAATTGTAATGTTATATTATTCTTTGTATCATTGTGCTTTAGCTTTAATTACCAATAAGAATTATTCTTCTAAGAACCATTATGCAACAATTCTGATCTTAATAAAGGAATATTCCATAACAAAAGATGAAGCTAAATTAATAAATGAACTTTCTATAAATAAAGAAGATGCAGAATTATATACTAATCTTAAAGATGATAGGCATAGTGCAAGTTATGCAACGGAAATAAAGTTTAATCAAGAAATAATAAATAAATATGAAGAAGAAGTGTTAGATTTCATTAACAAAACAGAGGAAATAATTTTAAATAGTAATTAAATTTAAAAGAAGAAAATTAAGAAGTGAAAGATGAACAAATACAAAATACTAGCAATATTATTAATTCTATTAACCCTTTTTACGTTAGGATGTGAAAGAAAACAATCCGAAGAACCTACTACTTTAGAACATCCGTTTATGAACTATGATAAAAGTTGGATAATAGATCGACCAAATGATTACAAGAGAGTCAGACCAGGAGATAATAATTCCTTAAACTCTTTCATCTTCATCTACAACAAGCCATTAAATCTCAAAATTCCAATAAAGAATGACTGTTATGAAATAATTTCTTTCCACGGTGATAGTATGTATGACCAAGGTCCACATTATTTTGAAGTAGAAGATAATATTCTCAACGACCAAAACTACAATGAAAAGGAACAATACCTTAACTTTACAACAACCATCTGCATCGAAGACCAGTTCTTAGATCTTACTCTAGGAAGAAGTTACAAAGAAGAAAAAGGTGATTATGAACATAGTGTAGGCTATTCAATGCTTAATGCTTTAGCTATTAAAAGAAATGACTCTGAAGAACTCTACTACATTAACTTTGGTAATGAAGAGAATCAAGATGAAAGTAAAACCTTATTCTTACTAGCAGGACTTCAAGAAACACCAAACAGGTGTGTCTCAAGATTCTTAGAAGAAAGTAAATGTCAAGATAATAATGTTATGAAACGTTTCCAACAAATTAACTGTGAGTTAACTTGGGCGTTATGGCAACCTTGTGAGGATAAGTGTAAAGAAGGAGAGTGTGTTGATTAATTAACGAAACTTTATCAATTAACAACATTTAAAACCCCTAATATTTTTCTAAATAACATGAACAATAATAAAATGTTGAGAGGTTCTATTACAAAGTCCTTGTTAGCGATTGCTGTTCCTATAATCTTTGCGAACATTCTCCATACTCTTTACCAGTTAATCGACACTTTTTGGGTGGGAAGATTGGGTACTGAAGCGGTTGCAGCAGTTTCGTTGAGCTTTCCAATATTATTTTTAATGATGTCCTTGGCTTTGGGGTTGGTTACTGCTTCATCAATTCTTGTTGCACAATATAATGGTAAGGGAAATCAAGAAAAGGTTTCTTATACTACTGGACAAAGTTTTAGTTTGGTTTCAATAATTGCGGTAATAGTAACAATCATCGGTTACAAATTTTCAAATTATTTCTTATCTTTACTAACAACAGATCCTGCAGTACTACAACAAGCAACATCATACTTACAAATATCTTTCTTGGCAATAATTGCTATGTTTATCTACACCTTGTTTCAATCTTCTATGAGAGGGGTTGGAGAAGTTAAAATCCCTTTAATTATCATTTCAATTACTGTTGTGATGAATTTCTTTCTTGATCCACTACTGATGTTTGGCTGGAATTTTATTCCTGCTATGGGCGTTTCTGGGGTTGCTCTTGCTACTTTAATTACAGAATACTTATCAGCGATTATAGGGATTATTCTTTTGATAAAAGGCAGTTATGGTATTAAACTTAGACTTAAAGATATGAAATTAAAGTTATCTTGGGTAAAGAAACTTTTCAAACTTGGATTACCTTCATCATTTGAAATGAGTTCTCGTTCTTTGGGGATGGTGTTGATGACTTTTGTTGCTTCTTTGTTTGGAACATTAACTATAGCTTCATTTGGTATTGGGATGCGAGTATTTATGTTTGTTATAATTCCAGGACTGGGATTTTCCATTGCAACTTCTGCTATTGTGGGAAACAATTTAGGTGCTAAGCAATATGATCGGGCAGAAAAAATTGTTAAAACTGGGATGAAAATTAGTTTCCTTACTCTAACTTCATTAGGAGTCTTACTCTTTATTTTTGCAAAACCTATCTCTGCTTTCTTCGTTCCTAATGAAGCTGTATTAGTTCTAGAATCTGCTCGTTTTATTCAAACTATGGCCCTTACATTTGGTTTTATTGGACTGCAAATGGTTATTTTTGGAGCGTTAAAAGCTGCTGGTAAAACAACAACTGCAATGTTCTTAGCATTGTTTCACACGATCATGTTATTTGCATTAAGTTATATTCTCTCATCCACATTCGGAATGGACCAAGTGGGACTTTGGGTTGCTTATCCTATCTCAAATGTAATCTCGGCAGGAATTGCTTATTATTTCTATAGAAAAAAAGACTGGTTAAACAAAGAGTTGATTTAGGTTATTACTACAAAGATTTTTAAAGTTAAAACCTTCTTTTCTTATTTATGCACCCTAATAAAGAGTTTATGGAAAGAGCTATTTTTTTAGCTAAAGAAAAATATGAGGTTGGTGGTTATGCCGTTGCTGCAATTATTGTTAAAGAGAATGAAATTATTGCAGAATCATTTACAACTATCAATC